>Ga0099828_10002718_pt1 | contig 12231 bp, 7 predicted proteins | sample CZO8metaG_2_FD_79338 | JGI IMG/M metagenome (GOLD analysis project Ga0099828, IMG submission 79338) | Vadose zone soil microbial communities from the Eel River Critical Zone Observatory, Northern California, USA - CZOApr15con2H1.8 metaG | ecosystem: Environmental > Terrestrial > Soil > Vadose...
CACCCTGCTACGCGGGCGTTGCTGCTCTCCCCGCGAGACCAAGGTATAGCTGCTCGTCGCCTAGGAATGTGCTCGCGAAGGTAGAGCTCAAGAATGGCGCGGGAGCTATTGTGGTCTCCGCCGGCGCCAATCACTACCGCCTTATCGGGCTTGAGGTAACCAGGACGCCAGAGACGGGAATCATTTACGGGCTGATTCGTTTCGACGACGGCGTAGACCACATCGTCATTGATCGATCCTGGGTTCACGGAACTGCCTTGGACGAAACCGTACGCGGCGTGTATTTGGGCGGCAGCACCTATGTCGGTGTGGTTGATTCCTACTTCACCGATTTCCACTGCATCGCAAAGGAGGGGGCGTGCACTGATGCCCAAGCCATCAACGGCGGCAATAGCACCGTTCCCATCGGGGTCTACAAGATCGTCGACAATTACCTGGAGGCTGCCGCGGAAAACGTCATGTTCGGCGGTGCGGGAGGCTCCCAAATTCCGGGTGACATAGAAATCCGTCGCAACTACCTGTTGAAACCCCTCACCTGGATGCCCAGCCGGCCTGACTTTATTGGCAAGAAATTCATCGTCAAGAATCTGTTCGAACTCAAGATCGGAGAGCGCGTCCTCTTCGAAGGTAATGTGCTGGAGAACAGTTGGGGAGGCTATACCCAAGTGGGTTACGGCATTTTGTTGACTCCCCGCGGCACGTGGGCCGCAGTACAAGATGTGACCATTCGCTACAACGTCGTGAGTCACATTGGATCAGGAATGCAACTAGCAGCTTCCAAAGCGACGGACAAAGATAGTCTGGCCGCTCAGCGGTGGAGCATTCACGACGATATTCTGAAAGACCTGAATCCATCTGCCTATAACGGCGACGGCATCGTCTTTCAGATTTCCAGCGGTTTCAAGACCAATACCCCGCTGAATAACGTAAGCGTGGACCATGTGACCGTGGCTACCAAGAGTCCGCTCAAGAGTCTGATCCTGGCCGGTGTGGCGCCGGCCAATCCTCGTCTCCCATTCAACATCTCCTTTACGAATAATATTGTCCCTGGGGGGAAATACTCTGTCTGGTCGACGGGGGTTGGCGACTGCGAGAAATCTGGGCAGCCGTTAACGACGTTTAAGAACTGCTGGAGTTCCTTCAAGGTGGTCAACAATGTGATTGTCGACTATCCAAGAAACCAGGGGCCGTGGCCCCCGGGAAATTTCTTGGCCAATGACGCCAGTGCGGTTGGCTTCACCAGCTTCGACCCGGAGGAGGGCGGAGATTATCACTTGCTGTCCACCAGCCCGTACAAACGCAAGGGTACGGACAACAAAGACGTGGGCGCCGATATCGACGCGATCGATATGGCCACCGCTGGCGTTCGCTGAATCTGCAAGTGTAATCGCCCGGCCCGATGCCCTCGTGTTTCGCGAGCGTTTTTGGACGGCAAAGGTCAGCCGGACAGCTCGCTCCGCGATCATCGACCTTGCAGTCTCCTTACAGTGTTCGCCCCACTGAAGGCGAGTAACGGTGCAGCGCGGCCCACGCCGAATCACAGCACCAACGCGCGTCCAGCACGGTAACTACTCGCTGCGCTCACAGGCACCTAAGTAGGTATATGGGGTGAATTGTGGCACGTACTTTCGCGTTCTCGAAAGGCCACGACCTCCCGTTATCTGTCCGAGCTACTGCACCTCACTTTACAGTGCTGCCCTAGGGCTCGAACGTTAGTCCCCCCTAAATCTCGTCTCGAGGAAGGTGTCATGCCCCCCCTGGCCGCAGGCTCAATTCACGCTGTCGAATCGCGGTGCACCTTTTTCGGTTCTCTTATGACATTCGCCACCAGGCGGATCACGCTGCTGATGGTTTGGACATTTTTCGCCACCTCCTGCGGACTACAAGCTCAGGGCATCACCCCCTTGTTGGTGCGTTCCACCCTGATGATGAAATCGGCCCGCCGAGCTTTCGGACCCGCCGGCGGACACATCCGGGTTGCCGCTACTCTGCCCGCCGCCACCGTGGGCACCCCTTATAACGCGGTGGTTTCAGTAAGCGGCGGCAGAGCACCTTATCAGTTTGCGATCGGCATCGCGATGCTTCCCCCGGGACTGACGCTCAATGCGCAGACCGGAACAATTTCCGGCACGCCCATCACTGCGGGCTCCTATTATTTTTCAGTCGTCGTCACGGATCTTCCGCGGGCCGACTACGGTAACCACCGATTCACCATCGGAGTCGCTGCCTCATCCGGTAATGGCACCAGCGTGAGCGTTGCGATTTCGCCGACCAGCGCGTCAGTCTATTCCGGAGGCACACGGCAATTAACAGCCACTGTCAGCGGGACCAGCGACACCGCCGTCACCTGGTCCGCAAGTGCCGGAACCATTTCGAGCGCTGGGCTGTTTACGGCGCCGTCAGTCACCAGTCCGCAGTCCGCAACCGTGACGGCAACCAGTTCGGCGACGGCCGGTGCTCAGGCGAGCGCCAGCATCGTCGTCAACCCGAACATGCTGGTTGCAGTTTCACCCGCAACCGCCAGTGTCGTTTCTGGAGGCACGCAGCAATTCACGGCCAGCGTCAGCGGGACCAGCAACGTGGGCGTGACCTGGTCTGCCAGTGCAGGAACGGTTTCAAATTCCGGTCTGTTCAACGCGCCCACGGTCACGGTAGCGACCACCGTCACGGTCACCGCGACCAGTCTGGCTGATCCCACCAAGAGCGCGCTCGCCACCGTGAGCGTGAACCCTCCGGGGTCCTCCTCGACGGTGAATCCGCCGAGTTCGGGTTGCGGGCCACCAACCTACAACTGCTCCAGCCAGAGCACCACCCTGGCGACTATCCCGGCTACTCCGAACATGGGTGGACAAACGGGGGTGAATAGCACCGGATACGCTTACTCCTCACCGTCAGATTTTTACTATCCGAGCAGTGGGGTGGGCAACTGCATCACGCGCCTTACAGACGCCAATAGCGATAGTAACGTTGACATTGGCTCTACTTGGTCGAGCGGTGGTAACGATCTGATCTGGTCACCCGACCGCAGCTATGGGGGAGTTGAAGCCAGTAACGGCCGGGTTTTCTATATTAGTGTTTCCTACACTGCGGCGGGTTGCATGCAGATCAACAACCCAGTGCTCAACATTTTCTCGCCGGGGGGAACCCTCGGAGGATTCTCGTTCAGCCGCGTGACACGCAACGTGGCCTACCATATTCTCGGTAACTCAGGAAACGGTACGGTACTGAACCAGGAGACGCTATCGGGAACGCAGAGTTTCGGGCCGAACCAACTGGTCATCTCCAACACTACGGTACTGTTCGATTTTGGCAACTGTCCCGGCCTTCCCTCCCCATTCAAGCAGACTTGGAGCGGCCAGCTAGGTGTCTCGGCCAGTGACAATATCTTTACTGCCGCATTTTCTAAGGATGGGAACCAAGGCACGGGCCTGTGGGTTGTGTCGTGGAACAAGACCACCAACCAGTGCGCTACTTGGTACACGGGCCAGGTGCAGACCGCCGAGAACCCCGCCAACGGCAATATATGGGCGTATTGCGGGCCTGGAAACTGTAGTCAAGGCGGATCGAATCCAGCGCCTCTTGCCCTCAATACCACTTGTGCCCAACCGGGCTTCGGCATTCACGGCGTTCAGCAGTTTCACGATGGCAACGCACTGGCTGTGTCGGGAACGTGTAATGGCGTGGTCAACTCGCTAACCCTCTGGATCGAAATCGGCACCAATAACCTCACCACTTGCAATGGATCAAACAACGGATGCGCGGGACACAACAGCACCGGCTACTCCAATATGTTCAATGTCACCGCCAACCCCATTAAACACCCCTACACGCATTTGGCAAGTATCACGACCTTGGGACCGTCGGGCTTTGGCAATACCCTGGACCAGCACGGATCATTCCAGTGGACCGATACTACCGACCTAAATCCTTGGTTAGTTTCCACAATCGTTGCAGCCAAGCCGGGATGTAATCCGGTAGCCGGGACGGCCTCGGTGTACTGCAAGGAGTTGGAAGCCTTCCGGCAAGACAACACAGTCTCACGATTTACGCCGGACTTTACCAGCAAGAACTCGAATGAGCAGTTTCAAGGCCAGTTCGCCATCAGCACCATGACGCCGGACGGTTATTGCATGATCTGGGCCTCGGACTGGAACGGCACCCTCGGGCTTAACTCTGCCGGGACGAGCCGCGTGGACGTGTTCTCGATTTGCAATTTGCAGTGACGGCGTAGTCAGATGAAGAAACTACTGTTCTGCTTGTAATGGGCTGGTTTGACCTGGGTGCAGCAGAGCGGCAACGCATCAATGTGGTGCCCTACAGTGCCACCCCGACTTTGATGTCTCTGTGGCTTCACTGCAGAAAATCACCTTGACCGGCAGCGTGACTTCAAGTGCCGTCGTGAATGCGGCCAAGGGCAACAATTCACCGTCGAGATCTGCCAAGACGCTACCGGAGGCGGCGCTTTTACTTGGCTAGCAAATGTCAGCAATCCGCCGACGATCATCAGCACAGCGAATACTTGCACCGTACAAGGCAGCGAGCAGCGCGAGCAATGCGTTCGGCAGCATCACCAGCGGCACCAACACGACTGCCACGAGGGTTGTGAATCCTCCGGCTACCCTAACCTCGGCCTCTGGCAGATCGCCAGCACAAATTGGATGTAGCACGCCAGGGTTCAGCAACTTCCACAGCTTCGTGTTCGCCTACACGAACTGGCTAGGTGAAACTCTAGCCGGACCACATCCCCATCCAATCCGGGGTTTACATGTAGTACCTGCCGTCCTGGGAAAGGCTACCAATGGCGTTAGCGGCATCGAATATGTGTGCATTGGAGTCTGAGAGCGTATGCGTGAAGCGGATGTCAACGACACGCTGCCCTTCAATTGCCCGGACTAGCAGCTATCAAAACGTTCCTTACGCCATATTCGGCGTGTGCCAGGTGACTCTCTACGAGTGCAACTGCGCCAGCAGCTTCTTCACATCGCCTGCGTCGCTGTAGTTGGGATTGATCTTCAGCACGCGTTCCAGATGCTGGCGGGCAAGGGCCGGCTGTTCGGTCTTCTGATAAGCGAGTCCCAGATGGTAGTGGAAGGTGGGATCTTCCGGGGCCTTGCTCTTCTCAGCGAGTTTGAGAGCTTCCTGGAAAAGATCAATCGCCGATCTGTAGGCGCCCTTCTGATACAAGACCCAGCCCAGAGTGTCGGCCGCGTTGGGTGAATCAGGCATGCCACGACGCGCGGTCTGCGCCAGGGAGAGGGCCACGTCCACGTTGCCGCCGCTTTGCAGCATCACGTAGGCCAGGTTATTCGACGCCAACGGATTATCAGGCTTGATCTCAAGCGCCTTTTGATACGCGCCCTTGGCTTTGTTCCAGTCCTGCTTGGATTCGTAGAGCTCGCCCATCAGGATGTAGAAGCTGGCTTCGCGTGGGTTGTCCTTGACCGAATGCTGGTAGGTGGCGATGGCTTCGTCGGCGGATCCCTTGGCCACCTGCACTCGACCCAGCTTGAGCAAGGCGTCAGCATTGTTCTTGTCGAGTTCAGCGGATTTCTTCAACGCCGCCTCGGCGCCATTCGTATCTTTCCTGGCGTCAAAAAGGACCGTGCCGAGCAGATCATAGAAAGCACTGCTGTTGGGGACCTTGGCGATCTGCGCCTGGGCGGCAGCGACCGCTTTGTCGGTTTGCTTCTGCGCCAAATAAGCGTTCATCAGGCCGGTGAGGGCATCAGTCGAACTGGGGTCGCGATCCAGACCTTGCTGATACGCCTTTTCCGCTTCGTTGTACTGTTTCTGGATCAGCCTCAGATTACCCATCTGGATGTAGCCGACTGTGCTCTGCGGCGCCACCTCGATCGCCTTGTGAACGTCCTGTTCGGCTCTGGCGAATTGCTTGCGGTTGATGAAGGAAACGGCGCGCAGGGCATAACCATCGGGCGACGTAGGCTGCAAGTTGATGATTTGGCCGGCAGTCTGTTCCAGCGTATCCATCTCACCCTTGCGCAGGGCTACCGTGGCCAGGGCTCCCTGCGCCTCGATCAGGTCGGGGCGCAGGCGCACAGCGTCGCGCCATTCGCTTTCCGCACGCTGCAGATTACCTAACCGGTCGAAGGCGATGCCCAACTGGTAGTGGGCCACTCCGTTGTCGGGAGCATTCTTGATGGCGGCTTGCAGGCTTTCGCTGGCATCGTTCAGGTGCCCGTCACGAATCTGAATTTCACCGCGATAAATTAGGCCCTCGACGTCCTTCGCGTTACCCTTCAGGATTTCGTCATTCAGTTTGCGCGCTTCATCCAGGCGGTTCTTCAGGATGAGGAGCTGAACGTAGTTCTTCTTCACCTGCACGTCCTTCGGGTGATCCTGGTTGAGCGAGCCGTACTCCGCGGTGGCCTTGTCCAGGTCGCCGATGGCGAAATAGAGGTCGCCCAGCATCCGGTATGCGGCAGAGATGTCAGGCAGATCGCGCTTAACCTGCTTCAGGAACTCTTCCGCCTCGGCCCGCTTGCCCTCAGCGAAATAGAGCCGGGCGAGCGCGGACCGCGGGTCAGGATTCTTGGGGTCGACTTCAATGGCGTGGCGGAATTGCTGCTCCGCATCCGCGAACCGCCTGCGTGACTGGTAAAAGGCGCCCAATGCCAACTGCGTGTCTATGGCTTTGGGATTCAGCTCGACCGCCTTCTTAAAATCCTTTTCAGCGGCATCTGGCTGGTTGGTCCGCATCTCGAGCAGCGCCAGGTTCAGATAAGACTCCCAGCGGTCGGGGCCGAGGCTGATGGCTTTCTGCATTTCCCGGATGGCGCCGCCAGTGTTTTGCTGGGCTGCAAGCAGGTTGGCGACTGCCTCGTGAACCTGCGGATTATTCGGCTGCTTGCTCAGAAGCAAGTCAGTGTGTTCCTGGGCTTGCTTAAGGTCGCGCCCCGCAATTAGCAGGTTGGCGATGTCAACATGAGCCTGGTAGTTCTCCGGCTGAAGCTCCAGGGTGCGGCCCAGTTCCTGGTAGGCGCGCGTCCATTCCTGGAGCTTGAGGTAAGTCTGGGCCAGTTGGTAGTGGCCTTCGGCATAGCGCGGATCGACTTCGACGGCGTTGCCGAACTGGATGGCTGCCTCACGATACTTACCCTTCTCGAAGTAGCGCTGTCCGCTTTCGAAGTATTTCTGCTTGCGCACATTGGGATCGCGGGAGCAGCCCGCGAACAGGGTGGCGATCAGTCCCAGGACAAGAATCAGACGGAAAACCGAAGCATGCCTCATTGCAAATCTCCCAACGTGGGCGCGGTGCGCGCCAAACGGTCGTTAATTTGTCGTTAATGACTTAAGGTAACTGCACCAAGGTATAGCAATTGACGCACCCCAAAAAGTTACCCACGTCACTCTCCAAGTCCCTCATGAATGCCGGTTGCCGGGTAAATCATGTTGACAAGCCAATCCGGCTCACCGCGGAACGTAGTTGTTGAGCAGCGGAACCACGTTTCCCGCAAAGGAAAGCAGCCGTTGTTGCGCCGCGTCTGCCGTCTCACCCGCAAGCAGCGGCGTGGTCACCCGGACCAGGGAGCCATCGCTGCGGCTGAGGCGGATGGAGTCGGCGACCAGGTAGAATTTTGCCCAGTACTCACTGGCTACTGCACGATCATGTGCCCAATACCAGTAGATCACCAGTTGGCGATCCACCCCCTTGGCAATGACATAACGATTGGCGGGGAACGGAGCGCGACCGGGCAGGGATATCGTGACCCTGGCGGACTCCACCGGTGACCAGCCAGCCCCCGGCAGACAGTTCTTGGGAGAATGAATGGTGTCCCCAGCGCGCTGGCTGGGGAAATAGGCCAGAAACAGAGCTACCGAGGGCTGGCGGACAGAAGTACCCTGATAAACGCGGAGTAGAAAATCCCCCGGGCCAAGGACATCGCGAACGTCCTGCGCGATGCTTACATCGCTCCCCTCCCACTCTCCCAGTTGGTGCGGAAACGAGGCGAACGGTTCACGGGGAGCCAGGATTTCATTGCGGTTGCGCGCGTGCAGCAGGAGGGCAGTGGCGGCCAGCAGTGTGGCTGCGAGCGCGAATCGCAAATGGGAACTCACGGCTGAGCCTCCTTGCCGCGCCCCAAGCGCAGGAACTGGTGGAAGAGAAAAAGCATGACCAGCGAAACCACGAAGATAAGCCAGCCGGAAAACGTGTGAAAGAAGCCTTCGGCTTTCTCCGGATCCCAGTACTGTACCAACAGGCCAGTGCCCACAATGCGCAAGCTGTTGGCGGCCACCGCGATGGGTACCGAGGCCAGCGCCAGCACCACGCGGACCCATTGCCGCGTCTCCATCAAGTATCCGTAGATGATCGCCAGCGTCGCCAGTGAGAGTAAAGACCGGATGCCACTGCAGGCTTCCGCCACCTCCAGGGGCATGGCCGGCAGATGGATGACATTTCCTTCGCGCAGAACGGGAACGCCGCAGAGCGGCAAAGCACCCGAGGCGACTTTGGAGGCCAGAATCTGCAGCGGGAAGGTGATCTGATTAAAAATAATGGCAGGAATAGGAATCATCAGGATCAGAAAGGCCCAGGGAAACAACACCGCCCGGAAGTAGTTCCATCCCAGAAAAAAGACGACCAGGCCTGCCAGCAGCAGGAGCAGGGAAAGGCGCGACAGAAAGAGCTCCGCACCCAGCACCCCTACAACCAGTACGCACAGGGCCATCGCGACGATGAGCAATCCCCACCACGACGGCGACCGGGGCAGACTAACCAGCCGGGACCGATCCTGCCAGAGCACGAATAAGGCGAAGGCAGGAACGAAGAAACCGTGGGAGAAGTTCGGGTCGCTCCACCACTGGGCTACCAACCGGCCCAGGATCGAAGCATAAAGCCAGCCGATCAGCACCAGAAGAACCGCGCCTTGCCACCACGGATAGCGTTTCGGCGCAGGCTCAGCCAGGCGCTCAGGGAGCGGCGCGATTTGTGTGAAGTGAACCACGCCAGAAATCTTAGGGGATTCACCAAAGCATATGCGAACTCTGGCTCAGGCGCAACCAAGGCGAAACACGTCGGTACCCAAGATCCTCACAGGAAGGCGGTAACTGCTCTCTTATCTTCAAAGATATGGATGAACTTATCCGGCCATGGCGGCAAGGTCGCGACCTGATTGTCCCTCGAAGCCCCAGGCAGGTTGATCACCGCCCGGCCCGGCGAAGCTGATGCTTTTAGTGCAGTCTTGCGCCTTCTGCCATCCCGCTGTGCCTTGTGGCCTACGAGTGTCGAGGGATGCTCTGCCTACACTTGGCGTATTTGGGCCGCCCTTAACAGAATCTCCGGGCGCACCTAGGGGCTTCGCAGGAAGCCGTGAACCTTAAAACTCGCGTCTTGGTAGTGTCCCATGATCGCGCCCGCCGGGTTGATGCTTTGGGGGCCGGTGAATATGGAGCCCGGGAGATCGAACGTGGTGAAGGTGCCATCGGGGGCGCGCAGGAAGCCGTGAACCCCGAAGCTTGCTTCTTCGTAGCCTCCCGTGATCGCGCCCGCCGGGTTGATGCTTTGGGGGATGGTGCCGGCGGAGCCCGGGGGATCGAACGTGGTGAAGGCGCCGTCGGGAGCGCGAAGGAAGCCGTGCCCCCCAAAACTCGCGTCTGTGTAGGATCCCGTAATCGCCCCCGCCGGGTTGATGCTCGACGGGCGGGTCCCAAAAACAGCGCCCGGAGCGTCGAACGTGGTGAAGGTGCCGTCGGGAGCGCGAAGGAAGCCATGGTTCCCAAAACTCGTGAAGTAGGGTCCTGTGATCGCCCCTTGACCGGGGGTAATGTGACATTGGTTACCACAGAATGTGAAAAAAGTTTCCCTTTTGTGCTGTTTGATGTAGGTTGGGGAAGAGCACAGAAGCGCCGCTTTCTTTTCTTGTCTTCTGTCTAAGCAATTGAAAACAGAGATCGATAGACTTCGTACTACCCTGCCGCCGAAGGCGACTGGATGGCAGTAGCCGTGCTTTCGGGTAAGCATGAAGTATCCGTCCGGCGCACTTGCGTTCCTCCCCAAGCCCGGCAAGGTTTAACCATGGAACCACACTTCTCCGAGAAAAACGAACCCCAGGGGGTCGCCTCAGGTCCCGAGCGGGTGCAGGCGGCGCTTGTGGAGGGCATAAGTCCTAGCATGAGAGCTGTCGAGGTGGTCATTCGGGAGCTGGCGAAAAGCGAAGTGCCGGTATTGCTTTTGGCGGAAGCGGGAGCGGGCAAACGCACCATCGCCCGCCGCATCCATGAAACCTCCGGCCGGAGTGCGCAACCGTTCCGCATCGTGAGCTGCGCGACCCTCACCTCGCAGAGCTTCCAGGGTAACGGTAGCGGCGCTTTATTCATCGAAGGCACGGTGTTCCTGGAGGAAATTGGCGATTTGAATTCCGCCTGTCAGGTCAAACTGCTGGAGGCTCTGCCCAAGGTGGAAGAGAACGGACGCCAGCCCATCGAGGCGCGCCTGATCTGCGGCAGCGCACGCGATCTGGAGGTGGAAGTCCGATCGGGACGATTCCGGGAAGATCTTTATTACCGCATCAGCGGAGTCTGCCTGCGGCTGCCCCCCTTGCGGCAGCGCAAAGAAGACATTGCTTACATGATGAGTTTTTTCCTGGCGAAATACGCGCAGGAATTCCGCCGTCCAACCCCGGTGCTGAGCGCGCAGACGCAGCAATTGTTTCACGACTACGCCTGGCCGGGGAACATCCGGGAGCTGGAAGACGCGGCCAAAGCCATTGTGGCCCTGGGGGACGAAACGGTGGCCATGGGCGGGTTGCGTGCCCTGCTGATGAAGTCGGAGCGCGCGGGCAATGGCGAGCGGGTTTCTCTGAAGGAGACGGCACGAGCCGCCTCACGCGAGGCGGAAAAGGAATTGATTCTGAGAGTGCTGACCCGTACGCGATGGAACCGGCGGCGGGCGGCGCAGGAACTGCAGATCAGTTATAAGGCCCTGCTGTACAAGCTGAAACAGATCGGCTACGGCGAATATGAAGCGTCGTAGCTTCCAGGAGACGGCATGAAGCGGGAGATCGGATTGACCATGGCATTGCTGCTCGGGTTGGCGGCGGCCGCGGGCTGGGCGCAGGACAATGCGAAGCCAAAAGAGAAAGAAAAAGAAAAGCCTGCGACCGCGGCTGCGAACGCCCTGAAAGAACCGGTGTCGGTCGCGGGACCGAGCTACATCATCGGCGCCGATGACACCCTGCACGTTTCGGTGTGGAAGGAGACGGAACTGACGGCCACGCTGCCGGTTCGTCCGGATGGCATGATCTCGCTGCCTTTGCTGAATGACGTGCAAGCGGCCGGGCTCACTCCCATGCAACTGGCGGCCTCGATTCAGGAGAAACTGAAGAAGTACGTGACCGATCCGCGCGTGACCGTCGTAGTCACGGCGATGAACAGCCAGCGAATCTACGTGACTGGCGAAGTGCTGCACACCGGCGCCCTACCGCTGCTGCCCAATATGACCGTGTTACAGGCCCTGGCCAGCGCGGGGTTCACGCAATTCGCAAACACCAAGGGTATTTACATCCTCCGATTCGAGAACGGAAAGCAACAAAAGATGCCGGTCAATTACAAGCAGTTGATCAAGGGTGAAGCGATGGAGCGGAACATCATCCTGAAACCAGGAGACACGATTGTCGTCCCCTAAGGAACATACGATGAAAAAAGGTCAGTCCGTCCGGGTATTGATGTTCCTGGCACTGGCGCTGGGAATGGGCTGGGCGCAGAGTGACAGCGGACAGCAGCCCGGCGACAGCGGACAGCAACCCAGCACGGCGCCGGCGCCGGCCTTCGGGCAGGACAACCCGCCGCCGCAGTCGAGCGACAATCCCCCCATTTCGGGATTGGATCAGCCCTCTCTGGAGCCACGGGCGGCAGCACGGAGCTACCTGATTCCCGGCGCGCAGGTGAGCGAAGCGGTGGACTCCAATGTGACCGACGCGGAGAACAGCTCATCGATCAATAGCGTGACCCGGGCGCTGGGCAGCCTGACCCTGCAGAAATTCTGGCACCGCTACGATGTGGCCCTGGACTACGTTGGCGGGGGCGCCTTCTACACCCGTCGCGGCACCAACAATGCTCAACTGCACCAGTTGGATGCGGACCAGCGATTCCTGTGGCGCACTGGCCAATTGGCAATACGGGATTCCTTTAGCTATCTGCCGGAAGGATCGTTCGGCTATGGCTCGTTCGGAGGAGCCGGGGCCCTGAGTGGGATGGGTGGAGTGGTGGGCGGCG
>Ga0099828_10002732_pt1 | contig 12202 bp, 13 predicted proteins | sample CZO8metaG_2_FD_79338 | JGI IMG/M metagenome (GOLD analysis project Ga0099828, IMG submission 79338) | Vadose zone soil microbial communities from the Eel River Critical Zone Observatory, Northern California, USA - CZOApr15con2H1.8 metaG | ecosystem: Environmental > Terrestrial > Soil > Vadose...
CTTTACCTTTCGGCGCTAGGTAAGCCAGTTGTCCTAGAAGGTTATTCACTCTCGACCTTCTACTCCTATGGAGCAATTGAAACCAGCGCCGATACGGCGCACCACGACGTACCATTGATCCACTTCCCGTTTGATCGTTACGGTTTTGATGGTGCCTTCAAGAGGCCGATGCAACTTCATCTTGATCGTGCCGATCTTGGTGAGCCGGAGACGGTCTCCTTCTAGCTTCCAACCCGCGCCATCGGGGTAGGTAAAGCTATCATAGCGGTCCCGCCCCTTGAACCTGGGATAGCCTGAGGTTTCGCCATTCTTGAGACGGTCAAAGAAGCGCTGGAAGGCTCGCTCTACCCGCAAGATGACATCCTGAAGCACGTGGGAAGCAATGTCCTGGTACTCTTCCCTGTCCTGCTTAATATCCACCAAATCACGTTTCTGGCCGTAGTACGAAACCTCGGAAACGCGCTGGTTTGCAATCATCGTAGCCGCCACGATTTGTCCCGTCTCTGCATTCTTCGAAAGGGTAATCCGCTCGTGCAGCTTATAGCTGTCCTTCCTTTCGGAAAGACAGGCATTGTAGAGTTCACGGCACCGATTGAGCGTGAAGTAGAGCCTCTTTTCAGTGGTCTTATTCGGATAGAGCCGATACTTATACGCTTTTCTTGCCACCTTTTTCCTGCTTCCGTAATGCTAAGGCTTTCCGCACAAGCCACACAATCTCTGAATTGATCGGTCGCACATCCTCTTGTGCTGCTTGTTTCACGGCTTCGAGTACGTCAAGAGGAAAGCGTACCGAGAACCGTTTCATCTGTTCCATGCATACATTCTACATCACTTTGTATACAATATCAAGTACCCCCTTGCCCCACTCCCACAAGGAACGCGCCCTAGACCCCATAGCTAAAGCAATGAGGATGCGGGCGCGGGTTGCTCAAACGATGAGAGATCATATTTTTTGCGGACTTTGCTGACAATGAAGATGTGGGCTTCAAGATACTAGCAACGTCAGCGTAAACATGGTAGAATAGCTTCACCTATCCGATAGTTTTTTCATGAACAGGGTGAAGTACGATGCGCTATGCCATATTCACCGATATACATGCTAACCTGGAAGCACTTGAAGCGGTTTTAGCCAAAATCGATGAGATTGCTCAAGAGGAGCCTATTGATGAAATCTGGTTTCTCGGTGATCTTGTCGGGTATGGGCCTGATCCCAATGAATGCATTGTGGTACTGCGCGAACGTACGGATGTGATAATTGCTGGAAATCATGATTGGGCGGCGGTCGGCAAGATCGATCTGGATGATTTTAGCGCAGCAGCACGAATATCTGCAGAATGGACGGCTAAAGAGCTGACAGAGGAGCACCGTTCGTTTCTTGCTGATCTACCAGAACGCCTGGAAATCGGTGATTGCACACTGGTGCACGGCAGCCCCTATGGACCACTCTGGGAATATCTCACTTCCGAGATGCTGGCAGAACGCAGTTTCCACCATTTCAATAGCCGCTTTTGCTTTGTGGGGCACACCCATGTGCCGGTCATCTTCCAACAAGCTGTTCCAGATGACTATGACGAGGCTCTTGCTAACGCTCCTACACTTCCCCTGGAGAGAACAGAACCGAGTCTTTCGAACGGTGTTGAGAATGGCATCGGCATTGGGGATTACGCTGATGAAGATGATGATGAAACGGTAGAGGTTATGGCGGTCCAGCATGTAAAAGCCGCCGAGCAAACCGAAAGTGCTTATGCAGACCCAGTGACCGGCCAGGTTGTGAGTGAAGAAGAGGCCAACACGATTCTAGAACCCACTATGAGGAGATCCGATCAGAGTGTCAGTGAAGAAAAGGCGCATACGACTGCAAAACCTGCAATGAGTAGCTCTGATCAAACTGTTGGAACTGCTGAGGAGATCGATGGTACGATGACCGAGGACGTTGCTCCCCTCCCCACGGGCGCGAAGGAATTGAAAGGCGCTTCGCTGAGGGCCCCTACGGGTAATGAGGCGAGTGCGGTAGTTGAAGAGGAAAGCGCGGCAATTGAGGAGGAAGAGAGTCCTCATGATACAGGACTAGAGGACAGCCCCAAAGAAGAACATGCTGAGCATACCGATGAGATAAGTCCCGAGGTTGTCAGGTTGAGTGCGGAGGAGCAAGCAAATAGCGAGATAGAGGAGTTACTGACGCTGCTAGGCTTGAGTCAGAGTATGCTCCACATCACTAATGAAATGCTGACGCCGCCAGAAGGAGAGTGGCAGGCACCCGAAGGATATCGCTTCATCATCAATCCCGGTGGTGTCGGCCAGCCGCGAGATGGAGACCCACGTGCAGCCTTTATGATCTATGATACTGAACGCGGTTTCAAATTTTATCGCGTCCCCTATGATTTTGAAAAGACGCAAGAGAAGATTATCGAAGCTGGTCTGCCACAATATCTAGCAATACGCCTGGCTTATGGACGCTGAGTAATGCCTCAATAAAACTGGTAGTTGGTCTGGGGAATCCATCCACAGAACAGTTACGTCATAACGTTGGCTTTCGTGTTTTAGATAAATTAGCGGCAAAACTCGGCTGGAACTGGTTTGACATGAAACTGGTAATTGGCCTGGGCAATCCGGGCTCTCAATACGAACGAACACGCCACAATGTTGGCTTTCGCGTGGTGGATAAATTAGCGGCAAAGCTGGGTTGGAAATGGACGGGGAGACGCAGTCGAGCGATACTGGCGAGTGGCATTATTGGCTCTGAGAAAGTGGTATTGGCTAAACCTCTGACCTTTATGAACCTGAGCGGTGAGGCGGTGGCTGAACTTGCGCGCTGGTACAATGTGCCACCTGAGGACATACTGGTCGTTTATGATGAACTCGATCTGCCGGTCGGTAAGGTACGCCTGCGTCCTCGAGGGAGTGCAGCCGGTCACAACGGGATGGAGTCTATTATTCGCTACCTGCATACTAACCAATTTCCACGCTTGCGCGTCGGCATTGGGCATCCTACCAATAGTCGCATCGATGGAGCGGGTCATGTGCTCAGTATGCCTAAGAGTGATGAGCGTATCTCGCTTGATGCAGGCGAAGATAGGGCAGTTGAGGCGGTACAGATGGTGATTGCTGAGGGTGTCGAAAAGACGATGAATGTGGTTAATACCGATCCAGAAGCGCAGCAAAAAGCTGCTGAGAAGCAACAGCGTCAGAAGGAACGCCGGGAGCAGGCAAGGCTACGCCAGGAAGCAGCGCAAGAGGAGCAGGCCGAGGCAGACGATTAGCCCACTCCTTCTCATTGATCCTGCACATAGGTATTTGAGGATACGCCACCTGGCGGGGTTCGCCTTTCTAGCGGCTGGAAGTGCTACACGAGTCCAGGAAATAGGTCTTTTTTTACCTGGTCACTTTTTACGCCCAAATTTTTCAGGATGTGCTCGTATGCTCTCACCATATCTGGGGGGCCGGATACATAATAGGTTCGCTCTTCATAGTCCGGAACCGCTTCCTCAATCATGTTTTCATCAATTCTGCCTACGAGACCAGACCAATTGCGCGGAATGGTTTCTGTCTTGGTCAGTGTATAGAACGTCTTGATCCCAAGTTTCGTCTGCGCTTCCCTTATAATGTCCTGATAGGCAATTTCATCCGCAGTTCTGTTTGAATAGAAAAGGACAATATCGCGCCGCTGGTTCATGTCGAGGAGATATTTCAACATGCTTCTGAAGGGTGTAATACCGACCCCTCCAGCAATGAAAACCAGTTTTTGCCTGGGGTCCTGAGGAAGTGTAAAATCTCCGGCAATCTGTCCCGCAATCATTTTTGTCCGGCCATCTACTCTATACAAGGCTTTCTTGAAACTGCTACTGTTTGCGTAAAACCGTACTCCCAGGTGCAGACATTCCTCGGTTGGGGACGAGGCAAGAGTGAAAAACCGGCGATTGCCCCTGCTATCTGGTTTCGGATGCGCAAGCGTAAACTCCATATATTGCCCAGGTTCGAATGCCAGTCGTTGCGATGGCTTGAAAACGAAATCAACAATGTTGGATGCGATCTTACTTTTTCTTTTCACCCTGAGCACCACTTTCTGCTTGGGACTGACCAGGTAGGAGTAAATGTTGCCGATGACCAGCGCCAACTCAGGGGTAGAGTAGATAGGCCCAAGATGAAGTTGGGGAATGAACAAAATGCCAGTAAGTAATCCATAGATGCGCTTCAGTTTCTGCGTGGGCGGTGCGGTCAGCGGTTCGGTCAGCATAATAGCCGCAAAGAAAAAGAGCGGTGAGGCTACCAACAATTGCTGTAGCTCTCTCGTCACAGAAAGCCCTTGCAGAAGGCTGACCACACAAACGGTCACAAGCGCAGCCGTCACAAAAAGCACTACCATCTCTCCCTGACGCAATTTGCGCACAAGCAGCACTCCACCAAGAAGCACGGCCGGCAGCATACTCGCGGTCCCTACCCACCAGCTCGCGGATTCACCAAGTGCAAATGAGGTAATAACGACTGCTATTGCGGCAGGGTTAAAGAGATGCTTATTGTGTAGCGCGAGAATGTATTTGGAAGATGTCGCCAGGATTGCTGCCCAGCCGAGAAACAGGAAGTCACCTGGTGATTTTGTTGGATCGATGATAAGCGCCAGGATGAGTGCGGTAATGAAGGCTGATTCCACGTTGGTTGGGACTGCAAAGATGCTTGCGAGGATCGAATTTGCTGCCCAGCACATAATAACAAGAAAGACAGTTGAGAGGAGCAGCGAGAGCGGCGAAAAAGGCAGCAGCGTAAAATACGACAAGACCGCCGCTATAGCGATGAGCCCAATCAGCACAAAGAGCACCAATCGATACATGGTGACGCGATCTAGGAGATAATCGATACGTGATATCATGCTTTCAGTACATACCTTTCGAAACCACTGGTAAACGTTGCTTGCGCGGAAGCATCGATCATATAGCCTTCAAACCCTGGTAACTGTTCGACGAAATAGATTCCCTTTTTGCCCATAGCAAAGGCCGCTGTTGCAAACCGATCAGCTTCGTACACATTGGGACCAATGACGGTCAGACTCACGATATCGAGGAGCGGAGTTTGTGGGTGATGCGGATCGTAGATATGCTGCCCGCGTATTGCAGTTCCAGACGTGGCAATACCCTTATCCGTGACCGCCAGAACCTTCACATGTTCTTTGCGGTTGAACGGGTTACGTATACCGATTCGCCAGGGGTTCCCACCTTTCTTTCCCGATACCTGGATGTCACCGCCAGCATCAATGTAGAAATTAGTAAATCCAGCTTCTTTCAACATATGTGCGGCCTGAAGGATTGCCCAACCTTTAACTATCCCAGAAGGATCAGCGGTACCGTTATGCTGGATGTCGAAATACCCCTGCGTTTCTTGTTTGGTTTGCTCGCTTAATGCCAGGACCGTTTTCATGGCATGGCTATACTCTTCTTCACCAAGCTCGCCCCGATTTACTTTCGACATCTCGCTGTGTTCCTTGTACATGCTAAAGGTGTCATCAACAGTGCGAAAATAGGCAAAGACTTTTTCTATATCAGCTCCTGTCACACTGGGATCAACTACCTCGACGGTAATAGGCATGCCCATAAGCGACTGGAATTGTTTCATAAGTTATGCGTGTGCTTGCGAAAGCGCATCCGTGAGGGATTGAATGAAAGCATCGCTGGAATCGGTGGCACCTGTCACGATATCAACATTGGCACTTTGTGCCTGGATTGCTTCACTTGTGAGCTGTGGATCTGCGATGCTGTTGATGTCTATTGAGCGGCTGCGATCATTGGGGTACTGCAAGAATTGCACGTCAGTTATTTTCCCATGCTGAATGACCGCTTTGACCTGCACAACTCCCCATTGCGCATCGGCAACACTTCCCGTGTACGAACCGTCCTTATAGAAGGAACTTGGTGTTACGGTTGCGTTTGGTGGCTCATTTGAGGAAGGAGTTGTCGCCGAGCTTGATGAGGAGCGCGATCCCGCTGAAGTAATCGGTACGACGGCTGCAGGGCTGGAGTGACTATGTATCAAACTATAGAGAACGAAGGTGCCTATAATGACGATTGAAATAATGGCTTTTTTTCGCATGAATGTCCTCACAACAAACAAAGAGTCCAGGGTCTCGCTCCAGTTGCCAGATGGCAACGTTAACATGAGAAGGGAGACCTCATAGATTCTGCCACTGAGTGTAGCAGACAAACCTCAAAAAAGTGTGAGGAAAAGGTAAAAAAACTGTATGAGGAGTGTCAGGCAGAACGCATTATCTGGTGGACAGCTTAAAAATCGACCTTGCACCCCCAGTTATGAGGAGATATCAGGCCTTCCCTCTCGGCATTGACAAAAGTAGTTTTTTTCTGGTATGCTCTTTTTGTTGATACTTTGTATCATTATTTCGAAAGGAGCACTCCATGGTTTGGCAAAGAAGAGCATCTGTCTGGCTTGCTCTTGCTATGCTCATTATCAGTTTGTTCCCTGCCTGTGGAAGTCCCACTGCGGGTAGTTCCAACTCCAGTTCTTCCTCCTCAACGGTTCTTTCTGTTGTGGCAGCAGAGAACTTCTATGGCAATATCATCAAGCAGCTGGGAGGCAGTCATGTCTCAGTGACGAGCATTCTTTCTGATCCCAATGTTGATCCCCACGAATACGAGTCCAATGTGAAGGATGGTATCGCGATCCAGAAAGCGCAGTTCGTGATCGAGAATGGTCTTGGCTACGACGACTGGATGGACAAATTGCTCTCGGCCTCTCCCAATCCTAGCCGCATCGTGCTGGTTGCCGGGAATATCGCAGATCACAAGCTGCCGGACAACCCGCATGTCTGGTATGGATTTGACAATGCGGCGACCATCGCCCAGGCCATCACAGATGCCTTGAAGAAGCTGGACGGAGCCGATGCCTCGACCTTTGACAGCAATCTCGCGGCATTCAAGCAGTCCCTCGTTCCGCTCCAAAATAAGATCGGTGAGATCAAGCAAAAGTACACCGGCACGCCGGTTGCCTTGACAGAGACGATCTATCTCTACCAGAGCATTCCAGAAGGCCTGAATGTGCTAACGCCTTTTGAATTCGAGAAAGCCATTGCTGAGGGTAATGACCCGCCTGCAGACACGGTAGTTACTACCAATGACCAGATTAACAAGAAGCAGGTCAAAATCTTGATTTATAACATACAGACGATCACACCGATCACCACGAACCTGCAGAATGAGGCCAAGAGCCTGAGTATCCCGGTTGTGCCGGTCTCGGAGACCATGCCACCGAACAAAAACTACCAGAGTTGGATGATGGATCAACTCAACAACCTGGAGCAAGCGTTGGCAACAGCAACCGGGAAGTAAGGAGTGATAGCATGACGCAAGGAACACAGGAGCTGGTTATCAACCTGGAGCATGTACGCATCCAGTTCGGGCGTAACATCATTCTGGAGGATATCAGTATGACGGTGAACCAGGGAGAGTTCATCGTCGTCCTTGGTCCCAACGGGGCAGGGAAGACTACTTTGCTCAAGCTGTTGCTCGGCCTGATCAAGCAAAGTCGCGGCATGGTATCGGTGCTGGGCCAACCACCACATCGTGGCAATCGTGCGATTGGCTATGCTCCGCAACACCGTGTGCTTGAAACCGATCTTGCCCTGAGGGCACGTGATGTCGTAGGCTTTGGATTAGACGGGAATCGCTGGGGAACGGGACTGCCAGGTCGCAAACGAGCCGTGATTATCGACAAGGCACTAGCGGAGGTAGACGCCACAGCATTCGCCGATGCTCCCATCGGCCAGTTATCAGGAGGAGAGCAACAGCGCCTCTTGATCGCCCAGGCGCTCCTCTCCGACCCGCGCTTGCTCTTGCTTGATGAGCCGCTGGCCAATCTAGATATCAGCCATGAACAGGAGATAGTATCATTGGTGACCAGGGTATGCCGGTCCCGCAACGTGTCGGTGATGCTAGTGACCCATGATATCAATCCCTTACTCCCGGTGGTCGATCGAGTCCTGTATATGGCTAACGGGCACAGTGCCATCGGGACACCAGAGGAAGTCATTACGAGTGCCACGCTCACACAGTTGTATGGCTCACCCGTTGAGGTAGTCAAGGCACTTGGGCGTGTCTTCGTAGTCGGCGCAGAAACGTAGTAGTGGCTCAAAATGTAGTGGCAGGGGGTGGAGTGGTGCTGCGGGGGGCCCTTGCGGCTGCCAGGTTTGCCGACCCCTGATTTGGGTAGAACCAGGAAAACGCCTATGTTTGACATCTTACAATATCCATTCATCCAGAACGCCTTGCTTGCAGGCTCCTGCGTAGCGGTTGTCGCAGCTATTGTGGGCTACTTTATGGTGGTACGGGGCCTGACTTTTGCCGGGCACGCACTGCCCAACATTGGCTTTGCTGGTGCAGCAGGGGCCGTCCTTCTGGGAATCGACCCGGTGATTGGATTGTTTGCATTCACCATCGTGGCGGGCATCAGCATCGGAATACTGGGCAAGCGGATGAACGAGCGAGACACGGCCATCGGTATTATTATGACCTTCGCCCTGGGACTGGGCATCTTGTTCCTTTCGCTCTACTTTGGCTATGCCGAACGGGTCTATAGCATCCTGTTTGGGCAAATTGTGGGCATTAGCCCCAGAGACGTGCAGATCACGGCGATTTCCAGCTTGCTGACGTTCATCCTGGTCCTTGCCTTATTCAGACCCCTCTTGTTCAGCTCGTTTGATCCGGAGGTCGCAGAGGCCCGTGGTGTTCCCGTGCGCCTGCTGACGATAATTTTTCTCGTTATGATTGCCATTACCGTCTCTCTGGCAGTACAGGTGGTAGGCGCCTTACTCGTGTTTACCTTGCTGATTGGGCCGGCAGCGACAGCCATGCGCATCGCTCGGAGTCCGCTGTGGGCGATTGTCATTGCCATCGTGCTGGGCGTCTGCTATACCTTCCTGGGCATTGTTTTGGCAGCGAATAATGGAGTCTGGCCGGTGAGCTTTTACATAGCTTCCCTCTCGTTTGGCGTCTACCTCCCCGTGCGTCTCCTGTCGCCGTTATGGAGAGGACGCTGGGCAAGGAAGAGCGATCCCACGATAAATCGGGGGTCTACTACCGCATCCCAGGAAGGCGATCAGGAACAACGCACTACATTCAAGGCGATGGGAAATACGCAGGGATCGGCAGAGGCAAGAGGTGAGTTATGAGTGAGTTCTTTAACTACTGGCTTGGACTGTTTCAACATGAGTTAGTGCAGAATGCTTTTCTGGCGGGCACGATGGTTGCCATTATGACAGCCGTTATGGGCTATTTTGTGGTGCTTCGAGCCCAGGCCTTTGCTGGTGAAGCCCTGGCGGATATTGGGTTCGCTGGAGCGACCGGGGCAGCTGTACTTGGAGTCAGTTCGCTCATAGGCATGTTCGTTTTGACCGTGTTGGCCGCACTGGGAATGGGCGCGTTGGGTGAACGCATACGCGGTCGCGACGTCGAGATCGGGATGGTGCTTTCGTTCGCTCTAGGCCTTGGGGTCCTCTTTCTTACCATCTACGCCCAATATGGCACGAATGCAACGGAAGGCGTTGGCATACTCTTTGGCTCGATTTTGAGTGTGACGCGCAGCGATGTACTGATTACACTCATCTGCGGCGTAGCAGCATTGATGCTGCTCGCTTTGATATATCGTCCATTGCTCTTTGCTTCCGTTGATCCTGAGGTGGCCGAGACACGCGGTGTGCCTGTGCGCTTCCTCTCCATCATGTTTCTCGTGCTGCTTGGGATCACGACCGCCGAGACTGTACTCGTCGTTGGTGTGCTGCTCGTACTCGCTCTGCTGATTGCGCCAGCAGCAAGCGCTGTGCAGTTGACGCATCGACCTCTCACGTCGATTCTGCTGTCGGTGGCATTGGGCCTGCTCATTACCTGGGGTGGGCTGATTCTGGCATTTGTTGGGACATGGGGCCATTTTCCTGTCAGCTTCTACATCTCGGCAGCTTCGGCCCTCTGCTACTTCATCTCGGTAGGAGTGAGTCGTATGCGTTCACCACGCCGCTATCGAGATACCCCGCCGTCATGCAGCACATGCAGCAGCCCATACGCTACTCCTTTGCCATCTCACTTGTTATCTGCCAGGGAACCAGCAAATATGGTAGACTGAGAGAAAGGTTGGGGACATTACAGCAGAAAGGGACATCAACGGTGCGAGCAGATCATATTTATGCCATCTTCGATGATATGGGCCAACGCAATACACGCCCACGACGACTCATTGCAGAGCGACTTGCCGAACTTGCAGCCTGTGGAGCCGATTTCACGACGGATGATCTCTGGCAGCAGCTCCGCGAGGTCGAGCCCCACATGGGACGTGCAACCGTCTACCGCTCCGTCGAGATGCTTGTCACAGCAGGTCTGCTCGACCGGATTGAGTTTGCTGATGGGACACACCATTATCGCGTTTGTGGCGGGAGCCATCACCATCACTTAACCTGTACGCGCTGTCACCGGGTGGTGGACGTAGAGATGTGTCTTCCCACCGACCAGTTTGCCACGCTAGGGAAGCAAACCGACTTTGCGATAGAGGGACATACCCTCACGATCTTTGGACGCTGTGCCACCTGCCGTACTCGAGGTAAAGAGGCAGAGGGACAGGGGACATGAGACTGATCTTTGTCGGAGATGTGATGCTCGGTCGGCTGGTAAACCAGGTGCTCAGGAGCAACCCTCCTGCTTATCCATGGGGAGATACCTTGCCACAGTTCCAGCGTGCAGATGTACGCATCTGTAATCTCGAGTGTGTCATTTCTGATCGAGGTATCCCATGGGCAACAACACCAAAAGTGTTTCATTTCCGATCCGATACAAAAAACATTGAAAGTCTCAAGGCTGCATCTATTGATGCCGTCTCACTTGCCAATAATCATGTGCTTGATTTTGGATATGAAGCTTTCTCATCCATGATGAATACCCTGGAGCAGGAGGGAATTCACTCTGCTGGTGCTGGTATGACATTCCGTGAAGCATCCCGTCCAGCGATGTGGGAGGTCAAAGGAAACAGAATCGGACTTGTCGCCTGTACAGACAATGAGCCGGCCTGGGAAGCAACTGAAGAACAGCCAGGGGTGTGGTATGTCCCCATTCAGTTGCAAGAAAGACGAGCACAACGGCTGTTTGAGAGCGTGAGCAAAACGAAAGAAGAAGTTGATCTTCTCATCGTGTCTCTGCATTGGGGACCCAATTGGGGATACATGCCTCAAACGGAACATCCACCTTTTGCACATACTTTGATCGATGCAGGAGCTGATGTGATTTTTGGGCATTCTGGCCATATCGTTCGCGGCATCGAGATTTACAAAAATAAACCCATCATGTATTGCACAGGGGACTTCATTGATGATTATGCAGTGGACCCCAAAGAGCGGAATGATCAAAGCTTTCTTTTTATCGTTGAAACAGATGGGCCATCTATTGTGCGTCTTTTGCTCTATCCCACAGTGATTCGCGATTTCCAGGCAAGGCAAGCTAAGAATCAGGAGTGCCAGGCGATTGTTGCATTGATGCAAGGGCTGTGTACGAACTTGAACACAGCAACGGAGTGGAACGAGCAAGAAGAGCATATTGAGATTTCCATTGCGTAAGATGTTACTATTCTCCAGGATGTAGTGCACAAGGGCGAGTTCCGATGTCTATCCGAAGATGTGAGGAGTCCTGAAAAATTACGCTAAATCTCAGACTCAGCAACCTGACCCCAAAACCTGTGCAACAAACGGCGTTTTCATGACGTAGTATTATGTGTAGTTGCTACGGTGCCAATTATTTACATTAGCACGCCTATGAATGATCGGTTTTAGTGTAGTGGCGGGGCTTGCCCCCGCCAGGATCCTACATGCTGCCAATTATTTACATTAGCACGCCTATGAATGATCGGTTTTAGTGTAGTGGCGGGGCTTGCCCCCGCCAGGATCATTTACGGGTGCCTAATTTTTCTTTTATGCGTCACTCTCAACGTGATACACTATTAGGTAATTCACCTATTTGGCAGGTATCGAAGGGGAATGGCAGGTGCCAACCCTACCACTGGAGAAAAATGCATGCAGTCAATACAAGATTTAGCTACTGCCGTCCAACGTGTCGTAAGCAATGTTGAACGCGTCATTGTCGGCAAAGCCGAACCCGTTGCCTTCAGCCTCATTGCCGTCATTTGCCGTGGACATGTGCTCATCGAAGACGTCCCCGGCGTCGGCAAAACC
>Ga0099828_10002733_pt1 | contig 12200 bp, 10 predicted proteins | sample CZO8metaG_2_FD_79338 | JGI IMG/M metagenome (GOLD analysis project Ga0099828, IMG submission 79338) | Vadose zone soil microbial communities from the Eel River Critical Zone Observatory, Northern California, USA - CZOApr15con2H1.8 metaG | ecosystem: Environmental > Terrestrial > Soil > Vadose...
CCCATCCCCGCCCAATCGGGGTTGTCGCGCGCCGCCTTGAAGACGGCGGTGTTCGCCTCCTTGCATGCGCGCCGCAAGCGGTCGACGTCTGTACCTTCCTCACCGTCCTCGGCCAGGACCTCGGTCACCGTCTTGACGGCGATCGAGCTTGCCTGCTGGCCGGCCGCGTGGCCGCCCATGCCGTCGCACACCACGATCAGCGTGTCGAGCCCGGCCTTGTTGCGCCAGACGACCACGGAATCCTCGTTCTCTTCTCGTTCGAGACCCGGATCGGTCGCCCACGCAATGCGTACTCGCATGGTTAGCTAACGGACGAAACGATCACTAGGCTCCAATGACTGCGAAGTGGAGCGAATTCTGGCCGATCGTGAGGCGGTCGCCCGCGTTCAGCTGCTTCTCCTGGATCGACTCTCCATTGACGAACGTCCCGTTCGTGCTGCCAAGGTCGACGATCCAGAACTGCTCTCCGCGGCGCTCCACGCGAGCGTGATGGCCGCTGGTCGCCGGGTCGCGAAGGATCACGTCGTTGTCCGGGGAGCGACCAAGACGCAGGGCGTGGTCGCCGGCGCGGTGGCTGTGCCCCGCGTCGGGACCCGTCTCGATGACGAGCTCGGCCTGAGGACCTGCGCCCGCAGTGGGAGGCGCCGTCCTCGCCGGCATGGCCATCGTCTCGGGTACCGGCGGAGGAGCCGAGGGCGGCGGCGACCAGGCCGGCATGAGAGTGGTCGGCTCGCGCTCCGCGCCCGAGCCCGGGACCGGTGGCGGCTCGACCATCGTCTCCGCGACGGCGGCGTCGGGCGCCTTGGGCACGTTCGGGGTCCAGGGAGGCGCGGCGACCGCCGCGGCGGCGGGCGGAGCCGGTTCCGGCTGGGGCTCGGCAACCTGCGCCGCTTGCGCGCCGGCCGCCAGGTCGGCGTCGGTGCTGGGTGGGGCGGCGGGCTCGGCCGGCGCAGCAGCCGGGGCTGACCACGCGGCGGCGGCGGGAACGCTCCAGGGCGCGGCCGCCGTGCTGTCGATCGGTGCGCTCGCGGCCTGCGGAGCCGGCGCGGCGTTGCCGCCCCATGCCGGCGCCGGCGCGGCGGGCGCTCCCCAGGACGGAGCGGGCGGGGCCGCGGGTTCCTCGGTCTTGGGGATGTCCCACGAAGGAGCCCCCGGCGCCTCCCACGAGGGGGCGACGGTCGGTGGCGACGCGGACACAGCGGCCGGTGCGGAGGCGGCCGGTGGTGCCCAGTCGGCTGATGGGGCTGGAGCGGCGGGTGAAGGCGCGGGACCCGCGGCTGCCGCATCCCACGACGGGGCAGCGGGAGGGTTCCACGCCGGCGCGGAAGACGGGGCCGCCTGCTGTGCCGGCTGTGCCGGGGGCGCCGGTGGCGCCACCGGAGCGGATCCGCCCCACGCGGGTGGCGGCGCGGCCGGCCCTCCCCGTCCCGGGCCCGCCACATCGCCGGACGGGGCGGGGGCGGGTGGCGCGGCGGGAGGACCCCACGCCGGCGCGGGCGCTGAGGGCGCGGCGGAGGGTCCGGGCGATCCCCACGTCGGCGCTCCGGTGGTCGGGGCCGACGGCGGAGGGCTGCCCCAAGAAGGCGCGGGTCCTGATGCCGGAGCCGCGGGCGGCGCGGAGGGCGGTGGTGGCGCTCCCCAACCGGGCGAGGACAAAGGCTGTCCCGCGGGCGCAGGCGGCGCGCCCCAGGTCGGTGAGGCACCCGGTGAGTTAGAAGCGGACGCCACGGCGGGCGATGCGGGAGCTCCCCAGCCGCCGGCGCCACCCGGGGGTGTGACCATCGTCGGCGCAACAGGAGTCACGGTCGCGGGCCGGGCGGGAGCCGGAGGCGCCCAGGTCGCGGCCACGCCTGCGGTCTGGTTGACCGGGGCAGCGGGCCGAACCGGCGGCGCTGCCTTCTTCTTCCGGCGGCGGCGCGTACGCAGATAAAAGATGGCCGCGAAGATGGCGAATACCGCAAGGATGATGTCGAGAATCAGGCGATATTCATCTGACATGCGGTGGGGAGCCTCCGTTCTCGCCCTGCGCGGCAGGAATCTCGATTTCGTAGAGCGTCAACGATGTAGTGCTGAAGTATGCCATCCGCGCTTTCAGCCTAAGACATGTGATCGGTTCTCGATCACGAGTCGACCTGAGGCGACACCGGGCACCGTGACGTCCGCCTCGAGGGAGTGCGCGCCGGCACCAAGCGGCTGACCCGTGACGACGTGAACGACGAGGCGCCGGCCCAGCGGCATGTCCACCCGTTTGGGTAGCGGCGCGAGCCCGGCGTTGGTCTCGGTCTGCAGGTCGTGCCCGGTGACCAGCACACCGTCGAGGCGCAGTCCGGTCACGCCGGTCAGCACGGCGGGCCTGGTCCTGTTCTCGAGCGCAAAGCTCATGCCTCGGGTTTCGGGCCGAAGGCTCGCGAGGTCCGCGATCCGTTCCGCCAGGTAGCGCGGGATCTCCGGCCTCGGCCGCACAGCGGCCAGGGAGGACGTGACCTCGAACGCGACCTCGGCGTGGTCGACCTCGCGTCCCGCCAGCGTCAGCGTTGCCTCGAACCGGTACTCTCCCTCCGCCGCGAGAGGAAGGCTCACCGTGGTCGCGCTCACGGCAGGCTCAAACGCGGTCGGCACCTCGACCTCGACCGTTCCCGAGTAGGACTTCTTCTGCATCGCATCGCGGACGCGGTCAAGTCCGCGCGAGCCCGCGGCCTTTTCGCGCGTGACCGACCAGCGCACGACGCCACGCCCCCTCACCTGCGGGTCGTCGTTGACCACGACGAGACGCGCCGCGAAAGGGACGCGCGGGTTCTGCAGAAAACCGAATGGCCGCGCGGCCTCGAACGCCAGCGGCTCGATGACGACGCGCGTGGCCTTGAACGCAGCGGCCAGGGCGCCGAGCGCCTGTTTCTGGACCCGCGCACCATCGACCAGTCCAAAGCCGATGGCCGGGAATGGATCGACGAGGTGAAACGCGAATGCGCCCCAGCACGACTCGAACTTGCGCGTCCGAAGGTGCTCCGCCGCGTAGCGGACTAGGTCGGCCTGGTAGGCCTGCGATGCGTCGATCATCGCCTCGAGCGACTTATGCGCCGACGGCAGTCCCGCTCCTCGTTCCGCCCAGTTGACCGGCTGGAACCCGCCGTGCCGCCACGCGGGTTCGTCGTCCGCGACTGGCCAGCGCTGGCCGATCTCGTCCCATGCGGGCGAATCCACGGACGGCAGCGACTGCGCGCCGAAGGCGCTGACCATCAGCGGCTCGAGATGGGCGATGTCCTTCCACGAACCGCCGGACCAGCCGAGCGTGACGTGGAGGTCGATGTCGCCCGACGCGGCGATCGCGGGTCGGCTCGGATCCAGCCGCTCGAACGACGCCTTGAGGTCCTGGTCGATCGAGTGGTTCTGCCGCACTGTGTGGACCTCGCCGAGGTCGAAGTTCGTGGCGAGCCAGGGCGGTTCGTCGTGCGCGATCCACATCGCGATGGACGGATGGTTCTGCAGCATCGCGACCATCTCCGCCTGCTGCTGCTTCGCCGCGTTTTCGAAGAAGCGGGCCTCGTCGGCGCGACCGTGATAGACGTACGTCCCCGTCAGTGGCAGGTCCTGCAGGACGAGCATGCCCGCATCGTCCGCCTGCCGGTAGAACTCGAGCGGCAGCACGTTGGCGACGACGCGAAGGGCATCGATGTTCGCCGCCTTCGCGATGGCGATGTCGGCTGCTATCAGGTCCGCGGTCAGACGGTCGAGCCTTTGCGATGGCGCGTAGCACGCACCGCGCAAGAACATCGGCTTGCCATTCACCGCGAGGCTCCAGCGGCGGGGGCCGATGTCCCAGGTCAGCTCGCGAAAGGCGAAGCCCTCCTCGACACGCGATGATTCGCCGTCGGCCGAGCGCGCGACCATCTCCGCGCGATACACCGGTTGCTCGCCCAGGCGCCAGGGGTCCCAGCGCCTTGCGCCCGGAAACGCGAGGCGCATCGACACGGTTTGCTCCATGCCTCCGCCGAGGCGCACCTCGCGGCGCAGTCGCAGCGCGTCCCGTCCCGGCGCCGGCACGACGAGCTCGACCTCGCCATCCATCTGGCGGCCGTCGAGGTTGCGCAGGCGCGCCTCGACCTCGAGCCTTCCGTCACCGCCCTCGAAGCCGGGCGTGATCCGGATCCAGTCCATCGCGATCGGCCCGACGTACTCGAGCTGGACCGGCTGCCACAGGCCCAGCGGGACCTCGATCCGGTATGGGTCGGGCAGGCTCGAATACGCGGACGCCGGATATGGCTTGAGGTCGCCGTCATTGAACAGGCCCATGATGTGCCGCTTCTTCTCGGGCTGCGCCTCGAGCGGAGACTCGCAGCAGATGACCAGCAGGTTCTCGGGTTTGAGATAGGGCGTCAGGTCGAAACCGAAAGGTGCGAAGTAGCCGTAGTGCGCACCGAGAAGCTTGCCGTTCAACCACACGTTGGTGGCGAGGAACGCGCCGCCTATGCGAAGCACGACGCGGCCGGCGTGGTCGGGACGCGGGAACTCTGTGCGGTACCAGACCGACTGCCGTCCTTCCTGTGCGGCCAGCTGACGCGGCACCTCGATCGGCTTCCATCCCGTGCCCCGGCCGATCGTCAGGCGCTCGGCCTCACCCTCGCCCAATGGCATCCACAGCGCCTCCCACCCGGTCAGCTCGCGGCGTCCGGCCGCGCGCTGCGCGAGGGGCATGAAGATCGAGTCGCTCATCGCTTCACAAACGCCCCGTCGGCGGTAGCACAGAACATGACCGGCCGGTGCAGCTCATCGGCGAATCTGTCCTTCTGGACGCCGTCAACCAGCGCGATGATGCTGCCGCCGAAGCCCGCGCCCATGATGCGAGCGCCGTAGCAGCCGGGCGCCGACCACGCTTGCTCGACGAGCGCGTCGACCGTCGGCGTCGACACCTCGAAATCGTCGCGCAGGCTCTGATGCGACTCCTTCAACAGCCGGCCCATCCTGTTGAAGTCGCGGTCGTCCAGCGCCGCGACGAAAGCGTGCACGCGAGCGATCTCGGAGTCCACGTGGCGGCGGCGCTTGGGGTCACCGCCCTCGGCCTCGCGCCTCCGCTGGTTGTAGGGAGTCGACGCGAGCGAGCGATGCTCGCCGGAATCGATGACAGCGATCGCGACCTCGTTGGGAAAGGGCACCAGCTGATACTCAAGGGTCGCGCAATCGAGCAGCAGCGCGTCGCCCCGCCTGCCGAGGGCCGATGCGAACTGGTCCATCACGCCGACCTGGACCCCTGTCGCCGCCTGCTCTGCGCGCTGACACGCAAGGGCTGCCTCCTTGCCGTCGAGGTCGGGGCGCATGCCGGACGCCAGCGCGACGAGCAGTGCGGCCGATGAGCTGATCCCGGCGCCGGGCGGGACCTGCGAGGTGACTGTCACCGACTGGGGCTCCACCCCAAGCTCCTGGCCGATCGACCGCACGTAGGTGAGGCCGCCTTCGATGTCGCTGACGATCGACCAGTCCGCCGCGGCATGTCCCGCCACCTCGGTGTAGCGGTCGACCGCCGCCGGCAGGACTACGCCGCCGAGGTAGTCGACGTGTTCCCCGATCAGGTTCACGCGGCCGGGCGCGCGCCCGCGCCACGTCGGGACGCTAGAGGGCACGAAGCTCCGCGGCCGTGTCCTCGGCGCGCGCGTCGACGATGAAGGCGCCGGCGCCGAGCTCCGATCCGGCGAGGTACTTCAGCTTGTCCCGGCTGCGATTCGGCGGATAGAACTCGATGTGGAAGTGGTGGTGCCGGCCGACGGGGCCGGGCGGCTTCTGGTGCATCGCCATCACATACGGAAGCGGCTTCTTGAACAGGCGGTCGTATTTCTGCAGCACGCCTTTCAGGTTGCGCGCGAACGAATCGTCGTCCGCCTCGTCGAGGTCGGCGAGGCCGCCGCGGTGGTTGACCGGCGCGAGATGGACCTCGTATGGCCAGCGCGCAAACGGCGGAACGAACGCGATCCAGCGATCGTCGCGAAGGATCGTGTGCTTTCCCTCGCGCTCCTGCTCGATCACGTCGCAGTAGAGACACCGGCCGGTCTTGCGCATGTGACGAGCCTCAGCTGCCAGCTCGCGCTGCACGACCGGCGGGACGAACGGATACGCGTAGATCTGTCCGTGCGGATGGCTCAGCGTGACCCCGATCTCCTCACCGCGATTCTCGAAGACGTACACGTACCGCACGTTGGGCAGCCGGCCGAGCTCGTCGGTCCGGTCGCGCCACACCTCGATGAGGTCGCGGATGTGCTCGACGCTCTGCTCGCCGAGCGATGAATCGTGGTCCGGCGTGTAGCACACGACCTCGCAGCGTCCCTGGTCGCCGGTGTACGACGGAAAACGATTCTCGAACACGGCGATGTAGTAATCCGGCTCGGGGATCTCCGTCTCCGCCATTCCCGGTCGCGTCGGGCAAAGGGGGCAGTGCTCGGCCGGCGGGTGGTAGGTGCGGTCCTGGCGCCAGGGCGCGATGGTGACCCATTCCTCCAGCAAGGGATGCCAGCGGAGCTCGCTCACGTTTTCCTTTCGTAGTAAATGAGATAACGGCCATCGGGCTTCTGGACCACCCGCTTCTGGACGCTCTTAACTTTCGAGCGCACGCTTCACCGCTTCGGCCGGCGTGTGCACGACCTCCAATCCCTGCACGTCCCACGTGTCGAGCGCGAACACCGAGCGGCCCAGGCGGCGCGCCAGCGCGATCTCGCTCAGGGTCCCCCACCCCTGGCCGATCGCGATCACGCTCTCGGCCGCGGTGACGATCAGGAGGTTGCGCGCCTGTCCCAGCCCGGTCGGCAGCGAGACGGTCAGGTGCTCGTTGGCGCCTTCGCGGTCGAGCTCGGAGAGGATGCCGACCACTGTGCCCCCTTCGCTCGCGGCACCCTCGCTGGCGGCGCCCGAGACGCCCGCGTAGCCGCCGTTGATGACGACCGCCCCTTCGCGGGCCAGGAGCTTCCCCACCTCGCGCGCCGCGTCGAGCTGCGATGGCGTCGCCTCCGAAGCGCCACACACGGCGACGTATCTGCGGGGCATGCAGCGAAGAGTAAAGGGCTGTAGACGGGGGCGTCGACGAGAGATTCGGCGATCCAGGCGGCCCAGATGCTAGGCGCGGTCGAGCACCGCAGCGAGCGCATCGAAGATGCGTGAGCGAGGAGAGCAGACCGCAACGACGCAGATGGGCTGCATGGGCGCCGAAGATCCGTCGACGATCCCCGGCTGCAGCCCTCCAATTCGGTACACTTTCCAACGAAGTTCAACGCCCGTGGGGCAAGGAGGTGAGGCGAAGCTTGGATAGACCGAGTCGTGGTGCAAGCCGCCTCGTTTGCCAGCCGGGAGCTCGGGAGGACGTGAGCCTCTAGGGTTTCTCGATCCCGCTACCCGACTCCTGGAGTCGGAGGCGGTAGCACTGCGAACGTAGACGCTGAGGGCCCGATCGCCGGGCCCTCAGTCTTTTTTTGCCCACTACGATTGGCAGGAATGAGCCAGGACTTCGCGGGCCAGTTGAACCAGCGGCCCGAGGGTTGGGTTCAAGCGATGGGCATGACCATCACGCTCGCGACCAAGGACGAGGTGCGCGCCGAGCTCACGGTCGGTCCTCAGCATCTGCAGGCTTATGGCATCGTGCACGGCGGCGTGCATTGCGGTGTCATCGAAACGCTCGCCTCGATCGGCGCTTACCTCTTCGCCAGCGAAAGGGGCCAGCACGTCGTCGGTCTCGAGAACAACACCAGTTTCGTGCGCGCGGTGCGCGCAGGCGCGAAGCTGAGCGCGGTGGCGACACCGATCACTCGCGGACAGAAGACGCAGGTATGGCAAGCGAGCGTGCTGGACGATACGGGGCGCATCGTCGCGACAGGTCGAGTCCGCCTGCTGTGCCTCGACGCGGATCAATCGCTGGCCGGTGAGACGGTGCGCGGCTCGCTCGACCCGGAGGGTCGCTAGCTCTCTTCCTCGACCTGCTTCGGCGCCGCTGCTTTGAAGGCGAAGCCAAGCCACGATCCGCCTCTTTGCATCGCGAAGTTCGTCAGCCCGCGCCGCGTCTCCCCGAGCGCCTTGGCCTCGGCGACGACGTAGGTGACGGTTTCCACCACCCACATCATTTCCGACTGCACGACGTGAACCTCTGGCCAACTGTCGAGGAAGAGCTCGGCTGCGGCCGCCCTTGCCTGCTCCTGCGACGGCAAACCGATGCCGCTGGTCAAGGTCACCCGCTCCTTCACGTCGATGTCCCACGCGAACAATGAGTCCACGAGTTGCTGGTCTCCGAGTTGGAGCTCGGCCTCTGAAACGCCCGACTCCCCTCTTTTCCAGTCGTTCCGGACGAAAGGCGAATCGCCGCCTTCCTGGTCAGCAACGACCATCCCTCCCCTCGCTGCCGCGAAACCGAGCAGCTGCTGTCGCGCTGCCCTCAGCGAATCGACTGTGGGCATCGGCTCGTAGAGCGCGATGACCGTTGGCAGGTGCGTCGCGGTCCCTCCGCCGCCGGTTCGAACGCCCGGCCAACCTGCGAGCAGCAGGTCCGCCCCGGCGCGCATGGCTTCGAAATCAGTTCGGAACGACAGATGCTCTGCGACCGCGATCGGCTGCGTGAGGTCGACGCCCTGGGACCGCATGTCCTCGAGCATCGACTCCATTTCCTGGTCAACCTCGGCCTGGTCGGCCTGGCGGCCATCGAAGAGGAGGTCCATGGTCAGCCGCCTCCGGTCACGAAGCCGAAGATGATTTCGTCGATCAGCCGCTCGACGGGCGCGAGGTCGTCGGTGAACACCTGGTCGTGGTAGGGCGAGACGCGCAGCCGGCCGTCGATCACCGCACTTTCGGCGACCGACTGCGCGAGCGGCTCCTGGATCAGCCCGAGATTGTGCTCGACGTCGGCAATCGTCGTGCGCTGCGTCGAGCCGTACACGAGCGTGTTGCTGAACTGAGGCACGTCGACGAGAAAAACGCTGGGGTAGACCGCGGCCATGGTGCTCGCGATCGCGTCGACCAGGCGGTAGTCCTTCGCGGTGCGGCCTGCGTTGACGACCGCAACCCCACCCGGCCGCAGATGATCGCGGACCTCGCTGAAGAACTCTTTGGTCGTGAGGTGGAACGGGATGTACGGCTGGCGGTACGCGTCCATCACGACGACGTCGTACTGCTTCGCCTGCGTGTCGAGCCAGTAGCGGGCGTCGGCCACCACGGCGTGCACGTTGGGCTCGTCGAGGTGGAAGTAGCGATGCGCGACGTCGAGGATGTCGGGGTCGATCTCGACCCCGGTGATCTGCACTCCCGTGCCATAGGCGGCCGTGTACTGGCGCGCGGCGGTTCCTCCGGCGAGGCCGAGGATCGCGACGTCGTTGGGCCGGACTTCGGTGGTCTGCGCGGGCCGGAACGCATTCGCGATCAGCATGTAGTCCCACGGGCCGCCGGTGAGCAGGCTCTGCGAGTCGTAGATGGAGTGGATGGCCTGGCCTTCGTTGAGGATCAGGTCGGTCTTCGACCCGTCCTGCACCACCTGGATGTAGCCATACGCTGATTCCTTCTCGTACAGCAGCTGCCCGAACTGCGGTGGCTTGATGCCGGACGGAAGAAAGATCCAGGCGAGGATGACCGCCGCGGCAAAGGAGGCGTAGAGCCTGCGCCGGGGCCACAGCCCCGCGATCGATGCGCCGACCAGGGCCAGGCCGAAGCCCTCGAGTGTGGGCCGTGTGCCGTAGGTCGGGATGAACCAGAAGACGGGCAGAAACGTGCCGAGGATGCTGCCCGCCGTGGACAGCGCGTAGACGCGGCCTGCTGTGTTGCCTCCCGTTTCCACGTCGCGCAGCAGCAGGCGGATCGCGAACGGGCTGACGCAGCCGAGGAGGATGACCGGCGCGGCGAAGAGCAGGACCGTGGCGAAAAGCGTGCCGGCGACCAACCCGACGCTCAGCTGCTTGAAGCCCTGCTGCGACAGCAGCAGGATCGGGTAGCTGACCAGCGGGATGATGCCGATCCACAAACCAGCCCAAGCGGTGATCTGGTAGAGCAGCTCGTCGTTCGGGTGCTTGTCCGCGAGGCGGCCGCCGATGACGTAGCCCGCGGAGAGGTAGACCAGGATCAGGCCGATCAGCACGCCCCAGACGTAGAGGCTCGTCCCGAAATAAGGCGCCAGCAAGCGCGAGGCGCCGAACTCGACCCCCAACGAAGCCATGCCTGAGATGAAGACGAGAACCAACAGCCAACCACGCGATCGAGGCGTCAGGTCGGTTGCTCTGCCGCCCACCGGCGCGTCTTCTCGTCCATCGGGACGGGCAGCTGGACGCGCACCTCCGCGTACATGTCGCCCCCAGCCCCGCCCTTGGGGTCGGTCAGGCCGAGGCCGCGCAGGCGGATCTTCGTCCCGTTCTGCGTCTCGGGCGGGACCTTGAACTTGACCTGGCCGCCCTTGATCGTCGGTGCCGCCACCTCACCGCCGAGGAGGGCTGTGCGAAGCGGCACCGGGACCACGACCCTGAGGTCTTTGCCCTCGCGCGTGAAGATCGGGTCTGGCGCGACCTGGACGGTCGCCCGCAGCCCTGGCACGCGCAGCACCGTGCCTTCCTTGACGCCCGCGGGAACCTTGACCTCCACCCGGCGGCCGCCCGGCAGCTCGACCGTGCGGCTGGCGCCGCGATAGACCTCGGCCAGGCTCACGGTGATGGGCGCCTCTACGTCGACGGGTTGCTGACGTGCACGTCCGCGACCCCCGCTGAAGATCGAGCCGAAGATGTCGCCGAAGCCGCCGCCTTCGCCGAACAGGTCATCCATCTCCTCCGGGGACACGGTCCGGTACTCGACCCGCTGGCCGCCCGGGCCGGAGTTCGTGCGGAATGGGCCGCCGCCCTGGCCCGGCTGAACGCCCGCCGCCTGAGCTGAGGCCCAGTTCTCGCCGAACTCGTCGTAGAGCCCCCGCTTCTTCGTGTCGGAGAGGACCTCGTGTGCCTCCGAGAGCTCCTTGAAGCGCGCCTCGGCCTCCTTGTTGCCGGCGTTCAGGTCGGGGTGGTGCTTGCGCGCGAGCTTGCGGAAGGCAGCCGAGATCTCCTTCTGCGAGGCAGTCCGCGGCACGCCGAGAACCTCATAGAAATCCTTGGTCTTGGGCATGGCTATTTCTTAGTTACCCGTTTGTGGTGCTCCACGAATCCCGGCCGTCTCGCGTAGCCGAGCGCCTCGTTGATATGGAGCATCGGCGCGTTCTCCGCGTCGTTGTCGGTGCACACGTACGGCACGCCGAGGTTCACCGCCTGGGCGAGGCTCTGCAGCTTGACCGCGCGCGCGATGCCGCGGCCCCGGTAGTCGGCGTGGGTGCATGTGTATCCGGTCCACACGACGCCGCGGACGGGCGGAAACTTCAGGTACGTGAGCGCGACCGGACGCCCATCGTCGAGGGCGATCCACGTTCGGTCGTTGCGCCGGTCGGGCGCCTTCGTCCGCCGCACGAAGTCCTCGAGGTCTTCCACCAGGATGGGCAGCGTGTGGGGGATGTCCTGCCTCGTCGAGGCATCGAGCTCGTAGACCTTGCGCATCTTGTCCGCTTCGGGCCAGGCCTCGAGGGTCGTGAGCTCTATGCCGGTGGCGGCCATCAGGTCGAGCGCGACCCGCGCCTCCTCGACCAGCTTCGCACCATGTGCCCGAAGGTCCAGCTCCCACGCCTTCTCGATCCGCTCGCGGCTGTAGCCCAGCTCCGCGAGCGATTCCAGCATCTCAGGCTCGTCCTCAGCGCAATACGCCAGCAAGAGGCCCGCGCCGTCAGCGACGGCGCGATCTCCGATCCACGTGAACATCGCGCGGAGCAGCGCGCGATCCAGGTGCGCCCGGTCCAGCCAGACCTCGACCTCGCAGTGCCTGTCCGGCAGCTTTTCCCAAGGCCCGTGGTACCAGGCGAGGAAACCCGCGGGCCGGCCGTCGATCTCGCCGATGAAGCGCGCCCACGTCATGTCCTTGCGGGGATGCTCCCAGCGGTACCGGGTGAGCAGCGGGTCTTGCGGCAGCGCCGGGTACGAGGCACTCATCAAGTCGGAGGCGAGCTCGGCGTCTTCGACGGTCGCCGGTCGGTAGCTCATCGTGGGCACGAAGCAAGACTCTAAAGCGGTATGACCTTGGCGCGGATTTCGCCCGCGTCGATCTCGAGCACGCCAACGGAGGGCTGCTGGAACCTGCGCATGTGGCGCGCGACTTGCAGCCAGCACCATTCGAACCACCCGGGTCTC
>Ga0099828_10002734_pt1 | contig 12195 bp, 8 predicted proteins | sample CZO8metaG_2_FD_79338 | JGI IMG/M metagenome (GOLD analysis project Ga0099828, IMG submission 79338) | Vadose zone soil microbial communities from the Eel River Critical Zone Observatory, Northern California, USA - CZOApr15con2H1.8 metaG | ecosystem: Environmental > Terrestrial > Soil > Vadose...
CGGAGGTAACATTGCAGGGGACCTTAGACTCCGCGGGAACTTCACTTCGTGAAGTTCCCGCTCCGCTCAGGATGCCACGGTTGGGTGGAGCTGCGGAGACGAGCATTAACCCGCTTTCGAAACCGCGCGGAAAAAGGCGGGTTTCAAGGCCTTGTCGGGCAAGGTCTCTGCGACACTCAATACCGCCGTCATCAGCTTGAGATTTAAGGGAAGGGGTGCAGGATCAAGCTCAAATCCACCATGCTCGTAGGAATATGGATACTAAGGCGCCTCCCTGACCAGTTGCTATTTGATCGGGTTCTTGTGAATATAACTTCGGACCCGTTCAAACTCGTCGAATCCCGTGATCCGCCTGTCCGAAAAGCCTTTCTGCCAAATCGGGGACTTCATTCCCAACTCCCTGCCAGCGCGAAAGGAAAAGCCACCCTTAACCAGTTGCACAGCTCGTTCAATCGTCGTCCCGGAATCGACCGTGATCAGAATATGGAAATGGTCCGCCATTACCACGAACTCGTGCAGCCTAAATTTTTCCTGCGCGCGGTAGTCGTAGAGCACGCGGATGAAAAATCTGGCCGAGCGGTCGGATTGCAGAATCGGGCGTCTGTTGGCAGTTGAGGAAGTCACAAGAAACGTACGAGCGCCAGCAGCAACATTCTTGGGGTCTGCATTGCGTTTGGGAATGGCCATAAGTAGTGGCTTAGACCTCTCTGATTTCGATGTTAGGCCCGCCCAGAGCATGCTCGACGGGAATGTTCGCGCGGCGACCAGAGAAAATGACGTGACGGATATCACAAAGAAAAAAATTCCTGTTGCTGAGGTTCATTTTGGGAAAGTCCGCAGAGCAGAATCGCATAATAAACAGGAGATTCATGTCAGGACAGGCCTTCAGGAAGGGTTCGTGTCAGGATACGGGCTTCCAGCCGTATCGAAAAGAGTCGAATAATTTGAGACCGGCTTCAGCCGCCGCCCCTCAGCGCCTAAAGGCGATCTCGTTCTGCGCATGTACGGCACGCCTGGAAGGCGTCCCCTGACACGAAGCTCCCCAAAACATCGTGATCCGAGTCTCCCCGATCCGCCGAAGCATCGCGAGAATCCCTCTTCGCGTTCATCTTGGCACGGCGGACAGCCGGTCCCTTCGGTTGCGCTCAGGGCAGGTTTTGCGACTCCGTAGCTGCTTCGCGGAAACGCAGTCGAAGGGGTGGGGCAGCCTCGCTGCGATCAGGATCCAGCCATCCTTAACTTTGCCGGCACGAGCACGATCAGTGCTACGCCGACGATAACAAACAGAAGTACGCTGCCCAGCAGATGTCCGCGTTCACTCACGTTATGCAATGAAGAAACCGGAGAGACAAGGGGCAGGGCACCCCGAAGGATAGTACGATTGCGAAAGGCCGGGCCAGCCCCCGAGGTTGAGGAACCGCGGGCAGTCTTACCGCTTGCTCACCCCCGCCGGCTGGATGTCTTCCACATCCACTATGTCGGTTGGATACTTGCCCGTGTAGCAGGCGGTGCAGTAGGTGGTCTTCTCACCGTCGCCGCAGGCTTTCTTCATTCCCTCGAGCGAGAGATAGGCGAGCGAGTCCGCGCCGATGTATTCGCGAATTTCCTCGACCGACTTGTTGGCAGCGATGAGTTGCTTTTTCGAAGGCGTATCCACGCCGTAGTAACACGGGGAAATGGTCGGCGGGCAGGAGACGCGCATGTGGACTTCTTTAGCCCCAGCGCTGCGAATCATGCGCACGATCTTACGGCTGGTGGTACCGCGCACGATCGAGTCATCAATCAGCACCACGCGCCTGCCCTCGAGAACGCTGCGCACCGGGTTCAACTTGAGCTTCACGCCGAAGTCGCGCACTGCCTGAGAGGGCTCGATGAACGTCCGTCCCACATAATGATTTCGAATGAGTCCAAAACGGAAGGGAAGGCCGCTTTCGGCAGCATAGCCCATGGCGGCGGCCACGCCCGAGTCCGGTACCGGAACTACGATATCGGCCTCGGCGGGTGCTTCGCGCGCGAGTTGACGACCGAGAGCGTCACGACTGAGGTCCACGGGGCGCCCGAAGACGAGGCTGTCAGGGCGGGAGAAATAAACGTGCTCGAAAATGCAGCTCGACTGCGGCTGCGCGGCAGCGAAGAAGCGGGACGTGAGTCCCTCCGGCCCGACGACGATCAACTCGCCCGGCTTCACGTCGCGCTCGTAGGTCGCGCCAATCAGATCAAAGGCGGTGGTTTCGGAGGCAAAGATAATTGTCTCCTGTTTATCGCCTGGCTGAGCGGGAATGCGTCCCATGGCCAGGGGACGGAAACCGCGCGGGTCGCGCGCCGCAAAAATGCGGTCAGGGCTGATCATTACCAGCGAGAACGCACCTTCGACTCGCCGCAGGGCATCGGCCATAGCCTCGGGCAGCGTCTGCTCGCGCGATTGCGCAATCAGGTGAACAATTACTTCCGTGTCGCTGTTGGTCTGAAAAATTGAACCCTGAGCTTCCAGACGATGCCGAATCTCATGCGCATTTACCAGATTGCCATTGTGCGCGATGGCCATCATGCCTTTGTTCGATTGGACCAGTATCGGTTGGGCATTGAGCAGTGCCGAGTCGCCCGCGGTCGAATAACGCGTGTGCCCGATAGCCAGCGTGCCGCGCAAGTGCGAGAGCACTTCTTCGGTGAAGATGTCGGCGACCAGACCCATGGCTTTGTGGGGGTGCAAGGTCAATCCATCTGAAGTGACAATGCCGGCGGACTCCTGCCCGCGATGTTGCAAGGCATGGAGCCCGAGGTAGGCGAGCGTCTCCGCTTCGGGATTGGCGAAGATGGCCACCACTCCGCACTCCTCGCGAAATTTGTCGGGATGAAGCATTTAGCAATTAGCCCTTAGCACTTAGCACTCAGCTTTCAGCCATCAGCTCTCAGCTCACAGTTCTTCGCGACCTCTGACTAAGAACTGTTGAACTAGTGTAACGTCCCGCAACTTCGTGGCATAAGTCCGGCGCTGTCATCTTGAGCGAAGCTAGAATCCATGCGTTACAAATCAATTGCATAGATCCTTCGCGGCCTGAAGGCCACTCAGGATGACAGCCTCGGAGATATGATGACAGCCTCCGAGATATGACGCGAATTAATGGGACACGACACTAAGAAACCAGCGCGTCCGCCTCCGTCCGCAGCGCCTGCTCCAGCGCGTTCTCGTACACATCGCGCAGCTCAGAAACCGTCGAAGACACGACTACTTGCCCATCCAGCTTGATTTCAACTTGTTCGGGAATGGTCTCTCCGATCATATTCAGAGAGACGCCGTATTGTACCGCTACTTTTTTGATTCGCGAGAGGTTACTTGGGTCGCAGGAGAGTACCACCCGACTGGCATCCTCGCCGAAGAGTGCGAACTCCGCCGGAAGTCCTTGGGAAGCGAGCTCTACTCTCATGCCGATACCCGTCGGAAATGCCGCCTCAGCCAGAGTCACCGCGAGTCCACCGTCGGAACAATCGTGCGCTGACTCGACCAGCCCCGCCTGAATCATCTCGATCAGTGCTTTTTGCAACGCAGCTTCTCGCTCCAGTTCGAGTTCGGGCGGGTAACCCCAGACTGCTCCCAGAATTTCTTTGGCGTACTCGGATGATCCAAATTCTGATTGAACGTCAGTAATGTCACCCGGTTCGGTGGCGCGCAATAGCACGATCGTGCGCCCCACTTCGCGGAAGTGCATGCGGGCGGCTTTGTGCACGTCGTCGAAGATGCCGACGATTCCAATCACGGGCGTCGGATAAATTCCTTCGCCCAGAGTTTCGTTGTAGAAGCTGACGTTGCCGCCGGTAATGGGGACTTCCAGTTCCTCGCAGGCTTTGGTCATGCCATCGATCACCTGCGAAAACTGCCACATGATGTGTGGCTTCTCCGGATTGCCGAAGTTCAGGCAGTTGGTCGCACCGACTGGTGTCGCGCCCGTGCAAGCCACATTGCGCGCGGCTTCGGCGACGGCGTGCATCGCGCCGAGGCGCGGATCGAGATAGCACCAGCGGCCGTTGCCATCGAGCGCCATCGCTAGCCCGCGTTCGGACCCTTTAATGCGGATCACACCGGCATCGCTCGCCCCCGGGCCTTCGACGGTATTGGTCTGTACCATGTGATCGTATTGTTGCCAGACCCAGCGTTTGCCGCAGATATTCGGGCTCGCCAGCAGACGCTTGAAATTATCAGTGAGGTCGCCAGCTTCGGCCAGGCGAATATGATCCGGCATCTCTCGCGCGACCGGCGGCTCCCAGCGCTCGAGCGACCGCTGGTAAACTGGGGCGTCATCGGTGAGCGCGTGGTTGGGGATCTCAGCCACTACATTGCCGTGCTGGAGCACGCGCATTTTGGCATCATTCGTGACGTGGCCGACTTTCACTGCGTCGAGTCCCCACTTTTGGAAAACGCGGAACACTTCTTCCTCACGGCCCTTCTGCGCCACCAGCAGCATGCGCTCCTGCGATTCACTGAGCATGATTTCGTAAGGCGTCATGCCGGTCTCGCGCTGCGGCACGCGATCGAGTTCGATTTCGATTCCGACATGGCCACGCGCGCCCATCTCACAGGTAGAGCAAGTCAGACCGGCGGCGCCCATGTCCTGAATGGCGACGATTGCGCCGGTTTGCATGGCTTCGAGGCAGGCTTCCAGCAGCAGCTTTTCGAGGAAGGGATCGCCCACCTGGACGTTGGGCCGCTTGGCTTCTGAGCCTTCGCTGAACTCCTCACTGGCCATGGTTGCGTCGTGGATGCCGTCGCGCCCAGTCTTGGCGCCCACGTAGAGGACTGGATTGCCCTCGCCCGCAGCGCGCGCGTAGAAAATCTGATCGCGACGAACGAAGCCGAGTGCGAATGCATTCACTAGGGGATTATTGGAGTAGCAGGGCTCGAATCTCGTCTCTCCGCCGAGGTTGGGCACGCCGAAGCAGTTGCCGTAGGAGGCGATCCCGGCGACAACACCTTCCAGGAGGGTGTGGTTCTTATGAAGTTCCGGTGTAACTCCAGCACGCGCGGAGACGCGCGCGCCTACATCCGAGATCGGTCCGAAGCGCAGCGAATCCATCACCGCTACAGGACGCGCGCCCATGGTGAAGATGTCGCGCAGGATTCCGCCCACACCGGTCGCCGCACCTTGAAATGGCTCAATGAAAGAAGGGTGGTTGTGCGATTCGATCTTGAAGGCGCAAGCCCAGCCGTCGCCGATGTCGATGATGCCCGCGTTCTCGCCGGGCCCCTGCACTACCCGGCGGCTGCGCGTGGGCAACCGCTTCAGGTAAACGCGCGACGACTTGTAAGAACAGTGCTCGCTCCACATCACGCTGAAGATTCCGAGTTCGGTGATCGTCGGTTCGCGTCTGCCCAGCAGTTGTTTGATCTTTTCGTACTCGTCAGGCGTGAGGCCGTGTTCCCGGATGAGGTCCGGAGTAATGGAAAGCATTAGAGATGTGGTCATATGGGGAAGTCCTATTGTCGCATCTGCGGAGAGTAGAGGAAAGGGCAAGGTTGGATGGGTAGCGCGGGGCGCGTTCGCAACCAGCTATCTCAGGCCACGTGGGGACTCAAATGGAATAGGCCCTGGGCCGCGGCCCCGGGTGTGTTGCGCTTCGCCGAATCTCTACAGTGTGGTTAGGAATCCAATCTTTTCATGAAAGCTATCCAGGTGGAACAAACCGGTGGTCTTCGGTGTGACGTATCTGATTTCACGGTTCAAGGGGAAAAACATGGTGCAACTGAGTTATGTGATCGAGTTTGTAGGGGACATGGAGCGCGCGGTGAAGTTTTACCGCGATGTGGTGGGACTGCCGTTGAAATTCCAATCGCCCGGCTGGAGCGAATTTTCGACTGGGGATACGACGCTCGGATTGCATCCGGCTTCGGAGAAGAATACTGCCGGCAAAGTTGAAATAGGCTTCAACGTTCCGGATCTCCAGAAGTTCTACGACGAGATGCGGGCCAAGGGAGTGAAATTCCCGATGCCACCGAAGCAGCAGGATTTTGGCGGCATGCTAGCGCAATTCGAGGATTCTGAGGGTGCTTACGTAAGTGTCAGTGGGAAATAGGAATGGTAAGGGCATGGCAGGAAGTTGTGGTGCCCTTGCCGATTCGGTAGCGCTCCTATGTTTTTCCGCGGTCGCTCATTTATTTCTCGAATAATTCCTCACGTAGAGCGGAACCTCTTGCGCTGGATCGAGTCTCGGATCGTTGATCGGCGCGCCTGTCTTCATCTTCAGGGGAACCACTCCCGCCCATGTCGGAAATGAATAATCTTCTTCGTCATCAATCGGCGGCCCCTGGCGCACTTTCGCGGAGAATTCTGTGATCGGCAGGCGCATCACCAGCGTCGCTTTGAGTTCTTTCTCGTTGGGCTGGCGGACATCGGCCCAGCGTCCCGGCAGAATGTGTTCCGAGAGGACGTGCAATGCTTCCAGCTTTTCTTTTGGGTCCTCTACCGCGACCGCGGTGCCTAACACCACCACCGAGCGGTAGTTCATCGACTGATTAAAAATGGAGCGGGCGAGCACCAGGCCATCCAGCAGCGTGACCGTCACGCAAACGGGAATCCCTTGGTCCATGCTGCGCAACATGCGGCTGGCAGCGGAGCCGTGAATGTAAAGGTTGTCTCCGGCGCGGCCATAGCCGGTAGGGATGACGAAGGGTTGGTTGTCCACGATGAAACCGACGTGGCAGATGAACCCTTCGTCGAGAATCTGGTAGGCGGTCTCGCGATCGTACACGCCACGATGAGGTTCGCGTGTGACTCGCGTGCGCGCAGTTGGAGTGTAGGGTTCGGACACTTTCAGGCTCCTGGCAATCGCGAAGGATCAAGCAAGAGTGTAGCAGCAGCCGATTCTACTAATCACACGGGCGAGGACGCCCGCGCCTACATCGCTATCGATGAACCCTTCGTCGAGGATCTGGTAGGTAGCCTCGCGATCGTACACGCCACGATGAGGTTCGCGTGTAACTCGCGTGCGCGCAGTTGGAATGTAGGGTTCGGACATGGAGAGAAGCTCCCGGCGGATCGCGAAGAATGAAGGAAGAGTGTAGCAGGAGCCGATGCTACTAATCACACGGGCGAGGAGCCCGCGCCTACATCGCTATTTTAGTTTCTCGTACTCGGCTTTCGCTTCTTTCAGAATGGGGATGTCAAGGTCGGCATCTTTCCAGAGAGTGTAGCAGCAGCCGATTCTACGAACCACACGGGCGAAGACGCCCGCGCCTACATCGCTATTTTAGTTTCGCGTACTCGGCTTTCGCTTCCTGGAGGATGGGAATATCAGGGTCGGCATCTTTCCAGAGATTGAAGAAATTCTGATAGGCGGTTTTCGCAGCTGGGGTGTCGCCGGAAAGAGAGCGGGCGCGGGCAATTCCGAGATGGGCGAGTGCCCCCAGCGGGAAATTCAGCACGATGCCGCGGTGATTGAGGAATTTCTGGAACTCGGCAGCGGCTGCAGGGCCGTTGTGTGCCACGAGATGGGCTTGGCCGCGCAGGTACACAGGGTACAAAGTTCCCGCTTGCGTCGGTGGTGGCTCGCTCAGTTCGTAGGGAGCAGCGGCTTCCAGAAATACCAGCGCCTGGGCTGAATTGCCGCTGTTGAGTTCAATGGCTGCCTTGAGTGTAGGTAGCCAGTACAGCTTCAGAACTGTATTCAACGGATCGCTCTTTTCCAGGGCCTGAACCATTGCCTTCGCCCGGGCGGCATCGCCCACACGAGCCAGCGTGAGGGCTGCCAGCACCTTCACATCCCTGCCTGGGGCCAGGGCCAGAGCTGCTGCAACGCCCTGTTTCGCTGGTGCGGCATTACCAAACTCCGCCTCGCGCAGGGCGGCATTCACCTGCCACAGCGCAGCCGTCTCCTTGGAATCCGCACGAACTGCCGAATCGACCGCACGCCGAGAGAAGTCCCGTGCTTTCCACAGGCGGCCATAGTATGCCTCGGTGTCGGACTGGGCCGAGAGCAGTGGGTCTTCGGCTCCTGGCTTGCCTGTGCCCCAAGCCAACTGCTGCGCCATCTGCGCGGAGTCGCCTTGCAAAAAACCTAGGTAGTACATGAACAGACGCAAGCTTCCGCCATCCAGCTTGCGCGCCAGCGCCTGCTCAAACACGGTCTTGGCGTCATCTGGGCGGTTAAGTGCAGAAAGATCTTGCCCAAGGTTTTGGTACACGATGACGTTGTTCGGCTCAAGACGCTGCGCCTCTTGGGTTTCGGCCACGGCCTTCTCGTATTGCCCGAGAGCGGTAAAGTTGCTACCCAAGTTCAAGTGGGGGACAGTGTCCCGGGGGTAGCTCTGAATCCATAGCTGATAGGTCTGGGCTTCCTTCTCCAATTCACCGGTAACAAAAGCGTAGTAGTAGGCAGAGATGCGGAGTCTCTCCTTCTCGCTTACCCGCTCCCTCAACTCGTATGCCTTCTTCAGGTTCTCTGCAGAAAGACTGGGTTGATTAAGGTTTGCGTACATCACCCCCAAAACCGCGTGAGCGACAGCAAATTTGGGGTCCAGCTCAATCGCCCGCCTGAGGAACGGAATAGCTTCGGCGTCCCCTTTTTCAACCTGGGTCCTTACGCCCATGCTGAAGGTCTTCAGCGCCTCCAGCGACGGCGTCGTCGCCTCAATGGGGACGTCGAACCTCTGCACCGAGGCGAGCGACTCTCCTAGCTTGGTTCGCAGGCTGGAAGCCACGTTGCCCAAGGCTTTTACCACCTCTTCCTTGCTCGATGCCTCGCCCTGTTCCTTGGCCAGGGTATCTCCGTTGCCGCAGTTCACCGCCTGCAAGCCAACTATGTACTGGCTGCCCAAACGGGAAATCGATCCCGCCAGTAGCGCCTTGCTCCCCGTCCGCAAGCAGATTTCCTGCGCCACTTCGCGTGTTACGCGGTCATTGGTCGGGCGGCCCATTAAGCGAAGTGTCTCGCCCATCTTGCGGTCGGAGAGAACGTTGAGAAACGGTGATTGCTCCAGGTCGACCGCCAGCGCCTGCTTTAGGGCATCGTCGAACACGGCATCGCCCGTGGTGTTCGCGAAGTCGGCCAGCACGATGGTGTCCTTCTCGGTCAATGGCTTTGCCGAAGGCGAGCGGAAGTAGAAGCCACCCACGACTAGAGCAGCGACGAGCAAGACGGTGACCGGAACCAGAACCTTCCACAGTTTGCTGCGAGCTGGGCTAGTATCCAAAACCGCTGGGACCGAAGTACTGGAAATCTTCACGGCCCCCGAGGACGGCGCCGCAGCAATCATGGGACTCGAAGCAGGCACCGGCTGCTGGGCTACAGGTGGATGAACTGTATCGCGGGCGAGCGCCACCGTGCCCGAACTGGCCGGTGCCGCCCGCCCCGAATCCGTGTCACGCTTCAAGCGTAACAACTCGGAACGCATGTCGGAGGCGTGCTGATAGCGCAGCTCCCGGTCTTTCTCCAGTGCCCGATTGATGATGTCTTCCAGCTTGGGCGGCAGGTCAGGATTGAGCCGCACCGGCGCCACTGGAGTACGATTCATGATCCCGTCAAAAATGACGCCTGACGTATCCCCCCGAAAGGGCAGCGCCCCGGTCGCCATCTCGTAGAGCACAACTCCGAAGGAGAACAGGTCGGTCCGCGCATCCAATTCTTTGCCGCGGACCTGCTCCGGCGACATGTATGCGACGGTGCCGAGCGCGGTTCCTGGGCTGGTTAAGTGCTCTGCGCTTGCTCCGGCTGTGGCCTCGAACACGACTCCCGCCGCCTCCACCACCCGGCTACCCACAGTTGTCAGCTTGGCCAACCCGAAGTCGAGAATCTTAGCGTGGCCGCGTTTCGTCACGAAGATATTGGCCGGCTTGATGTCTCGGTGGACGATACCTTCGGCATGAGCAGCGTCGAGCGCATCGGCAACTTCGATGGCCAACGATAGTAGAGTCTCAGTCTCAAGCGGCCGACCCGCAATGCGATGCTTCAGGGTCATACCGTCCAAAAACTCCATCGTGATGAACGGATGCCCCTCGTGCTCACCGATGTCGTGAATCGTGCAGATGTTGGGATGGTTTAAGGCAGATGCGGCCTGCGCCTCACGCTCAAAACGGTTCAACGCCTGGGGATCTTTGGCTACTTCGTCAGGCAGAAACTTAAGGGCAACAAAGCGGTGCAGCCGGGTGTCCTCGGCTTTGTAGACGACACCCATGCCGCCTCCGCCAAGCTTCTCAATGACGCGATAGTGCGAGATGGTTTCGCCGAGCAGCGAGAGAGGTCTCCAGGCTTCGAGCGAGAATGTTAGGCCTAGCGGCCCATGAAGTCAAAGAAGATGACTATTGAGCTCTTTCGTCTCCCCGACCAAACCAGGCCACCTCTCGGCGGCCCAAAATCGTCAATCGAAAATCGACAATCGCCACGTTTTACCACGTCAACTTCAGCGCGAACTGCAGTTGGCGGGGATCGAAAGCTGCCGTCGCTTTCTGGCCGCTGTCCCAAAGCGGATTCACGTCAGCCACATTGAAACGGTTGATGACGTTGAAAGCGTCCACTATGCCTTCGAGAGCGAGCCGGTCGCCGAAGGGGATGCGTTTGGCAATCCGGATGTCCGTGAAGATGTCTTTGGGCTTGATTCCCGCATTCCGCCCGAGATTGCCCGTTAGCGTGCCATCGAGGAAGCAGGCTGGCTGCAGGAACCCTGTCGGCGAGAAACGCGAAGCCGCGGGCTTATCTCCGCAGCCGTTGGTTGGCGTTCCAGCGGGCACAATCAGCGGACGATCGGTGGGCGTGCTGAAATCGAAGTTGCGGTCATCGCCAGTGATGATGTTGAAGGGCCGACCGGAAACGGCCTCGATGATTGGCGCCACCGTCCAGTTACTGAAGAATTTCTTCAAGAAGCCATTGCCCAAATTGCCGCTCTGGTAGACCCCGCTGAACACGAAGCGATGGCGCTGGTCGAACAGCGAGTTGGAGCGCTCAGCGTTGGGATTGTAGTTGTCCTGCGGTTCAAGTGGCGACTGCAGGTCGGTCGAGTCATCGATGGCATGCGACCAGGTGTAGGAAGCCAGAAACTCGTAATGCTTGCCAAAGCGCTTACGTAAGTTGGCAGTGAGGGCATGATACACCGAACTGCCGCTGGAGAAATTGGCCGGCATATCGCTGAAGGGGACGCAATTGGCAAAGCCCCCAGCTGGTCCAGCACAGTCGGTGCGTATGCCGTCGGCTCGCAGGATCGCAGTTGCAATGGGCAGGCATGGAGCGAAAGCGCCCATCAGCGCCGGGTTGAACCCTGACGGCCGGAAGAAGCTCACCAGCGCGGCCGAGATCCAGGTTGGATTGAGAGGATCGCAGGGCACACTCGAGCCAACGCCCAGAGGTCCCAACGTAGCGGCGCCGGAGAGGGGGTCGCTCAGGGCGGCCTGCCAGTTGGCGATCAGGAACTGCGGCTTCACCGCGTTCACATTGATCGGCCGATTCAGATGACGGCCGCCGTTGAAGTTGTATTCCAAACCGAGTGCGAGGTCATGTCCCAAGTCACGCTCGAAGGTGAGATTGGCTTGATGGGAAACGTCGTACACAAAATTCTTGGCGTTCGGAAAACCAAAGGGCTGGATGCCGAGGGGAATACCTGCGTTCAGATACTGCTGGCCCACAAAGATGGAAGGCGCATTGGGCGCGGCATTGAAGCGCTGCTCGTTGGCGAGGTAATCAAAAGCGGCCGGCAAACACAACCCGGAGAGCCCTTGAAATGTGTTGGATGCGTTCAGTGGACAGGTGAGGGGACTGTAGGGCCCGGGCACAACACCCGGCGCTCCGGGACCGATGATAAGTTGCGGCGCCTGCGATCCATCGGCCACGTCCGCGATGAACGCTAGTCCCAACAGCGGGTGACCATAGAACATGCCATAGGAGGCGCGGAGCACGCCTTTGCCATCCTTCCAAGGGTCCCAAGCCAGGCCAATGCGTGGCGCCACGTTGTTGAAGTCCCGCGGGATGCCTTGCGTGATGCCCAAAAAGTCTTGGCCGGTTTTCGCCACCGCGTTCAGAGGACTGAATTGTGGCGTGAACTCCACGTCGTAGCGAACGCCGAAATTCAGCGTGAGGTTAGACTTCATGCGCCAGGAGTCTTGGATAAAGGCGCCAGCGGTGGTGTTGGAAAAAGCATCATGCGGATTGCCCACGCCCTGGATGAAGTTGGACGGGATACCCGCGCCGTAGGTTTGGACCGGATTGAAAGCGGGAAAG
>Ga0099828_10002735_pt1 | contig 12194 bp, 10 predicted proteins | sample CZO8metaG_2_FD_79338 | JGI IMG/M metagenome (GOLD analysis project Ga0099828, IMG submission 79338) | Vadose zone soil microbial communities from the Eel River Critical Zone Observatory, Northern California, USA - CZOApr15con2H1.8 metaG | ecosystem: Environmental > Terrestrial > Soil > Vadose...
GAACGATAACGCATCCCAGGTAGGGCCAATCTCAGTTGCTGCAGAACCCTCCCCAGGGGGCAATCTTTGCTCTACAAATTCGCCTATCTTTGTCCTGTACACCTGACCAGTCTGGCGCTTTCTAACGAATATCGATTCGTCGTAGACTAGGCTAGCGAAGTCCAGCACAGAGACGTCGAAGTGTACCCCTGGCTTGGGCTCAATGACGAAACCTCCTTTGTACTTCTTGCCTTTGATTATGGCCTGAGATGACGCTCCTCCCTTCTCAGAAAGCTCGTCCTGTCTTGGGATCAGCGCCCCGACCTTTCTGTGTTCGTAGAACAACATGCTCCTGATCCAATTTGATACTCCCAACCGCGAGACGTCATTCATGGGCATCTTTCCGATTCTCGAAATCACGAGAAGGAGCTTCATCACGACGGACCCCATCATCGACGTCAGCTCGTATGTGAGCTGCGAGTCGTTCAGGCAGTATCTTCCCAGTTCAGAGAGGGGGAGCTCGCCGATCTCTCCTTCGAACTCGATCTTGGACTTGTTCAACAGGGCCTCACAGATTCCGTTTAGCGTGTGCTCAGTGTACTTGTTGCTGAACGCGTACACTTGGATGGATTTGTTACGGAAGAACTGGTACAGGTCGATGTGTATGCCGTGTTTGAGGGACGCTGCGACTCGTTCGAGCTGGATAGGATTCTCCTGTTCCCTGACCCCGAGCTTTTCTGCCCTGTGTTGCAAGTAGCGCAGGTCGAAGTCGTCCCCGTTGAACGTGACTATTACAGGATATTCCATGATCTTGTACAGAACGGCACGCAGGAGGTCGTCCTCTCGGTCGAAGATCTTGTAATCGAACTGACTTGCCTCGAGCCCCTTTTCGGTCCTGCCTCCCCTCAGCAAAAAGACGACCTTCTCGCTTTCGTTGAAAAAAGAAACAGCGATGACCGATTGGTTAGGCTCTTCGGGGTCTGGGAGCCTGCCTGATTCATTCTGGACCTCGATGTCCAGGGCTACTCTTCGGAAGTCGCAAAGCGGCTCCCCAAGAAGTTCCGCCCACTCTCTTAGATATGGGACAAACTCCGGAGGGTTTCTCTTCATGATTTCCTCAAGTGAGTTGACGACTTTAGCAGGGACCTCATGTTTTGCAGGGATTACCTTCCCCTGCGACACCATGTAGTAGGTGCCCATTCTGAGGCCTCGATCGTAGGCATAATTCTCGTAATACTTGATGTCGGCCTCCCACGCCTTGATCATGTCTCTGATGCTGTCGTTGCCACCTCCGATTGCGAGGGGGTCGGTCGTCACAATCTTCCTTAGCTTTGCCTTGGAATCGCTCAGGAAGTCCAGCCTCTCATCTTCGATGATCTCGACCACGTCCTTTCGAGCCTTCACTGCTCCTAGCTCGTCCATCGGTAGCTTAGTGAAACAATACGGCCTGTGCCCCGTGTTGTCGCGCCATAGCCAGAACCTCCCTACCTTGGGGTCGTAGAACTTGAGAATCGCCAGCCTAAGGTCTCCGTCGTACGAAGCGGAAGCTAGGAGAGCCTCGTCCATCTCGTTAACAGGTTTCGTAAGCTCTGTGAGCCTGGCGGCGAGCCCACTAGTTTGCACAGAAGTCTGAGAGGCCAAGGCGGACGGAGGCGACGGCAGCCTCTCGGCAAATAAGGGTAACTAGGCCCGCGGGAAAATCGGATGCGGACGATTTATAACGACAGTTTCGGTCGCCTGCTGAGATGCCGAAGGTGCTCGAAAGGATCAGAGATTTCTCAGCTTACGCGTTTGTTGCAGTCGGATTAGTGTGGCTCGCAATAGCATTCCTGGCCGGCTCGGCGCTCCTCTTATGGCCAGTCGTTGTATGCATTGTCGGAGGTGTTCTGCTCAGACTCCGTTCAGGCGGCCGGCTTACCTTCGCGTGGGCCAGCTCCGCAGCTGTTCTGGGACTGGTTCTGTCGGGCTACCAGGCGTATCAGTGGATGCCCTTTCTAGGGGGGGCTTTCAATAACCTTGCTGCAGAGTCACTTGGAGGTTTCGTAGTCCTCGCTGCGGTCCACTTTATCCTTCTTTATTCAGCAGCAACACGGCCGAAGTCCGCTAAATGATGTTCGAATGCGAGAACTTGCGTAGGAAGTAGACTGAATATCCGCTTATCACGAAAAGGGCCGAGAAGGCCCTGGTGGCGAAGACAAGACTCCAGGGTGTGGGGTACAGGCTAGTGAGAACGTCGGGGTTGCAGGCGGTATGGTTTGCTATGGCGTTGGCACAATTGACCGTGTAGCTCGCCCCCCAGAGCATGAAGTTGAACATGACCTCGTAGGCAGAAGAGAAGGCGACCACGAACCCAAATATCTGGAGGAGCATTAGGAGCCAAGCCGGCCACTTCGAGACCCTGTTCTCCCAAAGCCTGAGGCCGCTGTAGAATAATGCGACGCAGGCCACGCTGAAGTATGTCACGGGTTGAGCAAAGTAGGGTGGGAAAGGCCAGTAAACGTCGACGAGGACCTGGCCCACAGGCTGCTTGGTTCCGTAGAGGGACTCGACCAGTCCGTAGACTGTGACTGCGATTATCGTGATGAGGGAGACGTATGCGACCAATGCGTACACTCGCCTGGTGCCGTCGGTCATCGGAGCAATAGTCCGCTCCCCGGCTGTCCCTTCTTTAAGCCTTGAAGAGAAACGCTCCCTCGAATGCGGAGGCCCGGGCGATTAAGCCAGAAATAGGGTTGTTGGGCCTGTCGGGAAGGTGAGAGGTTCCTGTACGACTTTCTGATTCTTGCAATAGTCTTGGTCGTCAGCATCCCGGTCTTCGCCTATTCCGCATATTCGGTGGTCCTGCTCATGGGGAGCCTGTCGTACAAGCCCCTGACTCTGGCAAACGTATCGAAAGTTGACCTCCCCAAGTTGTCTGTGCTGATGGCGACATACAATGAAGAGAACGTCGTAGGCGAGACCCTTGACTCGATAGGTCGCCTCGACTACCCGTCAGAAAAGTTACAGGTGATAATCGCCGATGATTCCCATGACGGGACCGTCCGAATCGTAGACGAGAGGGCGTCATATCTGGGAGCAAAGGGAATAGAGATGGTTGTCTCCAGAAGGGGCGATAGGACTGGGTTCAAAGCCGGCGCCCTCAACCTTGCATCCAATCGCATCAAGGGTGACGTAGTGCTTCTTTTGGATGCGGACTCGCGAGTCACGAGCTCGGCATTGAACAGGGCCTTCGATATGCTGATCGGGGGCGGGTTCTCTTTCGTCTCCTTCAGGGTCGGCCACTACAACAGGGAACTGAACCTCGTAACAAGGGCCTTCGCGCTATTCCAAGACACGATTGACGGCCTCCAGAAGATGGGGTCAACCAGGCTTGGTCTGCCCTATTCTCTCCAAGGAGGTTTCGCCCTGGTAAGGACCGAGGCTCTGAGGGAAGCGGGATTTTGGAGGGAAGGGGTTCTGGCGGAGGACGCGGACCTTTCGTGCAGGCTCTTCGCCTCGGGCTCGAGGGGGGCCTACGTCAGCGAGGCCGAGTTGGTGAGCGAGGACCCCTCCACCCTTCGCATCTGGAAGCGGCAGGCTGCCAGGGTCGGCCAGGGTTGGGCCCAGTCCCTAAGGCTGGACTTTAGCGTGATTGCTCGGTCACGACGTTTGGGCCTGTCGGGGAAGATTGGACTATTACTGGTCCTCCTTTCGCCTTTCGCAGGCCTGACTTGGATCCTTGTGACCTTGCTTTCAGCGATTGCGATCCTGACTGGGATAATTGACCCTGGCGCGTCAGCCTTTGGAAACCCACTGTACGTCGCCCTTGTGTCCATACCTGTTGTCGTGTTCTATGTCTCCGGGGTTTATGCACTGCGAATCCGCCGTATGCTTTCGGCCCGGAACCTCCTACTGCTCCCAGTACTTTCGTACATGATTTCAGCGATGTTCACCATTTCGGCTATTTCGTTCGTCAGTGGTCTGGCTGGTACGAAGGCGGAGTTTTTCAGGACTCCAAAGCGAGGGGCGACCGGAGCACTCACGCAGGACCGCCAGCCCAGGGAGGGCTCAGGCGTCAGGGTGGCAGAAGGAGGGCTCTCTCTGCTGGCGGCTGTCCTTTCAGTCCCGATGTTCCTTCGCGGGCAGTATCTCCTCGGCCTGTCCCTCTTGGGGTTTGGTTTGGTTACTCTGAAGTCCATGGAACTATTCGACGGGTCGAATTCGACCAAAGGATAGTCCGTCGTTCTTCTTCCGGTGGCACCGTTCGTCTCATCTGCGCATGTAGCTTCAAGTATTGCTTTTCGGAGGCCTCAGTCAGCAATGGGGTTGCCGTTTATCCCGATTAACAAGCCCATCCTCGGGGAAGAGGAGAAGGCGGCCGTCGAAGATGTCCTTTCGAGCGGGCAGCTGACGGATGCTTCGTACGAGGGAGGAAAGTACGTCAGGGCGTTCGAAGGGAAAGTCAGGAGTCTCCTAGGTGCCAAACACGTAATCGCCGTGAATTCAGGCACAGCCGCCCTCCACTCTGTTCTGATGGCACTAGGAGTAAAGGCTGGAGACGAGGTGATTCTCCCATCCTTCACCTTCGTAGCCACTGCCAACGTCATTCTAGCATCCGGCGCAAAGCCTGTCTTCGTCGACACAAAGAAGGATTACAACATCGACTCCGCGGCATTCAAAAGGGCGGTCACGCGCCGGACCAAGGCCGTAATCCCCGTTCATCTCTATGGCTATCCCGCAGACATGGACGAAATCCGCGAGATTGCCGAATCCAGATCGGTCGCCATCGTTGAGGATGCGGCCGAGTCCATGGGAGCCACGTACAAGGGGACCCAGACGGGCCGGCTTTCTGACGCCGGGTGCTTTAGCATGTACGCCACGAAGGTTGTGACTTCCGGGGAAGGGGGAGCAATTTCGACGGACAGCGATGAGCTCGCGGACCGGCTAAGGCTCGTCCGAAATCACGGCATGGTTCACGGGTACGACACTCGCCATCTTGGGTTCAACTACAGGCTCCCGGAGCTGAACGCAGCCATCGCATCTGCGCAGATGGATAAGCTCGACTCGTTCCTCGGAGCGCGGGCGAAAAATGCTGCCTATCTGATCGACAAGGTCAAGTCGCTCGACGGGGTCGACTTCACACAGGAGGCTGACGACAGGACCCACGTTTTCTACCTGTTTACTCTTTACCTCCGAAAGAACCGGGACAAGATCTTGAAGGCCCTGAACGACGCGGGGGTAGGCGCATCGGTCTACTTCAAACTCCCGGTTCACAAGACCCCTCTCTACGTAAGGCTCGGCTACGGGAAGAAGAAGCTGATGCACACCGAGGCGGCTTCAGGTCATGTTCTCTCCTTGCCCGTCCATCCTGAGCTCAGCACTTCGGACTTGCAGAGGGTTTCTGACGGGTTTACAGAAGCCGTTAGGACACTTCTCTAGAGGGTTACGGAGCTTGGATGCTCCGCCCAAGGTCTGTGTGGTGATACCCACATACAACGAAAGAGAAAACGTCCACGCACTTGTCGAATCGATCGAAGAAGCCAGACTCAATGACCTGTCAGTCCTATTTGTCGACGACTCCAGCCCGGACGGAACGGCGGAGGAGGTCCGGCGCGTGGCCGAGTCGAGGCCTTGGGTAAGGATTCTCGTAAGGGAGAACAAGAGGGGGATCGGGTCCGCCTACCAAGATGGTTTCAAAGAAGCCATCTTACAAACCAGGGCGACGATACTGGTCGAGATGGACGCCGACCTCCAACATCCGGCATCAGCTCTACCCGAATTGCTCGAAGCAATAGGCCGGGGGGCGGATGTTGCCGTCGCGTCAAGGTATGTCGAAGGTGGGGGAATTTCGGGGTGGAGCAGGTGGCGAAGGCTGCTCAGCAGAGGAGCCAACGCATATGCACGGACGTTGCTCCGGCTCCAGGTCCGTGACACGACTTCCGGATTCAGGGCGTACACCAGCCGGGCGGCGGAGGAACTGGCGGGGCCAAGCCTCCCGGCCAAAGGCTTCGAATTCCAAGTGGCAGCGCTGTACCATCTGAAGCGAAGCTGCAAAATAGTCGAGTTACCCTACGTCTTCGTCACTAGGAAGGCTGGAAAGTCAAAGCTTAGGCTATGGGACACGCTAAGATTCTTTTTCTCCGTCATGAGGATTTCGATCGGCTGAGCCGCCGGAGAAAGGACTCTTTGAGAAACCTAAGATTCCCCAGAATCAACACGAGAAAAACAGAAATACGGGGAAAATGGCCCAAAATCTGAATTGAGTGAAATAACCCCTCCCGTCCCTCCTAAGGAGCAGCCCGCCAAGGTCTTCGCTGGTGCCGTCTACGAGTGTGTAAGGTGTGGCACCAGGACTACACAAGAAGAGCTAGCGAAGCTTCCAGAAGTAAAGTGCATTTGCGGTTACAGAGTGTTCAAGAAAGCCAGGCCCGCCGTCGTAAAGCAAATCAAAGCAATCTGAGAGCACGTTTCTCCTTCGTCATTTGCCTATCATCATGGTGTCCCTTTGCCTAATGATTTATCTAGACGGCGCGGTCGGCCCTTTCAGATACCGTTGTACCTGATGCAAAGCAAGGATCGGGCGGCAATCCTTGGTTACGGGGCCTACATTCCTCACTATCGACTTGCGACCACCGAGATCGCACGAGTCTGGAAGGGCGGAGGTTCTGGCCCCAACGTCGAGAAGTCCGTCGCCTCACTGGACGAGGATACCGTGACCATGGCAATCGAGGCCTCGAAACGAGCAATGCGTATGGCAGGAATTGAACACTTAGGAGCTGTATTTGTCGGGACGGAGTCTAAGCCGTACGCGGTAAAGCCTACGAGCACCATGGTGGCTCAGGCTCTGGGCCAGCACCACACCCTCGCGGCCGACATGGAGTTTGCCTGCAAAGCAGGGACGGAAGCTATGCAGGTGATCACTGGTTTGGTGGGTTCAGGAATGATCGATGCAGGCCTCGCCATCGGCATGGACACAGCCCAGGGGAAACCCGGTGACGACCTAGAGTATACAGCTGCAAGCGGAGGCGCGGCATTTGTGATTGGCAAGAGGGAGAAATCTGCGGTCGCCGTCATCGACTGCAGCACCTCTTTCGTCTCTGATACAGGTGATTTCTGGCGCAGGGCAGGGGAAAGGTATCCTCGCCATCTTTCCAGGTTCACGGGGGAGCCGGCCTATTTCTACCACATCGAGAATTCTGTGAAGACACTCTTCAAAGAGACAGGGCACAGGCCCGAGGACTTCAAGTACGCCGTATTTCACCAGCCTAACCCACGCTTTCCTGTGGAAGTAGCCACCAGGTTGGGCTTTACGATGGAGCAGATCAAGGCTGGACTTCTCAACCCGCTCATTGGAAACACCTATGCAGGGAGCTCTCCTTTGGGCCTCGCAGCAGTCCTAGACGAGGCTCAGCCCGGTGACAAGATACTTCTCGCAAGTTTCGGTTCAGGAGCAGGGTCGGACGCTTTCTGCCTCGAAGTCACCGATGGGATAAAGAAGTCCAGAGGCTTGAATCCGACGGTCCGGTCGATGCTTGAGAAGACGACGAAGATTGATTATTCCACCTATTCAAAGTACAGAGACAAGCTCCGCAAGTAGGCGGTAGGGTGCCCAGAACCAAGGCATACGTGAGCTCAGTCGGACTAACAAACATAGGGGACCATTGGGAGAAATCGATACTTGACCTGGCGATGGACGCGGCGCGAGCGGCGCTGAAGGGCAATCCAAAGGCGAAGCCTGACCAGATAATCATCGGCAACATGTTCAGTGCGGTCGCAGCCAGCCAGGAGCACCTGGGAGCCTTGGTCGCGGACGGGCTTGGACTGACCGGGACTCCGGCCTACAAGGTTGAGGCTGCTTGCTCCTCGGGCGGGACGGCCTTCAATGTCGGCTACAATTTGGTGGGGTCTGGGGCAATCGATTCGGCGTTGGTGATCGGGGTAGAGAAGATGAGGGATCTGGAACCTGAGCAAGTCTCCATGGCCCTGGCCATGGCCGAGTCCGCTGAATACACCCAGTTCGTAGGCGCAACATTCGCCGCGCTCAACGGTCTGCTTGCAAGATACTACATGGAACAAATGGATGTATCAAGGGACGAGCTGAGCTCGATACCCGTCTTGGACCACGCCAACGCGGTGACAGCGGAGCACGCCCAGTTCAGAAAAGCGATTACCCCTGAAGTCGTCGGGAGGTCGTCGATGATTGCAGACCCTCTCAGACTCTTCGACTGCGCGCCTGTGGGTGATGGAGCCGCTGCGGTTTTTCTCACCAACAATCCAACGCATGGAAGCAAGGGGAAAATGGCCGAGGTCCTCGGGGGCGCAATCTCGACCAACGATTTCAGCATCTATCAGCGAGACGACATGCTTGACTTCAAGGCGACCAAGAACGCGTTCAAGAAGGCGATGGCTCAGGCGGGGATGACCCCTGGCAAGCTTAGTCTTGTCGAGATCCACGATGCTTTCTCCGTGGTCGGGGCGCTCTCTCTTGAGGCGATGGGATTCTCAAAGAGAGGCCGAGGCTCGAAGGACGCGAAGGACGGGAAGTACAGAAGGGGCTCGGAGCTTCCGATCAACACCTTCGGGGGGCTGAAGGCGAGGGGACACCCCGTAGGGGCGACCGGGGTCTACCAGATAGCGGAAGCTTACCTGCAGTTGACAGACCAGGCGGGGAAGAACCAGGTCGACGGGGCAAGATACGCCGCGACCCAGAACATCGGGGGAGTGGACACCACCAGCGCCGTTCACATTTTCGGGAGGGCCGCCTAGTTGTCGATCCAATTCTGGAGGATTCGAGACAGGTACTACCGGCTGGTTGGGAACAAGTGCCTTTCCTGCGGGGCTGAATTCTTCCCTCCCGTCTACAAATGCAAGTCTTGCGGGTCGGACAGGTTGAAAGACAAAGAGATGCCAAAGACCGGGAAGATAGTCACGTACACGCAGCTCCACGAGCCCCTCCCCGGGTTCGAGGCCCAGGCCCCGTTCTACCTCGCTGTCGTCAGGCTCGACAACGGAGCCAAGATACTGACCCAGATCGTCGACTCCTTGGACGAGTCTATCAAGACGGGAGCGAAGGTCAGCGCGACCATAAGGCGGGCTACTGTTGACGGGGACACTGGGCAGATTGTGTATGGGTACAAGTTCGTTGTACAAGACTAGATTTACCAAGTTAGATCCCTCTCGACTTAGGGTGACCGAATCTTGAGTTCAGAATCCTACATCCGTTTGCGAAACATAAGATAAGGAGAAGATAAGTAATGAGCCTTCGCTGGACATTCGACATGGAATACAAGATGGTGTATAGAGCATACAGGCACGCACAACTCATCAGTCGTCAGGGAACGATGAGAGATCAAGAAGGAGCTGTGGAGCGAAGCGAAGCACAATACGTTAACGAAGCAAAAGATTGGAGCGACACTCTGAATGATTTTGCGAGGGGAGGATATGCAGTCAAAAACAGCGGAGCCCTACCCTTGGCTGACAACATAGTGTTCTGGGCGTTGCTTGAAAGACCGTAACGAATCGAAATTCTAGAGTCTGGCGTTTCGGTGCCTAATTTCCAATATTCCAATCTTGCCAGAGATGTAAACTGGATTAGTTGAGTCTAGTATTCGTACAGACTAATCGTAGAGAGTCAAACCATTCTTCGTGCCCAGTCTCAGCATAAAGCCCAATTTTCGTGTCACATCTCTAAGATTTCCGAATTCTTATGCTCTCAGTTCTCAGGTTAAAGAATCACAACCTTGACGAATCTCAACAATCCAAAGGCAATTCCCTTACTGGCTCTGGCTTCTCTCCTGCTATTCGCATTTCCAGCCTACGCATCAGCATCGCCCTCGACCTTTGCGTTCCATGGCGTCACCGCGAGCATGGTGGTAACTCCAACGACTTGTCCAGATGGCTCTGTCATCCCTGGCGGCACGCTTACCTTGACCGCCAACGGTGTGGTCCACTTCAACGGGTTGGAGTCGACAATGACGACATTTGGTACTTTCACTCTGACGTCTGCCACCAATGGTATTGACGATACTGGCCATCTATCAACATGGAACGGAGGAACATCTCATGCCACCAACAATGGGGCCGAGTTCGGCTTCACGCTGTCAGTTCACGCGACCGGCAGTGACGGGAGCACCATCAGATTCCAAGAGCATGCGCAATTCACCGCCAATGCCGCCGGAACAGTTACCGTCAACACATTCAGCATCAGGTGTTGACAACAGCGGAGTATGACCGAAGAGTACTGGCAAGTCATACTCAATCCTCCTTTTTTATCTTTCATGCATGAATCCTGCTTAAGTCGGAATTGGTCGACGGTTCCCTGGTACTTTGGGCGGGAGACGCGGTAGGCAACAGACAATCAATTTGGAAATATTGCTTAGTCGCTATCCAAGGTTTCTCCATGCTAGCTACGAAGCGGTTACCATCATCATCGCGAGCATTGTCGCAGCCAGGAGCAGCATCCTCACCGGACCGAACTTTTGCGTTGTCTCCAGCCGGAATACACGTCTCAGTAGAACAAGTGTCGCGAGAATTGTGAAAACAGTCCAACCGATGACGATTGGAAGTGCTGAAGGCCCGAAGGTGTTGGCCGGCGTGAAATATACGATGAACGTGTAAGGCCCGTGAAATGGGAAGATGACATAGTAAATTGTGAATAGGAAGACCTCAACGGAGGCGACAAAGTAAGCCCTAAGCGCGTCTCCTTTACCAGGGGCCCCCGTATTCACGGAAATGTGAGCTAGCCAGGTCGTGAACAGGGTCTGGGCTGAGACAAGAAGAATGATGGGTATCGCGAAAAAACCTCCGTAGATGGCTTTTACGCTGCCTCCGGGTATGAAAGGGACCAGAATATCGAAGTAACTCCCGTACACGACGAAAGCCCCGATAGAGAAGCTGAGGGACAGAAGGAAAATCTTGGGATCCCAGTTGTATGAGATGTATCTACTAAGCTTGAACTGGATTTGCTGAACCTCCTTTCCGGCGCTTTCGAAATGTGATTCTTCAACTTTGCACTCTGGTATGCGGGCTAATGGAACGAACGATTGGGATGAAACGCTTGATTTCTTCGATCGTGCGTGAATTTATTATGTCCACATTGACTACCTTTGTAGATTGACAGGGCCCACTCCTGAGAAGGCGAGGCTCGTGGGATTGCTGGCAAAGGTTCCACTCTTCTCAGGCTTGGACGAGAAGGAACTCATGGATATCGTCGCCGTGGGGAGCGAGGTGAGCTTCGCCCCAGGGAAGGCGATTCTAAAACAAGGAGAACCGGGTCTAAGTTTCTTGCTCGTTCTTGAAGGCAAGGTCGAGGTCCGGAAAGGGGAGAAGGTGATTGCGGAAACGGGCCCCGGGGGTTTCTTTGGAGAAATGACAGTCTTCGATGACAAGCCTCGTTCAGCTGACATCGTGGCGGTCGAACCCACAAGGTGCTTTGGAATCACCAACTGGTCATTCATCCCAATATTGAGGAGCAACCCTTCCGTGGCCATTGGGATCATCAACGAGCTCGTCAGAAGGCTGCGGCAGCTCGAAGACAAACCCACCAATTAGGTCGTCATTGGGCTTCCTTGGAATTCGAGCCTAACGCCGGTTGATGCTCAACTCGATAAATAAGACTCATCCCAACTAATGCTGGGAGCAGATTGGTCGCAATCCAAGAGGTCCTGACCGTCTTTCTTGGTCTCACCCTCCTGGCATCCGTGGTTTCAAAGAAGGTGAAAGTCCCCTACCCCATAATCTTGGTTCTGGTGGGCTTGGCTTTGGCCGCCTCTCCTCCTTTCGCACTCTCGGGCGTTGTCGACGCATTCAACGGGTTGATCAGCAGCGACCTGTTCGTCGGTCTAATCCTCCCGCCGCTTCTGTTTGAAAGCATCATGAGCGTCAGGGTCGAGGATTTTCGGGCGGTCTACAGACCCGCCCTGCTCATGGCCACGGCCGGAGTCCTCATCGCGACCTTCGTTGGGGGGGTGGTACTCTGGAAGGTGGTGGGGGTCGCGCCTTTGGTCGCATTTCTATTTGCGGCCCTCATCTCCCCAACTGACGTTGCTACGACCATTGAGGTCTTCGCCAGGGTGAATGTCCCCGCAAGACTAGCCACCCTCGTCGAGATGGAGTCTGTGTTCAACGACGCAAGCGGGATTGCGATCTTCACCATCGTCCTGGCATCCTCTTCCGCAGCTGCGCTCCAGCCCGTTGGTGCCGTCGTAAGCTTCGGGTATGTGCTTGGCGTGGGAGTC
>Ga0099828_10002741_pt1 | contig 12188 bp, 11 predicted proteins | sample CZO8metaG_2_FD_79338 | JGI IMG/M metagenome (GOLD analysis project Ga0099828, IMG submission 79338) | Vadose zone soil microbial communities from the Eel River Critical Zone Observatory, Northern California, USA - CZOApr15con2H1.8 metaG | ecosystem: Environmental > Terrestrial > Soil > Vadose...
GCCCAGCTACGCGAGCAAGCCGATCAGCAGGGCGAAGAAATCCTAGAGCGGCGGCACGACGCCTGGAGCCGCCTGTTAGCCGTTTTTCGCGTCGTCTATGGTGGCGTGCAACATCAGGACATGCGCCTGCCCGCCTACGGAGGTCGTCTCTTCGACCCCGACCACTATCCATTCCTGGAGGGAAGCAGCCCCGGCACCTCCTGGCAAGAGACGCCCGCCGAGCCGCTTTTGATCGACAACCGCACCGTGCTGCACCTGCTCGAAGCATTGCAGTTCCTGCAGGTCAAAGTGCCTGGTGGGGGACCGGCCGAGAAGCGCCGCCTCTCCTTCCGCGCCCTGGACGTCGAGCAGATCGGCCATGTCTACGAGGGCCTGCTCGATCACACCGCTTGTCGCGCCACCGAACCCGTGCTCGGTCTCTTCGGCTCGCGCGAACACGAAAGCGAAGTAACCCTGGCCGACCTGGAGCAACGATCGGCCAGGAGCGAGACAGCCCTGCTCGACTTCCTCGAAGAGACGACAGGCCGTAGCCGCAACGCCCTCAAGAACGTCCTGGCCATCTCGCCCATGCCTACGCGCTTCAGCCGCGGCAATCTGATGACCGCCTGCGACAACAACCAGGCATTATTTGAGCGCGTGCGGCCCTTCGCCGGTCTGTTGCGCACCGACACCTTCGGCAGACCCGTCGTCATCACCCCTGGCTCCGTCTACGTCACCCAGGGCAGCGACCGCCGCACCACCGGCACGCACTACACGCCCCGCAGCCTCACCGAACCCATCGTCAAGCACACGCTCGACCCGCTCGTCTACACCGGCCCCGCCGAAGGCAAACCGGAGCAAGAATGGCAACTGCGCACCCCGGCAGAGATCCTCGACCTGAAAGTATGCGACATGGCCATGGGCTCCGGCGCATTCCTGGTGCAAGCCTGCCGCTACCTCTCCGAAAAACTGGTTGAAGCCTGGGAAAACGTCGCCCAAACCCTGCCGGAGAAACCGCAGACCGCGCCGGAAGGTCATGCCTCCACAGGTGCGCCGAGTGAAACCCTCATCGCCACCGACGCCGAAGAGCGCCTGGCCTTCGCGCGCCGCCTCGTCAGCGAACGCTGCCTCTATGGCGTGGACAAGAACCCGCTCGCCGTCGAGATGGCCAAACTCTCCCTCTGGCTGATCACCCTCAACAAAAACCAGCCCTTCACCTTCCTCGATCACGCCCTCCGCTGCGGAGACTCCCTCCTCGGCGTTAATCTCAAGCAGCTCACCTCCTGGTCCATGGACAATCATCGCACTGCTGCCCACGCACGCCAGACCGTCTGGATCGAACCCCTCATCAAAGACGCCCTGGGCACAGCCCTGCAACTGCGCAGCAAAATCAGTACCGGCCCCGAACGCGATGTGCGCGACATCGAAGCCAAAGCCCGCCTCCTCACCGAAGCCGAAGAAGCCATGCAGCTCGTCAAGCTGGGAGCCGACCTGCTCACCGCCACCACCCTGCTGACCATATCCAACCGCCATCAGCTTCCCCAGGACATTCCCACCATGGAAGACTACTCCATCCTCGTAGACCGCTACAAAACCGCCCGCAAAGAGCATTTCATCCCAGCATCCTGGGCCGACATCAGAACAGCCTTCGACACCATGCGCCAGAACGTCGACGAACTACTCAACGCTCGTCGTCCCTTCCACTGGCCCCTCGAATTCCCCGAAGCCTTCGTTGGCGCAGAGGAAGGCTTTGCCGCCATTATTAGCAATCCACCCTTCCAGGGAGGCATTATGATAACGGGTGCACTCGGCACAGATTATCGAGACTACTTGGTAGAGTACTTGGCACAAGGTAAGCGAGGACGTGCCGATCTGTGCGCATACTTCTTTTTACGCACAAGCCAGTTAATATGCCAGGGAGGAATGTGTGGATTACTTGCAACCAATACCATTGCCCAAGGCGATACTCGCGAGGTTGGGTTAGATCAAATATTAGCGACAGGTTGGACAATTCCATACGCACTATCTAGTCGAAAGTGGCCTGGTACCGCTGCGCTAGAAGTAGCCTATGTCTGGTTGAGGCATAGTGTTTGGCATGGGCTATGCTTGTTAGACGAACAGCCCGTGGAGAGCATCACTCCGTTTTTAACACCTTCAAAAGCAGTGCAAAGCAAACCCTTTACTCTAATTGCCAATGTGGGGAAATCATTCAAGGGTTCTGATCTACTAGGAATAGGCTTTGTATTAGATCCAGAAGAGTCTCAAGCTTTGATCGAGAAAGACCTACGTAACCGCAACGTTCTATTTCCTTTTCTTAATGCTGAAGATCTCAATTCTCGTCCAGACCAGTCGCCAAGCCGTTGGGTAATTAATTTTCACGAGTGGCCTCTCGAACAAGCTGAAACCTACCCTGATTGTATAAAGATTGTGAGGGAGAAGGTTCTTCCTCAAAGAGAAACTGGTAGCAAATTTGCTCGTAAGGAATGGTGGCTTCACCATAGAACTAGATTAGACCTCTACATCGCAATTTCGGGGAAGACACAAGTACTAGCAATACCACTTCATTCAAAATACATGATATGTGCTTGGGTTCCAGTAGATATTATCTACTCTCATGCTTTAAGCATAATCGCCTCGGAATCAGATGCAGATTTTACCACCCTTCAATGTACTTTTCATGATGAATGGGCGCGGTTCTGTGGTTCGACACTTGAAACAAGGCTGCGTTACACACCTTCTGATTGCTTTGAAACCTACCCCTTTCCCAACAACATGCAAAGACTTAATGATATCGGGAAACGCTACCACCAGCACCGCCAATCCATCATGCTCGCTCACCAGGAGGGCCTCACCAAAACCTACAACCGCTTCCACGATCCACAGGAAACATCAGAAGACATTGTGCGCCTGCGTGAGTTGCACAAAGAGATGGACGAGGCAGTTGCTCATACCTATGGCTGGGACGACCTGGACCTGGGCCACGGCTTCCACGAGACAAAGCAGGGCCTGCGGTATACAATTAGCGAGGCAGCCAGGCGAGAAGTACTGGGTAGGTTGCTCAAACTGAACCACGAGCGCTATGCTGAGGAGGCGGCACAGGGGTTGCATGAGAAGGGGACGAGGAAGAGCAAGAATAAAGGGAAGAGGTTGGCGGAGGAGAAGGCGAGGTATGTAGTGGGGCAAGAGGAGTTGGCGTTTTGAGGGGTAATTCTATGAAGCAGAGACGTGAGTGTGAACTCCACGTTATCTCAATGGTAAGGTAGAGTCGGATGTATATAGCCAGGTTTCAGATAGAAAATTACAAGAGCTTCCGTTCCTCCCAGGAACTTGATCTCACACCAGGATTCAACGTTATCGTCGGGCAGAACAATGTTGGCAAAACGGCACTGGTTGAGGCTTTGAGTTTGCGCCTTAACCACAACCCCCATCGTAGTATGAAAACGATCCCACGTCGGGGGATGCAAAGTTCAAACGTAACAACAGTGAATATAACATTTCAACTCGCTGAAGGGGAAGCAGAGCAGTTGCTGATAGACACCGCAAGCGGTTTCTACGTGCCTGTAGGCGCAGTTAGATTTGATGATGCAGCCAAATTTCAATCACTGCTTCATGATCCAGGCCTCTTACAATGCGTTTACCAGCCTGGAGCTTTTACTTCGGCACATCTAGAATCATACGGCATACGGGCTGATGATGCCCAAGATACAGTAATGTTCACTGTGGACAATTCTCAACACCAACTAAGAAATCATGCTCCAACGATCCATCCGAAGAACTCAAACCCTAAATATGGCATTGCTTTGGCAAATATTCTGCGTGAGAGAATATATATCTTCGAAGCGGAGCGTCTAAAAGTCAGCACATATCGCTTCGGAACCCAATTTGTGCTCTACTCCAATGCCTCAAACCTTGCTGAGGTTCTTCATAATTTGCAGAATAAAAACCCCAATCGTTTCCGTAAGTTCAACGAATATGTCAAAATCGTTTTTCCCGAGATCGAATATATAACCGTCCCTGGGGCTCCCAATGATCAGGTCCAGATCTTCGTATGGTCGATAGATCCTGCTTCTGAGCGTGAGGATCTCGCTATACCACTTTCCGATAGCGGAACTGGCATTGGTCAAGTTCTGGCGATATTGTATGTCGTTCTCACAACAAAGTATCCACAAACAATCATTATTGATGAGCCCCAGAGCTTTCTCAATCCAGGTGCAGTGAGGAAGTTGATCGAGATACTGAAGCAATATTCTCAGCATCAATTCATCATCACGACACATTCTCCCGAAATCGTGTCCATGACCAACCCAAAGACGCTGTTCCTTCTTCACAAAGCAGAAGCCGAGACCATCATAGAGCCACTAGACAGCACTGAAGCCCGAGCCCAACAATTATGCCTATCAGAAGTCGGAGTAAGGCTCGCTGATGTATTCGGTGCAGACAATATCCTCTGGGTGGAAGGTGCTACTGAAGAGCAATGCTTCCCTCTTGTAGTCGAAAGAGTGCTCCGCAAGCCTTTACGAGGAACAAAGATCCTTGGAGTCATTCAGACTGGAGACTTCGAGAGCAAACATTCAGAACTAATTTTTCAAGTTTATGATCGCCTGAGCAAAAGTAGCGGGCTTATCCCCCCGGCTATAGGTTTTATCTTCGACCGAGAAGGCCGGAGTGAACAAGATCAGCAAGACCTGGTACGACGAAGTCAAGACAAGGTGGTATTTCTCCCACGCAGGATGTATGAAAACTACCTGCTGAACCCTCATGCAATTGCTTCCATCGTCTCTCACATAGAGAATTTTCGAGAGATTCCGGTCACACCCAAAGAGGTAGAGCAGTGGCTCGAGTGTAACCGTTCAGACGAGAAGTATTATGGTCGGAATATCAATGAGTCAGAACGAACCGGAGATGGATGGATACAAATTGTACATGGAGCAAAAATACTGGCAGACATCTTCAAAGACTTCTCTGAATGTCGCATTGAGTATGATAAAGTGACGTATGGCGTGGCGCTTACCGAATGGATTGTGGAAAACGCTCCAGAGGATTTGGCAGAAGTGGCAGACATAATCGCTTCCAGGTTGTGGCCTGCATGAAAACGTCACTTGAAGTCTCGATGAGTTCCCTCGACGCATCGGCTAAAGTTCAGCTTTATAAACGTCATAGAGTGCCAGGAGCCTTGTGATTTGAGTACGATGACACCAATGATGGGGACCTTGACGCTGAGTTCTCAGTCAATCACTCATTGTACTACATCAGTTTTTCCGGTATACTGGGATTCGTTCCAAATTGTTGTGGAGGCTTGTGTTTTGCCATATCAGCATGATACCTATGATCGTCGTATTCAACTCGGCGCTTTGCGTCGAAGGCGTGAAGACGCTGAAGCCCTGTACAATGCTAGTCGCTGGGCAGGAGCCATCTATTTGGCAGGATAGGCAATTGAATGCTCGCTTAAAACATCCCTTTCCTCTCAGATGACATTTCATAACTTGAAAAAATCAACCTCCCAGGCGGGAGGTTGATTTTTGGGAGGGGATGGTTACCAGGCAGGTGCCCATATGCCGAATTCGTTGCCATCAGGGTCGGTAAATTGTGCCCATTTGCCCCAGGGTTCAGTGCTCAGCTCTTTAGTAAGAGTGACATCACGAGCTTTGAGCGTTGCACAGGTTTCTTCAATGTTGTCAGTGTGCAGGATATAGCCGGTGAAGCCGGTTTTGTCGCCGCCCATCTGGCCGCGCAGGCCGAGCATGATGTGGGTCTGTGCTCCCGGAGGAGCCACTTCGAGCCAGCGCTCAGTTTCGCTCATGGGCTGATCATCGATCTTCTCAAAACCCAGTTTGTTGACATAGAAGTCCAGGGCTTTATCCTGGTTGCTAACGCCAACGCCGATGGTGCCGACTTTTGTGAACATGTGTATCTCCTTATATGTGTTATTTGCCAACTGCGGCGGCAAGGAAACGAGGAGAATGCAGGGACACCGCGCATCCGGCATCGGGGCTCTACCCCCTTGACTCCGTTTTGCTGTATCCTTTTGACTCTCCCTACTTTGTTGATTACCGAGGTGCTGTTATGAGTATACCTGATTGGGTTAAGAAAAACTTCTCGAATCTTGCGGTTTTGCCATGCACGGGGAGACGCGTATACCTCAAACATGATCTCAGGAAGAGTTTCTTTTGGATGAGCAGACTTGAGCTGGTGCCGGTACTGGTTTCTGATGTTGACCGCGCCAAGGAGCGATTTTAGCTAATATTTCATTCCTGGTTGGTAGTCACCATCCGGTGCTGCATCCATGTGCATGGTGATATTAAACTTGTTGCCCCAGTTGAAGATCGAGGTGGCGAAGACCATCTCCACAATTTCCTCGTCGCTGAAGTGCTTGCGGACTTCGGTGAAAAAGTCGTCGTCTACTTCGTGCGGGTCGCGAGCTATGCGCTCAGCCAGGCCGACAGCGGCAGCCTCCCGCGGCGTCAGTCCGGTTTCGTCAATGTGACCGATGAAGCACACTTCCTTGGGTTCGACCTCGCCGCGAACTGCGGCAGTACGCACCGTGCTTCAATACGCACAACGATTGACCTCGCCTGTCTTGATCCGCATCATCTCTAACAGATACGGTTCAACAATACCTTTGCCGAAGAATTCGACAAAGACGGGTACGATAGCCTTCAAGAGTCCTGGCCGGCGGGCAATTACTCCAAACATCTCGGAATCGTGCCACCAGCCTTCATTCCCATCGCGGAGGAGTTGATTGATCTCTGGGTCGGCCGACTCGCCAACCCGAACCGGTTGAATTCGTGTGGACATGAGCTTCTCTCCTGAGATACCTGCGGGAGTCGCTTGCAGTGAGCGACTCCCGCACTTTTTTGACGACAAGGCCACGCACCGTACGCTGGTTTTTGTGTGCACAAAAAGCTTCTTGGCCGCTGCAAATAGGTAGTACGATATGGAAACTCCACTACTCCTGTTCTTTACTGTACGTTACTATCAAGTTGAAGTCAAGCATCTCATTGCCGTTACAGGGTGAGAATGAGCAAAGCTGCAACCAATAGTTAAATAGTGCCTCTTGCCCAAAAAGTCCGTAGTTTGCCCAAAATGTCGATTATTGCTTGATGTTGTTAAGAACGCCCATCCTTATTCATCGTAACTACTCAGGTCCCCCAAGCGATAGGGAGAGGTCGGCCAGCAAAGACAGCAGCCAAAGAAGTAATTATGTAGACACTTTTTGAAGGTTTGGCAAAGAAACTGAATGTTCCTCAAGAGGTCACACAGAAGATCACCGTGTGGATTACCACGTTCCTACCCTCCTGAAGAGTCCGGGATAATCCAACACCAGCCCATCCCGATCTACAGGAAGCTCAACAGTAAATTGGCTGACTCCATTCACAAGACTCTCATAGTGGTACCGACCTCCAGAAGAGGTAACCTTCAAACAGGTGTAGCGCTGCTCGGTGACTTCTACATGCATCTGAGGGACGGCAATGTACACCATGCTGAGTGTTGCAGCGGAACCTGGCTGGAGAGTAAGTCGCCGGATCGGGGGGTATTGGTGAAGGGGGTGGCTGAGATATCCACATCCAGGCATCCTTTGAGCAAGGGGAACGCCTCCCCGCTCTCCGTTGTCCAAGCGCACCGTCAGATCGAGCGCCTGGGCGTAGTCCACGGTTTTGAACGTTCTACTCATGTTCTCAAGTATTCGCTTTGTTTCTACAATATTGGATGGATTCCAGCGTCGCTTTGAAATCTTGTGGATCAGCACGCTGGCGACTAGAGACTGCCGGATCCGGGCGTCCGTTCCACGCTCGATCAATAAGCCCCTTCCAGGAAGGATCCAGGTTCGCCTTTGCCCACTCAGCCCCTGCCAGCTTGGAGCCAGGGAATCCCCTGTGGAGGTCGTGTAACATGCGGCAGTAGTTCAAGACGACGCTATAATGGTCAGATGTGCATGCGCATTCGACTTCAAACTATAAATGTATACTCCCGGCGCAACAATAAGCCTCACTTCTACACCTGGTCCAAGGATCAAGGTGTTGTGGCCTTGGACACCAATCTGCTGATCCTTGTCCGTTGTATTGGTGATAGTAAAGCCCGCTTGTCCACTCTGCTGGGGCACATTCGTTGTATTGGTGATAGTAAAGCCCACTTGTCCACTACGCCCTTTACAATGAATGGTACTTGAACTGAACACCGATCTGTGATGCTGGGTGACGATATTCACATTCGGAATATCCGGAACCTGGCTGGTCGCGGTTGCGGCTCTATGAGCGGGGGCGGCCATGTGAGCACTCGCGACTGGAGCCATGAGAACAATGGTTAGTAAGGCAAACACTGTACTGAGGAGAACGGTTCGGAGCATGTGGCTCTTTTTCATTGTAGGTCCTTTGTGTCTTTGAACTCTCTGGCTGAATGTATAACGTTGTTCGCAATCCAAAAAACCTCTAAGTTGATCATCTCTTTAGTAAACGCTCTCAAGGCTATGAATTTGTGCCTTGAAAAGTAGTTCCGGTGTTATAAGCAGCCACAATGAAAACACTAGGGGTGGTAAGGTTTTTCCATTAACAGATGGTACAAGTTTTCTGGTTAACATTTTTATGGTGATTGGTTAAAGTGGTAAGATTTCTGACTTCCTGACAAAAGGTGTCTATGAACCCTACTTGCAGTTGGAAGGACGGTTAGCTCTGCTCGCCATCAGTCTGAATGCCCCCGCCATCTCCGCTGTTTTTGAGCCTGGGGGAGCTTCACCGAGGGCACGGCTCAAAGGACTTGCCTGGGCTATCGATCATGGGGCAATGGATCACACCATTCGCCTCGGGCCGATCATCCCGATTGAGGGGTATAAGCAACTGAGAAGAGGGATCACATTCTAACTCCTGCTGTCTTGTATCTTTCGTGGGAGCATATCAGAAGAGAAACATTCATGTTTCGCGTGCTACTCTTGCCAAAAAGTGTACTGTCAAATTGTCCTTCATAGAGCACAAGTGAGTTGCAGACCATCACGGTATCTCTTTTCATAATATGAACTGAAAGCCACCAGCGCGCTTTTCCCCTTGCCCACTAGGAACGGGCTCTCAGGCTCATCCAAGGTAGTGAAATACCTGAGAAGGAATTGGAATAAGCAAGGTGGAAACATTCCCAGCTTGCTCATTTTCTCAAACTTTTCTAGGATTCGGCAGGATCTTTGCGCTTCCAGAGCTGTTGTGAGGAAATGCGCAACGCCCGGTTAAATTTGCTTGAGGCATTTTCCCAGGCAATGATCTCCGTCAACTCGATTAGTTCGTCATCGTTATAGAACTGACGCAGGCGGGCGAAGAATTCATCGCTGACCTCGCGCCCGGTGATCGTCATCGTATCGGCGTACTCCAGCGTTACGCGCTCAACCTCGCTATAGAGCGGACTGGCCGCGTAATCGGCCAGTGCGAGAATCTTCTCATCAGAGATACCCAGACTGCTGCCCACGGCAGCATTGAGATCCTGTCAGAACTCGCACCCGTTGAGTGAGGCCACACGCCGGTTGACCAGTGCCTGCAACTTTTCATCAATCAATCCCGAAGTCGTGATCCCCGTCCACATCGCCCGCGCCCCCCGAAAGATCGAAGGTCGCCGCGCATAAATCAGGTGATTGAGCAGCGGCGCTCCCCACGTCTTTGCTTGGGCTTCCAAGACTTTTCGAGTATAGCTATCTTCTACCTCTTCGGGGTTTACCCCGTCGATTCGTGCCATGATGTGTGCCTCTTTCGTTCTCTTTGCTTTGCCTCTTCATTTGATCTGAGATGCGTACGAAGCGCGGATATATCATCATTCTACACAACGAAGGAGAGCCAGAAAAGAGCCAATCGCGCTAGAAAAATGGCTGATCCGACCAACCAGTGCGCGCGTGGCGTTATTGTTTACGACTAGAAGAATGATTTGGTTCTCTCGCGGGCTCGCTGATGTTTGTCACGTCTATCGGGGCCCTTCCGAACCTACACTTTGCTCACCTGCGCCACAATGACACTGACATTGTCTTCCCCACCACCTGCCAATGCTGCCTGGACGAGGGCATGGGCTGTCTTTGATGGGTGACGCATGGGTGTGGTCAAGATGGCGGCGATCTGCTGGTCGCGCACCATTTCCCACAGCCCATCGGAGCACAACAGCAGGAGGTCACCAGCAGCAAGTGGCACGGCATCGACATCCACTTCTACCGTGGCTTTCTCGCCCAGGCTCCGATAGATGCGATTGCGCATAGGATGGGTATAGATGCCTTCAGACTCGATGATGCCTGCTTCTACAAGCCTGGCCACCAACGAGTGATCTCGTGTGATCTGCACGAGTCCGGTGGGTTGGCGATAGAGGTAGAGCCGACTATCGCCCACATGCGCTACGTAGGCGGTGGTATCCATGACCAGGGCTGCCGTCATCGTCGAGCCCATATGGTCTCTCTGCTCCCGATTGTGCTGATACACCAACTGGTTAGCATACTGGACGCCTGCGGTGAGCAGGTGGAGAAATGCCTCCGGCTTCATCTGCTGCGAGCCGAGGGAACCAGGCACATATTTGGCCAGGGACTGCACGGAGAGGCGACTCGCTTCTTGCCCATGCGCTTGTCCTCCCACGCCGTCTGCCACGATGAGGAGGGCAAATGGTTTCGGCGGAGTTGAGGGAGAGGCGGAAGGCACGATCCCCTGGGTGACCAGCAGAGTGTCTTCGTTCGGTCTGTGCTTGCGTTTTATGCCCGGATCCAGGTGGGATCCTACCTGCAAGGCGAGCACTGCCTGCTCTGTGTTTACTTCCTTACCTGCACCTGCGAGCGTGTGCGTACGTGCATCGTGAGAGATGCCAGAAGGGCTGTTATCTCGTCGTCTAAACATGATCGTGTCTCCTTTATCAGTCAGGCCGGGGGTTGCAAGGAGGCTGACCAGGACCTGGCTCCGGTAAGACGTCTGCAGATGGATCCTCTCTGATGATGTCTTGATCCAGGACAGATCGCTCAGTTTCGGAATGATCTGCCACCCGCTAGTCAAACCTCATGTCTGCTTTGACTATGCACACCATCCTCTATACACGATATTCGCCTTCGATTGGTTTCAGTCAGAACCTTCCTCTCTTCTCTTTGCTCCCGACCATAGCGCGCCTTATCCTTCAAGACAGCTTGCCAGGGTCAACAAAACAGCATAAGATATCTGTAAGGAGACGAGAAAGTCAAAGGAGAACGTTTCATGGTTGTTAAGCTGAGTTATGAGCAATTGAGCGCCTTGCGCCGCATCGATAGTCCAACCATCTCCAACGCTATTGAAACCTTCATCGTGCGTCCGCGTGTTGCCGGATACGTGGGCTACGATATCCGCTGCATCTTCCCCGAACTGCCCCCAACCGTCGGCTATGCCGTCACCTGCACCGTCGACAGCACCACTGAGGGTCGCCAGGGCATCGGCTTCAACAAGTTGTACGAGCTACTCGCGGATGCCCCCAAGCCAGCGATTGTGGTCATGCAAGATGTCAGCACCGATCGGCTGCACTCCTGTCACGCTGGCGAGGTGATGTCTACCACCATGAAGCGACTTGGAGCCATTGGGATCCTCACCGATGGTGGTCTCCGCGATGTCAAGGAGGTCCGTGCACTGGGCGGCTTTCAGTACTTCTGTGCCGGGCTGGTTGTCTCCCATGGCAATCCTATCTGTGTCAGTGCCGGAGGGGAGGTGACTATTTCAGGCATGCGTGTGCGTCCTGGTGATCTGCTGCATGGAGATAGCAATGGCGTGGTGCATATCCCCGATGAGTGTGCACTTCAGGTCGCCGAGGCTGCTTACCGGATCTGGGCTCAGGAAGAGGAGACCTTGCGTCGTGTCAATAGCCCAGCATTCATCACCTTCTCTGGCCCTGAGGTCAAACATTGAGAAAAGTGAGTGAGTCATTGCTCTTTTGAACGGCTTCATCATCTTCGTTTTTTGAGCGGCTGACCAAGAGCCATAAGGAACATCACGCTTTTTCCCGCTGCATGAGGTGAGAAGAATTCGGTCACCTCATCGTCGAAAAAGGTGAGCCCTGTGGCACCTGAGTGCAGCGCATAGGCTGCCAGATACAATTTTCCCGCAACGATTGCTGCTTCAAGCTGGGCAGCGATATACCCACGGTTGCCAAATCGCTTCAGGATGGGCTCCAGATCCGCCAGAAAGTAGATATTGACGGCGGCATCACCACCCAGGTCCTGGTCCAGTGCCAGGTGATAGGCGGCAGCGCGA
>Ga0099828_10002747_pt1 | contig 12180 bp, 8 predicted proteins | sample CZO8metaG_2_FD_79338 | JGI IMG/M metagenome (GOLD analysis project Ga0099828, IMG submission 79338) | Vadose zone soil microbial communities from the Eel River Critical Zone Observatory, Northern California, USA - CZOApr15con2H1.8 metaG | ecosystem: Environmental > Terrestrial > Soil > Vadose...
GTCGTGCAGCGAAACCTCGACCGGCTCTCCAAGTCCATCAACGCGCTGCTGGACTTCTCCCGCATGGACGTGGGCAGGATCTCGCTCAACATCCAGCCGTTCGTGCTCGGGCCGCTGGTGGACCTGATCCACACGTCGCTGCGGTCGGAGCTCGAGAAGAAGCGGCTCTCGTTCCGCGCGGAGCTGGAGCCGGAGCTGCCCGCCATCATCGCCGACCGCGAGAAGGTCTCGGCCGTGCTCGAGAACCTCATCATCAACGCGATCAAGTTCACGCCGGAAGGGGGAAGCATTGCCGTGAGCGCGGCGCGCCGGCCGGGCGCCGCCCGGCCGTCCGCCGAGATCCGCGTCGCCGACACCGGCGTGGGCATCCCGCCCGACCAGATCGGCAAGGTCTTCAACCGGTTCCATCAGGTGGACGGCTCCAGCACGCGCCGCTTCGGCGGCGTCGGCCTCGGCCTCGCGATCGTGAAGAGCATCCTGGAGGCCCACGGCGCCACCATCGAGGTGGAGAGCCAGCCCGGCCGGGGCACCGCGTTCCGCTTCGTCCTGCCCGTCCTCGAGAAGCAGGAGACGCAACCGCACGACGAGCGCGCACGGGGCGTCGCCGAGAACGGCCTCGTGCTCGTGATGGCGGAAGAGGCCGACGCCCTCGGCCAGGTCCGGGGCGCGCTGGAGGCGGACGGCCTGTCCGTGCTCGGGGCGTCCACCGCCGCGGAGGCGGCCGCGCTCGCCGCCGAGCGCCGGCCGGAGGCCATCCTCGTGGACGTGGGGCCGCCGGCGCCCGAGGGGTGGGAGCTGCTCCGCCGGCTGTGCCAGGAAGGCGCGACGCGCGACCTGCCGATCGTCGCCTATGCGGAGGCGGAAGAGGGCCTGCGCGTCTTCAGCCTCGGTCCCGGTGAGTGCGTCGCCGCTTCGCTCGACGCGTCCGCGATAGCGGCGTCGGCGCGACGGCTGCGGGCCGGTGCCGACGGCGAGCCCACGGTTCTGGTGCTGGACGGCGAGCCGGAGACGGCGGCGCGGATCCGCGATACCCTGAAGGGCGCCGGCTGCCGCGTGGTCGCGGCCCGTGATCGCGGACAGGCGCGAGAGTTCCTGCGGACGACGACGCCCGATCTGGTGATCGTGCACGCGGGGGCGACGCTGGCGGGCCTGGAGGTCCTGGCCGAGCTGGGCCGCGGCGGCCCGTTGCGGGCGCCGGTCCTGCTCCTCGGCGAGCGCGAGGGTCGGCGCGCCGGTTCGGGACGGGCCCGGCGGCGCACGGGCCCGATCCTCGACCCGCGGCCGCTGCTGGCCGAGGTCCGGCGCCACGTCTCGCGGGAGGGCGCGGAAACGCAACGAGCGATCTTATGAGCAAGAAGATCCTGGTCGTGGACGACGAGGACGACATCCTGCACTTCCTGGAGCTGGTGCTGCGGGAGAAGGGATACGACGTGGCGACCGCCTCTGGCGGCCACGAGGCCCTCACCAAGGCCCAGCTCGAGCAGCCGAACCTGATCCTGCTCGACATCATGATGCCGCAGATGGACGGGTGGGAGGTCCTGAAGCTGCTCCGCGTGGACGAAGAGACGGCGGACATCCCGGTGGCGATGCTGTCCGCCCGCACCGAGGCCAAGGACCGCGTCCAGGGCCTGCAGGAAGGCGCGATCGACTACATCTGCAAGCCGTTTTCCCTCCAGGACCTCCTCGTCAAGATCGAGACGATCTTCGATCAAGTGGGCCAGAGATGATCGGCCCGGTGGGCAAGGGGTGATCGGCCTCGTATGAAAGATGCGAACCCGCGCGAGGCGGATTACTTCCGCCTGCGGGCCGAGTGGCTCCGCTTCAAGAACCACGTCTTCGACTCCAACACCGAGCTGCCGACGCTGGCCGCGGTGATGGACGACGTGCGGCGGCTCATGGAGGAGCGGGGCAGCCTCGGCGTCGTCTACCTCGACCTGGCCGCGGAGCCGGGCTCGGAGGCCGCCCGCGGCTGGCAGGCCTATGACGAGCTTCTCCGGGGCTTCGCGCGCGCGCTGCTCTCGTTGAAGGCCGACGACGGGCCGCTCTCCCCGACCGACATCGTCGCCGTCACCAGCGTCCGGAGCGACAAGTTCCTGATCTTCATGCGGGCCGGCGAGCCGGGTGGCATCGATGCCGTCTCGATGGACGCCCGCGCGCGGCGCCTGGCCGACAAGCTCGCCGACACGCTGCCCCGCTTCCTGCCCTCCGCACGCTCGACCCCCATCCCCTTCCAGGAGGGGCATGCGGTGATGTACCGGGACCCGATGCTGCGGGCCGAGCGTTCCATGCACCGCGCGCTCGACGAAGCCATGTTCATGAGCCTGATGCAGCGCACGCGGGAAGACGACCGCCGCCTCCAGGGGTTGGACGAGATCATCGGCGAGGAGGACGTGGTGACGCTCTACCAGCCCATCGTCGATTTGCGGACCCTCGACGTGCTCGGCCACGAGGTGTTCAGCCGGGGCCCCGCCGGCGGCCCGTTCGAGGACGCCGAGCGGCTCTTTGCGCTCGCCGAGCGCACCGGCCGCCTGCTGGACCTCGAGCGCCTGTGCCGCAACCGCGCCCTGGATTCCGCCCTCCGGCACCTGCGGCCGGGCACGAAGCTCTTCCTCAACACCTCGGCTCCCGCCCTCGCCGATCCCGCCGTCTCCGGCGACGCCTTCGTGCGCCTGGTCGAGCGGCAGGGGCTCGACCATGCGGACGTGGTGCTGGAGATCACCGAACGCGTGGCCCTCGAGGAGCGCCAGGCCTTCCGCGACACGCTCCGGCACCTGAAGCGGGAGGGCTTCGGAATCGCGATCGACGACATGGGCTCCGGCTATTCGAGCCTCAAGGCGCTGGTGGAGGTGGAGCCCGACTACCTGAAGTTCGACATCTCGCTCGTCCGCGACATCGACCGCAGCCTCATCAAGCGCAGCCTCCTCGAGACGCTCGTCGACCTTTCTTCGAAGATCGGCGCCAAGGTCATCGCGGAGGGGATCGAGATGGAGCCCGAACTCGCCACCTTGCGCGAGATGGGGGTCCCGCTCGGCCAGGGCCGCTTCCTCGGCCCCCCGGTCCTGGTCAGCACCGCCGAGACCGCCGCCTCGTGAACGATCCCGTCCCGCCGTACCATGAGCATCTGCCCGAGCTGGCCAAGGAGCTGACCGAGCGGGGCAGCCAGGGAGTGGTGGTCATCGACGCCTCGCCGCTCGAGGTGATCGAGGAGCAGTACGGCAGCGACGCCTTCGGCGAGGTGCGCCAGCGGCTGTTCAAGATCCTCCGCGAGCAGAAGGGCAAGGAGTACCGCAACGAGGACATCCTCACCCTCGACCGCCCGGGCGGCCTGCGCTTCATCTTCTTCCTGGAGAGGAAGCGCCGGCGGTCGAACGCGACGACCGTCGCCGACCTCAAGATCGTCCAGTCACGGATGACGGCTTCCCTCGTCCCCAACCTCGGCCGCGCCTCGTTCCCGTATTTCAAGACGCCCCCCCGCATCGAAGTGGGCTACGGAATGGCCGTCTACAACCCGCTGCTCCACCCGAGCCGCATCGCCCTGACCGCGTTCCGCGAAGCGCTGGAGGTCGCGCGCCACCTGCGGGAAGCCGACCGGCTGCTCGCCCGCGAGAGGCTCCTCGACATCATCCTGCGCGAGCGCGTCGTCACCGCCTTCCAGCCGATCATGCGGCTGGGTCCGGACCGCACCGTGCTCGGCTTCGAGGCGCTGTCCCGGGGACCAAAGGGCACCGGCCTGGAGCGGGCCGACGACCTCTTCGGCTCCGCGACCGAGCATCAGCTGCTGGTCGAGCTGGACCGGCTGTGCCGGCGGCGAGCGCTGCTCTCCTCGGGCCGCATCCCCACCAACGCGAAGATCTTCGTCAACACTCTGCCCGCCACCATCCGCGATCCCCAGTTCCGCGGCCGCTCGCTCATCGAGTTCCTCGACAAGGCCCAGGTGTCCCCCGACCGCATCGTCATCGAGATCACCGAGAAGCTCGTCATCGAGAACTACAACCTGTTCCGCGAGGCGATGGCCTACTTCACCGACCTCGGGATGTCTTTCGCCGTCGACGACGTGGGGTCGGGCTATTCGGGCCTGGAATCCATCGCGCGGCTGAAGCCGACGTTCCTGAAGATCGACATCGCCCTCATCCGCGACGTCCACGTGAGCCGGGTCAACCGGGCGATATGCGAGGCCATCATCGGCCTGGGCCACGGCATCGGGGCCGCGGTCATCGGGGAGGGGATCCAGACCGAGGACGAGGCCGCCGCCCTCCTCGAGATGGGCGTCGACTGGGGACAGGGCTTCCACCTCGGCCGTCCCGACGCCCCCTCGGAGTGAAGCGCGGGCCGGACCGACTGGATCCGATCCAGCGCGCCTATGTCATGGGCATTCCCGTACGCCTGCGGCGGCTGATGGTGAGCGTGGCGGATCCTGCGGCGCTGGCAAGCGCGCTCAGAGGCTGAGCCAGCCGAGCTCACGACGCTAGCGAGCGACTTCCGGCATCAGCGTCCGGTGCGCGGAGCGGAGCGTCTCCTCTATCGGCTGGCGGCGGATTCATTCCGCCGCCAGACGCTTGATGACGACGAACGCGAAGCGCAGCGCGCCGCATTCGTATTTCAGATCCCGAACTGCCGGAAATGATGGTTGGTGTGCCTGTACAGCAGGCGATCCCATCCGCCGTCGACATGCGACCGAACAGCGGATGCGGCGGCCAAACGTCCTTCGCCTCGCATTCCTTGAACCTCGAGAGCAACGCCTCGAGCGTCTTCACGTCCTCGTCGAGCGCTCCGGGCTGCGTCGTGAACGCTTCGCGCGGGCCTCGAACGCCATGCGGCCAGGGCAGGAAATACAGGAACAGCTGCTTCATCGGGACACGCGCGAGCGGCTTCGCGCGCGGGGCACGCGCGGGATCGCGCGGGCGCGTCGGAATCTCGCCGAGGACGAGACGAGCGACGTCCGTCACGTGGCAGAGCATCTGGCGAGCGTTCAGGCGGCCCCACCGGGGCCGCGCATCGGGGCTCAGCTTCCGGGCGCGACCGATGAGCTCCTCGACCGTCCCCATCTTCTTGATACGCTTCATGGCTGGCGCCCGCCCCCTGCCTTGTCCGGCCCGCCTTCCTCGTCTTGCTCGACCTTCCCGCTCTTCTTCTCTTCCAGCACGTACCGCCGCTGGGGCTCTTCGATGGCCTGGAACGCGGCCAGGCCCTCGGCCAGCCCGTGCATGAGGGCATTGCCGATCACGGCGCCTCCGCCGCGCCGGAACGTCGAGCGCGAGCGGCCGGTGGAGGCCGCCATGCTGAGGACGACGAGCAGGATCAGGACGCCGCCGATCCAGAGACTGAGCGTTTCGAACATTGCGTGACCACCCTCACCCTATCCCTCTCCCTTCCAGGGAGAGGGGAGGCTAGACTCCGTTCGCGACCGGATCCGTGTCGCCGCCGGCCAGGAACACGCACCGCGCGCGCGCAAAGCGCACCTCGTCGCCGTGCCTCAGCTCGCGCTCCGCCACAACCTCCCCGTTGACCCGCGTGAGGTTGGTCGAGCCGAGGTCGCAGACGACGTAGGCGTCGCCGCGGCGCTCGATGCGGGCATGGGCGCGAGACACGAGCGGCTCGTCGACGCGGATCTCGGCCGTCTCGTCGCGCCCGACCAGCAGCGGCGACGACACGAGGGGGAACTCTACCCGATCACCGTCTCTCTTCTCCCACACGAGCCGTGCGGTGGCGGTAGCCACCACTATGATCCCGCGCGCCGGGCGGCCAGGGGCGCCACCGCCGGCCCGTCGTTGTCGAAGAGGGTCGCGTCCTTCGCGGCGGCGGCCGCCCGATACGCCTCCCCCGCTTCTTTCTTGTATCCGAGCCGTTCCAGCGCCAGGCCCAGGTAATAGAGCGCCGTCCCCTGCGAGATCCCCGGGCGCTGCGGCAGCTCGGTCCGGGCCTTCAAGAGGTGCTCGTGGGCCGCCGCGAAGTCCCCGAAGTGCATCGCGCACACCGCGAGGTTCAGCCGCGCGAAGGCCGCGGCCTCCGTCCCCGGATAGCCCTCGACCTGCTGCCGCAGGTCCATCATCACCTTGTTGTAGAGGAGCGCCGGATCGTTGAGCGGGATCTCCTGCGGCGTCTGGCCGAGCACGACGTCGACCGCGCGCGCCGCCCCCGCGCCCTTCACGTGGAGCGCGATCCTGTCGTTCGGCTTCTTCGCCTCGACGAGGGCCAGCAGCTCGGTGGTCTGCTTGATCGCATGGCCGTCGGCGGCGTCGATGACCTCGCCCGGCTGCAGGCCCGCCTGCGCCCCGGGGCTTGCCGGGGCGACCCGCAGGATGGGGACGCCTTCATGGAGCAGCGTGTCGACGGTGATGACGCCGGTCCAGGGATGGTAGAGCGCTGCTCGCTGATCGACGACGGCGAGGAAGCGCAGGTAGGAGGCGGCCTCGTTGAAGGCCACGTCGAACCGGTCGGACACGGTGTTTCCCGCGGCGAGCAGATGCAGCGCCGCCGTCCGCTGGAGCCGCTCTTCCGGCAGCACCGCGAGGAGGAACCCCTGCACCTCGAGGGCGGCCGCCATCTTCTCCGTCACCTTGCGGATGAGGTCGGGATCCGTCCCCGCCCCCGGCAGAAGGCCTTTCCGCGCGAGCCGGTCGGCCTCGAGGATGCGGTCGACCGTCTCCCGGGGAGCGGGAACGAAGTTCAGCGTGGCGATCTTCACCAGGTTCTTGACGAGCGTCTCCTGCACCTCGGCCGCCACCCGCTCCCCGCCTGCGCTCTCCGCCACCACGCCCAGGAACGCCAGGCTGGGCCGGATCGGGCAATCGAGCGTGAGCGACTCGTTCCTCTCCAGGACCACGTCCTGCAGGAACTTCCCCGATGCGTGCTTGACCTCCACGCGGTGCTTCCCCGAGCAAACGCCCTCCAGGTCCTTGGGCGTGACGCCCGCCGCCTCGCCGTCGAGGTAGATCTTCGCCCCCGGCGGATCGGAGCGGAGGGAGAGCGAGGCGAGCGACTCCTCCATCTTCACGGGCTCGAGCTCGTAGTCCCTCGCCTCCGAGAAGTCTACCGTCTTGCGGACGGGCTCGTGGCACTTCTTCCGCAGCTCGATCACGTGGGACCCGAGGGAGAGCCCGCCGATCTCGGTCCGCGCGGACGTCCTCGCCGGATCGAGTCCCTTCTCGCGCACCGTCGCCGCGAGGTCGGGCGCAAGCGTGCCGGCCGTGGTCACCGCCAGCGCGCCGTCCATCCAGATCTCGACGCCGGGCGGCTCGGTGACGAAAAACGCGCTCGCCGAGGTGCGGGTGAGCGGGACCTCGAGCGTCTCGGTGGCCTGGGGGGCGATGCTGACGGTGCGCGACTCCGTCCGGTAGCCCTCGCGCGCGACCTCGACCGTGTAGTCGCCGGCCAGGACCTCCAGGGGGAAGAAGTCGGTGAGGCTCAAGAACACGCCGTTCAGCGTCACCTTCGCTCCCGCCGGCTTGGAGGACACGGCCAGGTAGCCCACCAGCGCCTTCTTCACGGAGTTGAAATAGTCGACGACCTTCGGCGAAACCTTGTCCTTGCTCAGCGCGTACTGCGGCTGGAGCTGGATGAGCGAGCGGAACGAATCGGCCGCCTTCTCCTGGAGCCCGATGTTGTAGTACGCGCGGCCGCGCAGCTCGTAGGCCTGGCCCAGGACCTCGCGCCCGCGGGGCGGCAAGGTTCCGTCACGCTGCAGGCTCTCGAGACGGGTGATGATCTCGTCAAGGATGACGATTGACCGGCTCTGCTGGGGACCGTCGAACTCCGCGGTGGCCCGCACGAGCAGGTCCTGGATGGCCTGCAGCTCGCGCTGAACCGCATCGGCGGCGGCGGGAGCCGGCACCGCCTCCTGGGCCCGCGCCGCCCCCGCGAAGCCGCATGCCAGCAACGCGGCCAACACCACCGCCGTCCGCCTCGTGAGCCCCTCTGCGCCCCCTGCTCGCCTGGTCGTAAGAACTCCTCCGCGCTCTCTGCGCTACCTGTACCGCAGTATCCGTTCCTGCTTTTCGTCGTAGACCAGGACGGCTCCGGCGGGATCGATCGTCAGCGCGCGGGGCTTGCGCACCTCGCCCGAGATCGACGCCAGGAGCTGGCCCGGGGGCGAGAACACGTAGACGAAGCCTTCCTCGTCCGCGACGTAGGTGTTGCGGAAGGGATCGACGGCGACGTCGATCGGGCGCTTGAGCTCCCAGCCCGCGCCCCGCGCGGCCACCGAGCGCAGCAGCTTGCCGGCCTCGTCGTAGACCTGGACCGTCTTCTGGTCCCGGTCGAGCACGGCGATGCCGCCCTCGCCGTCCACGGCCATGCGCACGATCTGCCGCTCCTTCGCGTCGGGGAACGGCCCCAGGAACTGCCCCTTCGCGTCGAAGCGGCACACGCGCCTGCGCTTGTCGTCCGCGATGAGCGTGAGGCCGCCGGGCGTCACCACCGCGGCCGCGATCTTCTCGAGCGGCTCGGTGACTCCCGGCTTGTCGGTGGGGACGGAGAAGGACCTGAGCTCCCGCGGCCCGACCCTCACCGCCAGCCGCGCGGCGACCACCAGATCACCGGCCGGGCTGAGCGAGAGGCTCTGAAGGTCCGCGCCGCTCAGGCTCGCGCCCCGCTTGCCGTCGGCCGCGACCGGCACCACGCCCTTCACCTTGTCGGAGGCGATCCACAGCACGCGGGCCGGGGTCATGAGGATCGCGCGGACGTCCTTCAGGACGTCGCCCGACCCCGCGGTGAAGGCCGGATCGAGCGTGAAGACCGGCTTGGCCCCGCCGTAGAGGCGATAGAGCGCGGTGATGCGGTCCAGGGCTTTCGGCGCCCACTCGCTCGTCGGGAAACGGTTGCGGATGCGCTGGAACTCCTCCATCGCCGGGCGCGGCTCCCCCATCAGGGCGAGGGCGAGCCCGATCTGGAACTGCGCGGCGGGCGCGGCTTCGCTGCTCGGGTACTCGAGCGCGACCCGCCGCGCGGCCTCCGCCGCCTCCGGCAGCCGGCCGGCCTTGCGATGCGCGAGGGCCGTGCCGTAGAGCGCCCGGGAGACCCACTCGCTGCGCGGGTACAGCCGCTGCACGCGGGTGAACTGGGCGAGCGCGTCGTCGAGGTCGGGCGCGCTGTTGGCCCGGTCGAGGGCGAGGAGCCCCAGGTAGTAGTAGGCCCCCGGCGCCCCATCGCTCTGAGGGTAGCGCTTGGTGACGACCTCGAAGGCCTCCCGCGCCTTGTCCACGTTGCCCTCCACCTCCATCTGGTAGCGGCCGATCTCGAGCAACGCGTCGTCCACGTACTCGGTGTTGGGAAAGCCGGTGACGATCGTGTTGAAGTTGTCGAGGGCCTGCTTGAGCTTGCCCTCGCGGCGGTACGCGCGGCCGTCCTCGAGGAGCCCGCGGGCCTGCTCGTCGGGCGAGGTCGACTGCGCCCAGAGGAGACCGGCCGCGAGCAGGATCGGCGCCGCGCAGACGACGAGGCGGCGCACTCTACTGCTTCCGCCCCATCACGTAACTGGGCGAGCCCTTCGCCACCTCCACGGTCTCCGCGCGCCGGGCGCCGTCGGGCCACTGGAACTCCACCACGTGGCGGCCGAGCGAGAGCGGCTTGTCGAGGATTGGCGGGTAATCGAGGAACGTCCCGTCGACCAGGACCCGGCAGTTGTCGGGGTTGGCGCGGATGCTGATGCGGCCGAGTTGCGGCGCCGCGACATCTGTCGCGGCGCTGGGCCGGACCTCGACGGTGACGTTGGACCTCACGGCGTACTCGCCGGCGATCAGCGTCAGGACCTGCCGGCCGGCGGGGAGCGAGAGCTGGGGCGAGGTCTGGCCGCGGGCGAGCAGCTTGCCACGCCAGAGCACGTCGATGGGGTACGCGGAGACGACGTTGACCTTGCCCTCGGGGAGGGCGGGTGCAGGAGCCACGGGACCGGCGGGAGGCGGCGCCGCCGGGCCGGCCGCCATCGTGCTGCTGCTGGCCGCGGCGGGAGTGGCCGCGGCCGCCGGGGCGGCGGCCGGGGGCGGGCTCGCCGGCGCCGCCGGACGCCCGCGCAGGAGCGCCAGGGCCGCCACCGCGACGGCCAGCCCCGCGGCGGCGACCGCGATCGCCGCGAGCGGCCGCCGGGCGTTCGTCTCCGCCCGCAGCACGGTCGGCTGCATCACCGTATGCGGCTGGACGCGAGTGGCGGCGGGGAGATACGTGGCGGCGTCGGGCCGGTAGGTGGCGTCAAGCTCCGGGAAGTCGTCCTCCGCCGGCGCCGGCGCCGGCGCTTGCCGGCGCTGCATCTCGCGGGTGGCGGCGCGCAGCGCCCGGCGGACCTCGAGCGAGTGTGGGTTGTCCTGGGTGACCTCGCGCAGCGAGCGAACGCTCTCCTCGACCCGTCCTTCCCTCAGGAGACGGCGCGAGAGGGCGACGGTCTCCCGCGTCTCGGCGGAGGTGTCGGCGCCGAGCGAGGCGAGGTGGGTGGCCAGCATCCTCGACAGCTCGTCCGCCAGGACGGCCGCGGTGGCGGGCCGTCGCTCGCGGTCCTTGGCGAGGGTCCGGCGCAGGGCCTCCGGCAGACCCGCCGCCCCCGCGCCCTCCGGCAGCTCCAGCGCCGGCGGCTCGTCGTGGACGATCTTGTAGAGCACCTCGGTCACTCCCTCCCCGGCGAACGGCCGGCGGCCGGCGAGCAGCTCGTACAGGATGACGCCGACGGAGAACAGGTCGCTGCGGCCGTCGAGCGTCTCGCCCCGGATCTGCTCGGGGCTCATGTAGTGGACGGTGCCGACCATCATCCCGATCTTCGTCACGCCCGGCCCGCCCAGCTTGGCGATGCCGAAGTCCATGATCTTGACGGTGCCGTCCTCGAGGACGCGGACGTTGGACGGCTTGATGTCGCGATGGACGACTTTGTGGTCGTGGGCGTAGGCGAGGCCCCGGCAGACCTGGATGACGAGGTCGAGCTTCTCCTGGAGCATCAGCGGCTCGCCGGAGCGCATCAGCGCCTCGAGGTCGGTCCCGGGGAGCAGCTCCATGGCGATGAAGGGCAGGCCGCGGTCCTCGCCCAGCTCGTAGACCGTGATGATGTTCGGATGCTGCAGCCGGGCGGCGGCCTTGGCCTCGATCGCGAACCGGCGCCGGCTCTCGTCGTCGAGGCTGCCCTCCAGGGTCAGCGTCTTGACCGCGACCTCGCGCTCGAGGACCTCGTCGTAGCCGCGGTAGACCATCCCCATGCCGCCCCGCCCGATGCGGCCGGTGATGGCGTACTTGCCGATCCGCTTGCGGTAGCGGCCCTCGGCATGGCCCGCGGTGCCCATCTCACTCTTCGAAGCGCAGCATCACCACCGTGATGTTGTCCTCGCCGCCCCGCGCGTTCGCCGACGTCACCAGGCCGCGCGCGGCCTTTTCCACGTCGCCCTTCGCCTCGGCCACGACGCGGGCGATCTCGTCGTCCGCCATCATCGTGGTCAGTCCGTCGGAGCACAGGAGGAGCATGTCCCCGGGCGCGATCTTGTGGACCTTCATGTCCACCTGCAGGTCGTTCTTGCCGCCCAGGGCGCGCGTCACGACGTTGCGCAGGGGATGGCTCCGGGCCTGGTCCGGCGAGATCATCCCGCCGACGATCTGCTCGTTCACCCACGAATGGTCGGTGGTGAGCTGCGTGATCTTCGAGTCCCGCAGGAGGTAGATGCGGCTGTCGCCCACGTGGCCCAGGTTGGCGACGTCGCCGTCCACGAGGACGGCGGCGACGGTCGTCGCCATGCCCTCGTACTCGCTCTTCTCCTTGGTCGCCTCCAGCACCTTGCGGTTGGCGAAGCGGATGGCGGTCTTGAGGCGGTTGCCGTCGTAGGAGATGGTCTCGTCGAGGCCGTATGGCCAGGTGATCTCCTCGTCGTCCCCGGTCAGGCAGACGAACTCGTTGATGGCGTCGACGGCCAGGCGCGAGGCCACCTCGCCCGCGGCGTGACCGCCCATGCCGTCGGCGACCACGAAGAGGCTCTGCTCCGCGTTGACGAAGAGGCTGTCCTCGTTGCCCTTGCGCTTGCGGCCGACGTCGGTGACCGCCTGGTAGGAGATCTTCACGCGAGTCGCCAGTAGACAATGAAAGAGACGGGCGGGCAAGCGCCCGCCGATGGCGTCCGCTCGCGCCGGGGCGCCGTCACGGCTTCCTGCGGAGGAGGCCGCGCAATCCTCCCTCGGGCGGAGGCTCCTCGCCGGGCCCCAGGCCCAGGTCCGCGACGA
>Ga0099828_10002750_pt1 | contig 12175 bp, 10 predicted proteins | sample CZO8metaG_2_FD_79338 | JGI IMG/M metagenome (GOLD analysis project Ga0099828, IMG submission 79338) | Vadose zone soil microbial communities from the Eel River Critical Zone Observatory, Northern California, USA - CZOApr15con2H1.8 metaG | ecosystem: Environmental > Terrestrial > Soil > Vadose...
CTCGCCGCGGTCGGTTTGAACGAAGGGGAGGAGTTGTTCCAGGCGTCGATGGGAATTTACATTTTCAACCGCCATGTGCTGGTGGAATGCTTGAATAACGACCTGGCCGATTTCGGCAAGCACGTCATTCCCGAATCAATCCAGCAGCGGCATGTCAGCGCCTACATCTTTCAAGGTTACTGGGAAGACATCGGAACAATCCGCGCTTTTTACGAAGCCAATCTCGATCTTACCGATATCGTTCCCGAATACAGCTTCTTCAATCCGGAGGCCGCGATCTATACCCATCCGCGCTTCTTGCCCGGCAGCAAAATCAACGGAGCCACCCTGCGGCAGGCGATTATTTCCGATGGCTGCATCATTTCCGATGCGCACCTGGAACGTTGCGTCATCGGGATACGCAGCATTATTCAAAGCGGCGCGACCATTCGCAACAGCATCGTGATGGGCGCGGATTATTTCGAACAGGTGGGAAATTCGGGGCTGCCGCCAATCGGGATCGGGCGCAACTGCGTGATCGATCGCGCCATCATCGACAAGAATGCCCGGATTGCCGACGGGGCCGTAATTACGCCGGAAGGAAAGCCGGCGAATTTCGATGCGGACAATTACTTCATCCGTGACGGCATCGTGGTCGTGCCGAAAAACGCGGTCATACCAGCCGGTTTCTGGATCTGATCAGTTTGCCGGCTGGGCCGATTGTTGAGCTTGGATCGGTATCGCGCTTAGCGCCGATCAGTCATGCCCGCGACCTCAGCGCCTGTCTCCCATTTTTCCTGTTTATTCCAAGGCATGACTGATTCGCGGTGATCGTCTGGATCATCAACCAGACGGGGCGCATCTTTCTGTGTCGCACAAGAGGCGAACGTCGCCGCGGTGGCGAGCAACAGGGCCGAAGCAATCTTTTTTCGAACCTCAGGAATTAGTGCCAGCATAAATGACAATGTCTCCAGGTTGCACTTGGACGCCACGCGCCAAGCTGCTGATAATAATGTCGCCGATAGCGGTCGCGGGTTCAACTGAAGAAATGCGAATTTTTCCAATCAGAGTGCCGTCCCGCACCACGAGCATTTCCGAATTGGGTTCGACGCCTTGGCGGCCGCCAAGATTTAGAACCACGAAGTTGTAAGCTTGATTCACGGCGAGAACGGTGCCGCGCACTCCTGCTTTTCCGGCGGCGCGCTGCTTCTTCTCCTCTTCGAGCTGAGTCGAACGCTCCCGGGCCGTCCGAATTTCTTCGGCCAAGAAGACTTTCTCGCGTTCCGCGCTGTCGAGTTGACGGCGAGCATCATCGAGCTGCGCCTGCAATTCCACTGTCGATGGAGCGCCGGGATTTGCCTCAGCCGGTTTGCTTCCCACTTCCTCCACGCGTTTTTGCAACGAAGCGATCTCCGCCTGGTTCGCCTCTAACCGGGCTTGCAAATCGGCTTTCTCCTTTTGCACCTTCGCGAGGTCCGCTTCGGCCTTCGCCGCCTTGCTTTCTGCCTCCGCGCTCTTCGCACTCGTCCCTGGCACATTCGTTTGCTGACTCTTGGATTCTTTTGCTTGAGCCATTCGGCCGCGCTGCGCGGCGTCGCGTGCCGCGATCGTATTTGCCAGGTCCGCGTGCAGCCCTTTCACCCTGACGTTGTTGAGGACGCCGAAAACCGCGGCGAGGATCAGCATCGCGACTGAAATTCCGACTAATGTTTTGGGCATAGCGGCGGAGATCATGGATTTCGGAGGCAACATGGAGCGGTGCCCTCGTAACATGGATTGCCGCATTGTCATGGCGGCCAATTAAGGGTGACCCGCCCGAAAGATCACTGTCAGTCGGCGTCCTACACGGTCAAGCTTCTTCGGCAACGCAAGCCAACCAAAAATGCCATTCCGAATTTGATTTGTTGGGCGATTTGGAATCATGCCGAATTCACGTTGCGTCTCTGAGCGTTTCAACCTATAGAAGCGCTCCGTGGGACAGCAGCATCGAGTACGCGCCAAGCGCAAACGGCGAAAAGCTTATCTCCGGCGCAAGAAAGCTTCCCTCAAAGTGGCGCGTCGAGAGCCGCCCAAGCCCAAAGCGAAAAAGGAGCCGGCCACTGCGCCGGAGTAGGGGAGGTGCCCCCGGGCGTTTATGTGGGGAGCAGCACCAAGATTTCAGTGATGCTGGAGCGCGCACGTTACTTGATTGTCGATGGACATAGCGTCATTTTCGCATGGCCCGATTTGCGCAAACTCCAGGAACGCCGTTCGTCGCTCGCGCGTGAGGCATTAATCAAGCGGTTGCGTGATTATCAAGATTGGACCGGAATGCGCGTGGTGGTGGTCTTTGATGGCAAAGGTGCGCACGTTGGCGCGACCTCGGACCCACACGGCGTTCAGATTTTTTATTCGCGAAAGGGGCAAACAGCGGATGCGATCGTCGAGCGGCTCGCGAGTAAATATGGGCATCGGTTTGAGTTGATGGTGGCCACCTCCGACTACCTGGAGCGACAGACTGCGAGCGCTTGCGGCGCCGAATGTATTTCCCCGGAGATGCTGCTTGGACTTATGCAAGAAGCCCGCGCGGGCACCAAGCGGTAAACGGCTCAGGCAGCGCCGAGCAGAGCCGGTTGCCTGCCGTTTAATGTTTCGCGACGAGCGCGCTGCTGGCAGGTCGATAGTACGCGCGAGAGCACACAATAAAGTTGTTCGACCGGGAGATTCTTGCTTACGTAACCATTCGCCCCGGCTCGCAAGGCCGCGTGCATTTGTTCTTCGTCGTACCCAATCCCCGTAAAGACAACGATCGGAATCCTCGGGTTAATCTCGCGGATAAAGGAGATGAGCGAAATCCCATCTACCTTGGGCATCCTTAGATCGACAATCACCACGTCGCAGTCATGATGGGCGAGCCATGTGGCGGTCTGGAATCCCTCCGTGAGCGCCTGGCAGGTATGGCCTTTTTGCCGCAGATAGGTGACGAGAAATCGGGTGAGGGCAGGATCATCATCGATGATGAGAAACTGGGAGGAATCACGGGCGAGCAGCTTCATGCCATATAATATCCATATTGAGTATAAGCACTAAGCTTGCCAAGCGCTCTGACCGCCCACTTTTACGCGCACCTTCCCTAGAAATCGTCTGCAAACGGATTTTTTTGGATGATTCCTCAGGATCGAATGAACTCGCGGTACCTCTATAGACCGAGTTTCCTCTCGATCTCTTTCACGCGTGCGAAGAATTTGCCCAGCCGTCGTACCCAGGCGAGTTGCTCTTGCGCGTCCGCCAGCGGCACGGCCGGACTCGCCCTCCAGACGCCGCCGGAAATGCTTTTTGACACGCCGCTCTGAGCGCCGATTGCCGTGTCATCGCCGATCTCAACATGACCCGTGATACCGGCTTGGCCGCCGATCATCACGCGCTCACCAATGCGCACACTTCCGGCAATTCCAGCCTGGCCAGCGAGGACGGAATTTTTTCCGATAACAACGTTGTGCGCGACTTGCACGAGATTGTCGATCTTTGCTCCTTGTTGGATCCAAGTTCGACCGAAGCGCGCGCGATCGATCGTCGTGTTGGCGCCGATCTCTACGTCATCATCGATTTGGACGATGCCGACTTGCGGGACTTTCTCGTAACGCCCCTGCGCGGATTCGAAACCGAAACCGTCGGCTCCGATGACGGCACCGCTGTGAATGACTACGCGCGCACCGATGCGAGTACGCTCGCGAACGGTGACGCAGGGATAAATCATGCAATTAGGACCGAGCGTAGTTTCATGACCGATGTAGCTCCCCGCACCGATCACGCTGTCGTCGCCGATGCTAACGCCGGGTTCAATTACCGCATGCGGTTGAATCGAGACGCGAGCTCCGAGCTTGACGCTTGGATCGACGATCGCGCTTGGATGGACGCCTGGCGCAGAAGCGACTGGTTTCGGCGCGAGTTTCAAGACCACTTGCTCGAAAGCTTTGGCCGGATTTGCGACACGAATTTGAGCAGCAGCGATCGTCTCGGAAAAATCCAGAGGGACAAAGACCGCGGAAGCGCGCGTCTTGCGCAACTGCGCGACGTATTTTGGAGTGCCGAAAAATGAAACATCATCGTCGGTGGCCTCTGCCAGCGACGCTGCCCCGGTTATTTTCTGTGCCGGATCGCCCAGCAACTCGCCGCCGGACATCGTTGCGAGTTCCTGAAGAGTGAAGGTCACAATTTCAAAGTTCGCTCTCCGCGGCGAGCGCTACTTTTTTAAACTCGCACGAACTTCATCGAGTTTTCCGGCCGACCCGAGCTTCTCGTTTTTGTGGGCGATGAAATTTGCGTATTCCTCGACGAAAATTTTTCCCGGCGGCCGGAAATCGAATTCAGCTGGTTTATCGCGGAAAAATTCGCGGTGAACGCGTGTCCAAACGAGCCGCCCATCGGTGTCGATGTTCACTTTGGTAACACCGAGTCTGGCGGCGGGCAGGTATTCCTCCTCGTTCACGCCGCGCGCAGAGGGATCGAGTTTGCCGCCCGCGGCGTTGATGCGCTCGACTTCCGATTTCGGCACGCTCGAAGATCCATGCATGACGATGGGGGTCGGCGGCAAGCCCGCTTTTTTCACCTTCTCGCGAATCCCTTCGATTACTTCGAAGTGCAATGACTGTTGACCTTTGAATTTGTAAGCGCCGTGGCTTGTGCCGATGGCCGCGGCAAGCGAATCGCATTTTGTTTGTTTGATAAATTCCACCGCTTCATCCGGATTCGTCAGGCAAGCATGCCCTTCGTCCACTTTGATGTCTTCTTCTACGCCGCCCAGCATTCCAAGTTCGGCCTCGACACTAATGCCCTTGGCATGCGCTTTATCGACAACTCTCTTCGTGATCGCGACATTTTCTTCAAAGGGTTCACCGCTCGCATCGATCATGACCGAGCTGTAAAAACCCGACGCGATGCAATCATAGCACGCCTCTTCATCGCCATGATCGAGATGGACGGCGAAAATAGCTTCGGGAAACATTCCTTCGGCGGTGCGAATGATCGCTTCGAGCATGCGTTTGTCGGCATATTTCCGGGCGCCCTTCGAAAGCTGAATGATGAACGGCGCGCGACTCTGAACATTGCCGCGGAACAGGCCGAGGCTTTGTTCCATGTTGTTGATGTTATAGGCGCCGACCGCAAATTTGCCGTAGGCGACTGTGTAAAGTTGAGCGGTAGTAACGATCATGACTTATGTTAAATCTGAAATCGCGAATCGGAAACGCTTTAACGACTCAACGATTTACGCTTCAACCCTACTTTAGTGCCCATTTGGGCTGGCCGGCAACATCACGCTCACCAGTGTGCCGTCTGGAGCGGAATCGATATCGACGCGGCCGTTGTGATCGAAGACCGTACGCTTGACGATGGGAAGTCCGAGTCCCATTCCGCGCGGCTTCGTCGTGCAAAAAGGCGAGAAAACCTTTTCCTTTAAGTCGGGCGCAATCCCTTTGCCATTGTCGCGCACGGTCACGACGACGCCGCTGGCACGGTCGCCTTGGCGGATCGGTTTTGCGGCCAGCATGATGCGCGGCTTGTTCCGTCCTGAAAGCGCCTCCGCCGCGTTGGCCACGAGATGAGCGAAGGCTTCGGCCAGAGCCGTCTCGTCACCCAGCACCTTGGGCAGATCATTGGGCAGCGAGGTTTCAACCGCCGGGCCGCCATTGGCGCCGAATCGAGTGCGCGCGATCTCGATCGCCTTCTTTACTGGAGCACGGACATCGATCGGCTTGAGCACTAGCTCAGGCGGATGCGCAAAGTTGTTGATCTGCGTGATGATCTTATCAAGGCGATCGATTTCCTTGACCACGATATCGTTGAAATCTTTGCGGAAATCGGCGTCGTCGAATCGCTCGGGAAGAAGTTGCGCGAAAGTTTTGATCGCGACCAGGGGGTTGCGAATTTCGTGGGACATGCTGGCGGCGAGATCGGTCCAGAAGGCGGCTCGATCGACCAGGGCTTGTTTCTCACGCAAGGTTTCCTCGACCGTCAGATCGTGGACGACGGCGACGGCGCCAAGCGGCGTGTGTTGATCGCCAAGCCGGCGCGTTTCGACTGAGAGCGATCGCTGCGTGTTGTCGTCGATCCATCGCTGCGCCGGGAGGGTGCTTTTTGATTCGAGCGTCTCGCGGAGGAATGCCGCAAGTCTGCTGCCGGCGGATTCAGCCGGTTTGTTCAAAACATCCTTGCTCGACAGCCCAAGAATCTGTTCGGCGGTCGGATTGAACCATCGAATGATCGCATCCTCATCTGTCGCCACGATGCCCGGCGGAATCGATTTGAGCAGCGTCTCGGCCAGGGTTTTCTGCAACCTGATTTCTTCGTAGAGAAGCGCGTTCTCGAGGACGGTCGAAACATGCTCGGCCAGGATCATCAATCCCTCGAGATCTGAATAATCGAATCGCTGGCCGGTTAGTCGATGCCCGAAAAAGAGCCAGCCGATGATGCGCTCGCGTGCATAAAGCGGCACGATCACTTCGGCGCCGAATGTGTCGAGCGCGCGGCGAAGCAGCGATCGCTCTGCTTGATGAGGTGTTTGCGCGACATTGGCGCGGGAGATCAAATACGCGTGCAATTCGAACCAGCGCACCAGGGCGTCGCGCTCGCCGAATTCCATCTCGTGCGTTTCCGGCAAACAGCGCAGGCTGGCGCGGAGCCGATAACGATCCCCTTGTCGAATCTTTGAAAAAATTCCGACGCGTGTCACGCCGGCGGCATCCGCGACGCTTTCCACCACACTGGCGAGAAGTGCATCGACATTGTCGAACTGGCGAAACACGCGCGGGAAACGCAGCAATGGCAACGACGGCCCGCTGCTCGCCGCGGTGAGCGCTGCGCCGGCTCTGGGTACCGGCTCCAAAGTGGAGACACTTCTCGATGTTTCGCGCAGGTCTCGGTTCTCCTGCAAAACTTTTAAGTAATCGAACGCGCGACCGGCCAACGCCTGGAAGTGACGCCGGTCGAGCTCTAAATCTTCCGCCGCGTAAATTCCAAATTGCTCCGCCTCCCGCAGCGGATCCGACTTCACAACGCCGAGAGCAGTGATCAAAACTTCCGGCCATTCTTTTTGCACGTAATCGATGAGGTCGCGGCATTCCTTGGCGCGCAGGTCCATGATGAGCAGCGCCGGCCCGGCTTGTTGAAGGACGGCATCGAGCCGGTCCGCTTCCGCCACGTGCCGCACCTGCGCCATGGTGCGGAGGAACGCTTTTACGCGTCGAACCAGATCGGAATCCTGCGTGTATAAGATGCAGGCCAGCGGGGGAATCACACCGCTACCTCGCTATTAAACCGGGCCAGCGGGAGCAAGATGTGGAACGCCGTGCCCTCCTTGAGTTCGCTTTCCACTTCGATTTGGCCGCCGTGCTCCTGAATAATTGAATGGACGACCGACAATCCCAACCCGGTGCCGTAATCTTTTGTCGTGAAGAACGGATCGAATAAATGCTGGATGTCTTCGGATTGGATTCCCTCACCGGTGTCGCGAATGGTGATGCGAAGAACTTCACGCGCTCCGCCGTTGCCGTGGCCAATCGGGGCCACCGATTCTTCGCCGTTGCGGGTTTGTGTGCTCACGGTGAGTTCGCCGCCGTGCTGCATTGCCTCCACCGCATTGATGAAGAAATTGAGGAAAACCTGTTCGAGTTGATCTGCATCGGCGCTGATTGTATCCACATTCGCTTCCAAAAAACGAGCTAATTTGATGTCTTGGTCATACAATCGATGCCCGATGAGCTGGAGCGACTTCTCCAAAACCTCGTGCACATGCGTCGGCTTGAGGTCCGGCTTGGCCGGCCGCGCGAAGCGGAGTAACTGATTGACCAGCGAGTCAATCCGCTCGATTTCGTGCCCGATCAGTTTGGAAAACGCTTCGCGAAAATCGGAATCCTGATACCGCTGCGGGAGGAGTTGCGCGAAAGTCTTGATCGAGACGAGCGGATTTTTGATCTCGTGCGCCATCCCGGCAGAGAGTGTGCCGAGGCTGGCCAGACGATCGCTGCGGCGAATGAGCAGTTCCAGCCGCTTGAGCGGCGTTAGGTCCGTCAGCACTACCAATGCGCCCAGGACTTGTCGATTTTCCCCGCGAAAGATGGACGTGCTGGCGCGGACAACTACGCCTTGCTCGCCCACGTCCAGGACAATCTCATTATTTTCCTGGCTCTCACCGGTCCGCAATGTCGTCCGCAATAGGTCCCGGAGCACTGGCGGAAGTTTATCGATGGAATGATTGATAATCTCCCGGGAATTTAACCCCGTGAGCTGGACCGTTTCGTTATTAAAAACGGTGATGCGCTCGTCGATCCCGGCAGCGATCACGCCCGTGGTCAGATTTTCCAGCAGCGTTTCGTTGTAGATTTTTGCGTTCTGCACTTCCGTGAACAGCTCCGCGTTTTCAATGGCGACGGCGAGCTGGCCGCAGAGAGCCTGGAGTGCCTCCTGCTCCGCCCTCCCGTAGATGCGCCCGGATAAGCGCGGCCCGAGTAGCATTACGCCCTCGAGTTGTTCTCGCGCGAAAATCCCCATCACCACCGCGAGATTGAGGTGTTGCATGTGTTTGCTGACCCGGTCCGATTCCGGCGTTGGCCGAGCGCGATGCAATTCGTCCAGGACGATTGGCTCCCCGGAGCTTTGCAGATATCTCAGGAGCGCGTGATCCTTGGGGAGATCGATCCGGCTCGCCGGAGTGGGCGGCGGATAGCGTTGTGCGTAAACATCCTTTTGCGGCAGCAAAATCATCACCCTATCCGTGTCCACTGCCTGGGCAATTGTCTTCCCGAACCGCGTGAGCAGATCGTGCAAAGTGGTGACCGATTTCAGGATGGCAACCGCCTGATTCATCGTTGTTCGAAAATCCAAGCCGCGCGAGCTAACGAAGAGCCGCTCGGCTAGACGCTGTGAGACGCCCCGGGCCGGTGCCATCGCAAAAGCGACCACGATCGCCGCCATTACATGCGCGATCCCATGCGGGCCGGCAACGAAAGATCGCAGTGCCGTTGCTACGAGCCACCAAACCAAAGCGTAGATCGCGAGCAGATACGCGGCTAGAACCCCGTATGAAATGGCGCGCCGAAGAAAAACCCCAATATCCATAATCTTCCGTGTGGCAATGCCGTAGGCGACCACGATGCTGAAAACAACAACACGAAACGGTGCCAGCGAAAGTATCCGGGAGGGTTCAAAAAACGCACGCAACGCGAGCGCAAGCGGAAGCGACGAGACGAGTGCTGCAATCCCGCCAATTAGAACAAATCCGAGCTCAGCACGCTCACCGCCGGTTTTTTGGCGCAAATCTCGCCACGTGCAGCCCATAAGGACGATGATCCCTAAGACGAAATAAACAAAATAGACATAAATCGCCGGTCCATAAATGGGGCTCGGCGATCCAGCGGTTATGCGCGCACCTTGCAAGAGAAATTTGGTCTGGCACAAAACGACGATGAGAAAAGTGACAACCAGCCAAAAGCGGGACCGACGAAGAATCTGGCCCCAGCTCTTTTGTTTTTCGTGAATCGAGAGTCGAAGAAGGTTAAAGCTGCCAATGATAAGTGCCGCCGCCGCTGACGCTTCACGGATGGCGAATTCAGCCACGCCTTGGTTCGTCGTGGCAAACGCGCAATACAGGCTTCCCAACCAAGCAACGATAGCCAGCGATAGGATCAGAAAGCATTGATTCGATTTCCGCTTTGGATTAGCAAAGAAGACAGCCAATCCCAGTCCGCATTGGATGATCAGCGCGACCAGGCTCGAGGCGGCGGCGCTATTCATTTAAGCTGCGATGCGATCAACCACCAGGCTACTCGCGTTGCCGCCAAGGCCGCGAACATTTACGAGCGCACAATTTACATTGGCCTTGCGCGCTCGTTTGGGAACGAAGTCGAGATCACATGCTGGATCCGGAGTTTCGTAATTAGCGGTGGGAACAATTATTTGGTCGCGAATAACGAGTGCGCAAGAAGCCACTTGGAACGGTCCACCAGCGGCTAATGGATTACCAGTGACACCTTTTATTGAGCTCACAGGCACTTCGTATGCGCGTCGTTGAAATACTTTTTTGATGACACCTACTTCGGCGGCATCCAAGACCGGGTGTCCTGGCCCGTATGCACATATATAGTCGACATCGTCGGTAGTCCGGTGTGCGTTGGCCAAAGCAATTTTTATAGAATCCTCAAGCCCCCAGGCTGGTTTCTGCGGATCAAGATCGCGCTGCTTGCCATACCCGCTGATCTCGATGTAAAGCCGCGCTCCTCTCGCCTCCGCGCGTTCTAAGTTTTCCAGCACCATCACGCAGGCACCCTCGGAAATCACACCGGAATCCCTATACAGGTCGAATGGTCGGCTTGCCTTTTCCGGCTCGCTATTGCGCGATGAACTGAGCCCGCTCGCGATAAAACTTGCCATTGTTAGCGGCGTGATTGGAGCATCGGCTCCTCCGGCAATCGCAATCTCAGCTTCGGCGGAACGAATCATTGCAGCCGCATCTGCCAGTGCATCTACTCCAGATGGACAGGCGGAAGAAACCGTCGCGGCATTTGCTGAGATCCCGATGCGGTCGGCAATTACATTGGCAGCCGCTTGAGGAATCGAAGCCGCTGCTGAGGTTGTCGGCGCGCGGTTTGGGCCGTTGTCTCGCATCGCAAAATAGACACTCTCAATGACGTCAATCGCACTTGTGCTTACCCCAATCACAACTGGCGTCGGGCTGGGCAACTCAAGATTGTTCGGATCTAGGCCGGCATCTTTTAGTGCCATCATTGCCGCGGCATAGGCGAGCTGTGTGTGACGCGCCATTCGCTTAGGCCTTAACTCCGGTTCTATGTAATCCTCCGGGTTAAAGTTTTTGATTTCGCCAGCGATTCGACTCTTATAGCCGTTTGCATCAAAGAGTGTGATCGGCCCGATGCCGCTGCGGCCGGCGAGGAGCGATTCCCAAAACGCCTCGAGCCCGATTCCATTGGGGGCGAGAATCCCTATACCGGTGATGACGACTCGATTGCGCTTAATCATGTTCCGCGTCTCCCGCTCTCCAGCCACGGTGTTGTAGCCACGGCCCTGTGGGCCGTCTCCTCTAAGCGGTCTGCTGCCTGCCCGGTTTCCTGCTTTCCTGATTCATCTGGGGGTGTTCCACCTGAACCGGCCACAGGCCGGTTGCTACAGTTGGTCATGACGGTGCGGTTACGCTTAGTCACGTTGATCATATTTCAACAGCGATAACCACGCCAAGCCAACACCGGGAGAGAGCGATCTCGCGGCTTGCGATCTCCGGAGGCGTTTGAAAGGTTTTTAAATGCTGGGCGTTATCGACCACCACAAACAGATCACGGCTCATTCTAAACGCTACATTAAATTCTGTCATTATATTTTTGGGCGCTCTCGGCCCTACTTATTCACTGAATTTGCAAGTTATTCACAATTTGCAGCTTGCGCACAAGCAAAATTCATTTCAATTTCCCAGCCGAGTTCCCATGGCTTGCAGATATTTGTCATCTGTCCCCGTATGCGGCACGCGCCTAGCTTCTAACCGGCTTGGCCGATCATGATCGTCTCGCCGCAAAATCCTCAAGTCCTGGTTATCGACGATGAAATGGGTCCGCGCGAGAGCCTGCGGATGCTGCTCAAGCCAGATTACAATGTGCACACGGCCGATTGCGTCGACGCCGGCATCAGGCTTTTGAAAGAGAAACAGCCCGATACCGTCGTGATGGACATCCGCATGCCGGGCGCGACCGGCATCGAAGGTTTGCGAAAAATCCGTGAAATCGATCCGCATCTTTCCGTCATCATGCTCACCGGTTTTGGCGCTCTTGAAACCGCGCAGGAAGCGCTTCGGCTCGGCGCCAATGATTACATCAACAAGCCCTTTGACGCGGGCGAAATGCGAAAAGTAATCGGACGCAACGTTGAACGCACGCGTGTGCAACGAGCCGGCGAACGTGCCGCGGCTGAAATCAAGGAACTAAATAATCGCCTGCTCAAAGAACTGGCGCAGAAGGAGCGGCTCGCCTCGCTCGGCCAGGCTTCGGCCGAGTTTGTCCACGATTTGGGTAATCCGCTCACGATCGTTTGGGGTTACGTCCAGCTGCTCGCAAAAAAACTTGAGCGTTCTGAAAACGGAGGCGCCGCGGAAAATACCGCCTCGATTAAAGAACTGGGCATCATCGAACAAAACGTGCGGCTTTGCCGCGAGCTTCTC
>Ga0099828_10002751_pt1 | contig 12171 bp, 11 predicted proteins | sample CZO8metaG_2_FD_79338 | JGI IMG/M metagenome (GOLD analysis project Ga0099828, IMG submission 79338) | Vadose zone soil microbial communities from the Eel River Critical Zone Observatory, Northern California, USA - CZOApr15con2H1.8 metaG | ecosystem: Environmental > Terrestrial > Soil > Vadose...
AATCTGGGCGTCGGAGGGGAGCTGAGGGAGAGGTGGCCGAGAAAGTGCTTCGCAATGGGCAAATCATGGCTTTTGTGTCCTGGAAAGGGTCCCGCCGGGCACGCCCGAGTCGCCGGCCTGGGAACGAATACGAAAAAGATGGCGAGCCTGGCAATGGGGTGTATATTCTCCCGCATCCGGGAAAGCCAAGTAAGAATTCTGCCTGAAAAGGAGACTCTATGGGAAAAATCAACATGGGTCGTGTGATCATCGCGGGTATCGTCGCCGGGCTTGTTGCAGATGCCTTGGGCTACGTCGTAGATGGCATATTGCTGGCGCCTCAATGGGCTGACGGGATGAAGGCGCTCGGTCATGCCGAATTTTCGTCAAACCAATGGATATGGTTCGACGCGCTCGGACTCGTCAATGGCATTGCGCTGATCTGGATTTATGCTGCCTTCCGGCCTCGCTTTGGCGCTGGACCGAAGACCGCGGTCTGCGCCGGCCTGGCCGTCTGGGTTATAGGTGCGCTGCTTCCCAATCTCAGCTTCATGTGGTTGGGTGGCCTGTTTTCGCATCAACTTACGGTGATGACCACCCTCGGCGGCGTTGTCGAGATCGTTGTCGGCGCGATTGCCGGCGCTGCTCTTTACCAGGAATCCGCCAGCTAAATCTAGTCAGATCAATCTCAACCTAGGATTAAGACTGTTCAGAGATCGGCTCACCGAGGCGATGCGGACCATCCACCTTCGTCCTGCACCTGGCAACGAGGGAGAAATTCGTCTCCAGAGGCTGTGGCACACCCTCCCGAGCCTCTTCCAATAATCCACCACAAACAAAATTCATCTCCTTTACTGAATCCAAAGAAAAATCCGTTGTCCTGCCTCCCGAATCGTCACTCAACCGGCTCTGGTGAGAAGATCGGGCTAATGCGTCGGGGAGTACTTCGCGTCCACGGGTTCGTACATGTTGACGCTGGGGTGCCGGGCCTGTTCGTAGGCGGCAATTGCGGAATCGTGTTTGAGGGTAAGGCCGATGTCGTCGAGGCCTTCGAGGAGAACGCGCTTGCGGAACTCATCTATCTGGAACGTGCAGCGCAGCCCGTGGGCGTCCGTGACGGTCTGGTTGGGAAGATCTGCGGTTAAGGTATAGCCCTCTGCTTTTTCCGTGCGTCGAAAGAGTTCGTCCACTTGCTGATCCGGCAGGGTGACCGGAAGAATGCCGTTCTTGAAGCAGTTGTTGTAAAAAATGTCGGCGTAGCTCGGGGCGACGAGCACACGGAATCCGTAATCCGCGACGGCCCACGGAGCGTGCTCGCGGCTTGAACCGCAGCCAAAATTGGCGCGCGCCAGCATGACCGACGCGCCTTTGTACTTTGGCCGATTCAGGACGAACTCGGGATTCGGCTTTTCCCCGGGAAGATAACGCCAGTCGTAAAACAATACACGCCCAAATCCCTGCTTGGTTTGCAGCTTCAGGAATTGCTTCGGCACCATCTGGTCCGTGTCCACGTTCACGCGGTCCAGCGGCATCACCAAGCCTGTGTGTTTGGTAAAGGGCTGCATGCATTTACTCCACGGGGTCCACGTTCCACTCGCGAATATCCACGAAGTGGCCGGCGATGGCCGCAGCCGCGGCCATGATGGGGCTAACCAGGTGCGTCCGGCTGTCTTTGCCCTGGCGGCCTTCGAAATTCCGGTTGGAGGTGCTGGCGGAGCGCTCGCCCGGCGGCAGCACGTCGGCATTCATGCCAATGCACATGCTGCATCCCGCGTCACGCCATTCGAACCCGGCGTCGCGGAAAATTTTGTCGAGCCCTTCGGCTTCCGCCTTGGCTTTCACGACCATCGAGCCGGGCACCACGAGCGCTTCCTTCAGATTCTTCGCAATGTGCTTGCCGGCCACGACGCGCGCGGCGGCGCGCAAGTCGTTCAATCGGGAGTTGGTGCACGACCCGATGAAGACCCGGTCCACCGGAATATCCATGAGCGGCGTTCCCGGCTTGAGCCCCATGTATTCCAGCGCGCGCGTAGCCGCTTTCTGCTGGTCCAGATCATGGAACGAGGCCGGATCGGGTACGCGATCCGTCACGCTGGCGACCATCCCGGGATTTGTCCCCCAAGTCACCTGGGGCGCAAGCTGCGCCGCGTCCAGCGTGATCGTTTCGTCGAACTTAGCCCCCGGGTCGGTCGTGATGGTCTTCCAACGCGCAACGGCCTCCTGAAAATCTTTTCCTCGGGGAACGAACGGCCGGCCTTCCATGTAGGCGAAGGTGGTCTCGTCCGGGGCGATCATTCCGGCGCGGGCGCCGCCTTCAATGGACATGTTGCAGACCGTCATGCGCCCGTCCATCGAGAGGGCGCGAATCGCTTCGCCGGAATACTCCACCACGTGACCGGTGCCGCCGGCGATGCCGATCTTGCCGATGATGGCCAGGATGATGTCTTTGGCGGAGACGCCTTTGTGCCTTTTCCCGTTGATGACGATCTGCATCGTCTTCGAGGCGTACTGGGAGAGGCACTGCGTGGCGAGCACGTGCTCGACCTCGCTCGTGCCAATGCCGAACGCCAACGTGCCGAACGCCCCGTGAGTCGAGGTGTGGCTGTCGCCGCAAACGAGGGTCTGGCCGGGTTGCGTCAGGCCCAGCTCCGGCCCAATGATGTGGACGATGCCCTGGTTGCGGCTGAACATATCGAACAGCGTGATGCCAGCCTCGCGGCAGTTGCGCTCGAGGGCCTGGAACTGTCCCGCCGCCGCTTCATCCAGAATCGGGAGGGTCCGGTTCTTTGTTGGAACGGAATGGTCCATCACGGCAAAGGTTAGATCAGGCCGCCGAACCTTGCGGCCGGCTGCCTTCAGCCCCGCAAACGCTTGCGGGGAAGTCCCTTCGTGGACCAAGTGGCGGTCAACATAAATCAGTGAAGGTTCTCCGGGCGCATCACGAACGACGTGGGCGTCCCAGATCTTGCGATACGTGGTGCGGGGAGTCATGTTTACGCATCTCATTATACCAGGGCGGCGGAAATCCACAACCCGCCCTAGAGTGGCGTGTACGCTGGAGTTGCTCACAGGAACGCGCCAGACACGTCTAATTCGACAGGGCGCGGAAATGAAGTGGTATAATGCGGATTCGATTACGGCCAATGAGATTGGCTTAGAGGAGTGATGAAAATGGGCATACAGCTTCGGGAATTCGCCGCCTGGGCACGGAACCGGAAGGTTCTGGTGACTTTGTTTACGACGATGACGCTGGCGATTGGCATGTTGTTGGGAACTGTGATCTCTGGGCGCGTGGGTGCATCGCACCCGTCGGCGGGATCCGGCGCAGCGCAGTTGATCGTTCCCGACCCGGTGCAGTTGTCGAGCGCTTTCGCGGGAATTGTGAAGAGGGTGCAGCCCTCCGTCGTGAACATTGCTACGACGCAGGTGGCCACTCGCCGCGGACCGGGAGGCCAGGGCCGCCGGGGCCGCGACCAGGGCCCGGACGAGGAACAACCCTTCCAGGATTTTTTCAACCGTTTTTTTGATTTTCCCGACCAGGGCCCTACGCCTGAGCGGAGTCTTGGATCCGGCGTGATTGTAGATAAGCGCGGGTACATTCTGACGAACAATCACGTCGTGGATCAGGCCACAAAGGTTCAAGTGACCCTCAACGGCGACCAGACCCCCTACACAGCGAAAGTGGTGGGTACGGATGAAGAGACGGACCTGGCTCTGCTCAAGATTGATGTCGGCCATGATTTGCCCGCCGCAAAACTCGGCAACTCCGAGGGCGTGCAAGTCGGCGACTGGGTTTTGGCCATCGGCAATCCCTTCGGTTTCCTGCAGGGCAGCGTGACGGCTGGGATTATCAGCGCGAAAGATCGCGGCAACGTGGGACAGCAGTTCCAGAGATTTCTTCAGACCGACGCGGCCATCAACCCCGGCAACTCGGGCGGCCCGCTGGTGGATATGGCGGGAGAAGTGATTGGCATCAATACCGCCATCATCACCGGAGGCCGGGGGAATGAGGGAGTGGGCTTCGCGTTGCTGTCGAACACGGCCATCGGCGTATATAACCAAATTTCCTCGTCGGGCAAAGTCACGCGCGGTTCCATCGGCGTCAGCTTCCGGGAAGATCAGGGGAGCAACCCGATTGTGTTGAAGGAACTCGGTGCGCCCTATGGCATCGTGTTGCAGAACATCCAACCTGGCAGCCCGGCGGAAAAGGCAGGTTTGCAGTCCGGCGACGTCATCACGGCAGTCAACGGCAAGCCCGTCCACACGGGGAACGATCTGGTGGGTCCAATCGCTTCCACGCCAGTTGGAAACAGTGTGCGCATCACTTACTTCCGTGAGAAAAAGGAGCACGAAGCGACTTTGACGGTCGCCGATCGCACGAAGACCTTCCCGGAGCGCGCCGGCAACGGCAACGGGAACGACAATGGCCCGGCGCCGGCGGAATTCGGCCTGCGCGTTGAAGATCTCGGATCCGATCGGGCACGCCGCCTCGGATTTGAAAACCTGAAGGGCGTGTTGGTCACCGCAGTGGATCCCGCGAGCTTTGCCGAAGATGTCGGCTTTGCCCGCAGCGACGTGATCACTGAGGTGAATCACACTCCGGTTTCTTCCGTGTCGGAATACCGGCGGATCGTGTCCGGAATGAAACCCGGGCAGAACGTGCTCTTTAAGGTCATGCGGCGCGGCGGGAACGAACAGCTCGACACGATTTACTTGGCAGGAGTCGTTCCGGCGCCCGAGAAGTAGTGTTCAACCATGGCTAAGATTAGGCTCTGTCTTTTGGGGGCCGCGCTCCTCGCGAGCGCGGCCCTCATGCTGTCTGTGGTTCCGGCGTTGGCCGCGCCGCAGACGTCCACGCCGAAAAAGACGACCACGTCTTCAAAGGGCAGGAAGAGGGCAAAAGCTCGGCCCCGCCCGCAGAAGGCTCCCACCGCCGACCGCATCCGGGAAATTCAATCGGCGCTCAAACGAGAAGGAGCCTTCAATCGAGAGCCGACTGGAAAATGGGATGGGGCGACAATTGAAGCAATGAGAAAATTCCAAGCCGACCACGGCTCTAATCCTACAGGAAAAATCGACGCAGGGACGCTGGAAAAACTCGGTCTGGGATCTGATACTGCCGGGAAGGGGGCCCCCGTGCCTCCGGTCTCTGCGGTCCAACCGAATTCGGACCCTGGCCGGTAACTCCGGTTACTCCTGCCGACAGTGCGGTTTGACGCTACCGAACGCCTTTGCTAGATTGAGTTGACATGCAAGATTTCCTTCCGCATTTGTCCGGACAGCCGTCTGGATGCGGGAATTTGCCGGGCACTTTGCAATCCCAGGAGGCGCTATGGCGACAGTGGCCGTTCCTAAGGTGCACAAGAATTTCATCAATGGCGAGTGGGTGGAAGCGCGGACCGGGCGCGCCTTTGAGGACCGCAACCCGGCCCATCCCTCTGAGCTGATCGGTATTTTCCCTTCTTCCTCGCAGCAAGACGTGGATGACGCGGTAGACGCGGCCCAGGAAGCGTTTAAGAAGTGGCGGCTCGTTCCTGCGCCCCGGCGTGCGGAGATCCTCTACCGGACCGCGGAGACGCTGGTGAAGCGAAAAGAAGAACTCGCGCGCGATATGACGCGCGAAATGGGCAAGCCGCTGGCGGAAGCCAGAGGGGACGTTCAGGAAGCGATAGACATGACGTACTACATGGCCGGGGAAGGGCGCAGGCTGTTTGGCCAGACCGTTCCCTCCGAGTTGCCGAATAAATTTGCCATGTCGGTACGCGAGCCCCTCGGAGTGGTCGGCATGATTACGCCGTGGAATTTTCCGATGGCGATTCCTTCGTGGAAGATGATGCCGGCGCTGGTGTGTGGCAACACGGTGGTGATTAAGCCGGCCGAGGACACTCCGCTTTCCACGTACAACCTCGTCCAAATTTTGACGGAAGCCGGGCTGCCCCCTGGGGCAGTGAATGTTGTGAACGGCATGGGGCCCGAAGCCGGCGCGCCGGTGGTCACCCATCCAGGAGTTTCGGCCGTGAGCTTCACCGGTTCCACCGAAACGGGACGGCTGGTCAATCAAGCCTGCTCCACTTCGTTCAAGCCCTGTCACCTGGAAATGGGCGGGAAGAACATCATCCTCGTGATGGACGACGCAAATCTGGATCTCGCTGTGGAAGGAGCTGTCTGGGGCGGGTTCGGGACAACCGGGCAGCGCTGCACAGCCGCCAGCCGCGTCGCCGTCCACAGGAAAGTTTACGGAGAGTTTCTGGATCGCTTTACCGAGCGCGTAAAAGCTCTCCACGTTGGCGACGGGCTCGACCCGGAAACCGAGATGGGGCCACTCATCAACGAGACGCAGCTTCAGACGGTCATGAGATATGTACAGATCGGGAAGGACGAGGGCGCCAAGCTCGTCACCGGTGGGCATCGCTATGAGTCGGGGCCTTTGGCGGAAGGCTGGTACCATGAGCCGACGATTTTTTCCGACGTGGCGCCTGATATGCGTATCGCCAAAGAGGAAATATTTGGCCCGGTCGTCGCCCTGATTCCTTTCGACACTTTTGAGGAAGCCATGGAGATCGCCAACGGCGTCAGTTACGGGCTCTCCGCTTCCATCTACACCCGTAATGTGAACTTGGCGTACCGCGCCATGCGGGACTTTGAAACCGCCATCGTCTATGTCAATGCGCCTACCATCGGCGCGGAAATCCAGCTTCCCTTTGGGGGAAAAAAGGGAACTGGGAACGGCCACCGCGAGGCAGGCACAGCGGCCATTGATTTTTACTCCGAATGGAAGACCCTCTACATTGATTACTCGGACCGTCTCCAGCGCGCGCAAATCGACTCGGCGGACCTGAGGTAACTGGCGGCCACCAATAGGGATGTGCTCGATCGGCCTCTCAGACAGCCGTGTGCCTAAACGGGACTCAAAGGCCGCGTTGACGGGCGGGGCGCGGGTGCTTAGAATTGAAAATAGGGAAGAGCTCTGAGGCGAGCGGAAGAATGGCAAATTCGTCGCCAGGCAACGAGCGGCACCGGCAAATTCTCACAGCGATCGTTCGCACTTACATCGAGTCGGGGGAACCTGTGTCCTCGCGCGCCATTTCCCGGCGCCACTTCGAGTCCCTCAGCACGGCCACGATTCGGAACATCATGGCGGATTTGGAAGAAGAAGGCTTCCTGTACCAACCACACACTTCTGCCGGGCGGGTGCCCACGGCTTCAGCCTACCGCTTTTTTGCGCAGCAGGTGGCCTCCCAAGCGAAACTCAGCCCAGAGGATCAAGGCTGGATCCGCAGCGAGCTCTCCGGAGCAACTACCCCGGAAGAAATCTCCGAACGGGCCGGTCACGTTTTGGCGGAGGTTTCACGGGGGCTAGGGATCGTAGTCTCGCCGCCGATTTCTCAGGTGGTCCTCGAGCACGTGAAGTTCGTGCTTCTGCCGGACGGACGAGTGGTCGTCGTTCTGGTTTCCACCGGCGGCGCCACGCGGGACAAAATCATCCGGCCGGGAAGAACATTCACCCAGGCCGACCTCGATACAACGGGCGAGTATCTCAACAGCCACTACGCGGGGCGCACGCTCGAATCCATCCGGGCAGACCTACTCCTGCGCTTGGCCCAGGAGCAGGAGCGGTACGATCTTTTGGCGCGCAATGCGCTGGACCTGTGCAATCCCGGCATGCTGGAGGATGGTTCGGAGCGGCGTGTGTATATCGAGGGAGCTGCGCAGATTGCCGGGTCGCCGGAGTTCGCGGACCAGGTCCAACTGCGCCAAGTGTTGGAGGCGATTGAGGAGAAGCACAGGATCATCGCGATCCTGGCCGGCTGCATTGATACGCCCGACCCGGTGCACGTCCAAATCGGAGTCAAGGGTATCCAATCAGCAGGGGAGCATCTGGCGCTCATCACGGCGCCGTACTCCTTCGTAGACCAATCGCAGGGAACGGTGGGCGTGCTGGGTCCGATGCGCATGCACTACGAGCGCGCGATTACGGCTGTGGCTTTTGTGGCGCGTGCCTTCAGCGAAGCGCTGGACCGAGGGTAGCTAACGTGGCAGAGGCAAGACGCGAAGAAGAAAAAATAATTCCCATCAAGACAGCTGGCGAGGATTCGGCAGCTGAACCCGGTTCCCTAAACTCCGACCCAACGTCTCCCGCCGGGACTGATCCTGCAACGGACACGTCCCTTTCCGCCGAACTCGCCAAACTCCGCGCGGAGAAAGAGGATTTGCTGAACACTTTGGTCCGCCGCCAGGCCGACTTCGAGAATTTTCGCAAGAGAATTGAGCGCGACCGGCACGAAGAAGGCCGGCGCGGCGTGGAACGCTTGATCACGGATCTCATTCCTGTCCTCGATGCTTTCGACCGGGCGCTGAAGACCCACGACGACCCAGGGTTTGAGGAATACCGCCGGGGCGTGAACCTGATCCGGAAACAGCTCTGGGACGCCCTATCACGGCACGGGCTGCAGCGCATCGAGGCCGCGGGCAAGATGTTTGACCCGCACATGCACCAGGCGATAGAGCGCGCCGAGGCGGAAAATTATCCCGACGGTTTCATTCTTGAAGTATTTCAGGATGGATACCTGTTTCACGGCCGAGTTCTGAGGCCCGCGATCGTCCGCGTGGTCGTTCACTCGGATGCGGGCCAACCTTCAAACCCCCAGAGTTCAGAAAATTAGGGAGACTGAGCCAGCGTGTCCACCACTCAGAAGCGTGATTACTACGACGTGCTAGGGGTTCCCCGTACGGCCTCGGCGGACGAAATCAAGTCCGCTTACCGCAAAGCCGCATTGAAGTGGCACCCGGACCGGAACCCCCAGCACAAACAGGACGCGGAGGAAAAATTCCGCGAAGCCACCGAAGCCTACTCGGTTCTCTCGGACCCTCCGAAGCGCGCCACCTATGACCGATTCGGCTTTGCAGGGCTTTCTCGCGGCGGCTTCGAGGGCGGCTTCAACCACACAATTTTCGAGGAATTTCAAGACATCTTCGGGGATTTCTTCGGGTTCGAGGATATCTTCGGCGGCCGCCGGGCCAGGAGCCACGCGCAGCGCGGCGCCGACCTGCGCTACGACATGAGGTTGAGTTTTGAGGAGGCCGCCGGGGGAGTCGAGACGAAGATTCGGATTCCGCGTCTCGAATTTTGTGAAAGCTGCAACGGCACTGGCGCAAAAGCCGGCACCGGAGCGGTCGCCTGCGTCACCTGTGGCGGGCGCGGACAAGTCCACTACCAGCAAGGTTTCTTCACGATTTCGCGGACCTGCCCGGATTGCCGTGGCGCCGGCCAGATTGTTCGCGAAACATGTCCGGATTGCCGCGGGCAGGGTCGCATCGAGCGAGTGCGGACCGTTGAAGTGCGAATTCCTCCTGGAGTGGATTCGAACACCCGGTTGCGCCGGCCCGGCGAGGGAGAACCCGGAGTCAATGGCGGCCCTCCCGGCGATCTGTATATCGTCCTTGACGTCAAGCCTCATCCGTATTTCGAACGCCGCAACGCGGACTTGTATTGCACCATTCCGGTAACGATCGCGCAAGCCGCTTTGGGCGCGGACATCAAGGTGCCTGGACTGTATGGAGAGGAAAGAGTCCGGATTCCGGAAGGCGCGCAAACCGGAGAAATCATCCGGCTCAAGGGGAAGGGGCTGCCCGATCCGCACGGCGGCGGCAAGGGAGATTTATACGTCAACGTGCACGTCGTGACGCCGACAAAATTGAGCCGCGAGCAGCGCCGCCTGCTCGAACAGCTCGGCGCCACTCTGCCCGCAGAAAATCGGCCTGCAGAACGCGATTCATCCCTGTTTGACAAGGTCAAAGATATCTTCGGCTGATCTGCGATCGCTCAAATTCCTTCAAATCAATTGTCGCGGTCCGCGTGAGGAGACGGTTTCTCTGCTTGGGTTTCTCTGTGTGCTCTGTGCCCTCAGTGGTGAAAGACTTCAACGCAGAGGACACCGAGAGCGCAGAGGACACAGAGAACGAGTGGATTGCGACTCGCGCTCACCGGACACCAAACGCGCTCAGAAAAACGGATCGGAATTGTTCTGCATCCGCATCGAGTGCAACCATAGCGTTCGCCCGCCGGCGAGGCATTTCCAGAGTGCGCCCGAGTTCCGCTGGTTTATCGCTGATCTCGATGGAGAGAGGCTTGAATGAGGCGACGGTGGGATGCACCAGCGCGACCGCCGCGAGTGGGTCCCATGCGAAGTAGATTCCCTGCTTGATCGAATCGCGGTTCGCCGCCAGGACTTGCGCGACGAAGTGGGCCAGAGCCGACTTGCCGTGGGATTCGAATTGCTCCAAGAGGGCCATTTGGATGGGCACGCGCTGCGTCGCGTCCAACGGCACCAAGCGAAGAGGTACACCGGAAGTGAACACGGCCTTTGCCGCAGACACGTCGGCGTATATGTTCCACTCCGCAGCCGTGTTCTGCGTCTTGAAATAGCCGCCATCTCCCAAATTTCCGGGGATGCGTACGGCGCCTCCCATGATCACAATTTGCCTTACAACTCGCGCGGCGCGCGGGGTATGGGAGAACACTTCGCCGAGATTGGTGAGGGGTCCAAGCGCCAGAACCTGCACCGGGTGGACCGGATCGGATAAACGGCGTGCGAGATAATCAGCAGCGGGTTGAGACCCGGGCTGGCGTGTTGGTTCGGGGAGGGAGACGCCGGGCAAATCATCGGCCGTGTGCCGCCACTCGGCGGGGAACTCTACGCCGCCCGAAAGGGGTGCTTCACGGCCCAAGAACACTGGAATATCGCGCCGGCCCGCGAGTTCGAGTAACCGGAGGACATTGCGCCCTCCGGGGCCGACATGGGCGGTTCCGTTGACGATGGTGATCGCTTCAATCCGGATGTCCGGCCGTGAAAGCAGAAATGCGATGGCCATCAGGTCGTCACCGGCCGCGTCAGTGTCGACAATGAGAGTTCTCGGAACTGCGCGTACGGGGGAACGTGGCCGCTGGGCATACAGGAGAATGGGAACTACGAAAAGCAAAAGCGAGAGAAGCCACTTGGAAAATGGGGCGAGCCGTGACGAAGATGCTGTGAGGTGCTGGGGCCCCATGGGAGTGATATAACATAGGTCGAAATGCGGCGGAGATTTTTTGTGCCTCGGTTTGAAGCAGGCGCGGCGGTCCTACGGGGCGACGCTGCCCACCACATGGGACGCGTCCTGCGCGCCGAGCCGGGACAACTCTTCGAGCTGAGCGACGCGGAGTCGGTCTGGCTGGCGCGCGCGGAACGAGTGGGGCGCGATTCCATCGAGTTCATGCTGGTCGAGCAATTGCCGACGCCACTCTCGCGCTTGCGAATTACGATCCTTCTCTCGATCGTGAAGTTTGACCGTTTCGAGTGGGCGCTCGAAAAGGCAACGGAATTAGGCGCGGACGAAATTGTGCCGCTGACCGCGGAGCGAAGTGAGAAGGGACTTGTTTCGGCATCGGCGAAACGCGCGGCGCGATGGGAGAAGATCATTTTCGAGGCAGCGCAACAGGCGCGCCGCTTACGCGTGCCTGCCCTCGGAAAGGCGGCGACGCCCCGCAAAGCGTTTGGTGACGTCCCGGATGGCATTCGGCTGCTGCTTTCCGAACGTTCGGGAGCAAGGCCAATGCGCGAGGTTTTGGGACCAAGCGCTACGCTCCTCCGAGAAGGGAAAATCCTGCCCGTTGTTCTGGCCATTGGCCCCGAAGGCGGCTGGACGGATGCAGAAATTTCCGCGGCTATCACCGCAAATTTTGCGGAGATCTCGCTCGGCGCTGCCATTTTGAGGACAGAAACGGCAGTCTGTGCCGCGCTGGCCGCTGTGCAATATGCGCTTGGGGAATCGAGGACACCTGTCGAGGAAGCCGCGCCTTAGGCGGCAAAGGAAGCAGAGAGGATTTAAGCGGAAAGATGAGCGAACGCAGCAAGGAACGCGAAGCCCCGTGGAACCCCGCGCTCTATGACTCAAAACATTCCTTCGTTTGGCAATACGGCGCTGAGGTGGTCTCTTTCCTCGCGCCTCAACCCGGAGAACGAATCCTGGACATTGGCTGCGGCACGGGGCACTTAACAGCGAAGATTGCGGAATCCGAAGCTCGCGTACTCGGAGTGGATGTCTCGCAGGAGATGGTCGCAGCAGCCCGGAAAAACTATCCCCACCTGGAATTTCTCCATTCCGATGCGCGCGACCTTCGCTTGGATTCCGAATTCGATGCGGTTTTCTCGA
>Ga0099828_10002764_pt1 | contig 12148 bp, 14 predicted proteins | sample CZO8metaG_2_FD_79338 | JGI IMG/M metagenome (GOLD analysis project Ga0099828, IMG submission 79338) | Vadose zone soil microbial communities from the Eel River Critical Zone Observatory, Northern California, USA - CZOApr15con2H1.8 metaG | ecosystem: Environmental > Terrestrial > Soil > Vadose...
AAGCGCGGGCCTCGTCCGGGCTGGCTGAGCCAGGGCGGTGGCCGATTCGCGGGAGGACGGCACCGAGAGGACTGGCCAGCCAGGCCGATGCGGTGGCTGATACCCGGGAGCCGGTGCGGGGGACTGCCCGGCTGCTAGGCCGAGGCGGTGGCCGCTACGCCGGGCACGTCGACGGGCGTCCAGGACCGGACGATGTCGCGCATCGACAGCAGGCCGGCCACCTCCCCGTGGTCGATGACCACCAGGTGCCGGAAATTGCCCCGGATCATCGCGTGCGCTGCCTGCTCGAGCGTCCAGTCGGGCGAGGCGACCACCAGGTTATCGGTGCGGTGCCAGGCGACGATTTCGGTATCGGGATCCTGGCCGGCGCCGATCGAGTCGAGTATGTCGCGCTCGGTCAGGATGCCCACGCCGGAATGCTCGGGGTCCATCACCACCGCTGCGCCGACCCTGCGAGCCGACATCAGGCGGGATGCCTCGCGCAAGGTGTGCGCCGGCCCGATGGCCAGCACCACCGTGGTCATCCCGTCCCGCACCTTCATCATCGATCACTCCCTCCAGGGGTCACCATCGACATTCCGGGCGGCAGTCGGCCCGCCAGCCACGCCACGTCCCGCAAGGCAACGAAAGCCTGGTCAAGCTTGTGAACTTGTGAATGCCGCTACAACAAGCATCGGCGATTGCGCCGCCCAGGGCAACCCTCAGGCTGCCGCCCAGGGCAACCCTCAGGCTGCCGCCCAGGCAACCCTCAGGCTGCCGCCCAGGCAACCCTCAGGCTGCCGCCCAGGGCGCCCCGGCCGCCGCCCAGCGCACCCCCCGGCCGCCGCCCGGTGCCAGGCTCCGGCACGATCAGGTCAGGCGGCTGGCGTGAGCCGGTCGAGCACCTGGCGGTGCAGCAGCCCGTTGGTGCACACGGCGCTGCCGCCATCCGGCGTTGCCTTGCCGCTCAGGTCGGTGAAGATGCCGCCGGCCTCCTCAACAATCACCTGCAGCGCGGCGACGTCCCAGAGCGAGACCTCAGGCTCCACCGAGATGTCCACCGCACCCTCGGCCACCAGGACGTGCGACCAGAAATCCCCGTAGGCGCGCGTCCGCCAGACCGAGCGCGCCAGGCCGAGGAAGCCATCCTGCCGGCCGCTGTCGGCCCAGCTGGACACGTCCGAGTAGGAAAGCGAGGCGTCCTCGATCCTGGCCACCTCGGAAACCCGGCATCGGGTCGCCTTGGTCAGCCCGCGGCCGGTCCACGCGCCGCCGCCGCGAGCGGCCCACCAGCGGCGGCTGAGCGCGGGCGCGGAGGCGCCGCCGACCACGACCTCGTCGCCATCCATCAGCCCGATCAGCGTCGCCCAGACCGGCACGCCGCGGACGAAGTTCTTCGTGGCGTCGATCGGGTCGATCACCCAGCACCGCGCGCCGGAGCCAGTCCGGCCGAACTCCTCGCCGAGCATCGCGTCCCGTGGCCGCGCCCGCCGCAAGACGTTGCGCAGCGACTCCTCCGCGGCATTGTCGGCGTCTGTCACCGGGGTGAGATCGGGCTTCGTCTCGACCCGCAGGTCGACGGCACGGAACCGCCGCGCGGTGATGTCGTCCGCCGCGTCGGCGAGCACGTGCGCGAAACGAAGGTCATCGTCATAGCCCGCCATGCCGCGAACGGTACCGCCTCACGCGCCTCCTGGGCCATGGCTGGCCGCAGTCGGCGCAGCCCGCGCCTGTCGTACCGTGACCGGATGGCCCACACGTACCTGGGCCGCAGCGGCGTCTCGGTCAGCCGGTTCTGCCTCGGCACCATGAACTTCGGCGCGATCACCGGCGAGTCAGACGCCCGCCTGATCATGGACCGCGCGTCCGGCGGGGCAATGTCCCTCTAGACGACTTGGGCTCGGCCCGCCGGTCTCGGGCATGTCACCGGTAGGCGGCGATGCCCAGCTTGACCGCGATGACCAGGCCGGCCACGCTGATGATGGCGCGCAGCGTCGGCCCGGGGAGCCTGCGCACTATCGCCGGGCCCGCCCAGCCGCCGAGCAGGAAGCCAGCCGCGAGCGGCAGCACGAACGTCCACCGCACCGACCCGAACACTGCGAAGGCGATCGCGGCGACGGCGTTCGCCGGTACGGACACTACGTTCTTCAGCGCATTGGTCCTGGCCAGCGACTGATCGAAGATGGCAGCAAGGACGGCGACCATCAAGATCCCCCCGGCTGCGCCGAAGTACCCGATGTAGACCGCGACGCCGAACACTGCTGCCCGCAGTGGCCGGCTCCGCTCGCCGCGGTGCTGCTCGGCCGGCCTCCTCAGCATCGGCTGCAGCAGGAGCATCACGGCCGAGCCGCCGATCAGCACGGGCACGACGAACTCGAAAGCGCCCGGCGGCGTCAGCAGTAGCAGTGCCGCGCCGGCCGCGCCACCTAGGGCGGTCAGCAGGCCGACGCGGCGCGCCCGGTCGGCCTGGCCCGCCAGCTCCGGCCGGGAGCCGGCCGCCGCGCCCGCGCCGGTGAACACCAGCGCGACCGTATTGGTCATGTTCGCGCTGAGCGGCGGCAGCCCGAGCGCGAGCAGCACTGGGTAGGAGACCAGCGAGGCAAGACTGGCCACCGTGCTGACCACGCCCGCGAGCGCACCCGCGCCGATCAGCGTCAGGACGACGGCCGCGGTCACCGGCTGACCCGGCCGGATCGGGCCGCGCACGCGTCAGCCAGGCCCGCCGTGGTCTCCGCCTGGATCACTGGCCGCCCGGATTGTCGTCCGTGCGGGATCGTTGTCCCCGTCCGGATCGTTGTCCGTGCCGGGATCGTTGTCCGTGCCGGGATCGTCGTCCGTGCCGGGATCGTCGTCCGTGCCGCCGTCTCCGGACCGATCGCTGTCCCGGGACCGGTGATCCCCGGATCGGTCAATGTCCCCGCCAGGGTCGCCGCCCTCCCGGCTGCGCAGCAGCCGGCGGAGCGAGTCGAGCCTGGCGCGCAGCGCGCCGCTGTCGTCTTGATCGGCCACCCATTCGTCCAGGGCGCAGTCGGCATCGGCGTGGGTGCAGCCGCGCGGGCACCGCTCAAGGCCCCCGGCCAGGTCGGGAAACGCCCGCAGCACGCGGTCCGGCGCGATGTGCCCGAGGCCGAAGCCGCGCAGTCCCGGAGTATCGATGATCCAGCCGCCGCGGGGCAGCCGGAACGCCACCACCGACGAGGAGGTGTGGCGGCCCCGCCCGGTCACCGGGCTGACCATCCCGACCGCCCGCTCGGCCGCCGGGATCAGGGCGTTGACGAGGGTTGACTTGCCGACGCCCGAGTGGCCGACCAGCACGCTGGCCCGGCCGGCCAGCTCAGCGCGCAGGTCGCCGGGCACGACCTCGGCACCCGGCCCGCGACCAGTGACCACGTGCCGCAGGCCCAGCGGGGCGTAGACGGCCAGGATCTCCGCTGGCGACGCCAGGTCCGACTTGGTCAGGCAGAGCAGCGGGTCGAGGCCCGCATCGTAGGCGGCCACCAGGAACCGGTCGATCAGCCGGGTCCTTGGCGGCGGATCAGCCAGCGCGCAGACGATCACCAGTTGCTCGGCGTTCGCGACGATCACCCGCTCGACCGGATCGGTGTCATCGGCCGACCTGCGGAGCACGGAAGTCCGCGGCAGGACGCTCACCACCCGGGCAAGCGCACCAGGCGCCCCGGAAATATCGCCGCTCAGCCTGACCAGGTCGCCGACGACCACCCGGCGATGCCCGAGTTCCCGCGCGCCCATCGCGGTGACAGCCCGGTCGCCGACGAAGCAGCGGTACCTGCCCCGGTCGACCGCAGCGACGAATGCCTCGGCGGCGTCCTCGTGGGCGGGCCTGCGCCGGGTCCTCGGCCGCGAGCCCTTGCCCGGCCTGACCCGCACGTCGTCCTCGTCCAGGCCGGCGTACCCGGCCCGCCGGCTCAGGGTGGCCGCCTCAGCATTGCCGCCCGCAAGCCGTCGAACCCGGGGCGCGCTGGTCAGGCCAGCTGCCGTGCACAGGACAGCCCTTCATGATGTGAGCGTACTGGCTCAGCGGGTCGCGGATCGGTGCCGATGAGTGCCGCAGTGGCCAGGCTGGCGCCGCCGCGGATCGCCGCAGGGCGAGCAGCAGGCAGATTTCCCGGATACGGCAGATTTCCCCCGCCAACGGACTGGTCGCCCCGGCAAGGTTTGGCAAACCCGGATCTTGGCTATGAACTGCGACAATCTGTGCTTCCCCCAGGCCTTCGATGTGCTGCCAAGGTAGAGGACATGTGTGGTCGGTACGCGTCTGCGCGCCAGCGTATTGAGCTCCTTGAGGAGTTCCGCATCGAGCGCGACCGGGTTTCCGAGCCACTGGAGCCCGACTACAACGTCGCCCCGACCAAGCCCGTCTATGCAGTCCTCACCCGTCGTCCCCGCGGCACCGGCGGGCGGGCAGCCGACGGCCAGGCCGCGGGTGAGCAGGCCAGGGCAGGTCAGGCCGGTGATGGCCAGCCCTCAGGCGACGGCCAGCCTGCAGGTGACGGCCAGCCTGCAGGCGACCGCCAGCCCGCGGCAGACAGCCAGGCCAGTGGCGAGGCGAGAGAGCTCCGCGTGGTCCGCTGGGGCCTGGTCCCGTACTGGGCCAAGGACCGGTCGATCGGCAGCCGCCTGATCAACGCGCGGGCCGAGACCGTCAGTGTCAAGCCGGCCTTCCGCCGCGCGTTCGCGCGCCGCAGGTGCCTGCTGCCTGCCGACGGCTACTACGAGTGGTACCGGCCCGGCGGCGACGCCAAGGCGGCCAAGCAGCCGTACTACATCTGCCGCGCGGACGGCGGGCCGCTCGCGTTCGCCGGCCTCTACGAGCTCTGGCGGAACCCGGAATTCCCCGATGACCACCCGGACGCGTGGCTGTGGACCTCCACGATCATCACCACCAGCGCCCCGGATGAGCTCGGCCGGATTCACGACAGGATGCCGATGGTGATCAGGCCGGAGCTGTGGACGGACTGGCTCGATCCCGGCAATAACGACACCAGCGACCTGCTCGGCCTGCTTGCCCCGGCCGGCTCCGGCGGCCTGATCTCGTATCCCGTATCGACGGCAGTCAACTCGGTGCGCAACAACGGGCCCCTGCTGATCGAGCGCGCCGAGCCCGGCGCTGCCGAGCACGGCTCCGCGGGATCGCCAGCGGAGCCGCCTGCCCGGTCGCCGAGATTACCCAGCGCCGCGTCCCGGGGAGCCTCGGGTAGCAGTCGCGACACGTTGTTCTGACCCCGCTGAGCGACTGGGTAGCGGTCTCAGGACAGTGTGCTGCCCCCGCCCTGTGCGGAGAGGAGGTGAGGATCGGATGGATGCCGTCGTCGCGCGTAAGCGCCTGGAAGAGATCCGCGACGAACTCGACCGATCGATATCGGTGCTGGAGGGATCCGGCCCGCGACCTGACCTGGCACCGGAGTATCTGCAGGATCCGGCGGATGCGGGCGCTAACCTCACGGAGACGCAGCGGGCGGCGGCGATGCTGGCTGCGGTGCGGCAGCAGCGCTCCGCGGTTCTCAGCGCGCTGCATCGCATCGAGCAGGGCACCTACGGGGTGTGCGACGATTGCCGGGCCGCAGTTCCGGAAGGGCGGCTCGAGGCCAGGCCGGACGCGGCACGCTGCGTGACCTGCCAGGCTAAGCGGGACAGGCGGCGGCGCTGATCACGGTGCCGGAATGAAGCGCATCGGTGGCGCGTTGCACACCGCATGTCCCTAGCTGGGTGCAGGCCATGCGACGCCGTGACGCCGGTGGCTGCCCGCGGGTCCGCCGGCCCTGGCAAGATATCCTCCGGCCTATACGGCTGGCATGGCAGCCGCAGGGAAGCGAGAATCGCGGAGGAGGTGGGTCCGGTCCCTGAGACACTGCAGGAGCGCGGTGAGCGCTTCGAGCGCGATGTCTTGCCGTACCTGGATCAGCTGTACTCCGCGGGGATGCGGATGACCCGCAACGCGGCGGACGCCGAGGACCTGGTGCAGGAGACGTTCGCCAAGGCGTATGCCTCGTTCCATCAGTTCCAGCCGGGTACCAACCTGAAGGCCTGGCTGTTCCGGATCCTGACGAATACCTTCATCAACTCCTACCGCAAGAAGCAGCGCGAACCGCAGCGGGCCGGCACGGAGGAGGTCGAGGACTGGCAGCTGGCCAGAGCCGCATCGCACACCTCGTCGGGGCTGAAGTCAGCCGAGGCTGAGGCGCTGGAGCGGCTGCCCGACTCCGATGTCAAGCGGGCGCTGCAGGCGCTGCCGGAAGAATTCATGATCGCGGTGTACCTGGCTGATGTGGAGGGGTTCGCCTACAAGGAGATCGCCGACATCATGGGCACTCCGATCGGTACCGTTATGTCACGCCTGCACCGTGGCCGCAGGCAGCTACGCGAGATGCTGCAGGACTATGCGGCCGACCGCGGCCTGGTGCGAGCGGCAGCAGCCAGTAATGGCGAGGCGTCGTCGTCGGGTGAGGAACCCGGGAGGGACGCGAGATGAGCTGCGGCAGACCGCACGAGGTGCCCTGTAGCGAGGTTCTCGCGCGCGTGTACAGCTACCTGGACCGCGAGATCGAGGACGCCGGATGCGCGGAGATCCGGGAGCATCTCGATGAATGCGGGCCGTGCCTGCGTGAGTACGGGCTGGAAGAGGCAGTGAAGCGGCTTGTGCACAAGCACTGTGGTGCCGAGCCGGTGCCGAGCGACCTGCGCACCAAGGTGCTGAGCCGTATCCAGGCCGTCCGGGTCGAACTCGAGGTTCTTGAGGTGACAGAATTCCGCGCGGAATAGCCCGCCCGCGCTAGCCTTCCGACGACGGGTATTGACGAGCGTCGGCAGCCACCGGTTATTACGCACAGTACTCGTCTGACTACTCAATGTGCTCAATGTGTTCAAAGCCACCCCGAAATCGGTAAGCTTCACGTTACTCTGAGTGGTGCCGGAGCTACGCGCAGCTGATCGATGCCAGGTCAGCACGGATCGTCAGCCGGTCAGGGGGTGCGCCGTCGCTGGTCATCGGGAGCGAATGCGAGGAGTCATGGGCAGAGTGTCCAGGGCCGCGTGGCTCTACATCGCCGCGGTCGTGATCATGACCGTGGCGCTCGTCGCCCCGATGCGCCTCGGTGACCAGGGTGCTGGCTGGTGGATCGAGCTGGGCGTCTTGCAGTTGCTGTTCCTGATCTGCGACTCAACACCCACGCCGCTGGCCTCAGGGCAGTCCGCGTGGTCCCCGAGCTCGTCAGCCACGCTCGCGGCGGTGATGCTGCTCGGTCCGGCGGGCGCCGCCCTGGTGGGCGTGATCTCCGTGCTCAGCCTGCGCCGTCACCTGATGCTGGGCGAGCGGCTCTTCAATGGCGCCATGTATGCCCTGTCCGGGTACGCGGCCGGGCATGCCTACCTCGCACTCCGCGGCCACGTGGGCAAGCCCATGCCAGCAGAGTTTCCCGCGATCATCTGGCCGTTCGCCGCTGCCGCCGTCGTGCACGTGGCCACCAACCACGGGCTCCTGTGGGGAGCGCTCCGGCTGAACAGGAAGGAGGGACGGCTGCGGGACCGGCGCCGGATGGAGTCCGGCCTGCCGCTGCTGCTGGCGTCTGACCTTGGCTATGCGGTCCTTGGCCTGCTCATCGCGGCCCTCTGGACGGTTACGGGAGCCTTCGCCGCGGTCCTCGTCCTGGTCCCGCTCTTCGTCGCCCGGTGGGCGATGGGGCAGTTCGCCGAGCAGCAGCGTGCCTACTCGGCCACGATGGAGGCGCTCTGCCAGGCAGTCGAGACGAAGGACTTCTACACCCGCGGCCACAGCGAGCGCGTGTCCAGGGGGTCGGGCATGATCGCCAGGGAAGTCGGCATGCGGCCGGACCGGGTGGATGCCATCAGGTACGCCGGCATGCTGCATGACGTGGGCAAGCTGGGAGTTCCCACGAAGGTGCTGCAGAAGACCGGTGCGCTGAGCGAGGAGGAGTACGCGGCGATTCAGCTGCACCCGATGCGCGGCCTGGAAATTGTCAGGGAGATCGGCTTCCTGGACGAGGCGCTCACCGGCATCATGCACCACCACGAGCGGATCGACGGCAAGGGCTACCCGATGGGCCTCGCCGCTGACGAGATTCCCGAGTTTGCCCGGGTCATCGCCGTCGCCGACGCCTTCGACTCGATGACGTCGAACCGTTCCTACCGGCAGGCGCGCGGGGTCGACGAGGCGGTCAGCGAACTCCGCAACGGATCCGGCAGCCAGTTCGACCCCGCGCTGGTCGACGCGTTCATCTCGGCGCTGCAGCGGGACGGCTGGAAGCTGCCGGAGCCGGCCGCCGCACCGCTTGATCACCAGACTGTCACAGCGCAGGACCACGACGACCCGACGGCGCCGCTCCGGGTCGTCGAGAGCCTGTGAGGCGAGATGGCAGTGACGGCGAGGCGGCAGTGACGGCGAGGCGGCAGTGACGGCCCAGCAGCCTGCCGAGCGGTGGTCGTCCTGGCAGGCCATGGACTCGGGGCGGCTGCTGCTGCTGGCCGCCGCCGGGATGCTGATGGTTGCCGCGATCGCGAACACCGCCACCGTCCGTGTCCTCGCGCCGCACAACGCCGTGGCGTTCGGCATTCTCATCGCACTCGGCGAACTGCTCAGGCTCGCCCTGCCCGGCGGCAGGGAGGCTGCGCCTATCTCGACGGCCGGGGCGATGGCCTATGCGCTGCTGCTCTACGTCAAGCGCCTGCCCGGTCCCCACCTGCCCACCCTGGTCTCCCCGCTGCAGGTCATCGCGGTCGCGGCGGTCGCCATGACCATCGGCGCGCTGCCGCACATGGCGGCAGGCCGGCCGGTCGGCCTGACCGGGATGGCGTCCCGGCTGGTCGCGGTGTCCTGCGTCGCGTTCATCTTCCGACCGCTGGCCGGCCTGCACCTGATCGCCGGCCAGTGGTGGCTGGCGGCCAGCGTGATGACGGTCCTGGTGATCTTCGGGTGCCTCATTGACGCCGTGATCGGGGCATTGATCAGGGCGGACGACCTCGGGGCCAAGTTCGGCGTCGCGCTGTGGGATGAGATGCGGGTGCAATGGCCGCTCGGCGCGGCGGTGGGCGCATCCGCGATGATCATCGTGTTCGCGACCGAGACCATGGGGAAAGCAGGACTGGCCGTCTTCGTCGTGCCCTTGCTCGTCACCCAGCTGGCGTTCCGGCGGTACGCCGCGATCCGGTCGACGTACCTGCAGACCGTGCGCGCCCTCGCCAGGGTCACCGAGGTGGGCGGGTACGTGGAGGGCGGGCACTCCCGCCGGGTCAGCGTGCTCGCCGTGGCCGTCGGCCGTGAGCTTGGGATGAGCGAGCCTGACCTCCTCGACCTCGAGTACGCCGCTCTCATGCATGACATCGGGCAGCTATCGCTGCGCGACCCGATCCCCGGCGGCGCCACCGTCCTGGTGTCGCGCGCCGACCAGCAGCGCATCGCCGAGCTCGGCGCTGATGTCATCGCGAAGGCCGGCGTGCTGGACCGGGTCGCCGAGCTGGTCCGCTGCCAGAGCTTGCCGGTTCGCGGGGTTGGTCCCGTGCCGCCGGTCGGCAGCCGGATCATCCGCGCCGCCAACGCCTTCGATGATCTGGTCGGCAGCTCGACCGACCGGGATCGCAGCGCGGCCGCGCTCGAACGGCTCCGGCTGGACACCGCGCTCGAATACGACGCCGGCGTCGTTGAGGCGCTGAGTGAGGTCGCGGGCAGGCGGCGGTTCAGCCGCCGGTAAGCGGCCCCGGCAGCAGGGCTGCCGGGCTCGCGGGCGCCCGTATCCCGCCTGGCGGCGTTGTCGTCGTCGCGCATAGCTCCGCTTTTTCTCCGCCGCCTGGCCAGCCGGGCGCGGATGACCCGCTCCCTGATCCAGCGCCCTACTGCCGGGGCCGCTAAGCTGCCCGGGTGCTCGAATCGGTTCTCGTCGCCAACCGCGGCGAGATCGCGCGGCGAGTGATCAAGACTGTCCGCCGGATGGGGATCCGGGCGATAGCGGTCTATTCCGAGGCCGACGCCGAGCTGCCGTTCGTGCGGGAGGCTGACGAGGCTGTGCTGCTCGGCCCGGCGGCGCCAGCCCGTAGCTATCTGGATATCGAGGCCGTGATCGGTGCCGCCAGGCAGACGCGTGCCCGCGCCGTCCATCCAGGCTACGGCTTCCTGGCGGAGAACCCGTCCTTCGCGGCCAGGGTCATCGCCGAGGGACTGGCCTGGGTCGGCCCGCCGCCTGCCGCGATCCAGCAGATGGGCGACAAGATCAGCGCAAGGAACCTGATGGAGCGAGCGGGCCTGCCGGTTGCCGCGGGCAGCAGGGCGCCGGTCACCGACGCGTCCGCGGCGGTCGCCGAGGCCGAGCGGCTCGGTTACCCCGTGATGGTCAAGGCCGCAGGGGGCGGCGGCGGCATCGGGATGAGCGCCGCGGCTGATGCCGCCGAGCTGCGCGCCGCCTTCGAGACTGCCAGGTCGCGGGCAGAGCGGTTCTTCGGCAATCCCGCGATCCTGCTTGAGCGCTACATCGGCCGCGCCCGCCACGTCGAGATCCAGATCCTCGGCCTGGCCGACGGGAGCGTGGTCGCCCTCGGCGAGCGTGACTGCTCCGCGCAGCGCCGGCACCAGAAAGTCGCCGAGGAGACCCCCTCGCCCGGGCTCGCCGCCGGCCTGCGGGACGCGATGCTGGCCGCGGCCGTCCGGGCCGGCCAGGCCGTCGGCTACCGCGGCGCCGGGACCGTCGAGTGCCTGGTGGACACGGCGGCGCAGGATTTCGTGTTCCTTGAGATGAATACCAGGCTCCAGGTCGAGCATCCGGTCACCGAGCTGGTGACCGGGATCGACCTGGTGGAGCAGCAGCTCCTGATCGCCGCGGGGCTCGCAGTGACCTTCGATCCGGGTGCCGTCGCGCTCAACGGGCACGCGATCGAGCTGCGGGTCTACGCCGAGGACCCGAGGCGGTTCCTGCCCAGCCCCGGAAAGATCATCAGCTGGAACGAGCCGTCCGGCCCCGGCATCCGGGTAGACGCGGGGTACGCCGCGGGCAATGAAGTGACCACGTTCTACGACCCGCTGCTGGCGAAGCTGTGCGTGCACGGCGGCAGCCGGGAGGCGGCCATCGCGCGGGCGCGCGAAGCGGTAGCGGCCTTCGTGATCACGGGGCCGAAGACGAACCTTCCCTTCCTCGCCGAGCTGCTGGCCAGCAGGGAGTTCGCCAGCGGCGACTACGACACGTCCGTGATTGCCCGGCTGCGTCCCGGCATGGGCTGACATTGGCAATGATGGTGCCGGTGACCTTGGCAGCGGTTCGCCAGGCGACGACGCAAGGAGGCGGGCGTGACCGAGATTCGCGCGGAGATGGTGGCCAACGTGTGGAAGGTCGTGGCGGCCGCGGGGGAGCAGGTGCGCGACGGTGACACCCTGGTCATCCTTGAATCGATGAAGATGGAGATTCCCGTCCTGGCGGAGGGCGACGGCATCCTGACGAACCTGGCCGTGGCGGAAGGCGACGTGGTCCAGGAAGGCGACCTGATCGCGGTCATCGGGTGATTCGGGGTGGCCAGCATGCTCCTTGCCGTCGGCTTGCGCGGGTCGGTCCGCGCCGTCGTCACCAAGTCGGACTCGGCGGTCGCGCTCGGCAGCGGTGACGTGCCGGTGCTCGGGACGCCGCGGCTGCTGGCCCTGGCCGAGGCCGCGACGGTGGCGGCGGTGATGCCACAGCTGGGCCCCGGCGAGACCACGGTGGGGACGTCGGTGACGCTTGAGCACTGTCGGGCCAGCCCGGTGGGCGCTGGTCTCGTCGTCGAGGCTGAGCTGACCAAGGTGGACGGCCGGCGGCTGGTGTTCAGCTTCATCGCCCGCCGGGAGGACGTGCCGGGCGAGCCGCCTGGAGAGGAGCCGTCCGGAGCTGTGCCGCCAGCTGACCAGCCAGCGAAAGGCCGGCCAGCGAGAGGCCGGCCAGCGGGAGGCCGAGACCAGGCTCTCGCCCCGGACGAGCACGTGGTGGGTGCCGGCACCATCGAGCGGGTGGTGGTCACTACCGAGCGGTTCCTGGCCCGCGCCGGGAACTGAGCCTGGCCAGTTTCATGATCACGGAAACAAAGCGGTGCTGGAGAGGCTGTCGCACAACTCGTGATCTTGAAAAGTCAAGCTGCTGGAACACAGCGTTTTGAGTAGTTGATCCCCATTTGAAGGGTCGAA
>Ga0099828_10002770_pt1 | contig 12140 bp, 10 predicted proteins | sample CZO8metaG_2_FD_79338 | JGI IMG/M metagenome (GOLD analysis project Ga0099828, IMG submission 79338) | Vadose zone soil microbial communities from the Eel River Critical Zone Observatory, Northern California, USA - CZOApr15con2H1.8 metaG | ecosystem: Environmental > Terrestrial > Soil > Vadose...
CGCCTGCAGGCCCCGCGCCGATCCGCGGCCCCGTAGTCGTTGGCCGCGCAGTCATTCCCGAGACATGGACACTGCACTCGCGGCCCGTAGCGGCCCAGCACGCCATGGTCGTTTCGGCGCATCCGCTCGCGACTCAGGCCGGGGTTGAAATCCTGAAGCTCGGCGGCAACGCCATCGATGCCGCCGTGGCGGTCGCGTTCGCGCTCGAGGTGGTGCTGCCTGACGCTGGCAACATCGGCGGCGGCGGCTTCATCGTGCATCGCACCGCCGGTGGAGAAGTGACGGCGCTCGACTACCGCGAGGCCGCGCCCGCCGCGGCGACCCACGACATGTATATCGATTCGGCGGGCAATCCAACCAAGCAGAGCGAGGTAGGACATCTCGCCGCGGGCGTGCCGGGGAGCGTCGCCGGACTGTACGAAGCGTGGAAGAAGCACGGCACACTTCCATGGGCGACGCTGGTCGCTCCAGCGATTCGACTCGCGCAGGGACACGTGATCGACACTGCGCGCAGCCGCGACATCACGGCGGACCGCGACCTGTTGGCGCAGTTTCCCGCCAGCCGCGCGCAGTTTCTGGTGCACGACAGCGCTCCCGCGCCCGGGACGATGTGGAGGCAGCCCGACCTCGCGCGCACGCTGCAACTCATCAGCGACTCCGGCCCGGACGTCTTTTACCGCGGCCAGATCGCCGATTTGATCGTGGCCGAGATGCAGCGCGGCGGCGGTCTGATCACCAAGGACGACTTGCGCCGCTATCGCGCCAAATGGCGCACGCCGATCGAGCTCAGTTATCGTGGGCACACGATCTACTCGATGCCGCCGCCCAGCTCGGGCGGCGTGACGATGGGCGAGATCCTCAACATCCTCGAGGGCTACGACACGCTCCCCGCCTTCGGCACGGCGGCCTACGTGCATCTCGTGACCGAAGCGATGCGGCGTGCCTTCATCGACCGCAACCGCTGGCTCGGCGACCCCGACGTCGTCGACATGCCGCTCGATCGCCTGCTGTCCAAGTCATACGCGGCGACGCTCCGGTCACAGATCGACCCCAAGCATGCGACGCCCACACCGCCGCAGGCCGCGGGTGGCGAGGCGATGCACACGACGCACTACTCGATCGTGGACGCCCAGGGCAGTGCGGCGGCGGTGACCACCACGCTGAATGGCGGATTTGGCAGCGGCGTCACCGTCACCGGGGCAGGATTCCTCCTCAACAACGAAATGGACGACTTCGCGACGGCGCCGGGCAAGCCGAACATGTACGGCCTCGTGCAGGGCGAAGCGAACGCAGTCGCCGGCAACAAGCGGATGCTGTCGGCCATGACCCCCTCGATCGTGCTCGACAGCGCCGGCAATCTGCAAATGGTGGTGGGCACGCCCGGAGGTCCCACGATCATCACGACCGTCACCCAGGTGATTCTCAACGTGCTGGATCAGAGAATGAGTCTCGCCGACGCCGTCGCGGCCCCGAGGATTCATCACCAGGCTCTGCCGGACAAGACGTATTACGAGCATGGGGGATTGAGCGATACCACCGTGCAGGCGCTGCAAGCGATGGGGCATAAGATGGAAATGCGGCGGGGACACAGCGGCATCGTGGCGGCCATACATAGAACCGCCGGCGGGTGGGTCGGTGTTGCTGACCCACGTTACGCCGGCGGTGCGTTAGGCTACTAACCCTGACACGGGAGCGCTGAATGCGCCTTGCGATCCAGTCGTCACCTGCGGATGTCGTCATCGTCGGCTCGGGAGCCGGCGGTGGGATGGCCGCGTACGTCCTCACCCGCGCCGGCGTCAATGTCACCGTGCTCGAAGCCGGCGGTCCGTGGGACAACACCACCGATTCCGCCATGCTCACCTGGCCGTACGATTCGCCGCGGCGCGGCGCATCGACGCGGCTCAAGCCGTTCGGGGAGTTCGACGGCTGCATCGGCGGGTGGGACATCCCCGGAGAGCCCTACACCGTCGCGCCCGGAGAGAGATTCCGCTGGTGGCGGGCGCGCATGGTCGGCGGGAGAACGAACCACTGGGGCCGCATCTCGCTCCGCTTTGGACCGCGCGATTTCAAGGCGAAGACGTTCGACGGGCTGGGCGATGATTGGCCGATCAGCTACGACGACGTGCGCCCCTATTACGACAAGCTCGAGCAGCTGGTCGGGGTCTTCGGGAGCAAGGAAAACATCCCCAATGCCCCCGACAGCATCTTCCTGCCGCCTCCCAAGCCGCGCTGCTACGAGCTGCTCGTGCAGGAGGCGGCTCGCCGCCTCAACGTCACCTGCGTCCCGTCTCGACTGTCGATCCTGACCAAACCCCTGAACGGTCGAGCGGCGTGCCACTATTGCGGTCAATGCGGCCGCGGCTGCAAGACAAATTCCAACTTCTCATCCACCAACGTCCTGATCGCGCCGGCCCTGAAGACCGGCAAGCTCACGTTGAAGACGAACGCGATGGCGCGGGAGATCACGCTCGACCGGACTGGGCGCGCCAGCGGTGTCACCTACGTGGACACGACCGACGGCAGCGAGCATCACATCGACGCCCGGGTGGTGGTCGTCGCAGCGAGCGCCTGCGAGACGTCGCGGCTGTTGCTCAACTCGAAGTCCGCGTCATTCCCGAACGGTCTTGCGAACGGCAGCGGGACGGTTGGGAAGTATCTCACCGACACGACCGGCACCGACGTCTCCGGATTCATTCCGAAGATGATGGACCACGTTCCCCATAATCACGACGGCGTGGGCGGAATGCACGTCTACATGCCGTGGTGGCTCGACAACAAAACCCTCGGTTTCCCGCGCGGCTATCACATCGAGGTGTGGGGCGGCGCCGACCTGCCGGACTACGGCATCCTGGGGGGCATCCAGAACTACCCGCCGGGCGGCGGCTACGGCAAGGAGCTCAAGCAGAACTACCGCCGCTATTACGGCGCGTACGTCGGCTTCTCCGGGCGCGGCGAGATGATCCCCAATGAAGGCAGCTATTGCGAGATCGATCCCCACGTCGTGGACAAATGGGGCATCCCGGTGCTCCGCTTCCACTGGAAGTTCACCGACCACGAGTATCTCCAGGTGAAGCACATGCAGGAGACCTTCCGCGCCCTCATCGCAGAGATGGGCGGCGAGGTGTACTCGCCGATGCCGACTAAAGAAGACGGCTACGGAATCGCCGCGGGCGGCGTCATCATCCACGAGCTGGGCGGCGCGCGCATGGGCGCCGACCCGAAAACTTCGGTGGTGAACAGCAACTGCCAGACGCACGAGGTCAAGAATCTGTTCGTGGCGGACGGCGCTCCTTTCACCTCACAGGCCGACAAGAACCCCACCTGGACGATCATGGCTCTTTCGTGGCGGACGTCCGAATACATCGCAAACCAGCTCAAGGCGAGGGCGCTATGAAACGGCGCGACGCAGTAGGCGCGATGGCGATGGCCGCCTTGACGGCGGCGTTCCGGTGGACACCCGCCGAGGCTCAACGGGCCGCGACTCTGGTCCTCGAGGCACGGAAAACACCTTTTGCCCCCACGTTCTTTACGCCCCACGAGTGGGAGACGGTGCGGGTCCTCGTGGATTTCATCATTCCCCGTGATGAGCGCTCGGGGAGCGCGACCGATGCCGGCGTACCCGAGTTCATGGACTTCATGCTGACCGATCGGCCCGACGGCCAGGTGCCGATGCGCGGCGGACTCGCCTGGCTGGACAACGAGTGCTACGAGCGCAGCGGCAAGACATTCCTGACGTCCACCGAGGCAGAGCGTACCGCGATCCTCGACGACATTGCCTGGCCCAAGAAGGCGCGGCCTGAGATGAGCCAGGGCGTCGCGTTCTTCAACATGTTCCGCGACATGACGGCGTCGGGGTTTTGGTCGAGCAAAATCGGTGTCACCGATCTCGACTATCAGGGCAACACGTTTGTCGCGGAGTGGAAGGGCTGCCCACCGGCAGCGCTGCAGAAACTTGGCGTCCAGTACGAGGATTGAATGACGAAACGACTGGGGATTGGAATGGTGGGCAGCGGCTTCAACGCCAAATTCCATCTGCTGGGATTCGTGGGCGTGCGCGACGCCGACGTGCTCGGCGTGTGGAGCCCCAATCAGAACAACGCCGCCGAGACTGCCGGCATCGCGAGGAAGCTCGGCGTGGGCGAGACCAAGCCGTATCCGTCCATCGCGGCGATGGTCGAGGATCCCGCGATCGACGCCCTCTGGCTCTCCGGTCCGAACTTCGCCCGCATCGAGAACGTCGAAGAGATGGTGAGCACGATCGAGCGCGGCAAGGGCTCGTTGCTGGGCGTGGCGTGTGAAAAACCGTTAGCGAGAAACGTGAGTGAGGCAAAGAAGGTGTGGGACTTGGTGAATAAGGTCGGGCTGCCCCATGGCTATCTCGAGAACCAGGTCTTCTCGCCCCAGGTCGAGGTCGGGCGGAACTTGTTGTGGGCGCGCGGCGCCAAGCTCACCGGCCGTCCCTACCTCGCGCGTGCCGCGGAAGAGCACAGTGGACCGCACGGCCCCTGGTTCTGGCAGGGCGCGCTGCAGGGCGGCGGCGTGCTCAACGACATGATGTGTCACTCGTCGCTGCTCGTGCAGCACCTCCTCACGGATCCCACGAAGCCGCGGAGCTCCGTCCGGCCGGCACGGATCACCGCGCACATCGCCAGTCTCAAGTGGACGAGGCCCGCCTACAGCAAGAAACTGGCGGCGACGATGGGGAATGAAGTGAATTACGACAAGGCGCCCGCCGAGGACTTTGCGAGCGTGGTGATCGAATTCGAGACGGACGACGGGTATCGCGTCCTCGGAGAAGCGACCACGTCGTGGAGCTTCGTCGGGGCCGGGCTCCGGCTGTCGGCGGAGCTGCTGGGCCCGGAATACTCGATGTCCTGGAATTCGCTCGACTCCGGGCTCAAGCTCTTTTTCAGCCGCGAGGTCCAGGGGAAGGCTGGCGAGGATTTGGTGGAGAAGCAGAACGCCGAAATCGGGCAGATGCCGGTGGTCGCCAGCGAGGCGGCCGCCTACGGCTATGAAGCCGAGGACCGCCACTTCGTGCAGTGCTTCCTCAACAAGAAGCAGCCGTCGCTGACGTGGGACGATGGGCTCAACGTGGTGAAGGTTCTGATGACCGCCTACATGAGCGCCGAAGAGGGCCGCACGATCGATTTCCCACCCCCGGGACTCGATGCGTTCGTCCCGGCCGTCGCTAAGGGGACATGGAAGCCATGACCAGGATGCTAGCTTTGGTATTCATGACACAAGCGCAGCAGTGGCCGCAGCACTCGATGGACCGTCCCCGTCCTCCCGTCGTCCAGCCTGGACCGGAGATCCCGCCCGTCCCCGGCCCGAAGGACGCGATCGTGTTGTTCGATGGCTCGAATCTCAACGAATGGCGCAGCGGAGACTCTTCAGCGGCGCAATGGATCGTCAGAGACGGATACGTCGAAGTAAAACCGGGCACGGGCATGCTGGTGTCGGCTCGTCCCTTCGGTGATGTGCAGCTGCACATCGAATGGCGGGCACCGACGCCGCCGCAAGGCGAGGGTCAGGAGCGCGGCAACAGCGGCGTCTTTCTGATGGGGACGTACGAGCTCCAGGTCCTCGACTCCTACCAGAACGACACCTATCCCGACGGCGAGGCAGGCGCGATCTACGGCGAGAATCCCCCGCTCGTCAACGCCACGCGTCCGCCCGGCCAGTGGCAGACGTACGACATGGTGTTTCGCCGGCCGCACTTCAAAGCCGACGGTTCACTCGAACGGCCGGCACGCATGACGGTGTTTTTGAATGGGGTACTGATTCAGGACAACTTCGAGTTAGTCGGTCCCACGGCGAACAAGGCTCGGCCGCCATATCGCGCGCATCCGGACAAGTTGCCGCTCCGGCTACAGGATCACGGCAATGCGGTACGGTATCGGAATATTTGGATTAGAGAGCTGGAAGGCTAAACCACACCGTTATCGAACGTTTTGCTGACCGACTTGTTCGGTGGCTTCCCGTGCCGGGGCCTTAAACAGGGCTGCAAAGAACACCAACACCGCCGCTGCAAATGCCGCGGGCAGGATCCAGAAGCTGCGCCACTGATCGAGCGTCAGGGCCGTCGCGCCGGACAGGAACCGGTCGTACACGTTGCCGGCGATCTGCGCGCCAATCAGCATTCCGACGCCGTAGGTCACCAGCACGAGGAAGCCCTGCGCCTGTCCGCGCACCGCCGGCGTCGACTTCGTGTCGACGTAGATCTGGCCGGTCACGAAGAAGAAGTCGTAGCAGGGGCCGTGGAGCAGGATGCCAAGGGCGATCAGCCAGAAGACCGCGTCGGGAGCCGCGATCGCAAAGAGGGCGTAGCGCAGCACCCACGCGCCCATCCCCATGATCAGCATCTTCTTCACGCCGAGCCGCAGGAACAGCATCGGCATCAGCAGCATGAAGATCGTCTCGGACATCTGCCCGAGTGTCTGGGTCGCCGCGATGCTCTTGACGCCCGCCGCGCCGAGGAAGAGCTGCGTGAAGTTGTAGTAGACGGCGAGCGGGATGCACAACAGCAGCGAAGCGACGATGAACACGTAGAACGGCCGGTCGCCGAGCTGCTTCAGTGCGTCGAGCCCCGCGATACTGCGCAGCGAGACGGGCTGCCCCCTCCCCGATGGAGGCGTGTGTGGCAGCGTGAAGCTGAAGAGACCGAGCAGTATGCTGGCAGTCGCGGCTGTGTAGAGCGGCATGGCGGTCTGCTCCGGAACCAGGCCCGTCACTTTCCCCAGAAACAGACTGATGAATAGCCCTGCAACGATCCACCCGACCGTCCCGAAGACGCGAATCAACGGAAACTGCTGCTCCTGTGACTGGATGTGGTGGAACGCCAGGCTGTTGGCGAGACCAAGCGTCGGCATGTAGCAGAGGTTGTAGAACAGGAGGAGCAGAATGAAGGTGCCCGGCGAGGCGGTGAAGCGGGGGACGGCGAAGAGGATCAGGCCGCCCAGCAGATGTAGAAAGCCCAGCACCTTCTCCGTCGCGAAGTACCGGTCTGCCACGAGCCCCAAAAAGAACGGCGCGACGATGGCCGCCACGGGGTTCACCGTGTACGGCCAGTGCGTCAGCGTCGCCATCCCGTGATTCGTCATGTACACGGCGATGGATGTGTACCACGCCCCCCAGATGAAAAACTGGAGGAACATCATCGTGGACAGCTTGGTGCGGATCACCGCGTCAAGATGCCGCTACCGCGAGTTCCTTGGTCAGCCGGATAATGATATGCGCCCCCGCTGGTAAGACGATGTCCGAGTCCTTGGTCTGCGACGCGACGCCTGCTCCGGCAAGGCCGCCCACGATGCCACCGATGATCGTTCCCTTCTTGTTGCCGCCGATCACTCGGCCCAGCACCGCGCCGGCGACTGCGCCGGCTCCCACCTTGGCTGCATCACCCGAGGTGATGCCGCGTCCCTTGTGAATCGTCTCGAGCGAGTCCACCGAGGCGTCGAGCGGATACGAGGTGCCGCGTACAGTGATGCTGGTAACGCTCAACGTCAAGGTCCCCGGGGTGCGCGGATTCGGCGCCGGTTTTACGTCGGCGATCTTGCCGCTGACGATCGAGCCGGCCGGGATCACGACTTTTCCCGCCGCGTTCCTGACGTCCTCCACGACGTGCGCGGTAAACGGATCACCCACCTTGGCCGTCCGCGACGAAATTGTGTCGGCCGCCGCGATGTCCATCGTGGTGCCGACGCCGAGCCGCGCCTTCGCCGGACGAGCCGGAGGCGCGGGCGGGTTGGTACGCCTCGTGGGATTACGCTGCACGGGCGGACGCGTGACCGGGGGTAGCGTCGTTTTCTGATTCTGATCCGGAACGTCGCGCATCGTCGCCGACGACTCCGATGGCGCCAACGTCAGATTGCGGGCGGTCGAGTCGCTGGCCTGGCTTTGGTTCTGGCCCTTCTGACAGGCACTCAAGGCAAAGACAGCGGCACTCGCGAGAATGGCTAGCCGAGTCATGGAATCCTCTCTGTAACAGCGGTTGGCAATGGGTACCCCGCACTCAGGGCTCACGTTCTACAGCCGGTCTCGCAGGAACTCCGGTGTCAGTCCGCGGAGATATCCCGCGAGCAGCGTAAAGCTGTCGGTGACAAGCAGAATGCCCAGCACGATCAGCATTCCGCCCGCGATCCGGTCCACCCAAATGATGTACGGCCGGAAGCGCTGAAACCAGACCAGAAACCGGTCCAGGGCCAGTGCAGTCAATAAGAAGGGCAACGCGAGTCCGAGTGCATAGACAGCGAGCAGCAGGGTCCCCCGCGCCAGCCCCGCCTGCGTCGCCGCGAGGGTGAGGATGCCGCCGAGGATCGGTCCGATGCACGGCGTCCACGCCGCGCCGAACGTGAACCCGACCACGCCGGAGCCGAAGTAGCCCAGCGGCTTGCGCGCCAGCTCGATGCGCCATTCCCGCATGAGGAACGCGGGACGCAGAATCCCGAGCAGATAGATCCCGAACAGAATCAGCACGACGCCGCCCACGCGCCCCAGCCATACCTGATAGTCGCGCAACAGATTGCCCACCGCGGATGCGGCGGCACCGAGCAGCACGAATACGAGCGAGAACCCCGCGACGAACCACAGGCCGTGCAGCAGCGCCGTCCCGCGCCGCCGCTCCGTTTCCTCTACCGACATGCCGGTGAGATATCCGACGTAGCTCGGGATCAGCGGCAGCACGCACGGAGACAGGAAACTCAGCAGGCCGGCCGCGAATGCAACGGCGGCTCCCACATTAACCGCAGAACGCGACGGCTGAGACGACCGTGGTCCAGCGGGCGTCGGGACCGCACTCGGCCGTGGAAGTCACGTTCATCGTGCGGACGATTTCGCCCGAAAGCAGCCACTGCTCGCGGCGCTCGTCCCACGCCTTGTCGGCCTCAAAGGGTACCCCCAGCACGGTAGCGAGCATCGACGCGGCGAGGTCCTCGGCGTATTCCCCGGAAACGCTCTCGTTCTGCCCGTAGCTGTGATGCTCCGAGATGTAGCCATGGTGAGAAGGGTCGGCGGGCATCGCGACGCCGATGGAGGCCGCGACCAGGCGGCTGGGCTCGTTCGTGGCTGACTCCGCAATCACCGCGAACACGATCTGACCGGGCTTGAGCATGCTCATCCCCTCTTCGCGATCGACCAGCTCGCAATGAGGGGGAAAAATCGAGCTCACCCGCACGAGATTGAAGTTCGCAAGGTGCGCATCGCGTAACGCCATCTCGAAGCTGGTGAGCTTTTCCTTGTGCCGGCCGACGCCTTTCGTCAAAAAGGCCTTGGTCGGCATGAACATTCGCGAGTCAATCAACTCTGACTTACCTCCCCTCGTACCATGCCGCGGGACCCAGCTCGACCGGCGGCTCCGTGTCGCCGCCCCGGTCCACAGTCGCCTGCATCACCTGCACCAGCACTGCGGCAGGGCTGAGCGCGACTTCCACTACTTCGATCTTCGACTGCCCGCGGTCCTTGCCGCGCACGACCAGCATGTATTTCGCCGTGTAGACACGCAACCGCCCATCAGCCGCTTTGCGTGTTACGACCGCCGTGCCCCATTCTTTGCCTTCTCGTTTGATGGGGCGGAACACGTAGATGGTCTCCATCTCCCCCGGCGGTACCTGCGCCTCGACCGCAGCCGCCAGCTTCGCCCACCCTGCCCCCTGTCCGGGCGCCGGACTGGCTAGCGGGAAGAGGGCGCCGGAGTCCGTACCGCTTGGCTCGCTTGCTGCCATCGCTCCACGTAGAAGCGCAGGACGTGCATGAAGTCCTGCGCGTTGGTGACGACGCCGTAGGCCTGGTGTGTGCCGCGGTCGCGCAGTTTGTTGACGACGAATTCGGTTTGATCCACGCAGACCGTCGTGAGCGGCCGCACCTCTTCATCCACCGGCGAGTCGACAAAAGCCGGCAACATGTTGCCGACCGCAATCGCGTGCAACGCGGTGGCGACGAACACCGCGAATGTCGCCACGGCGGTGAAGGCCCGCATCGCGTCCTGCGCGGCGAGCGTATCGGGAATCACGTCCGGCAAGGGGCCATCGTCACGGATCGAGCCGGCAAGGACATATGGTACGCCGCGCATGACCAGCGCGTGCATGATGCCGCTCTTTGCGATGCCCTGGCGAACTGCCGCCTCGATCGAGCCGGCGCGCCGCACGGCATTGATCGCCCGCATGTGCAGCGCGTGGCCGCCCTCGACGCCTTCACCCGAGCTCGACATCCCCAGCGTCGTGCCGAAGATCGCCGCCTCGAGGTCGTGCACCGCAACCGCATTCCCGCCGAGCAGCACGTTGCAGTAGCCGTTCTCGATGAACCAGATCATGTCGTCGCGAGCCCGCGCGTGCACGAGCGCCGGTCCGATCACCCACAGGATCTTGCCACCGCGCTGCTTCTCTTCGCCCAACAGCTGCGCCAGGACGCTGTAGTCCACCGGCCGCTCGCGCGACACTGCGGTTTGCATGAAGCCAAACTCGTTGGGACTGTGCGTGCCGCCGAGAAAGCCTTCGGCGTGAACGTAGATGCCTTCGCTGCCGTCCTCGGTCGACGCCATCGCGACTTTGGCGCCGCGCCGCACACGCCGCGGCTCGGTCGTGACGAGGTCATCAGCAGAGCGCACGATCACGCAGTCCATGCGCGGCAGCCGCGGGCGGCGCCAATTTCCCGGCAGCTTGACGTACGTCGGGAGGTTCGTGGTCGAAAAAAAACCGTCGGGAAGGACCCCGTCGGCTGGTACGGGTGTGAATCGCGCGTCGGGCGCGCCCGACAACGGGGGCGCAGCAAAGTTGGGTGGTCGGTACTGAAAGCGAGGACGACTCACAGGCCGGTCAAAATACCCGAAGTGAAATGGCTTTCACAAGAGTGAAACCGGATCGCGATCGACCGTCACCGCGCGATGCGCCTTCGCTCGCCACGCCCGCACCACGCGTCCCAGCACGCGCGGCTCGGCGGACTTCCCCAACACGTGCCAACGCCACTTCCCCTTGAGGCGCATCAGCGGGCACGGCGCCGGCCCGAGCACCGTCAGCGCACCGTCCAGCCGCTCCGTCGACGCACGCCGGAGCCAGGTTGCCACCCGCTCTGCCAGCTCCGCCGTGCGGGCGTGGTCGTTTGTCGCGACAACGAACCGCACCAGACCGGTTCGTGGAGGATATGGAGGATGTGGAGGCGAACGCAGTGGCAGCTCGGCTGCCGCAAATTGCGCCACCGAGTGCACCGCCGCCGCCCGGATCGCGTGATGGTCGGGCGCCCGCGTCTGCACGAACACCCGGCCGCCCCGCGGCCCCCGCCCCGCCCTGCCCGCCACCTGCGCCACAAGCTGGAACGTCCGCTCGCCGGCGCGGAAATCGGGGAAATGGAGGCCGGTGTCCGCGTCCACGACGCCGACGACGGTGACGTTCGGAAAATCGAGCCCCTTGGCGATCATCTGCGTGCCAAGCAGGATGTCCACCTCGCCGCGGGCGACCCGCTCCAGGATGTGATGATGGGCCCATTTGCTCGTGGTCGTATCGAGGTCCATCCGCGCGATGCGGGCGCGCGGATAGCGCAGCCCCACGAAATGCTCGAGCTGCTGTGTGCCCAGGCCCCGCAGGCGCTGGGTCGGGTTGCCACAGATCACGCAGATCTCAGGAATCGCTTCCTCGTGCCCACAGTAATGGCAGCGCATGGTGAGCGGCGTGTGGTGCACGGTGAGCGCGATGGCGCATTGCGGGCATCCCGGCACGTTGCCGCAGGCGGGACACTGCACAAACGTCGCGAACCCGCGGCGATTGAGGAGCAGGATGACCTGCTCGCCGCGCTCGAGCGCACCGGAGATGGCGGTATCCATCGCCTCGCTCCACGGGATCACGCCGGTTTCCGCCGGCGCGACCCGTGGCGCGCTCCGCAGATCCACGACCTCCACCGGCGGCAGTGGGCGCGCCCCCACGCGATCCGGCAGCGCGATTGTGACGATCCGCTCGTCAGTGAGCGTCTCAAGCGATGGTGTCGCGCTTCCGAGAATAAGGCGAGCTCCTTCGAGCTGCGCGCGCATCGCGGCGGCGTCGCGAGCGTGGTAGCGCGGGGCGGAGCCCTGCTTGTAGCTGGGCTCGTGCTCCTCGTCCACGACGATCGCGCCGAGCCGCTGCACCGGTGCGAACACCGCGGAGCGCGGCCCG
>Ga0099828_10002771_pt1 | contig 12139 bp, 8 predicted proteins | sample CZO8metaG_2_FD_79338 | JGI IMG/M metagenome (GOLD analysis project Ga0099828, IMG submission 79338) | Vadose zone soil microbial communities from the Eel River Critical Zone Observatory, Northern California, USA - CZOApr15con2H1.8 metaG | ecosystem: Environmental > Terrestrial > Soil > Vadose...
CGCTGTCACAATGCTCGCCACGACCAGACTCGGGCCCGGCGCCCTAGGATCACTCGTTCGTTTCGGGTTGCTCGCCCTGGTGCCAGTCGTGGCACTGGGCGTCGTGCTGGCCCACGTCTTGAACGCCGACGTCCAGCAGCGATATCTGGAAACCGCGCGAAGCAGCGCCACCCTCATCGCCCAGGTTGGAATTCAGCCCCTCCTCAACGAGCAACAAGTGGCGACCGGACTGAGCTCGTCTGAGATCGCGCAGGTCAACGACAAGCTGCAGGGCGCCGAGCTCAGCAACGAGGTCGACCGGATAAAAGTGTGGAATCGAGCCGGCACAATCGTCTATTCAGACAATCCAGCCCTTGTCGGCAAAACGCTTCCCATCGACGACGACCTGGGTAATGCGCTGGCCGGCACGTCGAGTGCGAGCCTGACCACCGGTCAGAGCCCGGAGAACGCCGGCGACACCCTGAGCGGACCGCTGATCCAGGTTTACGTGCCGCTGGTTTTCTTTGGCGCTTCTTCACCGACCGGAGCCTTCGAAATCTACCTACCGTATGCGCCTGTACAAAAGGCAATCGACAACGAGTCGAACCAGCTGTATGTGTTTCTGGTCGCCGGCCTCACCTTGTTTTATGCATCCATGTTCCCGGTCGTCTTGCTTGCCGACCGGTGGCGGCGGCGTCTGATAGGAGAAGCGCAGGCAACGGCGCTGGCCAATCTCGCCGTCCTCGAGCGACTCAACAGGCTCAAAACTGAGTTCCTCACGCGCATCAGCCATCAGTTCCGAACCGCGCTTGTCGGAATTCAGGCTTCAGCGAATTGATCAAGGACTCAGAGCGCCTCGACATGACTGAGGTCAGGGCGTATGCGAGCGACATCTACAAGGATGCAGAAGGTTTGGACCGGGCTTTCAACGAGATGCTCGAGCTGGATGGAATCGAAGCCGGTCGCGCCACCCTCAAAGTTAGTCGGGTGAATATCAATCAGCTCATCGAGCGGGTCGTCGAGGAAACTCGCAAACAGAGCCCCGACCATGTCCTCGCGCTCAGTCTCGATAAATCCGTCCCGGCGGTCTCATGTGACGAGGAAAAGATCTCGCAAGTCCTCACGATTCTCCTGAGCAACGCGACGAAGTACTCACCCGCCGGCCGCGAAGTGTCGATAACGAGCCGGGCCAACTCCGACGACGTCGAAATGACGGTTAAAGACCAGGGACCGGGCATGCCGGCTGAGCTCAATGGCCAACCAGGATCCGGAACCGGACTCGGGTTGGAGATCGCGCGTCAGATCGCCGAGATGCATGGCGGACGAATCTGGTTTGAGAGCTCGCCCGGGCGCGGTACTGAATTCCATTTCACGCTCCCGAAACGCATCAGGCCATCCCGGGAGATTGCGGCTGTGGCTCGAATCTGACCTTGAAAATTTTTAGGTGGTGCCGGCGCGGGGACTCGAACCCCGGACCCTCGGTTTAAAACTCCGTCCCGACCTCCGCATGACGCGTCCCCAGGCTCCTGCCGTATTCGATTCTCTGCCTCGTGCCTCCTCGCGTCTCCTGCAACAGCCCCGGCTTGGCTATACAAATTGGCTATACATCGAAGGCCTTGAGCGATCGGCCGGCGCGCGCGAACGCGAAACGGAGGGCTCCCTCCCCACCTCGCTCCGTCGGGCGACTGCCTCAGGCGGAGTTAGGGGGTTCAAGTCCGCCGCAACCCACCACGGGTTTCAAATCGCAACAGGACGCGATGAACGCCGTCCGCCAAGGGTGGATTGGGCGACCATAAAGGCTGGCGTAACTTTCCAAAATTGTCGGAAGACGGCCGGTGCTTTGTTGGATCCTGGGCGCGTGATCGAGCGATTAGCTCAACTGCTCCACCCAGGGTGCCCGCCAACCGGGTGGATCAAACGGAGCGCCAAAGACCCATGTCTCTTTGGTGACTTTGCCGGTCCGGATCTCGATGATGCCCATCGCGTGCCAGGTCATTCCGTCTGGGTACTTGGCCTTCCCAAATAGTGTGTACACGTCCCCTGTTCCCTCGATTCGCAAGAGCGTGAAGCTCGGCCCGACAACCCATTTGTCCTCACTGCCGACTACTCTGGTCGCGGCGGTCTCTGGCAAGCCGCCAGGATAGTTTTCAGCAACTGCTCTTGCGTTTGCCCATCCTCGAATGCGCTCGTTCGATTGAGGATATTCCACGACCACATCGGGTGAACAAACCTGCGCCTGCAGATCAAGGTCGCGATCAACCAACGCTTTGACATAGCGATCCACAACTTGGCGGTTCCCTTCTGGGCTCACTGAGCAATTCTCCTTATAAGGACAGGCGGCAAGGTGTGCAAGGTATCAGATAGAAACTTCACCAGCAGTCGCCTACCACGTCTCCAACTCACCGCGTTTCGACGAGTCCTTCGAGGTGACGAACGAGCTCGAAGGCCTGTGGAGTGCGAGACGAGATCCTACCGGGTGATATGCCGAATTGATGAAGGCGAGCGGCTTGTCGAGATCCCCACTATCGACTATCTGGCCGTCCTCTATCGTCGGAATGGTTCTGACGCCCGACCAGTCTCAGACTTGAGCCACGCGTTGAACGCTCGCCGCAGCTAGCGGTCACCACTCGGGACACTACGCATAATGAGTCGACCCGGGCCGGACTCGGCCGGCGCCACACTGAGGAGGGAGTCATGAGTGGTTGGGGATGGCGGCGGTGGACCGGCGCGGTTGGGTTTTTGTGGGTGGTCATTCAGGTCGCCGCGGTCGTGCTCTTCTTGATGGCTGGCAGCCCGCCCGAGTTTGGGGACGCCAAGAAATTCACGGCCTGGATCAACACCAACAGTGGTCTCCTCATGGGTGACGCGTTTCTGACGGGTGTCGCGACGCTTCCATTACTCGCGCAGCTCACAGGAGTGCGTTCAATCATCAGGAACGCGGGTGAGGGTTGGGAGTGGGCTGCCGCTCTTTTCTTTGGGGCCGGTACGGTGATTGCTACCGTCCTCATCATCGGCTCCGCTGCCGAAGCCACCGCAGCGTTTGTTAGCGGTTCGAGCACAGAGCCAACAGCGGTCCGCGCCGCATGGGCGGCTTCACAGATGCTATTCACCTTCGTCTACCTCCCGGCTTCAACCGTGTTCGGGGTCGCAGCCTATGCGGTCTTCCGAGCCGGGATACTGCCGCGCTGGTTGGCCTGGTTGAGCGGCGTGTGCGCCGTACTCGACCTAATCGCAGGACTGACCATTTTCGGCGGCACCGGGAACAACGGGCCCATCGGGCTACTGCCGCTCATTCTCGGCTTCGTTCCGGTGTTCGTCTGGTTCGTAGCCGTGAGCGTCGTTTTGGTCAGAAGCCCTCGCCAAGTCACATAGCACCAGCCCCGTAGCGCGCCAGCCACGCGTGCATCGTTTGCCTGCTGACGCCCCAGTCGCGCGCAACCTGAGTAATCGTCCGCCCTTCGGTAATCACCGCCAGGACTGCTTTGTACCTTTGCTCAGACACGGTCATCTCCCTCATGCGCGGGAGTGTCACGCATCAACCGAAGTAGCTGTAACGCATCAGCCGAAGGTCTGGAGCCCATCAGCCGACGGCCTTTTGATGCACGTCAGCCGAACTTGCACACGATTTTGGTGCCGGCGCGGGGACTCGAACCCCGGACCCTCGGTTTAAAAGCTCGTTCCGAGCTCCGCAGGGCGCCTCCTCATGGCTCCTGTGGAACTCAGTACTCCGCATCTCGCCTCCTGGTGGCACCTTGTAGCACCCCGCCTTGGCAACACAAGTTGGCTACACAACTGGGGCGTGGTAAGCGTCGCCCTGGTGTCGCAACAGGTCGATCTGATGAAGTCGCCGCTGTGCGTGGGTCTGATTCACCATCGAAGCTCAGCTATGGCCTGTCGATGCTTGGGGTCAGCGCGAGATTCCATCCATGGAGCTTGTTTCGGACTGACCACCGCATTGCAGAAGCACCTCGCCGAAGTGAAGCTTTCATGTCAACGTGCGGGTGGTCAACGAGCTCTTGTGGCTGGGGCTCACGCGACGCCAACCGAATCTCGAGCCAATCAGCAAGTAGCATTCCGGCGAAGGTGCCACACGCGCCACCTATCGCGATCGCCACAAAGGCCTCCAACGTGGCGACGGAGAGGCCGGATCGAATCGTGACTGATGCGGTCAGAATCAAGTAGAGCGACGAGGCGAGCATCGCGCTGATATCAGCGGCGACAGCCAGCGTTCGGCGGCCGCGACTTACGAGCACCGTTTTCAAGGTGTAGGACAGGTCCTGCATCAGGGCCGCCGCGAATATGGCTGCGAGGATGCCCACTGGCTAACTCCCGTCTGCTTGCAGCATCATCCGCCTCGTGGTCAGCATTTCCCTTACTCATATGGAGCGTGCAACGCAGGACGGCGGTGAACATCGACCAGATGGGTGATCTGCTTGCGGAACCAGGCTGATTTTTCGGCTGCCGCGTCTTCTCAAAAGTGGGAGACTCAGGCTCCACGCTGAGGCCAAACTTGTCCACGCTGCCCACCCCGCTCACCCGCTTCGTGGGCCGAGAGGCCGAGCTAGCTAGAGCGATTGCCTTGCTGGCAGAAGGGCGGCTGCTCACTCTGATCGGAGCTGGCGGAGCTGGCAAGACGCGGCTGGCTTTGCAGCTGGCCTCGGTCGTTGAGAACCAATTTCCGGATGGAGCCTGGTTCGTCGACTTCTCGCCCCTTCCCGACGGCCAATTTGTGTGGGATCAGCTCGGTACGACTCTCGCGCTTAGGGACCCGGGGCCAAATAAGACTTGGGCCAGCACCGTGAGCCGCTTCCTAGCTCCCCGCCACGTCCTGCTCGTGTTCGACAACTGCGAGCACCTGGTTGAGTCTGCGGCCTTGGTCACCAATGCCCTCTTGACTGCGGCGCCAGGGCTGAACGTGATCGCCACCAGCCGTGTGCCGCTGGGGGTTGGTGGCGAACTTACGTGGGCAGTGCCAGCGCTAAACGAGCTGGACGGCGTCGAGCTGTTCACCGACCGGGCCCACTACGTCCGACCCGACCTCAGTCTCCACGCTGAGGATGTCGACGCAGTGCGCGAGATCTGCCGGCGCCTGGACGGCCTGCCGCTGGCGATTGAGTTGGCCGCAGCTCGAACCCGCGCCTTAGCACCTATGCAACTCGTTGCTCATTTGAGCCAGCGTCTGAGCGCGTTGCCTACCGGCCCGCGCACAGCGCCGCCCCGCCAGGCGACGCTGCGGGCATCATTCGAGTGGAGCTACGAATTGCTGACGGACAAGGAGCAGGCGCTCCTGCGCCAGCTCTCAGTGTTTGCGGGCAGTTTTGATCTTGATGCCGTCCTCGCCGTCTGTCCAGCGACGAGCATCGAACTCGTGGCGACGCTTGCCGATCGCTCGCTGATCACGCTCGATGACCGACGAGCCGAGGGCCAAGCGCGCTTTCGGATGCTCGAAACAATCCGCGAGTTCGCAAACGAGCAATTGGCGGCGTCGGGGGAGGGCGACCTGATGCGTGCTCGCCACCACGACCACTTCCTTGCCCTGGCTGAGCAGGCGGAACCGATGAAGATGGGCGCCGATCGCAAGCGCTGGCTTGCCCGGCTGTCCTCCGACCAGGACAACCTGCGGGCGGCGCTGGCCTGGAGCAAAGACCACCGTAAGGCGGAGCATGTGGCCAGGCTTGTCGTAGCCCTCTACTGGTTCTGGGGAAATTCTCGGTTCGGTGAGCTCCGGGTATGGGTGGAGGCGGCATCAGTCCACATCGCGGAGGCCACGCCACTGCTACGAGCAAAGGTCCGCAACCTCCAATGCGACATGGCGATCCGTGGGGGTTCGATCGGAGACGTGCCTGCTCTGGCCAATGAGGCACTCGCGCTGGCCAGAGCCAGCGGCGACCACGAGGTAGAGGCACTTGCGTTATTGGCGCTTGGATTTGCGGCTGGCATTGTCTCTGGCGCCGACGCAATGCGCCCTTACATGGACGAGGCACTACCTCTGGCACGCTCGACCAACCCGGGTGAGTTAGTGGCGGTGTGCCTGAGCTTCTTCGGCCTGATCTGTTTGTTCAAGTCCGATCCGGAAGAGCCTCGTCGGTTGCTCGACGAGGCCATCGGATTGGCGAAGGAGACCGACGACACGCTCCTGGCTTTCGCGCTTGCGGTAGCTGGGCTGACCGCACTGAACCAGGGGCGGTTGGCTGATGCCGACGATCTCCTGAGTCAAGCCCTGGCCGTTGGGCGCCCCCTTGAGGAGGGCATTGCGCTGACGCTGGGGCTCTTCGGCGTGGCCGAATTGCGGATGAGGCACGGCGACCTTGCCGAAGCTCACGCGATTGCGAACGAGAGTCTGGCTAATGCTAGGAGGCTAGGCGAGAGCCGAACCTTTGAAGTCTTCTCCATGTCGATGCTTGGTTGGGTGCAGCTGGCAGGAGGTCAAACGAGTCAGGCCATGACCGTATTGCAGGACGCAGCAAAGGTTGCGCGGTCCTCTGAAGTGCCGGCTCTTGCATCGCTGCCCCTGGTCGTCCTGGCGGAAGCACAGCTCGCACAGGGTGCCCTCGAGGTCGCTCGAGCCAGCCTGGAGGAGGCCTCATCTCTCGCAGCCTCGCGGGCCTACACGCACATCCTTGGCCGAGTCGGTCTGGCGCGGGCAAAGCTGCGGGCGCAGGAAGACAACCTACAAGGGGCTGAGACTGCGGTCCACGAAGCCATCTCCCTGTCACACGAGGCCGGAGATCAGCTCGGGTTGGTCGACGCGGTGGAGCTGCTGGCGCACCTGGCGGCGGCGCAGGAGAGTCCGAAGGAAGCGGTCAGGCTCTGGGCTGCCGCGGAGTCGGTTCGCACTGGACTCGGATATGCCCGCCTCCCCTCTGAGCGCGACGTGCACGAAAGTGCTATCGCTGGCGCCAGGAATGCTCTCGGCCCAGACGGCTTCACTACCTCGTGGGCCGAAGGCGCCAAACTCTCGCTTGACGAGGCGGTCGCCTATGCCGCGCGCGGAAGAGGGGAGCGTAAGCGCCCCTCTTCGGGCTGGGCCTCTCTGACTCCTAGTGAACTGGACGTGGTGCGGCTGGTCGGCGAGCACCTCTCCAACCTCGAGATCGCTAGTCGATTGTTTGTTTCGCGCTCGACAGTGAAGTCGCACCTGCTGCACATCTTCAGCAAGCTCGGCATCGACTCCCGCTCAGAACTGGCGGCTGAGGCGATCAAGCGCGGAATTGCGCGACGTCCAGAGCAACCCTTGCGGAAGTAGCAGGCATGCAAGGGCCCGCATGGCTCCGAAAGTGACGCTGAAGCCGACCGCGGCGGTTCCCGACGTCGTCAGCGCTGCTCTACGCATACGAGGATCCCCGTGGCGGTGTCGCCGAACGTCCACCACGTGGCTGATCCTTCAGCCGACGCCAGGCTGATTTCAGAGTTTCAGAACGGCGCGCTCTGGAGGGTGGACCCGAGTTTCTCAGGTGGCGAACCGCTCGAGAAGAGAGGCGCTGCGTTAGTTGTGCCAAGTAGTCCGCCGCGACGCGATGCCCCGACTCCCAATCAAGCGAAGAACTAGAGCAGCGGTCCCAAAAACCGCTGCTCACCGATTTCGGCGCCGAATCGGAATCTCCCCTTTGCGCCTCCTCACGCCTCCCTGAATGTCCTCGGCTTGGCCTCCCGTTGGCAATTCATTGGCAATATCCCCGCCGCGTCATCGAGCCCAAAAGCCGAAGACTGAATTGGAAAGTGGTGCCGGCGCGGGGACTCGAACCCCGGACCCTCGGTTTAAAAGACCGCTGCTCTTCCAGGCTGAGCTACGCCGGCTGAATACGATTTTCGTGGTTTCCGCATCTTGACCGCGACGCGCCGTAACGAGCCTAAGGCATGCTCGTTTTGTGGTTCATGAGACTTCGCGGTCTCACTTGCGTCGCCGCACTGATCCCGCTTCTGCTTGCCGCCTGCAACAGCTCACCGCCGACGGTGACCCCACCCGCGGCATTCACCTTCACCTCCGCAGACGACAAGTTCTTCGACTTCTACAGTTGGGACGGCCGACTGATCCAGCGCATAAGCACATCTTCATTTGTGTATCGGTCCTGGGACGGGCGCTACTACCTCGCGGGACGAGGTGAGCCGGAGCACATCTTCACCAGAAGCGGTACGGATTTGGGGGTCATTCCGAACGGGGGAGCCCCTGGGCGTCTCTGGGCCCAAGACGCGGACTTCGTATGCGGTACGGTCGTGAATGCTGCGGGACAGAGCGTCATGTACGTCACCGACGTTCACGGGAAGACGCGCGAGATTCCGACCGATGGACGGATCAGGGTATTGGCGGCATGCAGCCTCACTACGAGCCGCGCGGCAGCGTATTCCACTGACGGCGTGAGCTGGGACGTTCGCTCCCTCAGGGACGGCCACGTGCTGGCGCCCATACCTGTAACCGGGCAGGCCGTCGGGTTCGGCCTCTCGGCGGACGTTTCCTGGCTGACCGTGACGACAGGCTTCCCTGGCGGTGCGATGGAGACGATTGTCTACCGCCTCAGCGATGGCAGCGTGAGCGCGAAATTGCCTGATGTCTGGGGTTACGGCTTTACTCCGGACAGCCGTTACCTCCTGGCGAACAACCTCAAGCTGAACACGTACTCGATGTTGGACTGGCGCACGGGTCACGTCGCCTGGACCAGGGCCGGATATTTGAGGTTTGCCCTCGAGTCAGACTCGACGACGAACCTGATGCTTCTGGGTGTGGCAGCCGATCAGTCAGCCGAGGCAAGCCAGAAGCAACGGTTCTGGATTGTCAGGCCGACGGGCGTTTTCACCGAGTTCCACCCGCGACATTAAGCGCTCGCTTTAAGCGGCCCCAACCACAACCTGGATGGCTTAACGGGGTCTCACCAAAGGCCGAGGATGTAGCCTTCGCGCGGTGAAAGCGCGGTTGGCCCTGGCCATTAGCCGCCGCCGGTTTCGCTGGCTGCTCCTCGGTATCTCAGGTACCGCCATCGGAATCCAGTACGTCTGGCAGACGTTGATCACGCCGGCGTTCTTCCCGAGCAGCGCACCCATCGACTTCATCGAGGATTACGTCGGCTCGGCCAACTTGATGCTTTCAGGCATCGACCCTTACTCCTCATGCCATACGCGCGCGTGCTGGGCAGACCTCGCCAACACTGCGTCGGTCTATCCACCGGTGGTCACATGGCTCTCGCTGCCGCTCGCTCACATCGACAAGACGGTCAGCGGGGACGCTGCCCTTGTCGCGATGCAGATCTTCGTCGCGATGTTTCTGTTCACCATCGCGTCCGCCCTTCAGGTGCGCGACCGCCAAGCCATCATCGTCCTGGCGATCGTCACCGTCGCCTTCCCGCCGCTGATCGGCGAGGTCGTCAAGCGAAACCTCGAGGTTCTCCTGCTGGCGCTGAGCGGAATCTGGTTTTGGGGCTACGTGCTGGGCGATCGGTGGTGGTCGGGCGCCGCTCTGGGCATCGGCCTCGCGCTAAAACTGGTCCAGGCGCCGCTGCTGTTCCTTGGCATCTGGTGCCGACGGTGGGTCACCACCATCGCAGCGCTCCTTGCATTCGCTGTTTTGTGGGCGATCGGCGCGCCCCAGTACCTGCCCGAATTCGTCACTCGGGTCCTACCCGGGTTCAACACCGGAACCGGATTTGCGATGGACGTTGCGCCGGTCGCCACCCTGGCCCGCCTCTTTCACCCCGGAAGCATGTACGGGTACGGAAACGGCGTCGACCTGACGGTGCGTGCGCTCAGCTACCTGATTGCGGCGGCGGTCGTGCTGCTGACCGTGATCAGCGTCGGATCGCCACGCGCTGATCGCGATGGACGAGCGCTGGAGGCGACCGCGGTGGTGGCCGCGACGCCGCTTGTGCTGGCGGTCGTTCGACCCGGACACTTGCTGCTCCTGCTGCTGCCGATCGGGGTGCTCCTCATCGAGCGTGTTCGCGGCCGCGATTGGTGGTCGGTCGGGCTGGTTGTGGCCAGCTGGGCGTTGATGGGACCGGTTTACCTAGCCGCCAGCAACGTGCTTGCCGCCGGCGTCGGCCTGCCCTGGACGCGCGTTGGAGAAGAGACAGCAGTCGCCGGCGCGCTCCTGCTCTGGGCCGTCTCGTTGCGGGCTTTGCGCGCACACCGCCGAACGAGCATGGGAACCGAACCATCACAGGTGACGGGAGCTCGTGGCTCGAGTCTTCGACCTTCTCGCCTGATGTAGCCTTCCCCGGGTGAAAGCCTGGGTCGTCCGCGAGCTCGGCGGACCCGAGACGATGCGTTTCGAAGACGTCGATGGCAACGCGCCCGGCGAGGGGATGGTGCGCATCGCAGTCCGCGCCTCCGCCATCAACTACTTCGACGCGCTGATGGTCGCCGGCCAGTACCAGGTCAAGCCCGACCTGCCTTTCGTGCCGGGAACTGAGATCAGCGGAGTGGTCGAGCATGCACCCCGAGACTCGGGTTTCAACAGCGGTGATCGCGTCAGCGCGCTCCTCGACAACGGCGGCCTCACGCGAGGCGGGTACGCCGAGATCGCGGATGCGCACGCGGACACGGTCCGGCGCATCGCCGACTCGATGCCGTTCGACGATGCCGCCGCTTTCACGCTGATCTATCAAACCGCCTGGTTCGGCCTGCACCGCCGAGCCAACCTTCTGAGCGGCGAAACACTGCTCGTCCACGCGGGCGCTGGCGGGGTCGGCAGTGCGGCGATCCAGGTCGGCAAGGCAGCGCGCGCCATGGTCATCGCGACGGCAGGCTCGGACGAAAAGACCGCGGTCTGCCATCAGCTCGGCGCAGACCATGTGATCAACTACAAGACGCAGGACTTCGCGGAGAAGGTCAAGCTGATCACGGGCGGGCGCGGCGCGGACGTGATCTTCGACCCGGTCGGCGGCGACGTCTTCGACCGATCCACCAAGTGCGTGGCCTTCGAAGGCCGCATCGTGGTCGTCGGCTTCACATCGGGGCGCATCCCGCAAGCCGCGGCCAATCACGTGCTCGTCAAGAACTACTCAGTCGTCGGGTTGCATTGGGGCCTTTACTCGCGGCGCGCGCCAGAGTTGATTGGTCCGGCTGCCGAGGAGCTGATGGACCTCTATCAGTCCGGCAAGATCAAGCCGCTCATCTCCGCACGCGTCCCCCTGGCCCAAGCCCCGACAGCGCTGGCGATGGTCGCCGGCGGCAAGAGCACCGGCAAGGTGATCCTCACTGTCTGAACCCGTGGCGCCATCGCCACGTTCGCGCTCGCGGCTTCGCCGTTTTCTGCCTGGAAGCGTCGGGGTGGCGGTGGCGTTGATCGGCCTGCTGATCGTCGTGCTCGTGGGCCCGCTCAAGAAGCCCGCGCCCACGGCGTCAGAATTGCTCGCCAACGACCAGACGCTCAGCTTCCCCATCGCGCAGGACGTGGCCGACCTGGATCCGGCACAGATGTCGTCTCCGACAGACATCGACATCTTGCGCAACGTCTTCTCCGGCCTCTACAAATTCGACCAGTCGCTGCACGAGGTCCCCGACCTCGCCGTCGGACCGGCCGACCTTTCTACCGACGGGCTCATGTACACCTTTCACATCCGGCACAACGCCGCGTTCTCCAACGGCGATCCGATCACCGCTGACGATTTCATCTACAGCTGGAATCGCGCGGCGGCCAAGCAAGGCGACTTTGCCGGGCTGTTCTCGGTTGTCGCGGGATACAACGCGGTGGCCGCCGGCCGGGCGAGCGCGCTCAGCGGTCTGGCGAAGGTCGACGACTACACATTCACATCGACATTAACCAAGCGCGCCGGCTACTGGACGACGCTCGTCGGGTTGTGGCCGTTCTGGCTGGTGGACCGCAAGGTGATCGCCTCCGCCGGCGAGGACGTCTGGTTCACGAAACCCGAGACGCTCATCGGAAGCGGACCTTTTCGCATGACCGCGCGCGCCGCCGGCCAATCGCTTGATTTCGAGCCGGTGCCGGCGTGGTTTGGAGGCAAGACCGGCGCGCTGCAGCGCGTCCACATCGACGTCCTCGCTGACCAGGCCGCGCAGATCACTCGCTATGAATCGGGCGGATACAGCCTCATCGGGTACGGACGCCAGGTCCTGCAGCCAACAGCGGCGGTTCGCTACGCAACCGATCCAAAGCTCATGAACCAGCTCCAGCTGATCCCGGCCGGCCTGACCTACTGGATCGGATTCA
>Ga0099828_10002772_pt1 | contig 12138 bp, 11 predicted proteins | sample CZO8metaG_2_FD_79338 | JGI IMG/M metagenome (GOLD analysis project Ga0099828, IMG submission 79338) | Vadose zone soil microbial communities from the Eel River Critical Zone Observatory, Northern California, USA - CZOApr15con2H1.8 metaG | ecosystem: Environmental > Terrestrial > Soil > Vadose...
CAGCGCGGCGTCGCTGGCTTCGAACTCACGGATGAAGCCCACGTGCATGCCGGGCTCGAGCCAGTCGGGATCGAGCACCGGATCGCCGCTGTTGGTAGCGGTCGCGACGATGTCGGCTCCCTCGATCGCCTCCTGCGCATTATGTGCCTGCGTGATCGTTATGTTAAGTTCCAGCCCTACCCTCTCGGCGAAGGCGGCGCGTCGCTCTGGCGTAGGGCTGTATACGCGCACGCTCGTGAGCTGGCGGACGAGAGCCAGCCCGTGCAGCTGCGCCTCGGCCTGGTTGCCGGCGCCGATGAGTCCCAGGCGAGCAGCGCCGCGGCGAGCCAGGCGATCGGCGGCCAGGGCGCTGCTGGCGCCGACTCTCAGGCGCTGGATGATGCCATCCGGCATGATGGCCAGCAGCTCGCCGGTCTCGAGGCTGAATAGCAGGACCAGTCCCAGAAAGCGGCCACCGGGCGCCGCGGCGATCTTCTCCCGGCGCAGCCGGCCCTCGATCTCGCGTCCGCGAAGCACGTCCGAGGTGATTCGGATGGCCATGACACCCAGCGCTTCGGATCCGCCCTCCACCGTCTTGAGGCAGTAACTGCTGTTCGGCAGCGGGCCGGGCAAGTACGTCTGACTCTGTGGACGGAGGACGCCTTGGCCATTGACAAGCTCGCGGTATGCCGGCTCGAGCGTCTCGAGCGCGGCCCGCATATCGAGCACTTGCGCGACGTCCTCATTGGCGAGCAGCAGCGTCATGCCTGCTCCCCTCTTGACAAAGTGGTTCGGCTGCAGCTCTTGCCGGTGCTGGGCGATCGCCGTTAGGAGATCGTCGATATCAAACGACTAGCCACCATAGTTCACGCCCAGCTCCGCCAGAGTCAGCGGTTTGGCCTCGCGCTTCACGCCGGCATTGATGACCCGGCCGATGACGGCTGCGTGGTCACCAGTCTCGTCAATGGACACCACCTCGGCTTCGACCCATGAGGCGGCGTCGCTAATGATCGGGCAGCCGGTCTCGGCAGTCTCATAGGCGTGGTCACCGAATTTTCCGTCCTGGGGCGCCACAGTCTTGAAGAAGGCGTAGGCCAGGTCACGCTGGCCACTCTCCAGGAAGCTGAGGGCGAACTTGCGGCCGTTCTTAAGGATGCCGAAGGGTTTGCTGTCCTTCTTGACGCCAATCACCACCAGTGGCGGCTGAAAGGACACCTGGGTCGTCCAGTTGATGCTGGCCACGTCCATGTCCTTGCCGTCGGATACGCCCAGCACCTGCAGGCCGTAAGGGATCATCCGCAGAGCAGTCTTTTTCGCTTGTTCGTCCATAGGCTCATGCTACGACATCGAGCGGCGAATCTGCTCGGCCGGCATCTTCTTGCGGGCCGGGTTCCAGCTGCTCCAGGTGCGCTTGACGCGCTCCGCGTCCATGCTTGCCACAGGCGGGAAGCAGCTGGCGTAGGTGGCGGCTGCATCGTCCAGCGGCAGCTCACCCTCGAGCCAGGCCAGCAGCGTGGCGCGGGCCTTCAGATCGTCCTGGACCCAAGCCTCCTGCCCCTCAGCCATGAGCCGACTATAGCGAGCCTGCATGGTAACCTTCACGCGGGCGTGAGAGTTGGAACGCGGTAGCCGAAGGCTGATTGGCCGCAATCCGCTGCCCCGCACCTTCGCCTCGTTCCGCAGCTACAACTACCGGCTGTTCTGGTTCGGCCAGCTGATATCGCAAGTCGGCACGTGGATGCAGCGCATCGGCCAGTCGTGGCTGGTGCTGGAGCTGACGCACTCGCCGCAAGCCCTGGGCCTGGTAACGGCGCTGCAGTTCTTCCCGATCCTGCTGTTCAGCCTGTTCGCTGGCGTCTGGATCGATCGCCTGCCGAAGCACAAAATGCTGATCGCCACCCAGGCCATGGCCCTGGTGCAGGCGTTGCTGCTGGCCATCCCGACCATGATGGGCACCATCCAGCTGTGGCAGATCTACGTCCTCGCGGCGCTGCTGGGGCTGATCAACGCCTTCGACAACCCGGCTCGGCAGTCGTTCGTGATGGAGATGGTCGGTCGTGAAAACCTGGTCAACGCCGTAGCTCTCAACTCGGCCCAGTTCAATGGCTCGCGACTCCTGGGGCCGGCCATCGGCGGGTTGATGATCGCCGCCTGGGGCGTGGGCATCTGCTTCCTGTTTAACGCAGTCAGCTTCCTGGCCGTGCTCATTGGGCTGCTGCTGATGCGGCCTGACCAGTTCCTCAACATGCCGCCGCGCAGGACTACCAGGGAGCCGGTCTTCGGACAGCTGGGGGATGGTCTGAGGTTCGCCTTCGGGCGGGTGGACCTGGCCATCGTGCTGGTGGTCGCCGCGGTGTTCCATGCATTCGGCTTCAACTTCAATATCGTCATGCCGCTGATGGCCAAGAATGCCTTCAACGGGGGCGCCGAAGCCTTTGGCTTGCTCATGACGGCCATCGGCCTCGGCGCCGTGATTGCCGCTTTCGCGGTGGCGACGATCGGCCGATCGAGCTTGCACGTGATGCTCCTGGCCGCCGCGGCGTTTGGCGCCCTGCTGCTGGCCACTGCCTCAGCGCCATGGTTCCTGGCCGCCCTCGCGTTCCTGGTGATGGTCGGCTACTGCAGCATGATCTTCACCAGCTCGGCAAACACGCTGCTGCAGCTGTCCTCGCCCGACCACCTGCGAGGCAGGGTGATGAGCGTCTACTCGATGGTGTTCACCGGCACCGCGCCGTTCGGGGCATTGATCACGGGCTGGCTGGCCAGCGCCACGAACGTGCGCCTCACGCTCGGGATCGAGGGCTCGCTGTGCCTGATCGTGCCGATCGGAGCGCTGCTGTTCATCCGCGGCCGCCAGCGGGCGGAAGCGATCCCGCAGCCGGAGCTGGCCGTCAGCCGCTAGATCGTGGCTTTCTCGGGACCCCTATCGACGTGCGCGTCGTAGAAGGCGCGGATCTTGGTCCCGTCGAAGCTGTCCAGATCGAGCTGCCAGTCCCAGGCTAGGACGGCCAGCTGGTGCTCGATCTTACTGTTCGGCGAGACGACCAGCTTGACCTCGTTGAACTGCGAGGATCGGGGCAAGCTGGTGAGCAGGCCGCGGAGCTGGTTCACGAGATCGGGGCAGCCGGATGGGCAGTTGTAGAGGATCACGATGCCGCCGTGCTCGAGGTCGTGTACGAAATTCCCTTCGGGCACCGGCGAGTCATACACGCCAGGTGGACGCCAGGTGGCGTAATGGTTGCCAAACGTCGGCGGGTAGTGGCCGGAGGGGTCGGTGGTGATGGGCTGCGTGTCGGGCACATGCTCGTACAGCTGGCCCCGCGCCGTGACCGGATCGTCGAGGTGGATCTCGCCCGTGACGGTCGGCTGCGTGGCGGGGCCAGTCCCTCGTGCCAGCATCACGATCACCACAGCGGCGACGATAATCACGATTGCACCGACCACGATCACCAGGTTGCGGCGCAGCGAGGCATCCCTCGCCGCCCGGCGCTGGGCTGTGTGGCGCTCGAGTTTTCGCTGCTGGCGGCGCTCCTCTCGGGTGCTGACGGTCATGAGCGGTTTATACCATCAAGAGATGGACTTGACGCTGCTGGCGGTACACGCGCACCCGGACGACGAAGCTTCGAAGGGCAGCGCCACCACCGCCAAATACGCCGCCGAGGGCGTCCGAACACTCCTGGCGTGCTGCACCGGCGGTGAGGCCGGCGAGGTGCTCAACCCGCGCCTTGACACACCAGTCGTCCGCCAGAACCTGGCCGAGCTGCGGCGCGAGGAGCTGCGCGAGAGCACGCGCATCCTGGGCTTTTCGCGGGTATACATGCTGGGCTATCACGACTCAGGCATGGCCGGGACGGAGACCAACGCCCGGCCGGACAACTTCGCCAACGCGCCCCTCGACGAGGCTGTGGGCAAGCTGGTGGACATCATCCGCGCCGAGCGGCCGCAGGTGGTGCTGGGCTATGCCGAGGACCGCCAGTTCTACCCTCACCCGGATCACATCCGTGTCCATGAGACGACCGTCGCGGCGTTCGACGCGGCCGGCGATGCTTCTCGGTATCCGGAGGCTGGCGAGCCCTGGCAGCCGCTGAAGCTGTACTACACCGGATTCTCGCCGCGCCGCATCAAGACGCTGGACCAGGCCTACAAGGACCGGGGCGAGGAGAGCCCGTACACGCGCTGGTTCGAGCATGGCTTCCCCGAGGAGTGGGAGCATTCCTTTACGACTTATGTCAATATCGCTGACTTTATCGGCAAGCGCAGCCAGGCCCTGTTGGCCCACCGCACGCAGGTCGATCCCGAGGGCTTCTGGATGCGCCTGCCGGACGACGTGGTGCGCCGGGTGTTCCCGTATGAGGAGTTCATCCTGGCCAAGTCGCTGGTGGAGACGGCCATCCCCGAGGACGATCTGTTTGCTGGGATTCGCTAGCGGTTGCCCGCGGGATGGAAGCGCTTCCACTCGTCCATGAGCCGCTGCGGCGAGACGTGGGTGTAGATCTGGGTGGTCGACACGCTCTTGTGGCCCAAGTACTCCTGGACGCTGCGGATGTCGGCGCCGGAGCGGACCATCTCCGTGCCGCCGTAGTGGCGGAAGGAGTGCGGGGTGGCCTTGATGCCGGCCTTGCGGGCGTATTTGCCGACGATGAGCTGGATCGAGCGCACCGACAGCCGCAGCACATTGCCGTCGCGGTCGACCCGCTCGTGCTTGACGGCCGGGTTGTGGCGGATGAGCAGCGGATCGTAGTCATCGCTGCGCAGATCCAAGTAGCGGTTGAGGGCATCGATGCACTCATCGGAGAAGAACACGGTCCGCACCTTGCCGCCCTTGCCGACGATCACCGCCAGCCCTTTCTCGAAATCGACCGACTGCTTGTTCAGCGCGGCCACCTCAGAGACGCGGGCGTTGGTATCGAACAGAACGCGCAGCAGTGCCCGGTCACGGTTCCACGAGAGCTCCTGCTCTTTGTTCTCGAACGGCGGCGGCTCGGATCGCAGCATATCGGGCAGGCGCTCGTCGGGATTGGGTGGCGCGGGCGTGACCTTGGGCAGCTCGATGGCGTCGCTGTTGACCTGGCAGATGTCGGCGGCGGCGAGGTGCTTGAACCAGGCCGTCAGCGCCACTAAATAGGTCTTGCGCCCGCTGGCGCTCAGCCGCTGGTGGAACAGCTCGCGGCTGTAGGCGCGCAGCACCTGGCTGCTGACGTCTCCAACCTCGGCCTCCGCGTCCAAGCCCTGCGATTGTGCGAAAGCCAGGAACTTGTTGATCGCAAAGCCGTACGTCCGCACTGTCCGCAGGGACTTGTTGCGCTCGGCCAGGTAGTCCAAAAACTCCTGCCGCGCCTCAGCCAGGGTCACGGCATGTTTAACGGCCGCCGGGGCCGGACGTTATCGCTGGGCGATTGGCTTGTAGGTGCGATCCGTGGCGCCGGTGTATTCAGCGCGGGGGCGAATGAGCCGGTTGTTGCTGAGCTGCTCGAGGATGTGCGCCGTCCAGCCGGAGATGCGGCTGCAGGCGAAGATGGGCGTGTACAGATCGACCGGGATGCCCATTGTGTAGTAGGTCGACGCGGAGTAGAAGTCCACGTTGCAGTACAGGTGCTTCTCCTGCATCACCAGCTGCTCGATGTGGCGGCTCATGTTGAACCACTTCGGCTCGCCAGCGCGCTTGCCGAGCTCCTCTGACAACTGGCGCAGGTGCGTGGCGCGCGGGTCTTCGGTGCGATAGACGCGGTGGCCGAAGCCGGAGATCTTTTCCTTGCGCTCGAAGATGCCTTTCACCTCCGACTCCACCTTGGCCTCGTCGCCGATGCGCAGCAGCATCTTCATGACGTCCTCGTTGGCCCCTCCGTGCAGCGGACCCGCCAGGGCCCCGATGCCGGAGACCACGGACGAATACATGTCGGACAGCGTGGCTGCCGTTACGCGGGCGGCAAACGTCGAGGCGTTGAGCTCGTGGTCGGCGTGCAGGATGAGGGCAATGTTCATGGTCCGCGCATTGAGCTCTTCCGGGTCCTTGCCGAACAGCATGGACAGCAGGTTTTGGGCGATGCTGCCGGTCTGGCGCGGGTGGATCAGCGGCTCACCAGCGCGAATGCGCTCGATGTAGGCGGTGAGCGTTGGGATTTGGGCGGTCAGGCGTTCGGCCTTGCGCAGGTTGGCCGGAATGGAGTTGTCGCGGAAGCCGTCGGCGTCGTAAGCCGAAAGGGCCGACACCGTGGTGCGCAGCACCTCCATGGGCGTGGCGTTCTTAGGCAGCGACTCCAGCAGCTTGACGATGGGCTCCGGTACCTCGCGGTTGGCAGCCAGCGAAGCGTTGAGCTGATCGAGCTGGGAGCGATTTGGCAGCTCGCCGTGCCACAGCAGGTAGACGACTTCTTCGAAGGACGCGTGAGCTACGAGATCGTGGATGTCGTAGCCGCCGTACAGCAGGCGGCCCTGTTTGCCATCCAGGAAACAGATGGACGAAGTCGCGGCAACAACGTCTTCAAGACCTGCGGCGCTGGAAGGTGCGGAAGCCATGTACATTTACCTCGCTGTAAATCGCTCGCTTGATCAACTCTAATCAAGCAATCCTTACTGCCAGCATACGACGCCGATCAACATAAGTCAATACGCGTCAATGCGAGGCAACCAGGGCGATCCTAACATGGTCAGTGTGACTGCAATGAGTGAGGAGCAAGCCCTCGTGGCCGAGGCCAACGCCGCCTTCTATCGCGCTTTCGAAACCCTCGATGCGGCGCGCATGGAAGAGGTCTGGCTGCACTCCGACGAGGTGAAATGCATTCATCCTGGTTCTGAGCTGCTGTCCGGCTGGGACGACGTGATGAACAGCTGGCGCCTCATTATGAGCAACACCGGGCGTATCCGATTCGAGCTGCAGGATGTTGCGGTGGTGGTCAACGGTGGCATTGGCTGGGTCGAATGCCTGGAGCAGATTTACGACGGGGAAACGCTGGTGGGGCTGGCGCTGGCCACGAACTTGTTCCAGCAGAATGACGATGGCCGCTGGCTGATGATCCACCATCATGCTTCGCCATTCAGCCGAAGGATCGCCTGAGCGCCGCGGCCACGTCGAAAGGATCGCTGGACACGATGCTGGCGGCGAACAGCTCCATGGCGCCTATGTCCGAGTTGCGGACGGAGGCGTCGCCGCGGTCCACCAGGCGGACGATCACCGGAAAGTTGGGCCAGGTGGGGCGGCCGAGGGGGCGGTGATAGAGGCCCAGGTTAAAGCTGGTGACGCCCAGATCACGGGTGAAGGTCGCCAGGGCCAGAAATACGGCGCGGCGCAGTTCCGGGCCCAGGCTAGGAGCGATGAGCAGCGTCTCCTTTTCCTTGAGCGGCGTCAGATGGGCCAGCACGCGGATGCCGAAACGCTCGAAGCCGAAGTCCAGGCTGTGGTGGGCCTGGTAGAGGTCGTCGAAGTAGGAGCGGCCGTAGCGGCGCGCCGCGGCACGCCAGCGCTCGACGTAAGGAAAGTGGCTGCCCCGCGTGGCCGCTGCCTGGGCGTGGCCGTGGACGATGGAGGCCCCCGCGCGCCACAAGCAGTTCCACATGAAGAACCAGTAGCGCGCCCCAGGATCGGCCTTGTGGACCTGCTGGCCCCAGCGCCAGGCGGTCTGTATGGCGTCGTCGACGCCAGCTTCCGTGAGATGCAGGGGATGGTGCGCGTCGAACACGATGACGGCGCACCAGCCTTCGTACTTGGCCACGTTGGCGGCGGTGATCGAGCTGTGGCCGCGCACCCGTCCGAAGACGTCGGCGGGAGTGGCGTTGTCGGGCTGGCAGAAAGCGTCGCCGTGGGCGGCCTCGATATCGTGCTCCAGCTCGCCTGTCCCCGCGGGGGTGGGGCGGCGGGCGCGCAGCGGGTTGAACAGAGCGCCGTCGTAGGTCCAGCGGTTGACGACGCGCACGATGCGCTGACGCTCGACGCCGTCGATCGAGCCGAACTGGCGCTCGATCCAGGGACGCATCGCTGGCGGAGCAACGAGGCGGCCATCGCTGACCGTGACCTCGAACAGCCGCTCGAAGCGCCGCCGCTCTTGGTCAGGCAGCGCGTCAACAAGCCGCGGGAGGTCGGCGATGGTTTTCGCTGTCATTCTGTGCCGCGGGCGAAGAACCTTCTCGGTTTCCGCTGCCACGGAAGATCCTTCGCTCCGCTCAGGATGACATAGGGACGGCGAGCTCCGCCTCGTTGAGCTCGATGGCGCGCTGGTAGACGTCGACGTATTTTTCGGCGGATGCGGTCCACGAGAACTCGCAGCGCATGTCGGCCTGCACGAGGCTGCGCCAGGCATCACGATATTTGAAGTTTTCGGTGGCGCGCACGACCGCCGCGAAGAGCTCCTGGGCATCGTAAGGTTCGAACACAAAGCCGTTGCCCTGGCCGGTGCGCGGGTCGAAATCCTCGACTGTATCGGCCAGGCCGCCGGTGCGGCGCACGATGGGCACGCTGCCGTAGCGCATGGCGATCATCTGTCCCAGGCCGCAGGGCTCGAAACGCGAGGGCATCAGGAACATGTCGCTGCCGGCATAGATCTTCTGGGCCAGCGGCGTGTTGAAGGTCAGAAAGATTGACAGGTTGCGGTAGCGCTTGGCGGCCTCGGCCAGCACCTCGTGGTAGTGCTGGTCGCCGGTGCCGAGGATGACGAGCTGCACCCGCTGGGCGAGCAGCGCCGGCAGCGCCTCGCACAAGATGTCGAAGCCCTTGGCATCGGACAGCCGCGAGATCATGCCAATAACCGGTACGTCCGGTTCGACCGGCAGGTTGGCGTCACGCTGCAGGGCCAGCTTGTTGCGCGCTTTGCGGTCCAGCGACTGCGCGTCGAAGTTGGCCGGGATGTGACGATCTGTGGCGGGATCGAGCTCGTCGTAATCAAGGCCGTTCAGGATGCCAAACACGCGGTCGCGGCGGCTCGCCAGCAGCTGGTCCATGCCCTCGCCCAGCCCGGGCATTTGGATTTCACGGGCGTACTGCTCGCTGACAGTCGTAATGGCATCGGAAAACTGCAGGCCCCGACCGAGCAGATCGACGGCGTGGCCACCGCCCGGATCGGCGTACACGAAGCCAAACGAGCCGATGCCGGCAATCTCCAGCACGCGATGGCCAAAGATGCCCTGGTAGGCCAGGTTATGAATCGTGAGCACGGTGGCGATGCGATTGAAGCGGGGTTCGTCGCGATACAGCGTCTTGAGCAAGTTGGGAATGATGGCGGTGTGCCAGTCGTTGCAGTGCAGCACGTCCGGCGTCCAGTCCAGGTGAGGCAGCATCTCGAGCACCGCCCGAGAGAAGAAGACGAAGCGTTCATCGTCATCGGGATAGCCGTAGACGCCCTCACGGTGGAAGAAGTGCTGGTTATCGATGAGGTACGCCGGCACGCCGCCGCCGATGGTCCCCTCCTTCACCAGGGCCGTCTCGAAATGATCCTCCATAGGCACCTGGACCTCGGGCAGCACGAGCCGCAGGTCGAATTTGCGGTCCTGGATGCGCTGATAGCGCGGCATGACCACGCGAACGTCGTGGCCCAAACGCTTGAGCGCCTTGGGCAGCGCGCCGATCACGTCGGCCAACCCGCCGACCTTGGCAAAGGGCACCATCTCGGCGGCCGCGATCAGGATCTTCACTTCGAGATTATGTCAACCATTCTTAGTGTCGATCACTGGTCGGTTGGCAATCATATCAAACCTACTCTCTGTAACGCGGGGAGGTGTTACGAGGCGACTGCCAGCTGCGAGGGCTTGCTGACAAGTGAGCGGTACACCGCTTCGAGCTGGCGGGCGACGCCCGGCCAGCGATAGCGGCTGGCTGCCTGGACGGCGGCGCTGCCCAGGCGGTCCCGGAGCTCAGGCGAGTCCAGCACCTGGCGTATGCGGCGAGCAAACTCCTCCGGCCGGCTGCTGGGCACCACGAAGCCGGTCACGCCGTCGACGATAGTCGAGTTAAGGCCGCCGACACTCGAGGCCACTACAGGCGTGCCACAGGCCATGGCCTCCAGCGCCACCATGCCGAATGATTCGGCGTACGACGGCACCACGCACACGTCGGCAGCAGCGTAGTGGGCGGGCAGCTGATGCTGCTCCCGCGGGCCAACGAACTTGACCACGCGGCGCAGCCCCAGCTCTTCCACGAGAGCGCGCAGCCGCAGCAGCTCCCGGCCAGCATCGTCGATCACGCGCACCTGACGATCGCCGCCGACAATCAGCACTGTGAGCCGGAGATTGGGATCGCCGGCCAGCAGATGGGCCGCGGCGTGGAGCAGGGTTTCGACGCCTTTGATCCGATCCATGCGACCCACGAACAACAGCACGCGCTTGCCTTCCAGCGCCAGCTGCTGCTTGGCGATCTCGCGATCGAGGGGGTGGAACAGGCGCAGATCGAGTCCCGGCGGGATGACGGTGATGCGGTGGGGTGCCACACCGTAGTGGCGGATGATGTCCTGCTTGTCGCTGGGGCTGGTGGCTACGATGCGGTCGGCGCTGGCCATGACCTTCGCCTCCATATCGATGCGGCTGGCACTCTCGCGCGTTGCCGTCTCCGGCAGGGCGTTGTTCTTTACGCGAGCCAGGGTGTGGAAGCTCTGGACGTGCGGCACCTGCCAGCATTGAGCCAGCACCGCGCCCGCCCAGCCGGACAGATAGTAGTGGCCATGGACCAAGTCGTAGCAGCCGTGGCAGACGCGCTTGACGCCGGCCACGAACTCGGGCAGGTAGTCGATCAGGTCGCGTTTGCTGACGTAGCGCGCCGGGCCAGCCTTGACGTGAAGCAGCCGGACGCCAGGACCAAACTCCACCACCGCCGGGGCGCGGCTGTCGAAGCGCCGGGTGAACACGTCCATGCCTATACCGAGGCGGCCTAGCTCTTCGCTCAGGCGCCGCACATAGACGTTCATGCCGCCTGAGTCGTGGCTGCCAAGACGCGCCAAGGGCGACGTGTGGACGCTCAGGACGGCTACGCGCATAGACCATCGATTATGGCAGAGGTATATGGAGGAAAGGGACTAACCTGGCGAAACTGGCCGTCCGCGTAGGACTTAGTGTTTGAAGTGGCGCTCGCCGGTGAAGACCATGGGGATGCCGGCCTTGTCGGCGGCGGCGATGACCTCGCCGTCACGCGTGCTGCCGCCGGGCTGGATCGCGGCCGCGACTCCCGCGGCAATCGCATGCTCCAGGCCGTCCGCAAAGGGAAAGTAGGCATCCGAGGCCAGCACCGACCCGCGAGATCGCTGGCCAGCCTTCGACACGGCGATATCGACCGACTCGACGCGGCTCATCTGCCCCGCGCCGACGCCTACCAACATGCTCTGGCTGGCCAGCACGATCGCGTTGGACTTAACGTGTCGCACGGCCTTCCAGGCGAACTTGAGGTCCTCGACCTGCGCGGCTGTCGGCTGCGCTTTGGTGACCACCTGAAAGCCCAGCTGCTCGGCGTCGAAATCGCGCGACTGCACCAGGAAGCCGCCGCGGACACGCTTGAAATCCAGCTCGGCATAAGGGTTGGGCTGAAGCGCCCAATCGCCGGGCACCTCAATCAAGCGGCGGTTCTTCTTGCTCTGCAGGATGTCGACCGCGGATTGCTCGAAGCCGGGCGCGACCAGGACCTCGATGAACAGATCGGCCATGGCTTCAGCGGTGGCGGCGTCCACCATCCTATTGCAGGCGATCACGCTGCCGAAGGCCGACACAGGGTCACCGGCTAAGGCCTCCCTGTAAGCCTCGGCCAGGTCGTTGCGGACGGCCAGGCCGCAGGAGTTGGTGTGCTTGATGATGGCCACGCACGGTCCTTCGAACGCTGAGGCGCAGCCCACAGCCGCGTCCATGTCCAGTAGGTTGTTGAAGGACAGCTCCTTGCCATGCAGCTGGCGCATATTGGCCAGCGACGGGAACTCGGCTTGCGAGCCAGCGAGCGTGTAAAACGCGGCTTGCTGATGCGGGTTCTCGCCGTAGCGCAGGTCGAGCTGCTTGTGAAGGGCTAGCGGCAAGCGCTCGGGAAAGAGCTTCTCGCGCAGCCATGCCGCGATGAGGGCGTCGTAGGTGGCGGTGAGCGCAAATGCCTGCTCGGCCAGGCGCCGGCGCGTGGGCTCGGTGACCTCGTGGTAGAGCTTCAGCTCCGACAGCACCATGTCGTAGTCGGCCGGAGCGCTCAGGACCGCCACTGCATCGTGG
>Ga0099828_10002773_pt1 | contig 12134 bp, 12 predicted proteins | sample CZO8metaG_2_FD_79338 | JGI IMG/M metagenome (GOLD analysis project Ga0099828, IMG submission 79338) | Vadose zone soil microbial communities from the Eel River Critical Zone Observatory, Northern California, USA - CZOApr15con2H1.8 metaG | ecosystem: Environmental > Terrestrial > Soil > Vadose...
ACCGACGCGGCCGAGAGCAGAGACACTTCATGCTCTCCGCTGCGCCCGCCAAACAGGATGCCGACGCGGAGTTTCTTCATGATCTTTCAGTCTGGACGGAGGGGGTGTTGTACGTCAATCGCAGGAATGGTTCCACGCTGCGCACCTACAGAATCTTCTTTCCAAACGCCGACAGCGTGAGCTCCACCGCCAGATCCGCCGTGCGGTTGTGCTCGTCAATGACCGGATTCACTTCGACGATTTCGAAGCTCAGCATGCGGCCGTGGTCGGCGATGATCTCCATGGCGAGGTGAGCTTCGCGATAGGTCGCGCCGCCACGGACGGGCGTGCCCACGCCGGGCGCGTCTTCGGGATCAATCCAGTCCATGTCGAGTGAGACGTGATAGCCGGCGGTGCCTCGTCCTGCCATTCGCAGGGCTTCTTCTATGATGGTGCGCATGCCGCGCTCGTCGATATCGCGCATGGTGAAGACCTCGATGCCGGCCTTGCGGACATTTTCCTTTTCGATGGCGTCGATGTCGCGCACGCCCACCAGCACGCAATTCTCCGGCTTCACCTTGGGTGAGAAATCAAAAATGTTCGCCAGTTCAGGAGGGCCCAGTCCCATGATCGCCGCCAGCGGCATGCCATGTACGTTGCCACTGGGAGAACTATCGGGCGTGTTGATGTCGGTGTGCGCGTCGATCCAGATCAAACCGATCTTCTGATTTTGGCGGCGATAGAACTCGGCGACTCCGGCCACGGTGCCGGCGGCTACAGAATGATCGCCGCCCAGCACCATGGGCACTTTGCCGGACTCCAGCGTCTTCAGCACCAATTCGGCGTGCTTGGTGCAAGTCGCCGTGATTTCCTTCAGGTATTTCGCGTGCGGGTCGCCTTCCTTTTTCTGCTCGGCAATGGCAACCGCCACGTTGCCGGCATCTTCCACAATGTGGCCGAGCGCTTCCAGACGTGCCTCCAGACCGGCCACTCGTACCGCAGAGGGTCCCATGTCGACACCGCGCCGTGACTGTCCCAGGTCCAGCGGGACACCGATGACGCGAATCTTCTTGGGAGTGATGCTGGAGAACGATGCTGTTGTGGGTGTCATCATAGGCCTCAACTGGCTTTTTTCACTAAGCTGCTTCCAGCTTGCTAAACGTCTCGCTCATTTTCTCGACCGGCCTGATCTTCTCGTCGCCCTCGATTTCCAGCAACAAGGGCGGGGTGTGCGGCGCGGATCGAAGCAGTTCCATGGCTTGCTTCCAGTCGATTGAGCCTTTTCCCGGCCACAAGTGCGAATCGCGGTCCTTGGCGTTGTCGTGGATGTGGGTGGAACGAATATATCCCTTGAGGGTTTCGAAGGCCGGCAAGACATCGCTCATGATGTGCGCGTGTCCGACATCGAAGCACACACCCACATCATCGAAATGCGAGAGATGAATGAACTCGACCAGCCGGTCTGGTGTCGACAGCTCGTTAGGAATGTTCTCCAGCAAAATGCTCACGCCGAGCGGCTTGGCGAAAGCCCGCAGGTGCTCGATGGAAGTCATCGCCGCCTCAAACTTGCGATCGTCGAACGACTCACCACTCGTACCCATATGCTGCACCAGAAAACGGAATGGGATTTGCTCGGCCAGTTCCAGGGCGCGTTTGATCTCATCCATGGCTTCAATGCGCTGCGCCCGGTCGGCGGCGGCTACGTTCACCGGCGGAGCGCCGGTGCGTCCCCACTCGTAATCGGCGTACATGGGTGAGTGCACGGAATTCAGCGGGATGCCGCTGGTGCGAAACCAGTCAGCAATTTCGCGCACATGCTGCTTGCGGTTGGCGTAATCGAGATGCTGCCGTGCGGCAAAGATTTCAATGGCCTGCGCGCCACCGTGCACCAGCCCGTCCAGCAGGCCGGGGTGCAACCGCTCTTTGATGTAGACGTAGGTTGACATCGCCTTCAGCATTGTTGGTTCCCGTCACTTCGCGTGGAAGCTAGCCGAGCTTAGCTCGACTGGGCGGCCGAGGGCGGCCGTCCCCACGCGTGGTCCATGCCCATCCTAAAATCCAGTAGTGTCTTAAATTAACCACGAAGGGCACTAAGGAGCACGGAGGAAACCATTAGGGATCCATCCTTCGTGTAACTTCGTGTCCTTTGTGGTTCATGAAATTAGGACACTACCTAAAATCCTACCGCCTTGCCGTTATTCCTTGCGTCGCTCGCGCCCAGGCGATCTCCGGTTTTCAAGTCGATGGCAATGCACTCGCCATCGCTCCAGTACGGTCCCCAAGTCCCAGATTCCTTGATTCCGAATTCAACCTTGTGTCCCATCTGCTCGATCCGTCTCACCGTGTCCGGAGAAAACCACGGCTCGACGCGAACGACGTCCGGCAACCACTGATGATGGAAGCGGGGCGCATTCACCGCCTCCTGAATGTTCATTCCGTAGTCCACCACGCCCATCAGCATGTTGGCCACCGTACTAATGATCCGCGCTCCGCCCGGAGAACCGAGGACCAAAAACAGCTTGCCATCCTTGAGCACGATGGTGGGAGTCATGGACGAGAGCGGCCGCTTCCCGGGCCCGATGGCGTTGGCCGGCCCCTGGATCAAACCGTAGACGTTGGGCACGCCCTGCTTGGCGGCGAAGTCGTCCATTTCATCGTTTAGCAGAAAGCCCAATCCTCCAGCAGTGACACGTGAACCAAAACTGTCGTTCAAAGTGGTAGTCACCGCGACCGCGTTCCCTTCCGCATCCACCACAGAATAATGGGTGGTGTGCTGCGGCTCGCGCACCACCCTAGCTTGAGGATGCAGCGCTGCATATTGTTCGAGCTGGCTAAAGATCTCTGGCCGCCGAAGATCTCTGCTGGCGGTAGCGGCCGCGGGGTCAATCGACTCCCGCCAGGCTGCACCATATCGCTTATCAATGAGCTGGGCCACGGGAATCTTGGTGAAATCCGGATCTCCGAGAAACTCAGCCCGATCGAAGTAGGCCCGCCGGAAAGCTTCCAGGGTCAGGTGCATCGCCTGTGCCGACCGGTTTCCCAACTTGGCCAAGTCGTACCCTTCCAGAATATTGAGGATCTCAATGAGGGCGATGCCGCCGGAAGACGGTGGCGGGGCGCTGATGATTTCGTATCCGCGATACGTTCCCCGCACCGGCTCGCGCTCTTTCACTTCATAGTCGGAAAGGTCGGCGGCAGTAACTAACCCGCCGCCCTTTTGAATGGCTGCCGCCAGTTCCTTCGCCATCTGGCCGTGATAGAAGTCATCTGGATGCGCTGCGATCCGTTCCAGCGTCCACGCCAGTTCCGGCTGGCGGAAAATTTCACCCGCCTCGTAGTAATTCCCATCGCGCTGAAAGATGTGCCGCGACTCTGGGAACTGGGCCAAGTGCTTGTCATCCCGAAGATCTTGTGCGTCTTCCCAGGCCAGAGGGTAGCCTTCGCGCGCCAGCTTGATGGCCGGAGCCATGACGCGCCCCAGCGGCAGCTTGCCGTATTTTTTCAACGCATACACCATGCCTGCCACGGAACCGGGCACCGCGATCGCCTTGTAGCCAACAACGCTGGCATCTTCGATGACGTTGCCCTGCGCCTCCAGATACATGTTGGCCGTAGCCGCCGCCGAGGCCTTCTCGCGGTAATCAATAAAATGCGTTTTGCCATCCGCCATGCGGAGGAGCATGAACCCGCCGCCACCCACATTACCCGCCTGCGGATGCACCACCGCCAGGGCAAAGCCGGTTGCTACCGCTGCGTCTACCGCGTTTCCACCGGCCTGCATCATTTCCACCCCGGCGCGGGAGGCCAGTTCGTGGACGCTGGCCACCACGGCATGAGGCGCGTGGACGGGGCGGATGGGGGCGCCGAAAAATGGCGCGGGACTCGCCAACAGCGCTGCAAGCAGCAGCAGAATCAGTAACTTGCGGTGAGATTGCATGGAGTATATGAGACCGTTGCCCGCAGCACGGAAACGGCTATCAAGCTCGGACAACAAGGCCTTCGGCGGACCTCTGAGGCTAGCCCAGCGGGTGAGGGGGAGTCAAATCACCAATCGGGCTCTTGACTCCGACATTACTCCGACATTGGCGCCTGCCTCGCTGAGGGATGCTGTGCCGGGTTTGCCCGTGCTCTGTCCGGTTCGATATAGTTTTCTGTCGCCATGTATCAGGACTTCCACGCCATGGACCGCTGGACGAAGAAGGAAGTGCACTGCGTCTACCAAGCGCTGATCGTGGCTATTGCCACCCGGCACGCCGATGCGGTGGACATCAAGTTCCTGGTGGACGGGCGTCCGCTGTGGGTGGCGCTGCCGCATCCCGCTTGGGTGGAGTATAAGAACCGCACCGGCAAGATCATCACCGATCCGCTCGCGGTGGAGATCGCCGGGCATTATCTCAAGACCGCACTCGAGTCCGGGGAAGGAGTGGGGCGGGAGATGTACTCGCTCACGGTCGAAGAGACCTTAAGCCATCTGGACGCGGTGGCCACACAAGCAGAGTCTCATGTAGTTGCGCAACCCTAGCCCGATTTAAAACTGGTCATTCTTTCCGGTTTTGCGTATCACCAGCACTTGTGATCTCAAGCACTTCCGACGATCCGCCGATATTCAGACAATAGAGTAGTTCCGCGGGGAAAGGCAGCCAACAGCTTTAAGCACTTGGAACGTCCCTCCAGATGAGGGACAATAGGGGCCTTGCTTCTAATGGAGATCCTTTCTCCCCCGGCAACGGCTTCATCAGCGCGGGCATTGCATCCACTAAGTTCTTCGTATGAGGAGAGGCTTTCATGTCCAGTCTTACGCAAACCATAGAACCTGAATCAACCGGCAGCGAGATAAGGCATAAGCGGCTGGCGCAGTGGGTGGAAGAAGTCGCGCGGATGTGCAAGCCGGATCGCATTCACTGGTGCGACGGTTCGGACGAGGAATATCAGGCCATGATGCGTCTGCTGATCCTCGCCGGCGTTGCCATCCCGCTTGCTCCGGAGAAGCGGCCGAACAGCGTTCTGGTCCGCTCGAATCCAGGGGACGTGGCCCGGGTCGAGGATCGGACCTTCATCTGCTCGCGCACCAAGGAAGAAGCTGGCCCGACCAACAATTGGGAAGATCCGGCGAAGATGAAAGAGAAGCTCATCCGGCTCTACAGCGGCTCGATGGGCGGGCGCACCATGTATGTGATCCCGTACAGCATGGGTCCGATCGGCTCTCCGATCGCAAAAATCGGTGTCGAGATAAGCGACTCACCCTACGTGGTCGCGAACATGCATATGATGGCCCGGGTCGGCACCCGCGTACTGGACGTTCTGGGAGAGGACGGTGAGTTCGTCCGCGGCCTGCACTCGGTCGGTGCGCCGCTCAGCCCCAACGAGCAGGACTCGACCTGGCCGTGCAACGCCGAGCACAAGTACATTTGCCACTTCCCGGAAACGCGCGAGATCTGGTCGTTCGGCTCCGGCTACGGCGGCAACGCGTTGCTGGGCAAGAAGTGCCACGCGCTGCGCATTGCCTCGGTGCAGGCACGCGACGAGGGCTGGATGGCTGAGCACATGCTCATCCTCAAGCTGACCAGCCCCGCGGGGCAGGTCAAGTACATGACCGGCGCATTCCCCTCGGCCTGCGGCAAGACGAACTTATCCATGCTGATCCCGACCGTTCCCGGCTGGAAGGTGGAGACGGTCGGCGACGACATCGCCTGGATGAAGTTCGGCGCCGACGGTCGGCTTTACGCCATTAACCCCGAAAGCGGCTTCTTTGGCGTGGCGCCGGGCACCAACATGAAGTCGAACGCCAACGCGATGCTCACGGTGGCGAAGAATTCCATCTTCACCAATTGCGCGATGACCCCCGACGGCGACGTCTGGTGGGAAGCGATGACCGACGAGAAGCCGGCGGAATTGATGGACTGGCTGCGCCGACCGTGGACCCCGGCCTCTGGCCGCAAGGCGGCGCACCCCAACGCGCGGTTTACGGCGCCAGCCAGGCAGTGCCCGGTCATCGCCCCGGAGTGGGAGGATCCGAAGGGCGTGCCCATTGACGCGATACTTTTCGGCGGCCGACGTGGCGGCGTTGTCCCGCTGGTCATCGAAGCCTTCAACTGGCAACACGGCACTTTCCTGGGCGCGACCGCCAGCAGCGAGACCACCGCCGCGACGACGGGCAAAGTCGGCCAACTCCGCCGCGACCCTATGGCCATGCTGCCCTTCTGCGGCTACCACATGGGCGACTACTTCGCACACTGGCTCAAGATCGGGGCGCATTCGGAACCATCCAAGCTGCCGAAGATTTTCTACGTCAACTGGTTCCGCCAGGACGAAAATGGCAAGTTCCTGTGGCCCGGCTACGGTGAGAACAGCCGCGTGCTGAAGTGGATCTTCGAGCGCTGTGACGGCAAGGTCCACGCGCTAGACACGCCGATCGGACGGCTCCCTGAGCCGGCTGACCTCGACACGCGCGGGCTGGATATTTCAGCCGCCAACCTGGCCAAGCTGCTCAGTGTCGACACCGAGGGCTGGCGGGCTGAGGTACCGCTGATCAAGCAGCACTTCTCGAAGTTTGGCAGCCATCTCCCGGAGGGGTTGAACCGGGAGGTGGCAGGGCTTGAGGAGCGGCTCCGCGCGGCGAAGCGGTAGAATTCCTTCGCAGATGCAACTTCCCAGAAGCCCACTTCTGACCCGGCATAACTTCCGGCTTGCCCGTGAAACGGACATTAGGGGCAGTGGGCGGCGTTTCGCTGGGCTGGGGAATAAAACCGGGGGGCAGACGGGACGTAGTCTCGTCAATGTCCCAATCCAGGAAAAACGTTCCGTCTGTCCTCATGTTTCCTACACACTGGGAAAACCACTTGGCAAGCACGACAAAGTGCCCGGAGCGATCTTCCTTTGGAAACCCTCGCGTATTTCATTTCGGCTCGCCGAGGTAGACCTTATCTTTCCGAACGTCGAGCTTCGCTAACTTTCCTGAACTTGCGGAGCGAGCGCAGAGATTCTCTCCATCGCAGCATTTACCGCCTTTGCGGTGGCGTCGGCTCCAAATGCCACACCCTCGACCGTAATGACCTCAATATCGGTCAGGCCGATGAAACCCAGTGCTGCCTTGAGATACGTGTCTTGGACGTTCAAGGCTTGCATCGGGCCTTCTGAGTAGATCCGCCGCGCGCAAGCACGAGGTACACTTTCTTACCGTGTACCAAGCCTTCAGGTCCTTGGTGTGGATCCAGGTCCCCTGCACCAATACCGCGTGGTAGTCCGTCGCGTGAGTGTGCATGCCCGCCTCGCCCGACTCTCGGCGCCTTATGCTCGTTTCTCCCGCAACATCTTCAATGCGCCGCTCCAAGCGATGACTTGGTCGAACATTTCATTGACAGACTTCTCGTGCCGGGCATCCGGCTTGAAGACGCTGAAGTTCTCGAAGTCGCTAAATAATGAAAGCAAGACTTGGTTGCGGACAGTGGCGATTTGCACCTCGGCAAGCACGAGGCGTAACTGCTCAACCGCGCGCGCCCCGCCGGCGCCGCCGTAGCTGACGAAACCCGCAGCTTTGTTGTTCCACTCAGCGAACAAAAAATCGATCGCGTTTTTGAGCGCACCGGAGATGCCGTGGTTGTACTCAGGCGTGACGAAGACGAAGCCATCGAAAGGACCGATCTTGGCCGCCCACGCTTTGGTGTGAGGCTTACTGTATTGCCCCATGGACGGCGGCACCGGTTCGTCGAGAAGCGGCAAGTTGAAATCTTTGATGTCCACGAGTTCGAACTCGGCGTTCGTGCGCTTTGTCGCGATTTCGTAAACCCGCTTGGCCACAGCCTCTGCGTTGCGACCCGGTCGCGTGCTCCCGATGATGATTGCGATTTTAAGCATAATTTCCTCGTGGTTTGGTTTCTAAAAACGCTGCCTTCTACCGTGTTCCCGTTTCGGTCGATCAAACGCCTCGAACAACTGGAGATGATGGCGCTTTAAGCGCCTCACGGTAACAACTAATCCGCTTTGAGCGGTTCACCCTCTTTCAAGCCTCCTGCTTTGCCGGAGGTCGCTGACATTCACTGTAGCTTTGGCTTTCCAATACTTGCGTCGACATAAGACATCCCTTCGTTTGTGTCTGGAGCAGGCGTTTGCCTGAACCCCAGTGGAAACATTCATTTTCTACATTTCCATCATCGTCTGAGAATCCGGCCTTGATTAGACCGGCTGTTAACGTCTTGGCCATAGGCAACGGCTTGTCGCGACTCTGTCCGATCTCCGACAGGGCCGCGTGGGCAGGCCTCCCTTGGCGCGCGAAGCTCATTGCTTCTCTACCGGGCGGGGACCCTTGAACGGAATGAAGTCGGACTTGCCGAGCTGGTGGATGTAGATAATGCAGTCTTCAGAACCCATGAACTTTTCGTTGTGGAACTGCCCGGCCGGCTGAAAAACGTACGACCCCGGTTTCAGTTCCTTCGGGGCGCTGCTGTCGCCTTCGACTGTGTGGATCCAGGTCCCCTGCACCAATACCGCGTGGTAGTCGGACGCGTGAGTGTGCATGCCCGCCTCGAACCCGCCGCCTGGCTGCTTCAGCAGCATGCCGAACGGACCTTTTTTGGGGTCGCCCCACAAGACCGAAAACTTCTGGGGTGAGCCGGGATGCATATCCTCCCACTTGAGGTCGGCGACCGGCGTGGTGATCTCTGCGAAACTCCGAACGATCTTTTTTGTGGTGATCATTTGTCTCATCTCCTCATCAACTGAATTAGACCTTCTTGAACAATTTTGAGTTTGCTCAATGTTGAACAATTTTAAGTTTGCTCAATGAGCTGAAACTGCTCTTGGCCATCTTACCGTACAGCAAATAGATTTTCCGGGGACTGAATCGATCCGTAGTATGTTTCAATCAAATTGATAGGAGGAAACGATCAGTATGGAACTCAGACATCTTCGATACTTCACTGCGGTAGTCGAACGGAATGGCTATCGTGAAGCCTCCCGGCACCTTCATATTGCCCAGCCGTCTATTAGCCAGACCGTGGCCGATCTGGAGCAGGAACTTGGCTTGAAACTCTTCTCGCGAGCTGGCCGGAAGGTTGCGCTGACTCCGGAGGGAGAGGCATTTTACGTCGAGGCTGTGCGCACCCTGGAACAAGCAGAATCAGCCATCAACACTGCGAAGCGAGCCGCTAAGGGTGAAGTCGGAAAACTGGCGATTGGCTTCATTGGTTCAGCCACTTATGCGTTTCTACCGGCGCTCGTGCGAAGCTATAAAGCGCAATACCCCGGCGTAAAGGTGACGCTGCACGAACTCACCCCACTTGAGCAAGAGACGGCCCTCGATCAGGGATCGATCGACATCGCCTTCACAAGAACTCTCGCGGCGGAAAAAGACAGCACACTCTCATCGCGGTGCCTCTATCCGGAACCCCTTCTCGCCGTATTGCCTGCATCAAGAAGAATCAAGGGGAAGAGCGTGCACATTGCAGATCTCGCCGGTGAACGATTTGTGGTGATCGATCGGAAAGAATCGGGTGTCCTTTTTGATACGATCTTACGAATATGCAACGAAGCCGGCTTTACTCCGAGGATTGAGAATGAGTCGGACCGGCCCCAAACGGTACTCTCACTTGTAGAGGCAGAACAAGGCGTCTCCATTGTGCCTGCCTGTGTCAGGAATATGTCGTCGAACGGCGTGCGATTCTACCGCTTACAACCGGACGACACGAGCATCTCGCTTGTAGCGGCATGGAAGAAGGAAACCCCGTCGCCCGCGCTTCGCGCTTTTCTGGATCTGGTGAATGCGAACGCAGCACAAATCCGGAGGAAAGGCAGCGCTTCTCTGGAAGATTTTCCGCGGGCAGCTTCACAATCGGTTCGACGGAGACGATGACTCCACGGTGCCTTTGGCAGACGGGTCAGTACTCGGCAAATGTCAGAACCGCCAAAGTCTCCGGGCGGGTGGTCGGCGATACGGAAGCTATCCAGAAACGGCGTTCTGAGAGGTTGGCAGGCCACTGCAACCCAAACAGCTTAAGTTAGCGGTTATCGGGGTTCGCCCCCGGGCTCTTTCCTTTTGAATCTTCTGATTCTTATAAGCTTTTAATTTCCTATGATTTTTTTGGCCGTGGCCACCTGCCTGCATCTAACTTTAGGATGAAGTCTTCGCAGTCTCGTCCTGGGCTTACTCTAGGGGACCTGTTTGCCGCTTGGGGAAACATTTTGAGGGGCAGGGTTCCCATGCTTTCCATCGAGATCACTCGCGAGTGCCCGCTGAGCTGTCCTGGTTGTTACGCATACGGTGAGAAGCATCTGGGAGATGGGGTCACGCTGCGCCAGTTGTCCGACTTTCGAGGCGACGAACTGGTGGAAGGCGTGCTGAGGCTGGTTCGTCTGCATCGCCCGCTTCATGTTTCGCTGGTCGGCGGTGAGCCGCTGGTTCGTCACCGTGAGCTGAACCGGATTCTGCCGGCACTCAGCGCCATGGGAGTGTTCACCATGGTCGTGACCAGCGCGGTGATTCCCATCCCGATCGAGTGGATGAGTCTTCCGCGGACCCGCGTGGCAGTCTCCGTTGACGGCCTTCCGGAGCATCACGATGAGCGGCGCAAGCCGGCCACGTACGATCGCATCCTGCGCAACATCCGGGACCGTCAGGTCAACATTCACTGGACTATCACTCGTCCCATGCTGCAGCGGCCCGGCTACCTGGAGGAATACGTGTCCTTCTGGAGTGCCCGCCCGGAAGTGAAGCGTCTCTGGGTGAGCCTCTACAGCCCGCAGCAGGGTGAGCACAGCCTGGAAATGCTGACGCAGGACGATCGCCAGTTGGTGGCTGAGCAACTGCCGGGTTTACGCGCGCGTTATCCTAAGCTGCTGATGAGTCCAGGCATTGCTCAGGCCCTGCTTTCTCCGCCGGCGAATCCTGCGGCCTGCGTGTTCTCCAAGATGTCGACCAACTATTCTGCGGACCTGAAGACGCGGGTCGAGCCCTGCATCTTCGGAGGCACGCCTGACTGCAGCCAGTGCGGATGTGCCGCTACCAGTGGTCTGCATTACGTTGAACAGATAAGAATCTTCGGAGGGCTGAGGATCGGGCACCTAGTGAGGAGTTCAATGGCGGTGGGCTCGTTCGTCAATCGTTTCCGAGCGCGTTCCCCCAAGCCTACGCGCTGGGGTCGCGGTTCATCGCAGATGCCGCGAGAGCCTCACTTGGTACAGATCGAGCCGAGCTAGCCCGGGTTGCGATCTGGCGCGGTAATGTCCTGAGTGCTCAGGCTCTCTTCAGCATGCGCACCAGCGCCACCAGAGCGACCGCACCCAAGATCGCCACTAAGAGTGTAGGGATGAGCCCGCCTGACGTGTAGAAGCCCAGAAAGCTCATGATCCAGCCTCCCACGATGGCGCCAGCGATGCCCAGCACAATATCCATCAGGATACCGTAGCCCGAGCCTTTCATGATTTTTCCCGTCGCCCAGCCCGCGACTAATCCAACAAGGATCATGTAAATGAAGTACATGCACGCCTCCTTAATAATGCTGTGACCTGCAGTAGTTCGTGCTCGTTTGATGCCAATTGCGACCGCGGCGTGTCGGGCAGAGTATCCCCTCTACTCACGGGCTGTCAAATTCCTCTGGACTCCTCGGTGTTCGGAGCTTGCCCTGAGTGCAGCCGAAGGGTGTCCTCTGTGGTTAAATTGCTTCCTATGTTTGCCCGCAAGATCCGCGTGGAATACGAAGAGAACGGACAGCAGCGTCCCTGCCCGCTGAAATGGCTGGACAGCTTCTCCATGCGGAACTTCACCAACGCCAGCGTATTCGATGACACGTTGCCCGTGGCCGATGGCGTCATCGAGATCGGCTCGCACGTTCCAATTGACGAGTTGAAAGAAGCGATGGAAGACTGGTTCCGGCGGAAAAGCTATATACCGAAGCACAGTTCCCTCAGTGTCACACCGTCGCAGTAGGCTCATCCCCAGACTTTCGGCACGCTGTCCGTTACTTGTCGTAGTGCAGCAGCGAGAACACGTCGTACTGCTTCAGCTTGTCGCGGCCTTTGAGGAAGTCAAGTTCGACCACGAAGCCGAGGCCGCCGATCTGCGCGCCCAGCGAAGTGGCGAGCTTGGCGGTCGCTTCGGCGGTGCCACCCGTTGCCAGCAGATCGTCCACAATGATCACGCGCTGACCTTTCTGGATGGCGTC
>Ga0099828_10002776_pt1 | contig 12130 bp, 8 predicted proteins | sample CZO8metaG_2_FD_79338 | JGI IMG/M metagenome (GOLD analysis project Ga0099828, IMG submission 79338) | Vadose zone soil microbial communities from the Eel River Critical Zone Observatory, Northern California, USA - CZOApr15con2H1.8 metaG | ecosystem: Environmental > Terrestrial > Soil > Vadose...
ACGCTCTCGTTGTGGTACAACACTTGTAACCAGCAGAACTTTGCCAGGATGGATATTTACTCTGGCTCTGCATTATCTACTGTGTTCCTTGCGGTCATACGGCAAACAGGACCAGATGGAGGGAAATTGGTGGCAGCCAATAACAATTGCCCGAAAAGCGGCGTCTGTAATAGCCCTGGCGTCTATTCCCCAAACAATAAATCACAGGCCTGGTTGCAGGACCCCTATGTGATACTCCTTACCGATAATTTTTAGGCCACCATCATCTGCAGTCAGGCATCTCGCGGATACATGTGTTTCAAAAATGTGACACTGCTGGTGAACGAAACAACAAGCGTAAAGCAGCAGGGGCGATGGCAGCCGCTTTCGGGGAATGGTGAAGGCAGTCCTCGCCCTGGGGTGGGGCTAATAGGTCAACCGGACTGATCGTTATCCATTACGAGGATAGTTAAGATAATAATCCCCGTATTCACCTCCGGGGTTTCCATGTTGATCCAGAAGTTTAAAGTACCCTGTGATATCCCCGCCTACTTTTATCTTACCTTCAAAAGAAAGGGTTCCGTCTCCCTGCCAAAGTGTTACCTTAAATTGGAGATTTCCATCACGAGTCACCGTTCCCTTGAAAGGGCCAACGATATCCAGGCCTTGAAAGTTACCCTGAATGTTTCCCTGATTCTGTTGGATGTTGGTCAGGTACATGCCTGTTTTTGTAAGCGTCATGAGGTCTTGAATACTGCCAGCATACGAGGAGGCGATGATGGGATAGATGGGTACCTTTTGGGTAGGCTTGACCGTAGGAGAGACCACAGTAGTCGTGGCAGGAGTCGCCGTTGAATGAGCAATGTTCCCAGGCCTATGATATATCTGTGTATACCACAAAGACGCTGTTCCAATCAACCCGATAAGCAGCAGTGCAAACAGCATGGGGAGGAGTACTCCGCGCCTCTTCCAAAGAGCAACCTCTTGCCTGTTCTGTGAGGATGCAGTGCGAACACCTCTTTGACGTGTAGAGGTGCCCCTTGTGGGTACCATGAGTTCCGTTGCATGGAACGCCGGTATACGCGGTGAAGTCGTCTGTAGTATTGGAAAGCCAACAGTCAATTCTTGCCAGAACTCTTCAACGCTACTGAAGCGATCATCAAGGCTCATGCTCATAGCGCGCCTGAGTGTTTTGGCTATAGTTGTGGGTACATCTGGTGTGACGACGGATGCTGGTGTCAGGGGATCAATCCCCTTTCTCTCTGTGGCGCGGGAGACGGCATCGATGGGAACAGTGCCGGTCAACAAGGTATAGAACGTCGCGCCGAGTCCATAGATATCTGTGCGAGGGGTAGTCCCGCTCCCATATTGTTCCAATGCGGCATAGCCAGGCGAACCATGGCGAATAACGCTCGTCGTCTTATCTAACACATACTCCTTGGCGAGGCCAAAATCAACCAGCATCGCTTCTTCAGCATTTTCCGGCACGATGATATTGGCCGGTTTAAGGTCGCGATGTACAATTGGTGGGTTTTGCTGATGTAAATAGATCAATGCATCAACAATAGGAGCCATCAGAGCCAGGGCTACAGACAAAGGAAAACGTCGCTCTGGCTGCTCTTGTCGCAAGATTTCCAGATTTTTCCCCTCGACGTAATCCATCAGCATATACACCCGCTTGTCTTGTTCAAACACGTTGTAGACACAGGGCAATGCTCGGTGATTGAGCCGCTTGAGAAGCTCTCCTTCAAAGACGAAGCGTTCGCGGTCTCGCTTGTTGGGGTCGATTACCTCTTTGAGAGCAAATAGGTTGTCTTTGACGCGCCGATCCCGAACCAGGTAGACAGCACCGAATCCACCAGTGCCAAGGAGACCCTCTATCAGATAGCGTTCTCCAGACGGGTCTCGTATGGTGGTTCCAACCGCCAGGGTCATGCGTTCTTCTATCATACTGCACCTCATAAAAACGAGACGGATTACACTCCTTATTATAAACAATAACAGGTTGGATAGACAAGCTCAGGAGTACTAAATATTTGTGAAACCGCGTTTATTTTTCTTCGAATATGATGGATAATAATATGTGTGCTTGATATAGATGATGTAACAGCATAACTAGCTTTGAGAGAGAAAAATGCATTCCATAGATTTTTACAAGCATTTATCTCCAACGTAGCGAAAGAAAAAGTGCCAGGAGCAGTCCCCCTATGCAGCTCAGAAGCATAAGGGTAAGCCACCAGAGATGAGATAAAAAGCCTATTCCAAGTATGATGGTTAAAAGTAGTGCAAAGTACATGGAGATGAGGGCCGCGCCTTTGCTGGAAGAGTGAGCTTCAGGAAGAGGTTGTGGCGTATCTGCTGATGTTACTTGAGGTAGCTGTACCTCCTGCTCTGTGGCATAAGTATTCAACTCATGCCAAAATTCCTCGATTGTCTCAAAACGATCATCACTACTGATAGACATAGCGCGTTGCAGGGCCTGGGCTACTGCTGTAGGAATGGTCGATTCTAGCAGATGTGCCGATTTGAGAGGATCAGCCCCTTTGCCTTTGCTCCTTATAACTCGGGAGATGGCATCAACGGGCACAACGCCGGTCAACAGCGCATAGAAGGTTGCGCCCAGTCCATAAATGTCTGTGCGAGCAGAGGTCCCGCTCCCATATTGTTCAGGTGCAGCGTAGCCAGGTGAGCGATGACTGATGGTGGTCGTCTTATCTGCCACATACTCCTTGGCTGAACCAAAATCAACCAGCATCGCCTTCTCAGCTTTGATAGGCACAATGATATTGGCCGGTTTAATGTCGCGATGCACAATCGGTGGCTCCTGCTGGTGCAGGTAAATCAATGCCTCTACAATCGGGGCCATCAGAGCCAGAACCAGAGGCAACGAAAAGCGCCACCCTGGCTGTTCTTGTCGCAAGGACTCCAGGTTCTTTCCCTCCACGTAATCCATCAGCATATACACCCGCTTCAGCTTGTTATGCTCGAAGACGCGGTAGACACGTGGTAAGGCTCGGTGATCGAGCCGCTTGAGGATCTCTCCTTCAAAAACGAAACGTTCGCGGTCTCGCTTATCCGGGTCGATCACCTCTTTGAGGGCAAACAGGTTTTCCTTGACGAGCCGATCTCGAACCAGGTAAACTGCTCCGATGCCCCCCTTTCCAAGCAGACCTTCTACCGCATAGTGCTCTCCAGCAGGGCCTCGTATGGTAGCACCCTTCGGAAACATGATCTGCTGTTGTTGCGTATTGTACTGCATTGTGTGATCATTTTCGGGTTCATTAATAGAGAACGTCTTATGATTAATGCCCTACTACCTGTCCACCAGAAAAGTTTAACATAACGTTTTGTATATGTCTACCCGTTTGTTCTTAAGTACTAGAAAATGCACTGATACTATCAGGTGTAATGCTGATGTGTTTGTAATTCATAATACAAAGAAGAAGTGCTTCCTGGCACAAAAGATATCCAGGGGTACTACTATATTTGAAACGGCTCCCTCTATTGACGAAATCCCAAAAAAGGTATAAAAATATCATTAGGAATACGTATCGGTCGTTACCAGGAATATGTATGTACGTTCTCAGTGATAGAAGATAGTTCTATTGCAATTCGTGCATGTATGAAGGAGACGCAACAATGAAGATTACACATTCTCTGTCACTTTTAGTGCAACGCGTGTCATTGATGTTCAGCATCATTTCCCTTCTCGCGCTTTTTGGCTTGCAGCCGGCATTTGCGGCCAGCCAGAGTCCATCGTTTGTGCGTATTATTCACGCCTCACCTGAGATAGGTACTGCCGATGTCTTCGTGGATGGGTCCCCGTTGCTCAGTAGTTTTGCCTTCGGCTCGATTACGGGCTATGCGACCATACCCGCGGGGCCGCATAAAGTCCAGATTGCGCTGGTTGGCAAAGGTATCGGTGGCTCGCTGATTACGCAAACATTAGCGGTCAGTCCGGGTTTTGCCTATACGGTGGCAGCCATAGGCACCCAGCAAACAGGTCTATCGCTCGAAGTGTTCATCGACAACAATCAACTTACTCCTGGCTCGGCCAAGCTTCGTGTCTATCATCTTTCCCCCGATTTTGGACCGGTCGACGTAGCTACCAACAGTAGTACATTATTTACGGGAGTAAACTATCAGCAAGCAACGAATTATCGAGCTGTTAGTACAGGTGCCTACACCTTCGATGTCCACGCCATCAATCTCAATACCACCCTTCCCATAGCAGCAACGCTCAAAGCCAATACCGTAACCAGCATTTTTACCGTTGGCCTGTTTAATGGTAACCCAAAAATCACGCTGGTACCTGCACAGGTGAGCGGTTTACCAGGCCTGCCTGGAACCGGTAGTGATCCAAACGCACAACCCTCCCTTGTACATAGTTCACAACCCTTCTTCCCATGGCTCTTTGCCGCTCTGGCAGTGGTGTTTGTGACTACGAGTGTGGTAGCTCGCCGCCGGGCAGGGCGCCTGTAGATTAAGTGAGGTGACCGCTGCCTTCAGGCCGCCGCATTCGTGTATAGTAGTGGCGACCGAGCCGTATTCGGGGAATGATAAAGGCAGCGGTCGCCAGGTCGGGGGATACTTTTATGCGCATAGTCCGGTTGCTACTATGTCTCTTTCTCCTGGCGATAACCCTTTCTGTGGAAGGATGTGGTCTTTCGCCGACGTCTCAGAACGATGGGAGGACTGCATCCAGTAAATTGGATGCCGTCGTTCCAGAAAAACAGACCGTTAAGCCGGTAGGTACAGCAAGCCTGGTGGTCAATCCATCACGCTTAATTATTCCAACCATAGGCATCAACGCCCTTGTAGAGCCGTTGGGCATCTTGCCCAATGGTGATCTGGCAACACCTGTGCGCAACCCTTGGGAGGATGTGGGTTGGTACAACGGGGGGCCGCATCCTGGAGAACACGGTAGTGCAGTAATTGATGGGCATCTTGATCGTCCTAGAGGATATCCGGCTGTCTTTTGGCGTTTGCGTAATCTACAGGTTGGCAGTCAAGTGCTGGTAGTGAATTCAGATGGGAAAACGCTGCATTTTCAAGTTACAAGCATTGCTTATTACACTCCACAAAGTGCGCCCATTCAGGATATCTTTGGCAATAGCGGTGGCACCTATCTCAATTTAATAACCTGTGCAGGAGACTGGATTCCCACTCAACACCAGACTGCCTTACGGCTCGTTGTATATACTTCGTTGCAAAAGTAGTAAAGGGTAATCAATGCCTACGTGCAACACTATGGCCCTTTGACAAAGTCAAAGGGCCATAGTGTTGCACGTAGGCATTGATTTATGAGATCAGGTTCCTCTTTTCGCCTTCTTCTGTAACTCATACAACTTATTGATCGCCTCGATAGGCGACAACTCGTCGATGGCGAGTGCCTTCAGTTCTTCAACGAGGGGATGGGTCTCCTGTGCCAGCAGCGTCATCTGCCAGGCAGCCGGCATCGCCATATCTTTCATCGCTTTGCGGCGGGCTTTGGCGTCGCCCTTATGCTCTAACTCTTCAAGAATCTCCTCGGCACGGTGAATGACCGGGCGTGGGATGCCCGCCAGCTGTGCCACATGCACACCGTAGCTTCTGTCGGCTCCGCCTGGTACAATCTTGCGCAGAAAGACCACCTTTCCCCCTTCTTCTGTCACCGCTACATTCATACAACGAATGCGCGGTAACAACTGCGCCACCTCAACAAGCTCATGGTAATGCGTGGCAAAGAGCGTGCGCGCGCCACAGCGTCTATTGTTGTGCAGGTACTCGATCACGGCGCGAGCGATCGCCAGCCCATCATATGTGCTGGTGCCACGCCCAATCTCATCGAGGATCACCAGGCTGCGCGGCGTAGCATGGTGCAGGATATTGGCCGTCTCCACCATTTCGACCATAAAAGTGCTCTGACCCGTCGCCAGGTCATCCTGCGCGCCAATGCGCGTAAAAATGCGGTCTACCAGGCCAATCGTCGCCGCCTCGGCGGGAACATAGCTCCCCACCTGAGCCATCAGCACAATCAGAGCCACCTGGCGCAAATAGGTCGATTTACCCGCCATATTGGGTCCGGTGATGATGCCGATTTGCGCGTCTGAGTTGGAGAGGTGTGTGTCGTTTGGGATAAAGGGCGTCTCTGCCTGCGCCTGCTCAACCACCGCATGACGACCGGCTACAATATGGATACTATCGCCCTCGTTGAGTTGTGGGCGACAGTAGTTATGCTGGGCGGCAACCTGGGCAAGGCTCAGGTAGACATCTATCTCTGCCAGCGCGTGAGCGGTATCGAGAATGTGTTCTGCCTCGTGAATGGCGATATCCGCCCGTAGTTGCGCAAAAATCTCGCCTTCCAGCTTGCCGATGCGCTCCTGCGCATTGAGGATCAGCGTCTCATACTCTTTCAAGTCGGGTGTAATATAGCGTTCGCAGTTGGTGAGCGTTTGTTTGCGAATATAGTCTGAGGGGACACGGCTCACGTTGGCGTTAGTGACCTCGATATAGTAGCCGGGGCCTTTATTGTAGCCAACCTTGAGCGTATTGATGCCCGTGCGGCGGCGCTCGCGCTGCTCCATTTCAGCTATCCACTGTTGCCCATGCTGGGAGGCGTGTTTCACCTGGTCAAGCTCCGCATTGAAGCCGCGCCGGATCACCCCGCCCTCGGATGTACTCACGGGCGGCTCCTCGACAATCGCACTCTCGATCAACTGAATGACATCGTCATTATTGGCCAGTCTCCGCACGATTTGCAAGAGAGATGGCATCTGCACCTCGGCGTCTTCTGCGAAAGATGAGCGCACCTCGGCTGCCGCTCGCAAGCCACTTGCCAGGGCCACTATATCGCGTGGAGTAGCGATACGCTGGCGCACGCGATTGATCAGGCGTTCGATATCGCCCGCCTTTTTCAAGCTCTCTACCAGCCGTGCCTGGAGCAGCGTATCCCCCAGCAATTCACTGATCACCTGCTGGCGGTGCTGGAGAATAGCAATGTCGAGCAATGGCTGGCTGATCCAGCGACGTATCAGGCGGCCACCCATCGGACTGCGCGTCTTATCCAGCACCCAGAGCAGCGAGCCTTTCACAGAGCCGCTGCGCCCGGTTTCAAAGAGTTCAAGGTTACGGCGCGTATGCGCATCGAGCGTCATAAAACCGTTGGTAAAGTAGGTTTCCAGGGAGGTGAGCTGGCGCAACAGGCCCTTTTGCGCCTCTTGCAGGTAGGCCAGTACCGCCCCGGCAGCGCGAATAGCCAGTGGCAAATGTGTACAACCAAAGGCCTCTAAAGAATTGACCTCAAAATGGCTGAGCAAGCGATGTCGTGCATCTTCTTCCGCAAAGTAGCGCGCGTCAAAAGGCGTGATATGTCCGGCGACCCCACTCAGTAATGTAGTGAGCGGCGTGATATCGTCATCATCCTCGTCGAGATCGGGAATCTCGGCATTGGCATTGCCGTTGCTGCCAACTTTCGTCACCTTCTTTTCGTTCATCACCGTTGCCAGCCAGCGTCGTTTGCGGCTTCCCAGGTGATGGTAATGTGCTTCGATGATCACCTCGGCGGGGCCAACACGCGCCAGCTCCTGTTGCAATGCCAGTTCGGGTTCGGGTGTACTGAATTGTGTCACCGCAAATTCGCCCGTCGTAATATCTACATAGGCGATACCCACCGCATCGCGGCCAGCTACCACTCCCGCCAGGAAATTGTTGCGTTTTGCCGCCAGCATGGTCGGATCAATCACGGTGCCGGGGGTGACGATACGGATCACTTCCCGATCAACCAGCCCCTTGGAAAGTGCTGGATCGCTGGTCTGCTCGCACACCGCCACGCGGTAGCCCTTGCTCACTAAACGGGCGATATAGCCATCGGCGGCATGATGCGGTATCCCCGCCATCGGCGATTTCTCGCCGCGCCCGAAGTCACGCCTGGTCAGAGCTATTTCCAGTTCGCGAGCCACAATCTCAGCATCGTCGTCGAACATCTCATAAAAGTCGCCCATGCGAAAAAAGAGGATAGCATCAGGATTTTGCCCCTTGATATGCAAATATTGTGTGCGTATCGGGCTATGAACTGCATGTTCATTTTCGTAATCTTTGAATAACACGTTGTGCCTCTACTCTATCACCTAAAACGCCTCAACATTCTCCTTGCGCTCCGCCTGAGCGGAGCCCGCTTCTTCCACTCCTTGCATTCGTGCTGAGCGGAGCTAGACGCGCGAGCCGCATTCGGGGAATGAGCAAGGCCAGCGTCGTTGCACGAATGCCTTTCAAACGGACGCGCGAGCGTCGTTGGCGGCGCGGATTGGTGCCGTGTAGCTCATGGTATGACGGAGGGCCACCATTGTCAAGCCAGCCGCATTCGGGGAATGGTGAAGGCAGGCCCTCCAACGCTCCAAATAGACTACTAGCCTCCCCCCCTGTTCACAGGTCACAAGGCTTCGCAAAAGTCACCCTTGAGCTCACGTCGGCTCGCTTGCGAGCCTCTTCTGGAAAACATGTGGCGGTTTTTGTGCGCTGAAAGCGCACAAAAACCGCCACATGTTTTCCAGAAGAGCAAGCGCCGCAGGCGCAAAGGCCCCTGCAAAGCGACTTTTGCGTAGCCCTGCCGCAAATCAGGGGGTGGGTATCATGCAGAGCTTTGTGGTGCTATAATTGAGAATCAAACGAAACGCATATAAAATGAGGTGGCAATGCCGTCTTCCCCAGAGACTGTGCCCTTTGTGGGTGTCATATTTCATCATAGATAGCCTGGAGGTTCAAAGGAGGTTACAATGCGGTATTTAGCGATGATCCTATTTCTACTGGTAACTGCTGGATTGGTTGTGCTGGCAATTGCGAATTTTCTCGTCAATGTCCAGCTGTCTCTGTTCGCCTGGCAGACGCCGCCTATACCGCTGGGATGGCTACTTCTGCTGGCGTTTTTTCTCGGTGCATTGATGCTTTACATCATCTCGGTGGCTGCAGCATGGGAGGAGAAACGAACATTGCTGAATTTGCGCGTGCGTGTACACGATTTGGAGCGGCAGCTGGCCACTCCCTCCGTGCAACCTACCCAGGTTTCGCCAGTCCCTTTACCAGCTACAAATGTCCCTATGCCAGGAATGACCGGCCCTGATATCTCGGACATGACCACTCTCCATTAATCCCAGGGTACCCTGGCTTTGTGGGTCCTACTTGCGCCGGAATATGGCAAATAAGCGTTGCAGGAAGGTGCGTTTTTGTGGTGGTTTCAGCTGGGCTTCCTGCGATACCTGTGCATCGCTCTGTTGTGTACTTTCCAGGGTACCCTGACCGTCGGATGTGTTTACTTCAGATGGCAAGGGGTCTTCCCATCTCCACGGCGCATCGTTTGAGGCGGGAAGAGGTTCTACTGTTGCCGGCACAAACTCCAGATGTTCAGACTCCCAGGCATCCCCGAAGACCTCCTCGATAGGGACATTTGTAGTGGAAGCGGCAGCAAAGTTTGAGTGGGAGTGGCTCACTGTAGCAGGTGTAGTAGGTGTAGTGGCTGTATTGTTGGCTTCAACAGGAGGAATAGCTTCAAGGGCGGGTATTGGGCCCTTCTCAGATACCTGTAATTGAGAATCAGAGGTGCCAGTAACCTCGACTGCCGGAACCGTGTCTTCGTCTTCGGAGGCAGGTGAGACCTCCTCATGCTCCGTAGGGGCTCGATTGATCGCGCTCCCTGTCTCCTCCGCATCGGACGGAATGTACTCTTCCAGTGTAGGAACATATTCGGCGTGTTCTAGTTCTGCTGTTTGCTCGACCGGAACAAAAGAAGCGTCCACGTCATCGCTGGCCTCTACCTGAAGCAATGCTTCGTCCATAGCAACAAAGTCAGCTTGTTCCAGTTCGGCTTCTTGCTCAACAGGTTCAGCGAGGATTTCCAGGGGGAGAGTTTCCAGGTCATCTACAAAGTAAATGATGGCCTCTTCTTCCTGTGGTTGCTCTTCCGGTGCTTCTTCAATGGAAACAGCAGATGCCTGGAGCTGTTCAGCCTCATCAACCTCAACTTCTGTAAGGTGAACATCGGTTTCCAGGGGCTGTTCGGCCTCGGCTATTTCAATCGGGGCAATTAGGGTAGCATCTCCTACAGTTTGTTCAGCCTCAGCTATCTCAACTGGGGCAATTGGGGCAACAGTTTCTACAGTTTGTTCAGTCTCAGCCATTTCAACGGGAGCAGCGACTTCCACATGTTGTTCGATTTGTGCTTCTTCGATGGCCGGTACCGTATCCAATGCTTGCGTTTCCAGTATTTCAGCCGGGCTAACTACCGGAATTTTAAGCGTCGTTTCCAGCATAGATGCCGCTTCTTCCTCTTCAACTCCTTCGCTCATCAGTTTTTGGAGTAGTGTTTCTTCAGTGGCTTCGTTTAGTGGCTCGCCTGTGGCGAGAGGGGAGGGGAGGGTATCCTCGACTGACGAGGATGGGGACGTGACGTTATCCTCGTCATGGATTGAGTCAATCCAGTCATAGGCTCCATCTAATGCATGTCTACACCATTCTGTGTAATTGTCGCGCATGAAATCTAGTTGCTCACAGTATTCAAGGTGCTGCATTGTCTGGTCGAGCCAGATCTCGCCACGTTCTAGTAGACGGTCAAGCAGTTCGATATCGGTCACGCCTTTTGATTGGAGGCGGGCCAATATGGCAAGCGCAATGGGCGAAGGATGTACCTGTTGCATGCGCCAGCTATTTTCCGCGATGTGCCGTTGCAGGGAATGAATTTTCGCCTGGAGACTGGTTATCTGTTGTTGGTGTAGCCACCGTTGGTAGCTACTATAAAATTGCTCTACATCCTCTGGGTTAAGCTCTGCAAATAGATGATGGATATGATCAGAAAAATAGTGGCTGGGCGTATCACTCATGACGGTTTCTCCCCAGATTGTTGTTGGCGGGCGTGAGCGCTTTGCCGTCTCCAGCGTTCTAGCCAGCGTTGAACCAGGCGATTGGTGCGGATGCTTTCCTGGTCGATAGGGCTAAAAGGAGAGTTAGTGGCATGGGATGCGGCAGCGATGTTGCGAAACCACCACGGGAGTTCTATCTGTGGGTCGGTCATTGTGTGTTCATCGATGAAAGAACCCATATCTTCCGGCAGCAATGCCATCTCACTATGGGGGATGGGCGGTAATGGCCGATCGAAGGGAGTGAATGGCAAATCGTTGCCCACAGGTGCCTCTGGGACCCCAGACGGTACCTCCTGCGGCCCAAAATTTGGTAAGCTACTCCAGGCAAAGAGTGCGGATGAGATGCTTTCTCCAGGCTCGCTCGGCGTTTCATTCATACGGGAAGCAGGTATGGGAGTACTCGCTACGGGTGAAATCTGCCCATTCTGATTGTTTGGCAGCCGATGTAGGCTATGCAGGGCGAGTATAAGCTTATTGTCATCCTGCAAGCACGCTTCTTGCGCCTGTCCGCTTTCTCCGTATTGCTCAATAATTTGTGTACGCTCTTGAAGTTGAGCCAGTTCTCTTTCAAGTGCCTCTAACAGTGCCTGTAGCTGCTGGTCAACTTCTCGATAGTATAGCCATTGTGAATATTGCCCCATAGAACGCCTCAATGTGTTTTCAGGATTTTGCCAAAGGGTACCCGCTGCCTTCACCATTCCCCGAATGCGGCTGGGGCACCCCTACATATATTCCGTGAAAGTATAGCATGTGCGACAAAAAGAAACAAGGTGAAATGTAGTAGGGGCCCGATTTATCGCGCCCCATGGGCGCGATAAATCGGGCCCCTACAGGAGTCCCGCTCGCTCCATCGCCGTATTGTGCGAGATACGCAGCAAGATACCTACAATCATATAGTTGGCAATAATAGAGCTACCACCGTAGCTCAGGAAAGGCAAGGGAATACCGGTAAGCGGCAGAAACTTCATGTTGCCCGCCGCAATGATCAGTGTCTGAATGGCGAAAATGGAGGTCAGGCCCGCCGCCAGCAGTTGGCTAAAAGCATCACTGGCCTCAATCGCAATACGATAGCCGCGGTAGATAATCAGCAGGTAGATGCCAATGATCGCAAAGAGACCGGCCAGGCCCAATTCTTCGCCCAGTGCGGTAAAGATCATGTCAGATTGCACAACGGGTACAAATGTTGGATGCCCCAGCCCTATTCCCGAACCGAGAATACCCCCACTGGCCAACGCGATTAACCCCTGCACAATTTGTAGTCC
>Ga0099828_10002785_pt1 | contig 12116 bp, 13 predicted proteins | sample CZO8metaG_2_FD_79338 | JGI IMG/M metagenome (GOLD analysis project Ga0099828, IMG submission 79338) | Vadose zone soil microbial communities from the Eel River Critical Zone Observatory, Northern California, USA - CZOApr15con2H1.8 metaG | ecosystem: Environmental > Terrestrial > Soil > Vadose...
ACTTCGCCCCTTAGTGCGATCGCAGCGCTAGGCGCGGCCGGTGGGCGGGCATCCCGTGATGCCCCCTGCCGGTCGCCGCGAGCTCGCGCGCCGACGGGCGCACCCTGACCCTGCGCTTCATCGACGCCCCGCGCCGCTTTGCTGACGACCGCGCGCGGAAGTCCTCGAAGCTGGCGCAGCCGTCGCCCGGCTATGAGGAAGTCCCCGGGAGATTGCCCGGAGGCGTTGACAGTGAAGAATCCGTCTAGGGATGTGTCAAGGATCAACTGAGGCCGACCCGTTAAGGATCAAGTGAAGCCAGGCAACGAAGGGCCACGCCATGTCCGACTCCGACTGATCGTTGACACGGCTTCAGTTGATGCTTTACGCCCAGTCGGCTGGCTCCCTTTCGCGTGATCTTGCCGGAATAGGTTAGGGCTGTCCTGGCCGCTCATCCGGTGGGTCGCTGTTCATCTCCGCCGGGAGGTGAGTACCGACACCGTGTTGTCGTCTGTGTTGGTGACATAGGCGGTGTTGGCCTGGGGGTTGGCCGCGACCCCGTTCGGGAAGCTGCCCACGGGGACCGTGGCCACCACCGTGTTCGTCCGGCCACTGATTACCGATACCGTGTCGCTGCTTCTGTTGACCACGTAGATGGTGTCGGTCAGCGGATTGGCCGCGACCGCTACCGGTGCGATGCCCACGGGGACCGTGGCCACCATTGTGTTGGTCCTCCCGCTGATCACCGACAGCGTGTTGAGACCTGCGTTGGTGACGTAGATGGTGTTGGTCCGCGGGTTGACCGCGACCCCGAGCGGGTTGCTGCTCATGGGGAGGAGGATCGTGGCGGTCACGGTGTTCGTCCGCCCGCTGATCACTGACACTATGTTGCTATCGTTGCCGACGTAGATGGTGTTGGTCCGCGGGTTGGCCGCGATCCCGAGCGGGCCGCTGCCCAGGGGGATCGTGGCCGTCACCGTGTTGGTCCGCCCGCTGATCACCGACACCGTGTCGGCGAAATTGGCCACGTAGATGGTGTTGGTCCGCGGGTTGGCCGCGATCCCGAACGGGAAGCTGCTCACGGTGATGGTGGCCGTCACCGTGTTGGTCCGCCCGCTGATCACCGACACCGTGTTGGTACCTTCGTTGCCGACGTAGATGGTGTTGGTCCGCGGGTTGGCCGCGATCCCGAGCGCCCCGAAGCCCACGGGGACCGTGGCCACCACCGTGTTGGTCCGCCCGCTGATCACGGACACCTTGTTGACCGCGTTGGTGACGTAGACGGTTTTGGTCCGCGGGTTGGCCGCGATCCCGAGCGGATTGCTGCCCACGGGGATGGTGGCCGTGACCCTGATTGCTGCTGCCGCCGCGTGGGACGTGCTCCGTGCGGGAGCCGCTGATGCCGCTGTGGCTGTGGCCGCTGACGCGAGCCCGGCGGTGGCTACCGAGATTGAGACTAAGATCGCGGTGCGCTGGGTGAATCTCATGGTGTCCTGCCTCTCATTGTTTGGTGACACCGTGGTTTCATCTGATGTTGCTGGTCTAGGGCTGGTACCGGTTGGGCCCTGGGGTTCCTTTGAGCAGAGTGAAGATCAGGAGGACGATCCCGCCCATGTACGGCACGAGACCGATGAGCATCCACCAGCCGGACGTGTCGGTGTCGTGGAGCCGACGAACGAGTAGGGCGAGGCCCGCCAGTGTCAGGTAGATCATGACGAGTATGAAGATGAGGCCCGCGATAGTCCCGGCCGCGCCGCTCCCTCTAATGCCCGCTGTGCTGGCAGCCAGCGAGATCACCTCCAGAGCGATGATGACAATCCCTTGGAACAGGCCAAACCACCAGAACGCCGATCGGGAGGCACGGCAACGGTAGACGAACCCGGTGCGGAACGCCTGCATGACGGCCTCGCCGAAGCTGACCGGCGCGCCGTGGAGGTAGGTAGGTGAGCGGGGCGGGGAGGAAGCCGCCGGGTGGGGACTGGGCAGCTGGGGTGAAGGCCGGGAGCGCTCATCGCGCACCTCCGAACAAGGGTGCCAGCGCCGTTCGCGCCCGCATACTGAAGACGCGGGGCACCGTCACCCGGAGTGCCTGGAATCCCAACAACTCTGGTATTTCAGGCACCAGTGATGAGCCGCTAGATCATGCTCCTCAGCCGCGCCGCTGAGCTGCCCATACTGCCCACCGTGCTGTACCGCTCGGCGGCCCGGCGCGTTGAGGGGAGCACGTTGACCCGGTTACGGCACAGGCGTTCACTGACAGTTATCCGGAAACGAGGCTGAGGCCCTAATAGCTGTCAAGCATCACCTGAAGCCAAAACGCCAACGCCAAAAAGGGCTGCGCGAGTCTAGGGCTAGCCCGGGACGGCTGCTTCCGCGCGGCGGCGGGTGAGCGCCACTCCGGCCAGCACCAAGACGACGCCTGCGAGCGCCATCGCGGTGACGGTCTCGCCGAGGACCAGGACGCCGAGCACGATGGCGACTACTGGCAGCAGGTAGGTGACCGTGGAGGCGATGGTCGCGCCTTCGCTGGTGATGATCTGGTAGTTCAGCACGTAGGCAACGCCGGTCCCGAGGACTCCGAGGATCACTACGCCTGCCACGCTGACGGCGCTGACATGCGGCGTGCTGACGCCGGAGGCTGCCAGGGCGATGGCGAGCATGACCGCTGCGGCCAGGAGCTGGCATGCGGACAGCGTGACCGGGCTCATGCCCCGCTGGGCTAGGTAGCGGTCCATGTAGATGTAGCTGATGGCGTAGCTGGCCGATGCGGCCAGGCATTCGAGCGCACCGGCCGATGCCAGGCCGCCTGCTGAGTCCCAGGGTGAGAAGATCAGCAGCGCGCCGCCGAACCCGACGATCAGCCCGGCGCCCTGCCACGTGGTGACTGACCTCTGATGTCGCACGGCCAGGGCCTCATGGGCGAACCCGGCCTGCTCCGGGCCGAAGGGCCTGGCCGCCGGCCCCCGCGCAGATCTCCAGGCAGGTCAGCTCGGCTGCGAGTATGAGGGATCATCGACCGTAGCTCTTGCCGAGTGGCTCACCTGGACGTGCCGTCTGTCCCGCAGCGCCCTGCCAGCCAGCGCTCCACGTCCTCGCGTCGGTACCGCAGGTGGCGTCCGACCCTGTACGCCCTCGGGCCGCCGCCGCGCGAGTGCCACTGGTAGATCGTTTTCAACGGGACCTGCAGCTCGGATGCCAGCTGCTGTGGAGTGAGGAGCCTGTGCTCGCGTTCATCCGGAACCTGTATTGGCACTAGCACTCCTAAGATCGCATCTTTCTTGCTAATTTCGCAGTATACGCGTAACGTTGGCAGGGAGCAAGCACTGCTGGCAAGATGTGAGGGTGGCAGGAGCGAAATCGATGGGGCCGACGTCGGAGCGGCTGGCCGCGAACCTGGGCGAGGCCCGGCAGCTGAGAGATCTGACCACCGCCGCGCTGGCCGGCAGGCTCCGTGACCTCGGCCAGCCCGTCCACGACACCGCGATCACCAAGATCCAGAAGCTTGACCGGCGCGTTGACGTCGATGAGGTAGTCGCCCTGGCGGCGGCACTCAGGGTCACGGTGAACTGGCTGCTGCTACCGGAGACCGACCCCCCGGGACGGGCCGCAGCCCACGCGCTGACGCCGGCAGCCCCGCATGGCGGTCACACGGCCAACGAACTGTGGTCCTGGGCCACCGGGGAGGTCCCGCTGCCCGGACTGCCGCCGCCCTTCGCCGGCCCGCTCCCGCCAGCCCGGCAGGAAGCCGCCTTCCTGCTGCGCAACCGCCCGCAGCACTTCGCGCCCGTGCTGCTGAGCGACATCACGCCGGAGCAGGCGACGGCACGCACCGCGCTGGCGAAGGCACTCCACGAGATCATCCGCGGCGCCCGCCAGCAGGGCGTGAGCACCGCGGCGATTCACGACGCGGCCAACCAGGCGATCTACGCCGTGCTCATCGAGCCGGACATGGCTGAGGTCTCCGCCACGCTCGCCGGGCAAGCCGCCGCAGATCAGGTACCTGCACGGGAGGAGAAGTAATGGCCGTCTCCGACCGCTGGCACAAGAGGCGTCCCGCGCCCGGCGAGGCGCTCTGCGAACACGGGAAGGTGCCGACCGCCGATCACGGCCAGGGTGACCGCTGGCAGGCCCGCTGGCGTGACGACACCGGGCGCCAGTGCAAGCAGAACTTCGCCAAGCGCACCGATGCTGACGCGCATGACGCGCGTGTGCGGGCTAGCCTCACCGCGGGCACGTACGTGGATGCCGCCGCGGGCAAGGTGAGGTTCGCCGCCTACGCCGACCAGTGGCGCTGCATCCAGGTCCACCGCGAGCAGACCACGGCGCTGACGGAGCGGTCGCTGCGCCTGTACATCAACCCGGTCATCGGTGACTTGCCGCTCGCCGCGGTGCGCTCGGCGCACGTGCAGCAGCTCATTAAGCGGCTCACCGATGAGCTGGCCCCCTCGACCGTGGCGGTTGTGTACGGGTACGTGGCCAGCATCTTCAAGTCCGCCGTGCGTGACCGGCTGATCGGCCGCACCCCTTGCGACGGCATCCGACTGCCCGCCCTCCCCCGGCGCCACATGTTCATCCCGGATCCAGCCGCCGTCGAGACGGTCGCCGGATTCCTGCCCTGCCAATACCGGGTGATACCGCGGGCCGCAGCGCGCACCGGACTGCGCCCGTCCGAGATGCTCGGGCTCGAAGTTGAGTGCATTGACTTCCTGCGCCGCGAGGTCCACGTGCGCCAGCAGCTCGTCACCAGCCCGGCCGCTGGCAACGTTGCGTACCTGGCCGCGCCGAAGACCCCGCAGAGCGAGCGCACCGTGCCGGTCACCGCGGCGACCATCGATCTGTTCGCGGCGCACCTGGCCGAGTTCCCGCCCGCCGGTGTCGAGGTCGAGGACCGCACCGACCCGCGCAACCCGGTTCGCCGTGCCGCGCGTCTGGTGTTCGTGACCTCGCAGGGCCAGCCGGTCAAGCGCTCCACCTGGAGCGGTGTATGGAATCCCGCGGCGCGCAAGGCCGGTTTCCCGCCCCGCACCGGCCTGCACTGCTGCCGTCACCTGTTCGCCTCGGCGCTGATCCGGTTCGGTGAGTCAGTCAAGACCGTCCAGCATCTCATGGGGCACAGCTCGCCGACGGTGACGCTCAACGTCTACGCGCACCTGTGGCCGGACGCGGACGACCGGGCCCGCCTGGCGGTCGAGGCCGCGTTCACTGACGTGCGAGAGCCGACGGTGAGTGATCATGGCTGACATCAGCGGGCACCGGGGAGCATGGCAGGCGCGCTGGCGCGATCTGGACGGCCGTGAGTACGCGCTGATCCGCCAATACCAGCCGCCGTGGAACGCGTTTATACCGAGCATTGACCCGCCCCGGCCGTCGGCATGTGCCCTCGTTGTGCCTTCAAGCGGAGAAGAACAGCCGTGACCAGGTCATTCTCGGTACAGCCCGCGTTTCGCGATGTACTGCACGATCCCGTCCGGCACCAGGTACCAGATCGGCTCGCCGGTCCTGACGCGGTCCCGGCATGCGGTCGACGAGATTGTCAGCGCGGGAATCTCGATCAGGCTGACCCGCTCATCAGGCAGGCCAGCGCCGGACAGCCGGTGGCCGGGGCGGGTGCAGCCGACAAAGTGCGCCAGCTCGAAGAGCTCATCGGCGTCCCGCCAGGACATCAGCTGCTCCAGCGCGTCAGCGCCAGTGATGAAGAACAGCTCAGCCCCGGCACCGCGCACCGCATGCAGCTCGTGGAGGGTGTCGATGGTGTACGTCGGCCCCGGCCGGTCGATGTCCACCCGGCTGACCGAGAACCGCGGGTTGGACGCCGTCGCGATCACCGTCATCAGGTAGCGGTCCTCGGCTTCCGACACAAGCCGGCCGCCCTTCTGCCAGGGCTGGCCGGTCGGCACGAACACCACCTCGTCCAGCGAGAAAAAGTGCCCGACCTCGCTTGCCGCCACGAGATGGCCGTGATGAATCGGGTCGAAGGTGCCGCCCATTACGCCGATCCGCTTGGCGGGTGAACCCCCAGCTTCCATGTCGTGAGGGTAACGGGCGGCCACTGTGGCCCCGGCGAGCAGGCTCGCCAAAGAACGGCTCCGGAGGATCCCGCGCCAGGATCCGGCGGACTGTGGCGGTCCGCGCAAGGTTTGCCATAATGTACGCAGAATTCGCGCGCCGGTGACAGCCCCGAGGAACCCTTGGTGGACCTACGTCTTCCAGCGCCTGGGCGGACTCGAGATGGTGCCCCCTTGCAACGCTCGGGGTTCCGCGGGCGCGGGCGAAGCCCGGTGAGGTCGTTCTGTCGAGTTTCCCCGAGCGCAGGGACTGGGTTCAGTTCAGCGACGCCTACGGCGACCCGAGCTCGGGCGTCGCGCTGCCCAACCGCGACACCAGGCCCGCCGTCCCGGTATGCCGGGGCCGATCAGCTCAGGGCCGCGAGGCACTGCAGACCACCATCGCGAACTTCAAGGTGGCGCTGGGCGCCGCCGGGCTCGCCGACGGTTTCCTGAACGCGGTCAGTCCAGCTAGCTGCGGGCGCTTCGCCAACGAGTACTACGACAGCGACGAGGAACTGCTGTACGCCTGCGCGGATGCGATGCGCGAGAAGTACAAGGCGATCATCGACGCGGGACTGATCCTGCAGCTCGAGGTGCTTCTGGACTGCCCTCCGGGCGATGGCCCGCCACGATCCCGGCCTCGGCCACGATGGTAGTGGCGGTTATCCCGGCGAATCCGCTGCGCTCCAGCAGCACGGTCCAGGTCTCCATCGAGACCGGGCGCTCTTGCACCCGCAAAAGGTAGCGTGCCGCGTTCTTGGCGATCCGCCACCACCCGCCCGGGCCCTTCCTGGCCAGCGCCACGACCTTGGACTTGATGATCGCCCGGTCCCTGCTGGACGCCCCGCGGCCGAACATCATGCAGCGATCATGAGCCGCCCGCCGGGCCTGAGCCAGCCGAAGGCCGCCGATACCACGTGTGCTTTGTCGGCGTCACGCAGATGGTGCTGGGCGTAGCTGGAGACGACGAGGTCGACGCTCTCCGGCGGCAGCACAAGCTCCTCGACGGGCATGGCCACGCCATCCAGGCTGGTGACGCCGAGCCGCTCCGCCTCCGACAGCATCCGCCCGATCATGGCCGGGCTGACGTCCACAGCCAGCACCTGCGCGCCGCGGTTGGCCAGTGGCAGGCTGAGCTGCCCGGTCCCGCAGCCCAGGTCGACGACATGGTCAGCCGGCCCGGCATCGGCCCGGTCGAGGATGGCAGCGGTCACCTTGGTCAGCCCGGCCGATCCGTGCTGGTCCCAGCTAGCCACCCGGCCTGACCAGACGCGGCGCTGGCGGCGGACCGCATGCTGCGTCGCGAATCGGGCCAGGGCATGCCTGCCCGCGTCCTGTCCTTGCCCGGTGCCGGGCGCCGGAGTACCTTGCATCGTGCCTCGCACCGGATGCCTGCGCCCGGTGCCGAGCGCCGGCTTATTGCATGAATTCATTTATCCAGGCTATCCACGATTTCTCTCATCGCCTTCGCCAGCGCTTTCAGATCTGGTTAAGAATTCGAGCTTCATTAAGATTTCATGAAGAATAGGCCGACTACTCGGGATATTTCTTCCGGTAGCCCAGGGAGCGCGGCGAGAAGCCATGCTTTCTGCTGCCAAGGTGCCGATTCCCGGCCGGACCGGCAGGTAGCCTGCTGGCGTGAGCCGGAATGCTGATGCGCGTATGCCCGCCGGGGCGAGCCGCCACGCCGGCGCAAGCCCGCACGCCGGCGCAAGCCGCCACGCCGGCGCAAGCCCGCACGCCGGGGCGAGCCGCCACGCCGGGGCGAGCCGCCATGCCGGAGGGAGCCGCCACGGCCGGGCGGGCCGCCAGGGCCGGCTCACCGGAACACGTGGCCGGACGCGCGCCGCGCTGAGCGCCGTTGCCGTCGTCGTGCTCGCCGGAGGTGCTTTCCTCTTCGTCAGGACCGCGGCCGACGGCACTCCGGGGAACGCTGCCGGACCGCCGCAGGGATCGGGCACGACCGCGGGGTCCCCTTCGCCGCGGCCTCGTCCGGCGAAGCGGCTGCCGGTCGGCAGGATCGGCAGCTACGCCGTCGCGGACCGGTCCCTCGTCCTGGTGGACACCTCCCGGGCGCCGCTGGCCGGCCGCCGGGTGCTGCCTACACTCGTCCGGTATCCGGTCATCCCGGCCAGGGCAGCCGCCGCCGGCGGGCTGGCCAGGGGGCTGTTCCCGCTCGTGCTGTTCGCGCCCGGCTACCTGCAGTGCGACGGCAGCTACCGCTCGCTGCTGCACAGCTGGGCGAGCGCCGGGTACGTGGTGGCCGGGGTCGAGTTCCCGCGCACAAGCTGCCATGCCGCCAGCCCGGACGAGGCCGACCTCGCCAACCAGCCCGGCGACATGTCCTTCGTCATCAGGCGGCTCCTGGCCATCAGCGGCCTGCCGCACGGCGTGCTGTCCGGCCTGGTGAACCCGGCGGCCATCGCGGTAGCCGGCCACTCGGATGGCGGCGACACCGTCGCCGCCATGGTGGCCAACACGTGCTGCCTCGACCACAAGGTATCGGCCGCCGTCATCCTGGCCGGGGCGGAATGGCCGCCGCTTCGCGGGTCCTACTTCGCCCGCAGGAGCCCGCCCATCCTGTTCGTGCAGGGCAACGCCGACAACATCAACCTCCCGGCGGACAGCCAGCTGATGTACCGGGCAGACACCAAGGGCCCGCGGTTCTATCTCGACCTCTTCGGCGCCGGCCACCTCACCCCCTATGAGGGTGACGGATCGCCGGAACCAGTAGTGGCGCAGGTCACCACCGACTTCCTGAACCGGTATGTGGCCGGGCAGCCGTCCGCGAGCGCGGCCATGCAGCGGGCCGGCGATGTAGCCGGGATAGCAGTTCTCGTGCACGGCAAGAAACCGCCGCCCTGATCCGATCACCGTCGCCGCTCAGGCCCGGCATGGCCGGGGGCGGCCGGGCGGCGGCCAGGTAGCGGCCGGGCTCAGTCCGCCAGCGCGCCGGGATCGGCTGGCACATCGATGGCGTGCTCCCGCAGGGTGGCGAGCGGTGCCACGTCAAGGGCCCGCTCGTGGGTTGACGCCAGCACCACGTAGGCCGCGGCGCCATCGTGATGAGCCCGCAGCCAGTTCACCGCCGTCACGCACCAGCGGTCGCCGGGCACCAGCCCGGGAAACTGGTACTCCGGCACCGGGGTGCGCAGGTCGTTCCCGATCCGGCGCTGATGCTCAAGGAACTCCGCGGTCACCACCGCGCAGATCGTGTGGCTGCCGCGGTCCTCGGGCCCGGTGTTACAGCAGCCATCCCGGTAGAAGCCGGTCACTGGGTCGGTGCCGCACGGCTCCAGTTCGCCGCCCAGCACATTTCGCTCGCCCATCTGCCCAGTATCCCGCACCCGCTGGCAGGACCCGCATGGCGACGATCGGACCGGAGAAAACCGACTGTCGGTCTTCCGCCACGGTAACCGACGACCGGACCGGGGCAAACCGACTGCCGGACCGGGGCAGACCGACTGTCGGTCTGCCGCCAGGGTAAGCGACGACCGGTCTGTTATCGGGGACCGACTGCCAGGCGGCCTCACTCCAGCCCCCTTAGCCAATACCGGGCAGCGGCGGCTCGCCGCCGGACCACCGCGCGACCCGCACGGCCTTCCCGACCTCGGTCCTCGGCACTGTGCCTTCCGGGACCAGCCTGACCCCGACGCTGATCCCCAGCGCGTCCCGCAGCCGGGACTCGATCTCGGCGGCGGGGGCGGCCGGCCGGGGACCATCCGTTCGATATTCGCAACATGCCACCAGCCGGGCCTGGGCTGCCCGCTCGTCCACCACCAGCAGATAATCGGGCGCCAGGGTCGGCTCGCCGAGCAGCACCCGCTCCACCTCGCTCGGGTACACGTTGACGCCGCGGATCACCAGCATGTCGTCACGCCGGCCGGTGATCTTGCTCATCTTGACCAGGGTGCGGCCGCACGGGCAGGCGCCGTGGCGCAGCGCCGCGATGTCGCCGGTGCGGTAGCGAAGCAACGGCAGCGCCTCCTTCGTCACCGTGCTGAACACCAGCTCCCCAGCAGTCCCGTCCGGCACCGGCGCGGCGGTTACCGGGTCGACCGCCTCCACCACGAAATGGTCCTCGTTCACGTGCAGCCCGTCGGCGGCGACGATGCACTCCGACGCCACCCCGGGCCCGATGATCTCCGAAAGCCCGTAGATATCCAGCGCGCGCAGCCCGAGCAGTTCCTCGATCCTGGCGCGCAGCTCGTCGGTCCACGGCTCGGCACCGAAGATCCCGGCCTGAATCCGCAGCCCGTCTTTCGGCCGCAGGCCCGCTGCGGCCAGCGCCTCGCCGAGCCGGATCGCGTACGACGGCGTGCAGGTCAGGATGTCCGGCCGCAGATCACGGATCAGGGTCACCTGCCGCGACGTCATCCCGCCGGACACCGGGACCACCGTCGCGCCGAGCTCGATCGCGCCCTGGTGAATGCCAAGTCCCCCGGTGAACAGCCCGTAGCCGTACGCGTTGTGCACGATGCTCGCCGCCGTCGTGCCGGCCGCGGCCAGCGCCCGAGCACACATCTTCGCCCATAGCCGCAGGTCGCCGCGGGTATAGGCGACAAGCGTCGGGCGGCCGCCGGTGCCGCTTGAGCCGTGCACGGCAACCACGTCAGAAAGCGGAACAGCCAGGATCCCGAACGGATATTCCGACCAGATGTCCGCTTTCGAGGTCATCGGCAGCCGCGGCAGGTCCGCCAGGGCCACCTCCGCGCCGCTGGTCACGCCTGCTTCCGCGAGCCTGCGGCCCTGCAGCCCGCCTGCGGCGAGCAGCCGGTCGATCATGCCGCTCAGCCTCGCCTGCTGCAGCGCGGCGCGCTGGTCCGCGGGCATCGACTCGGCTGCCGGATCGAACATTGCCGGCCCCCGCTCCGCCGCCATGTGCATCGACCTCCGCCCGCTGGACCTACGATGGCTGGTATGACCACTGTGCCCGACCGCTCCCGGGTGCGTCTGCCCGGTATCAGCTCACGTGCTTACGAGCATCCCGCCGACCGTTCCGCGCTGGTGGCGATGCGCAAACTGACCGGATTTGACGTGCTGCTACGCCGTCTGGCCGGGCTCTTCAGCGACCGCAGCCTGCGGCTGATGTTCCTCGCCAGCGGCGTGAAGGCGTCGCAGGAACAGTTCCCGCAGCTCTACCAGACCATGTTGGACGGTGCCTACGTCCTGGACCTGCCGACGGTCCCTGAGCTGTTCATCAGCCAGAACCCGGCCGTCAACGCGATGACACTCGGCACCGACAAGCCGTTCATCGTGATCACGACCGGCATGGTGGACCTGTTCGACGCCGAGGAGATGCGGTTCGCGATCGGGCATGAGCTCGGGCACGTGCTGTCCGGGCACTCGGTCTACCGCACGATGCTCTTCCACCTGATCAACCTGGCTCAGCGGGTGGCGTGGATGCCGATCGGCTACCTTGGCCTGCGCGCGATCATCTGGGCCCTGGAGGAGTGGTACCGCAAGTCCGAGCTGTCCTGCGACCGGGCGGGCCTGCTGGCCGGCCAGGACGTGGAGGCCGCTCGCCGCTCGCTGATGAAGACGGCCGGCGGCTCCCGGATGTCGGAGCTGAGCCATGATGCCTTCCACGCCCAGGCACGCGAGTACGACGCCGTTCCCGATGTGCGGGAGGGCCTGCTGAAGCTGCTCCAGCTACAGGGCAACACGCACCCGTTCGCGGTGGTCCGGTTCGCCGAGCTTGACCGCTGGGCCTCCGAGGGCGAGTACCGCGACATCCTGGCCGGGAACTACCCGCGCCGCGAGGACGACTCAAGCGCGTCGGTCAGCGAGGAGGTCAAGGCGGCGGCGCGGTCCTACCAGGAGTCCTGGAGCCGGACCGCCGACCCGTTCGTCGGCATGGTCCGCGGGGTAGCAGAGACCGCAGTCGGCGCCGGCGAGCGGCTCTTCAGCCGCTTCTCCAACCGCGACGACGACTGACCCAGGCGCCGCAGTCCCGCCCCGCCGGGTCGGCCCCCGCCCAGGTCGGCCCGGCCGCAGGTCAGCCCGGCCGCAGGTCGCCGGCCCGGGTCACCCCGGCCGCAGGTCGCCGGCCCGGGTCAGCCCGGCCGCAGGTAAGCCCGGCCGCAGGTC
>Ga0099828_10002791_pt1 | contig 12097 bp, 9 predicted proteins | sample CZO8metaG_2_FD_79338 | JGI IMG/M metagenome (GOLD analysis project Ga0099828, IMG submission 79338) | Vadose zone soil microbial communities from the Eel River Critical Zone Observatory, Northern California, USA - CZOApr15con2H1.8 metaG | ecosystem: Environmental > Terrestrial > Soil > Vadose...
CCAAATTTCTACGCCTTCTTTCCTTGCAACGCTTCTGGGCCGGCGGTTCTAACCGATCTGCTGTACTCAGGCCTGGGCGTGCAAGGGATGCTCTGGGCTACCAGTCCAGCTTGCACGGAGCTTGAGACGCACGTACTCGACTGGCTGGTGCCGATGCTTGGCTTGCCGGAGAAATTTCTTTCCACCGGTAGTGGCGGCGGAGTCATCCAGGACACCGCCTCAAGCGCGTCGCTCTGCGCTTTGCTGGCTGCGCGCGAACGCGCCACGAATTTCGCGAGCAATAAGAAAGGCTGCGACGGCCGCCTGGCCGCCTACACCTCGACACAAGCCCATTCGTCAATTGAAAAAAACGTCAAGATTGCAGGCCTCGGCCGCGACAACCTGCGCCTCATCAATGTCGACGAGAACTTCGCTATGCGACCTGACATGCTCGCCCGCCAAATCGAGCAGGATCGCCGTGCTGGTCTCGTGCCTTGCTTCGTCTGCGCCACTGTGGGCACGACTTCATCGAACGGCATTGATCCCGTTCGTGAAATTGGCCGCATATGCCGAGAGCACGGAATCTGGTTCCACGTGGATGCCGCCATGTCTGGCACCGCCGCGCTCTGTCCCGAGTTCCGTTACATTCACAACGGACTAGAGTTCGCCGACAGTTACTGCTTCAACCCGCACAAGTGGATGTTTACGAATTTCGACTGTGACTGCTTCTACGTGGCCGATCGCAAGGCCTTAATCGAAACTCTTAGTGTGTTGCCCGAATATCTGCGGAATAAAGCCACCGAATCTGGCGCGGTCATTGACTATCGCGACTGGCAGATCCCACTTGGACGCCGCTTCCGCTCGCTCAAATTATGGTTCGTGATTCGTCACTACGGCGTGGAAGGCCTGCGGTATCACATTCGACAGCATGTAGATCTCGCGCAGCAGTTTGCGGCATGGGTAAGCCAAGACGATCGATTTAACCTCGCTGCGCCTGCGCCACTCAACCTTGTCTGCTTCCGTCACAAAGGCGGTGATGCAATAAACCAGGCATTAATGGATCGTCTGAATCGCAGCGGCGATCTCTACCTCACGCACACGAAGTTAAGCGACCGATTCACGCTTCGCTTCTGTGTGGGACAGACGAACACTGCGGCGCGGCACGTGGAGCGTGCGTGGCACAGGATTCAGGAAGAGGCGGCGAGGGTTGAAAGCGAGAGGACATCGAGGTAGAGACCCAGCTTGCTGCGTCTCCACCAAGACAAAAAGACGTAGCAAGCTAGGTCTCTACAGAGAGCTTGCTACTTCCGCTTCAGCACCCGCTTCACTGCTGCGATGATGTGGGGGGCAGTCAGGCCGTACTTCTCCATTAACTGGTCGGGGGTGCCCGATTCCGCGTACGTATTTTGAATTCCGACGAACTCCATAGGCACGGGATGGGACAGCGCAGCGGCCTTGGCTACCAATGATCCAAGCCCGCCTTCGAGCACATGTTCTTCCGCGGTAACGATTGCGCCGCACGCGCGCGCCGCTTGCGCAACAGCCTCTTCATCCAGCGGCTTCAGCGTGTGCATGTCAATCACGCGAACGGAAATGCCTTCTTCTTCCAACTGAGATTGCGCCACCAGGGCCTGCGCAACCAGCAGGCCGCAAGCGATTATCGCGACATCGCTCCCGTCGCCGTGTACGTTGGCCTTGCCGATCTGGAATGTATCGTTCGCGCCATACACGATCGGCGCCTTCGGACGGCCCGTGCGCATGTAGACAGGCCCCTTGTGCTCCGCCATCGCTTTGACCAGCGCACGCCCGGCGAACTCATCTGCCGGGACCAGCACCGTGAATCCCGGAAGTGCGCACATCAGCGCGTAATCCTCAATCGCCATCTGGCTCGGCCCATCTTCGCCGATGGAAATCCCGCCATGTGATCCACAGAATTTCGCGTTCACGTGTGGATACGCAACACTCATGCGTAACTGGTCATAGCCCTTGTCGCAAATAAAAACTGCGAAAGACGATGCAAAAGGAATCTTGCCGGAAAGCGCCAGCCCGCTTGCGATTCCCACCATGTTGGCCTCGGCAATGCCGATGGTGAAGAATCGTTCTGGGAATTGCTTCTCGAATTTGGCGCTGTAGGTGGATTTCGAAAGGTCCGCATCCAACACAACAATATTTGGGTTGGTCTTGCCCAGTTCCGCCAGCGCCTGCCCATAGGCCTCGCGCGTGGCGACGCCCATCTTCAGTTCGAATTTTGTCTTCACGGTTGTGGTTGTTCCCAAATTGCCTCCGGTGCTCCTGTGGCGACGGCCGCCCAGGGTCGTCCATGTCGAGCGAAAGCTCGAAACCTTTCTACACCGCCGCTGCTTCCAACTCTTTCACCGCTGCTTGCACCTGTTCCGGTTTCGGCGCAACGCCATGCCACTCCGGGTTGTTCTCCATGAATGACACGCCCTTGCCTTTGATTGTGTGCGCCACAATCGCGGTTGGCTTACCATCTTTGGCTGCGCGCGCCTCTTCCAACGCCGGAATCACTTGCTCGAAGTCGTGCCCGTCGATCTCAGCCGTGCGCCAGCGGAATGCGCGAAATTTCTCCGCTACCGGCGCCGGATCGAGAATATCTTTCACAAATCCATCCAGCTGCTGCCGATTGTTGTCCACGATGCAGGTGAGATTCGTCAATTTATGAAAACCGGCAAACATGGCTGCTTCCCAGATCTGCCCTTCTTCAATTTCACCATCGCCGACCATTACAAACGTGTGATAGTCGCGCCTGTCGAGCTTTGCTGCCAGCGCTGTGCCAATACCGATCGACAAGCCCTGCCCCAGCGAGCCCGTCGATGCCTCGAGAACAGGCAACATGCGCTTATCGGGATGTCCTTGCAGCGGTGAGCCTAATTTGCGCAGCGTATTTAGCAGGCCGGGATCAATGTAGCCGGCTTCGGCGTATGTGGCGTACAGTGCCGGGCAGCCGTGTCCCTTGGAGAGAATGAACCGGTCGCGGTCTGCCCAGGTCGGATTCTTGGCATCATGCCGCATCACCCGGAAGTAAAGTGCAGTGAGCAACTCCACTTCCGAGAGCGAACCGCCGGGATGGCCGCTGCCCGCGGCGCCGATCATCTTCACTATGTCGAGACGCATGTGCAGGGCTATGCGCCTGAGCTTGTCTACTGGGTGCACAGGTTGATTGCTCATTTCTCCCCTACCGCTGCGGAGACACTTCGTTTGACTTCGGGGGTGGAGTGTGGGCCGTGAGTCGGCACTGCGGTCTGGGGAAGAAGCGCCGACCGCGCCTTACGCACCAGGTATTTTCCCCTCCCTGCAAGAAACCGTGCCAGCGCGCCAGCCACATTTTCCAACAACACACGGTCTTCGGAGCCGAAGGCATTCTCGCGATCGCTTTCCGCGGCGAGCACCCCCAATTCGCGGCCGGCCAGCTTCACGGTAACCAGTATCTTCGACCGGGTTTGCGGCAAGGCAATCGTGTTCAGGCCGTTTTCACCCCCAGCGACCAGCAATTGCTGTTTGTTCTCCTCGATGGTCAGATAAATTCCCACCCAACAATAGCGGCGGCCCTGGCACAGCACTTCAATCACGTCATCTAGCGGGGAATGATGGAATGAAGGCTTGTTGGCAGCGAGTAGGTGCTCAATTTGAGCGAGCAGTTCACGAGTAGGGCGATAGATTCTCAATCGCGAGTCCTGAAGTGACATTTGTAGGAAACGCACCCAGTCTAAATGCAGCAGAAATGCGGGTCAACGCGGTTTTCGTGGGTGCACCAGAAATGGTGCTCTATGTTGAGGCCTCCAGGTAGCCGAGCAGGGCCCCGCCTGATACGTGCTCCACCCGGGCCGTGACCCAGTGATTTGGATCGTACTTCCCTGCGAGTCTGAGCTTCAAGTAGTTGTCGGTGAGGGCCTCCGTGTGTTCGCCATCGAACACGTTTAGCGTGATGGCGTCTACGATTTTGCCGACGAACGATCTCTGGAATTCCAGCTTCTTCTCCGCCGCAAGCTCGCGCAGAATGCGATTTCTCTCTCGCGCAACCCGCACTGGCACTTGATTTGGCATGGTCGCGGCGGGCGTACCCGGACGCGCGGAATACGTGAATACGTGCAAGTACGTAAACGGCAATTCTTCTATGAGGCGGCGGGTTTCTTCAAATTCACTGTCCGTCTCGCTGGGAAATCCGACCATTACATCGGCGCCGATCGCCGCGCCCGGCATAGCTGTGCGGATCTTCTCGATCTTTTCGCAGTAATGCCATGGCCGATACTTGCGGTGCATTCGGCGCAGCACGCGGTCGCTGCCGGATTGCATGGGCAGGTGCGCGTGCTTGGCGATTCGGCGCGACCCCGCGATTAGCTGGATCAAATCGTCGCTCCAATCCATCGGTTCGACAGAGCTGATGCGCAGCTTCTGAAGCGATGTTTTCTCCAATATCGTCCAAACCAGATCTTCGAACCGCAGAGAAGGATCAAAATCGCGCCCCCACCGGCCAAGGTTGATTCCCGAAATCACGACTTCGCGGAAACCGGACGCAACGAGTGTCTCCACCTCGCGAATGACTTCCTCCAGCCTGAGCGACCGGCTTTGTCCCCGCACGTAAGGAATCACACAGAACGAGCAGCGGTTGTCGCATCCGTCCTGCACCTTGAGATTCGGTCGAGTCCGTTCATTGGCAGCATCGAAGACGGGGGCTGCCATAAGTTCCGTGTGCGCGAAGATGTCAGAAACAAAGACTTGGCTTTGGGCTTCAGGCGTCAGGCTTGTGAGCGGCACAAAGTTTGTGGCTCCAGCGGCTGAAGTCGCTGCGGAAAAACTCTGTTTGTGGATCTCAGGGGCTAAAGCCCTCCTCATTTCAGAGTTCGTACGCGGGCCTAGAGGCCCGCTCTTCCACGTTCTCGAGGCGGCGACTTCCGCTATTTTATGCTTGTGGGAATTTCCGACTACCCAGCGAACTCCAGGCAAAGAAGCGAGTTCCTCGGGCGCGCGCTGAGCGTAACAGCCAGTCACCAGAATCTGGCAGCCTGGATTTTCACGGTGAATACGGCGAATGGTGGCGCGTGCGTCCTGATCGGCGGAGGCCGTGACGGTGCACGTGTTCACGACGACAATCTGAGCCTGGGACGGTGCCGTAGCCCGTTCTAGGCCGCGATCCCGAAACTGCCCTTCGATCGCGGCTCCGTCGGCTTGGGTAGCCCGACAACCAAAATTCTCTACGTAGAAACTTGCCACCCTACTATAGTAACTTAGTACGTGCGCGTTACGTTTACGTGATAACGTTTGAGTTCGAAGTCCTACGATTCGAGTTTCGGGGATTCAAGATCCCAGGAAACCAGCGTTGCGGAGCAGGCGAGTCGCGGTACGATTTTTGGAGGCTGCTGAAAAGGTCGAATCACAAAGCAGCCAATACAGCTGATTTTGGATTGCAGCAGTAACGATATGGCCAGAGCCATAATTCGATACCAATGACAACGATTTCAAGAGCCTGTATCCTGCCGGTGCGGAACTCGCGGGAGCACGAACGAGTGACCCTGAGGTGTCTATGAAGCGCCGTATTTTGCTTGTCGACGATGATGTGGCTGTATTGCTCACCCTCAAGACAGTTCTCGAGCTGAACGATTTCGAGGTTCACACTGCCTCATCTGCGGCGGAAGCCATGGGCAAGCTCGAATCCGGCGTCTACCAGATGGTGATCACGGACGTGAGGATGGAGACTGAGAATGCTGGCTTCGAGGTGATCCGTGCTGCCCGCCAACAGCACTATTATCCCGCTACCGCTCTCCTCACCGCCTATCCCCCGGTCGACGGCAATTGGAAGCAACGAGGGGCACAGTCGGTCCTGGTGAAGCCCGTGGGAACACAGGATTTGGTGCGCCAGCTCGAAGCGCTATTAGTTGGACACGAAGACGAAAAACAGCGTAGCCGGGCGGTTGCAGCCCAGAGATCCGAAAAACGCACGCGCAAGTTAGGTGGGGAGTCCGGGCGGAAGGCTAGCTAGTCTCCCAATAGTTCGACTCTGGGCGGCGCCTGCGTGCTCTCGCTGCCGCTCCCAACAATCATTCTTGCCCAATTAGGCTGTAGCTGCCTGTTGCCGCTGCTGGAAGCACTCGCGGCAAAAAACTGGTCTGCCCTGTGTCGGCCTGAAAGGTACGGTAGTTTCTTTGCCGCACTGTGAACAAACCGTTCTGGTCTCGACCCTGGTGTGGGAATGGCCTTGGGGTGGTGCGGCTCCCAACACGGCCACCCGTTTCGATTTGCAGGCTTTGCACCGTTTTGGTTCATTCTTGAACTGCTTGTCACGGAAGAAGAGTTGTTCTCCCGCCGTGAAGACGAAGTCCGCGCCGCAGTCAATACACTTCAACATCTTGTCCTGAAATTCCATTGAGGATGCTCCCTTCGGCCCTTACCCCGTTGGCATCCACTTGGCCTGGGAAAAAACTCGTCCGTTCCCGTGGCACGTGATGGCACAGGGTCGTTACATCCCCCCTCAAAAATACCCTTGGATTCGGCCCGCCATGCATCCGAGCAGTGCATGGATGCTGCTAAGAAAATGCAAGACTGCGATCTATGAAATCGTATTTCCCAATGAAGTGGACAAAATAGGAATGGGCCGCCACCTGGAGGCAGCGACCCAACGGTTTCTAGTCCTGTTCTTTCCGCGCCTTCTTGCGACTGCGCTTGCGAGCCAAGGCTTCCTTCACTCGCTTTTTCTCGCCGGGCTTCAGGTAAAAGGAGTGGCGCTTTACCTCCTTGATGATGTCTTCCTGTTGCACCTTGCGCTTGAACCGGCGCAGCGCATTCTCGAGGGATTCTCCCTCTTGGATTCTTACTTCCGCCAAACTAACTACACCCCCAAACTCGTCCCGTTTGGACCGAATAGTTATTGCAAGGTTCCATTAGCAAGTCAAGAATTATGTATGTTTGTTAGCAGAAAAACTCATCTCGTGCTCCCCGACGGTTAATGCCTCCTCAAAAAATCAGTCTCAAAGCGAGCTGAACTTGTCTCGGTGCGTATGCCTCCGTAGCTGAAAAGAGATGCGACGGCTGGCGGAAGTGGGCTGGGAAATGACTGAGTCCAATAAACTTATCTGTTTGGACGAATTGCCCAGCGCTATTGAGAAAACCATCATCCGTGGAATTTACGCGCCGGTTGTCACGATTCAACAGGTTGAAGGACTCTGCCAGAAGTTCCAGCTTCACCCGGTCGCCGGCATAGATGCGTCGAGTCAGTCTCATATCCGTGCTGGCATAATCCGGACTAAGCAGACTATTGCGCCCCAGACCGGGCAAGCGATCGTTCCCGCTATTGTCGTCCTGATTGGGATCGCCAATTACACGAGCATTCACCGGTCGTCCACTGCCCACCATGACCACTCCGGAGAGTTTCCAGTCATTGAAAAGTGTTCCTAAAACGTCGTGAGAGCGGCTAAATGGACGCGGTTCGGCGATCCAGGAAAAGACGAATCGATGCCGCTGGTCGGTTACGCTGGGGCCGCGCTCGGAATGAGTCGCATATGAGTTCTGCACCGTGACCGGACGTCCAGCGACAAGAGCATCCTGACCATCGTCGACCGCGCGCGCCCAGGTGTACGCCAGGCGGAAATAAACTCCGCTGACCATCCGGCGCCGCACTGACACGGTGAGCCCATGGTAGAGGCTTGAGGCCGCGCTCTCGAATTGATTAATCGCGCCCAACTGTGGGACAGGCCGCGCCAGGGGATTGATACATGGCGGAAATGGGCAGGTGAGCGAGCGGGAGAATTGCCAGGTCGAAAAAGTGTCCACATTGTAGTAGGCACCCAGGAAGTTGGTGCCAGATTCGTCATAGACGGGGTACGGTTCCCGTACCGGCGGCGGTAGATTTACATCGCGCGCACGGATCAGGTCGACTCCATGTACGTACAAGTATGAGAGTCCCGCCGCGAAGCGATCCACGAGTTCGCGCTCCAGGTTCAGGCTGGCCTGTTGCACTTCAGGGGTTCGGAAATTTGGCGCAAACGCCGAAATGTCGCTGGTAACCCGGTTCGCCACGACGGCAGATGGCGCGCAGTACATTCCGTTCAGCGCGCAACTTACCAGCGGATTCGGATAGGTCGGGAATACCTGGTGGTCGAAAAATTTGGAATTATCGAGGAAAAGATTCGAGGACGAGATCCCATTGTCGGTGGCGACCGTTGACGTGTAGATCTGGGGGATCCGGGTATAGAAAAGCCCGTATCCGGCGCGGATCACTAAAGGCCGATGATTGCCGACGGAATATGCCAGTCCCACACGAGGCGCAAAATCATTCGTATCCATGGGGACTTTGCCGGAATCAGGCCAAAGCGGATTGGTTACTAGCCCCCTTGCGCTGAAGGTCTGCAGGTCATACCGGAGTCCCAAGCTCAGTGCCAGCCGGTTGGTGATGCGAATCGTATCCTGTGCGAACCACGAGTATTCGTTGGTGTCGGGATGCGAAACTGCCGAGCCAAAATTCTGGATGTAATAGCGGGGCACACCATGCGCATAGGCCCGCAAAGGTGTGGTTTCCAAACCAGCGAGCATCGGCTCGAAGGTAAACGGGTTCACGCGGATGTCGCTGAAAATATATTCCCCGCCGAATACAGAGGGGAAAAAATTGTAGACCTTGGTCAACAGGGCATCACCACCGAACTTCCAGGAATGCCGACTCCCGTCAAGGCTGAGTGTTTCCGCCAAATGCAGCCGGTGTTCGCGGCTACGACGCGGCAAGATTGTAGACCGGCCGAAACCGTCGATGATGTGAGTGATCCGCGTGAGCGCATCGGACGTGTTGCTGCTCGATTCCTGGAGATCGCGGGAGAATTGTGCCCGCAGATGGCTCGTCAGCCGCCAGAGAAGCACGCTGGTCAGCGAGACCGATGCGCTCTCGGTCGAAACATCTTCCTCCCCATTTTCACTAATGGCAAAGCTTGTGACCGGACTTGCCGGATCAAAGAAGACATTATTCTGGCCGTAGTAGCGCGAAGTATTCAGCCGTGCGGAAAGATACTGGTGCGGGGTCAGCGAGAAATCGATTTTAAGAAAGCCGGTGTTCCCCAGCAATTGTGAACGATCCTCGCCCGCCATTTTTGAGAGTTGATCGGCAGCGGCGAACACCAGCGCCTTGTCACTATCTTCGTAATCGCCGTGATGAAGCGGCTCGGCGCCTTTCTGCGGAACCACCACTGAGCTCCCGTCCAGAAAACGGACGACCGTGGGCACATGAAACACATGCTGGTCGAAACCGCCAAAGAAGAAAGCCTTGTTCCGCTTGATCGGTCCACCAAGGGTGAAACCGAACTGCTGCTGCTGATCCTTGGGCTTAAAATCCACAGACGCAGGTCGTGCGTTCAAAGCGCTGTCACGGTGGAAATAGAAACTGGTCCCGTGCCAACGATTAGAGCCGGACTTGGTAACCACATTCACCACCGCGCCGCCCGCCCGTCCAAGTTCTGCGCCATAGGAATTCGACGAGACGCGGAACTCTTGCACGACTTCATTCGAGAACTGATAGGGCGCGCGATAGCGACCCCGGGCCTGGCCGAAAAATGAATTATTGTTGTCCGCGCCATCGACCAAATAGCTGGACTGGTATCCCCGAATTCCGCCGAACGCCAAATCGCCGTTCGATGCCGACGTGAGCCCGCGCGGATCCTGAGTTACTCCGGGGGTCAGCAGGATGAGATCATTGAAGCGGCGGCCGTTCAAAGGCAGTTCCGTGATGGCCCGCTCGTCTAATACCGCGGACACCGCGCTCGGCTGCGTCTCGACAACCGGCGGTGCATCCGAAACCGTCACTGTCTCTTGCGTCCCTGCCACGGCCAGCCGGAACTCGAGTTCGGTCGTGCCGCCCACGTCCACATGCATCTGTGGACTCAGTTCGGGCGCCATGCCCGGCGCGTCAGCGCGTGCCGAGTAATCTCCCGGCGGAAGCAGTTCGAAGGCGAAGCGGCCCTCGGTGTCGGTGGTCGCCGAATAGCGCAGGCCAGTGGCGTCATTAACCACGATGATGGAGGCGCCCGCGATGCTTCTGCTATCAGGATCGACAACGACGCCCCGGAGCGAGCCCGTAGAGGCATCCTGTGCACAGGAGAAGGCCGCCAGTGCGAGAACGATTGGAATAAAACACAAGAGGCGTATTGCGAATCGGAGATGAAGACGAGAAAGCGAGATTTCTGAGGCATCGAGAAGAAACATAGGAATCCACCTGTGTCCGAAGGATTAGGAATCAGAGGGGATTCCAGGAAACTCTGGGGAACAGTTCTGTGATATCACGCACGAAAGGAAAAGAATGTGATGGGAAGGAGTCTTTCTAGGTTTGGTCCCGCAGTGGGAATTCGAGCCGTCAGCGTCTGACACACACGTCGAAGGTCGTCACTCGCATGTGTGACCTGTATGGGACGAACCAGGGCGGGCTGGTGTTAAGCTGTAAATTAGGTGAATTTTGTCCCGTTGGGGGCTGCCATGTCCTCTTTGCTGATACGTGGCGTGCTCATCTTGGTTTGCATCAACCTGGCGGCGCAGTCTGATCAAAAGGCTGAGCAAAAAAAGCCATCCTTACCTGTGCCAAAAGCGATAAGAACGCAAACCACGCGACTTACTCCGCGTCAAAAGCAAGCCTTAAAGATGCTTCAGGCTGCCGAGGCACAGGCGAAGGCGTTACCAGCTCCCATGAGGGCGTATCTGCTGTTGCAGATCGCTTCGTGCTATTCCGAAATTAATCCGGTCAAAGAAAGAAGGCTGCGGCTTCAAGCGTTCCAAGCAAGCTTGAACGTTGAGGATGACGACCAGAACAAAGAGCTGGTACAGGACGAAATCCTTCGTGATTTGCTTCACGCATCACCAGCCGATTTGGAGAAGGCGATACCGAAAGCAGTCCCCAGTCTTCGGAATGTATACATCGCTGAACTCTCGAGAGAGTACGCGAAGTCCAAACGCCATGACCGTGCCCTGGAACTGCTGCACAAAGTCGCCGCGGAAAGCACGTTCCCATACCGAGCCGCCGTGACGCTAATGCTTTATCTTCCGCCGGACCCCTCCAGCGAACGTCAGAATATTTTTAGCGAGGCATTAGCTGCCTATGAAGCTTCACCCGGTTCGGACCACATCCGGCTTGAGGACGTGGCGACGCTGGTCATACGCTTCCAGGATAAGCTGCCAGCGCCTTTGATCATGGAGGCAACCGAGCAAATCCTGGACCGCGCGAAGCAGCAGAGGGAGGAAGATGCGTCGCATCACTTTGAGATCGGATCTCGCAACGGTTCTGTCACTTTCGAATCCCTGTATGAATTACGCCTGTTTCAGTTGCTGCCGGTCATCCAGAAGCTGGATGAATCGAAGGCAAAACAACTGCTTCGGGAGGATCCAAAAATGGAGGCCGTGCTGAGGCGATATCCCCAGGGACTGCAGTCTTTGGACACCGGTCTAACGAGCACGCCTGGACCCAAAGGCGAACATTCCGACATCTTTACTATTTCATACGGTCCGATCCCAAATTACGACACTGAAAAAGACATAGATGCTATTTACACACTTGCGCGACGGGACCCGAAGCAAGCTCTCGAACGCGCAATGTCCCGGCGTGGGAATCTAGAGCAACGCGCCCAGACACTGGTGATCGTCGGGAATATCGTTGCTGAGCAAGATCCGTCAGTGGCAAGAATTGCCCTGAAGGAGGGTGTCAGGCTTTCCGCGGATTGCGAGCCCGTATTTCGGTTTGACAATCTTAAGAGCGCAGGCGATAGCTTCCTGCGAATGGGAGACAACGACACCGCAGCAACGATCATTGCCACAGGAACGAAATTTGCCGAAGAGCTTTATGCGAAGGACACAGATTCCACCAACCCCAACGCGGCAATAAAGGCACAATGGCCTTCCACCAACGTGTGGCTTCAATTTGTTGGCCTCGCGGCCCGCATTTCGCCGCAGATGGCAACCGGCATCATCGACCAAGTTCCAGATCCCGAAATACTTGTATTCCTGCGAGTAGCTCTGGCAAGTTCGCTAATGGGTCGAGAACGAAGAACAATCCGGGCGGTGAGACGTAACCAGGAACGCGAAGTGACAGAATTTTGGTAAGCACGAGTTCTACTGTTGCTGGGGCGGATTCGATCACAAA
>Ga0099828_10002794_pt1 | contig 12094 bp, 12 predicted proteins | sample CZO8metaG_2_FD_79338 | JGI IMG/M metagenome (GOLD analysis project Ga0099828, IMG submission 79338) | Vadose zone soil microbial communities from the Eel River Critical Zone Observatory, Northern California, USA - CZOApr15con2H1.8 metaG | ecosystem: Environmental > Terrestrial > Soil > Vadose...
AAGGTACGGAAAGAACTGCGCCTGCTGCGGGTTGGTGCCTTTGTCGAGGGCGGCCTTCGCGGCAGCAACGTGCTTTTCGGCTTCCGCCGCATTACCGCGTCGCGCCGCGATGCGCGCCTGCGCGTGTTGCCAGCGAAATTCCCACAGGTCCACGCGGTCCGACTTTATGTCCGGCTCGCGCAGCCCCGCGTCGTGGCCGGTCTGATACCACTTCGCCGCTGCGTCCAAGTCTCCTGCGTCGATGCACACTCGGCCGGCTTCGTTCGCGATCTCGCCCTGCTGGTAAAAATCCTTCACGGACACGTAGTAGTTGAAGACCTGCTGCTCATACTCTCCGGCTTTCTTGCAATCGCCTTCGAACGCGTAAGACATGGCCATGGCCCTCTGCGCCGCTGCTTTGCTCTGGGGAGTCGGGGCCACTTCAATCGCCTTCGCAAAGTACTTGCGCGCTTCCACACCCTGCCCCATCAGGTCGAGCGTGACTCCCGCCGCGTTGTTCGCCGGGGCGGAATCTGGCGTCGCCTGGAGAACTTGCCGGTACAGCACCAAAGCGTCTTGCAGTTTTCCCTCGCGCATCAACGCCTGGCCTTGCCGGACAAATTCAGGCTGTCCCGCCTGCGCCTGTCCGCCGGGCATTTGTGCCGAGAGAGATTCCGAGACAATGAACAGAAGGACCGGCATGTAGCGAACTTTATTTGTTGTTCTCATAGCGGCGCTATCTTACAAGATTCTTCTTCACCCTTCACGCCTTGTATCAGTCTGAACACACCGACTTCCGGCCCGGCACCCGTCTGGAGTAAACTTCTCGCCCGGCACCGGTAATACAGGCAGAATTCATCCCCTACTCCGTTGGGAGTCTTTGCTGCGTCGGGCCTTGGCTAGGACTGATACATGGACAAACGCATCGCTTCTGCCGACGCCGCCATCGAAAAGCTCACCGATGGCGCAACGATCCTCATCGGCGGTTTTGGCCTCTGCGGCATCCCGGAGAATCTTATCGACGCCGTTCGCCGCAAAGGGACTAAGAATCTCACTATCGTTAGCAACAACGCCGGCGCCGACGATTTCGGCATCGGCCTTCTTCTGCAAAAGCGCCAGGTCAAGAAGATGATCTCCACCTATGTCGGCGAAAATAAGCTCTTCGAGCAGCTCGTCCTCAGCGGGGAATTGCAGGTGGAATTGAATCCGCAAGGCACTTTCGCCGAGCGGTTGCGCGCGGGAGGCGCCGGCATTCCCGCGTTCTACACGCCCACCGGCTACGGCACTATGATCGCGGAAGGCAAAGAGACGCGCGACTTCGGCGGCCACATGTGCGTTCTCGAACGCAGCCTTCGTGGCGACTTCGCTTTCGTCAAAGCCTGGAAGGGCGATCGCTGGGGCAATCTCATTTATCGCAAGACTGCGCGCAACTTCAATCCCATGATGGCCACCGCCGCCGATTACGTCATCGCCGAAGTAGAAGAACTCGTCGATCTTGGCCAACTGGACCCGAACCAGATTCATACTCCCGGCATCTTTGTCGACGCCATCTTGCAGGGCCAGAATTACGAAAAGCGTGTCGAGCGCCGCACCATCCGCAAGCTCTAAATTTGTAGGGGCGCAACACGCTGTGCTCCCGTTACCGAGGATTCAAACGTGCCGACTACCGACGACCAAAAACGCGAACGCCTCACGCGTTGGAGTATCGTGGCGCTCATTTGGCTTTTGTCGTTGCCGTCGCTGGCCTTTGGTCTTCCCGATAATTTACCAGGCAATTTCGATGGTGCACGCGCCTACGAGCACGTCCGCCACTTAGTGGATTTGGGCTCAAGGCCGCCCGCATCCGACGGAATTCACCGGGCACAGGCTTACATCATTGCCCAATTGCAAAGCTATGGATGCCAGGTCGAGGAACACGATTTTCACGGTTCGACGCCGCTCGGCGACCTCGCCATGAAAAATATCGTCGTCAAGATTCCAGGCACAAGCCAAGGTATCGTCCTCTACGCGACTCACTACGACACTGTGCGCATCCCGAATTTCGTAGGTGCCGACGATGGCGGTTCCGGCGTCGGCACGATGCTTGAGCTCGCTCGGTTATTTTGTGCCCGCAAGAATTCCCTGAATGTGTGGATTGTGTTTTTCGATGGCGAAGAAGCACAAGGACGATGGACAGACAGTGCCAGCGTCAACTGGACCGACACAAACAGTACCTTTGGCAGCCGGGAAATGGCTGCCAGCATGGCCCTCTCCGGCGATCTCAAGCGTGTCAAGGCCATGATTCTCGCGGATATGATTGGTCCCGCGAACCTGAAGATCAAGCGTGACACCAACTCGACGCCCTGGCTCACCGATCTGATCTGGGCGACCGCCGCTAAGCTTGGTTACGAAAATGTCTTCGTCAGCGAGAAATTTCCAATAACTGGTGACGACCATCTCTCGTTCATCCGGCGTGGCGTCGCGGGATGCGATCTCATCGACTTTTCAATTCCGTACTGGCACACGCCACAGGACACGCTGGACAAAATTGATCCGCAAAGCCTGGCCGTCGTCGGACACGTCCTCGCGGAAACGCTACCCAGGCTGGAGAAGAAATTCCGGTAAGATTTGGTGGCCGGTCTTTAGACCGGCGATTTTATATTTAGGTTTTAGCTATTAACTGTAAACTGTCGACTGTGAACTTCTTATGCCCCTGACCGACGATCAAAAACGAGAACGCATCGCTCGCCGCATCGCCCTGGAACTCCGCGACGGCTACTACGTCAATCTCGGCATCGGCATGCCCACGCTCATCGCCAACTACGTTCCCGAAGGGATGGACGTCATTCTCCAATCCGAAAACGGCATGCTCGGCGTCGGCCCCTACCCGCTCGACTCCGAGGTTGACCCCGACCTCATCAACGCCGGAAAAGAGACCGTCACCGAGCTTCCCGGCACCTCTTATTTTTCTTCCGCCGATTCTTTCGGCATGATTCGCGGCGGCCACGTCGACCTCACCGTCCTCGGCGCGCTGCAAGTCGATGAGAAAGGCACGCTCGCCAATTGGGCTATTCCCGGCAAAATGCTCAAGGGTATGGGTGGCGCAATGGATCTCGTCGCTGGCGCCAAGCGCGTGTTCATTGCCATGGAGCACGCCACGCGGGACAATAACCCCAAAATCCTGAAAAAATGCACCCTCCCGCTCACCGGCGTCGAAGTCGTCGACCACATCGTCACTGAACTAGCCTTCATCGACGTCACACCCAGCGGCCTCCTCCTCCGCGAACTCGCCCCCGGCGCGACCCTCGAGTTGGTCCAGTCCCTCACCGAGCCCAAACTTCTGCTGCCGCCAAACGGTCCGCATCCGATGCCGACGTGAAAGCCAAAAAAACAAAACGCGCGCGTCCGAGAATGCTGCACATTGGCGAGGAAATGAAGCAATGGTCTGCCATGCTTGGCAGTGAGCTAAGCACGTGGCCCCAGGTTACGACGCGCCCCATGTTCGGTCTTCGCGGCTTCTATCGCGGCAAGAAAATCTTTGCCGCCTTGCCAGTCACCCGCGCAATCAAGAATCCTAATTCGCTGATCTTCCGAATCAAGCCTATGCCGCCCGATCTGTTGGAGCGCGCAAAGAAAGAACCGCGTATTGACACCGAAACCAGGGCGCCGGGCGCAAAATGGTTTGTTTTCGAGCTGAATTCCGAGGCCGACTTCCGCGACGCACTGTGGTGGATAAACCAGGCCTACGACCGTGCCAAATGATTCTTGTGGCACAGCCAATCTCGGCTGCGCTTCTACGACCTGGATACCTGAGGTAAGCTGGGATTCGTCATCCATGGATCCACATTCCATCGTCGTCGTCAGCCTGCACACGCCCAAGGAAAAAGTCTGGGGCGAGCTGCTTGTCATCCACCAGGCGGGTATCACCATGCGCGGGATCGATCTCAACTCCTTCGACCATTTCATCCGCCAGATCAACGAGCCCGACGGCGAGCGCATCGGTTTTCCGACGCTGTTTTTCCCCATGAACCGCGTCGAGCGCATCGCGCTCGACGAGCCTGCGGGCGCGATTCCTTCTATGAACGAACTCTTCGCCCGCAAAGTCGGGCGCTCGCTCGGCGAGTATCTGGCTCAGTTTGCGTGACCTGATTTGCCCGGCCTCAATTTGCGTGACGAACAGCGGCTGAATTGCGTTATTCTGTCTTGCAATGCAAGGCCGCATCTGGACGGTACCCAATCAAATCACCCTTCTCCGGCTCGGCTTCCTGCCGTTCTTTCTCATTCTCATTTCTTATGAGCATTACAGGTGGGCCCTGCTCGTCCTCGTCGTTGCGGGCCTCTCCGATGGAATTGACGGATTACTTGCCCGCAGCCTCAACCAGCGCTCTTCGCTCGGCGCCTTTCTCGATCCCATCGCGGACAAGCTGCTGCTCTCTTCATCGTTTTTGATTCTTGCGTTTGAGAAAAAACTCGCCTGGTGGTTAACTATCCTGGTGCTTAGCCGCGACATTCTCATCCTCGTCGTCGCAGTAGTGATCATTCTGATCTCGGGTTATCGCCCCTTTCCGCCCAGCATCCTGGGAAAATCGACCACGGCGATTCAGATCATTCTTGTCTTTGCTGTGGTTTTCGCCGCGGCGTATCCCGATCTGCGTCTGGCGCCCCTCGTTCACACCCTGATCTACACGGTCGCCGGTCTCACAGTGCTATCTGGTTTTCACTACTCGTTTACCATAGCGCGCCGTCTCAGCTCTTCCTAAGCGAGAACAAAAACAAGAAAGGGCCAGTTCTAGACTCGCCCATTTCTCCAAAACGGGATTCCAGGAGGCAACTATGTGCCCGGTAGTGCGTCCCGAAAATGGAGGAACATCATCGCAAAACTGGCCACGACCACGATTCCCGCGAGCCACGCGAGGGCGTAGGCTCGCTTGAACTCCGCAGCATTCATCGGTTCGCGGTCCGCCAGAAATTTTCCCAGGAGAAATCCAGCCGCGAGACCTCCGAAGTGTGCAGCGTTGTCAATCCCGATCGGCAGCAAAGCCATAATGAACAGATATACGACCATGCGGGTCATCTGCGCGCGGATCTCGCGGGCGTATATACCACCGCGCCCCGTGGTCATTCCCAGCATGACTCCTATTAGACCCGCCAATGCGCCGGACGCGCCAATGCCCACACCGAAGCCGTGGTAAATTCGGAGATTCCAGGCGGTGCTTGCTAGAAAACTGCAAATTCCCGTAAAGACATAGATGAAAAGATATCGCGCTGATCCGTAGATCCGCTCGACCTGCGGGCCGATGTCCACAAGAAAGAGAGAATTCATTGCGATGTGGAGCAAGCCACCGTGGAGAAAGATCGGCATGACCAGGCGCCACCATTCTCCCTCCAGAATGGCGATAGACTGGCGCGCGCCGAGCTGATACAGGACTCGACCGCTCACACCGCTGAATAAATTGAGACCGCCGGTCGCTAGGTTGGAGGCGACCAGGCTTACTCCAAAGAGAAGGAGATTTACAATCAGGATCAGCGTGGTCACGGGAGTCTCGCCGCCAATGGCTCCGCCGAGAGACTTGCTCACGGCGACAAGCGAAAAGCGGAGGCTGGTGCCGCACTCGTGGCAACGGGTGGCGCTGATGCCGACGAGGGCGCCGCAGGCGGGACAGATTTTTGGGCGGGGCTGCTCGTTGCCGGCGCCGAAGAAACTGCGTACGGCGTTTTTCCAGCGTTCGAATCGCCACTGCCATCGATAGGGAAGCGCCAATTCTCCTCCTTGCGGGGTTCGAAGAGCGTTCCTATAATACCGAAATCGCGTCTCTTTACCTTGAACAACGGGTCGCGGGCAAAACCATGGACAAATTCGAAGAATTCGGGCGCCGGCTAGACGAAGAACTCACGCGCCTTCGCCGCTATATCGAAGAGGAAGTTGCGCCGGAGACCGAGAAGCGCACAGCCCAGTTTCTGCGCGAAGTTTCCGAAAAACTCACCGAAGCAGCAAGCAAACTGGAATCGCGCAATGCCGCGCGCACGGCGCGGGATGCGCAGAAACCTGCGTCATGATCCGGGCCGACACGTGACCTCCTTCTGGGCCGCGCATCGCCGGAAAACCGCCTGTTACCTTTTTAGTATTATATTACTTCTATTAATTCCTGGCTGCGCTTCGCGCCGCATTGTGGCGGACCCGCGCCAGCCTCCTCCGGCCCAACCCTCGCCCACGCCGCCGGAGACCGCCGAATCCGCCAAACGCTCCACGGATGTCCGGCCAGGAGCAACGCCAACGGCTCCTTCTCCAGCGTCCAAGCGCAATAAGCCCGCTGCCGGGTCTCCCGACATAAATTTTATCGAGGAGGGCAACGCCTCGTGGTATGGCGAACCGTTCCACGGGCGGCGCGCGTCGAATGGCGAGACCTACGACATGTACAAGCTGACGGCCGCTCACCGCACGCTGCCGTTCGAAACGGTGGTTCGCGTCACGAATCTCAGCAACGGTAAGTCGACTGTTGTGCGCATCACCGACCGCGGGCCGTTCGTGGAAAACCGGATTATTGATCTATCGCTCGCGGCTGCCCGCGAAATCGACTCCGTTGGGCCGGGCGTCGTGCCGGTGCGCGTGGAAATCGTCTCGCCGGGGATCGACGGGACAGCGGGGTTTTTTACCGTCCAGATTGGAGCCTTCCGCGATCCGGCAAATGCCGAGCGGCTGCGCGAGCGGTTGAATGGGTCGTATTCGCCGATCTTTATCCAGCAGTATGATTCCCCCGACGGGCTCTACTACCGCGTGCGGGTGGGCCGCATTTCCGGCGAAGACGCTGCACGTCAATTTGGCGATCAGCTACGCACACGGGAAGGATTCACGCCGTTTGTGGTGCGCCTGGACGAGGGCGCGCCCACAGGAGGCAATTGATGGACGCAAACTGCCTATTCTGCAAAATCGGCGCAAAACAGATTCCATCGAAGATCGTTTACGAGGATGCCGAGGTCTTCGCGTTTGAAGACGTCAGCCCGCAGGCGCCGACGCACATCCTGATCTGCCCGCGAAAGCATTTTGAGTCACTCCATGACGCGACAGCGGAAGACCAAGCCGTCATCGGGAAACTGAATCTTGTGGCGGCGCAACTAGCGCGAGAGCGAAAACTTCTTGAAGGCTACCGCACTGTGTTCAACAACGGACGAGGCGCGGGCCAGTCTGTTTTTCATTTGCACCTTCACTTGCTCGGTGGGCGTGCGTTCCGCTGGCCGCCTGGTTAGACCTGTCATTCATAGCGGAGGGCGACCAAGGGATCGACGCGCATGGCGCAGCGGGCGGGGAGCATGCAGGCGGCGAGGCCTACCGATACGATAAGCGTCACCACGGCAGCAAATGTCCATGGGTCAGTGGCTGAAACACCGGAAATTTGGCTGGCGAGAAAGCGGGTGAGGGCGAGGCTGGCGCACAGGCCGATGATAATTCCTGCAGCCACCAGACGGAAGCCGTTGAGGAGCACCAGACGAAGAACATCTGCCTGTTGGGCTCCCAACGCCATGCGAATGCCAATCTCGTGAGTCCGCAATGAGACCGTGTAGGCCATCACGCTGAAAATACCAACGACCACGAGGACCAGTCCGATGGAAGCGAAGGCTGCCAGCACTACAAGCTCAAATTGCGGCCCACGGTAGAACTCTTTCAGCGAAGCTTCGAGCGTGCCGGATGTAGCAATCCGCACACTCGGATCGATAGCCCGGACCTCCTGGCCCATGTTTTTCAATAATGAGTTTGGATCAACGGCGGTGCGGGCCATGAACGTTCGCCAGTTAAATCCCGCAACGCTGTAAGGGACAAAGGCTTGCGGGAAAGACTGCCAGGACGGATTGTCATAGCCGCGTGTCTTGTAATCGCGGACGATCCCAATGATTTCGAAATAAGTGTCACGCGGCGCGGCAAGAGCAAAATAAGGGAGGTCGAAAGTGTCTAATTTGACCTTGTGCCCGAGAGGATCCTCGTTGGGAAAGTACTGGCGAGAAAAAGCTTCGTTTACGACCATCACGTCTCGCGCAGCAGACACATCGTCTTCGGAAAAGAACCGTCCGCGAACCAAAGGCAGTCCGAGCGTTTGAAAATAACCATCGCTGCACATTTCAAACCGAGTCTCCCAGCGGTCTCCGTGAGGTTTGCCGCGGATAATTGTGTCGCTGACCTCGTACTTCAGTGGCGGTGGGTCGGCAAATTCTGCAACAGAAGTAACACCGGGGAGGGCTCGCATGCGCTCCAGGAGTTGACGCGTCAGAGCGTTTTTCTTTTGCAACGAGCCGGCTAGGTCCGTGTTGTACGTCGGCGGCAGATTGAGCTCGAAGTAGAGAACATTCTTCGGATCGAATCCGAGGTCCACACGTGTGAGAATCAGGAAGCTGCGCATCAAAAGGCCGGCAGCAACCAGAAGGACGATTGACAGCGCAATTTCGCTGATTATTAACCCGCCGCGAAGCTTTCCATGCCGAAAACTTCCCCCAACGCCTTTGCCACTGCCTGTCAGACGCGGCTGCAAATCACCGCGCACAACGTGGAGCGCAGGCGCAATGCCGCAGAGGATCGTCGTCAGCATGGTAACGCCAAGAGATAGAAGAAGGACGGGCGCATTCATACGAATCACGCTCTCGTCGGGAAGAGTACCGCCGGGAATCAGTGCAACGACAGTTTCCAATCCGAAGTATGCGAACACACATCCGGTGCCGGAGGTCGTGGCTGCCAGCACGAAACTTTCAATGAAAAACTGCCGGATCAAGCGACCGCGGGTTGCGCCCATTGTGGCGCGCACGGCTATTTCGCGTTCGCGGGTTGTAGCGCGAGCCAGCAACAGGTTTGCAACGTTGCTGCAGGCTATTAAAAGGAGCAGGAAAACGGCGGCGAGCAGTGCATAAAGTGTTTTCCGAAAGTCTCCGATAAGACTGTCGAGCATCGTCTGCGGCACGATCGCAAACCTATTCTCCGGAAAAATCCCACCCGGGTTTGGCTTGTGCAAACGGTGCGCAATGGAATCGAGGTTGGCTCCGGCAGCGGCCACACTGACACCCGGCTTGAGACGTCCTGCCATCTGTAACGAGCGGTAGTTGGCCATGACCGGCAGCCAAAAGTTCGCATTGAAGGCGTTGAACTGCAAGGGCATGATTCCGACAAGCGTTGTTGGCTTGCCGTTCAAAATAAAAGTTCTACCGACGATTTTAGGATTACCACCGAACTCTCGCTGCCAGAGCCGATAGTTCATTACGAACACGGGCGGAGCGCCAGGGCTGCCATCTTCCTTCGAGATCGCGCGGCCCAGCAGCGGCGGGACACCTAGGTAGTCAAACGTGTTGGTTGTTACAAACGCTCCCCAAGAAAAAAATCGAATGGATTTGCCGTCGTCGTACGTGGGTCGCATGTGGATGTAGCCAATAACGTCTTCGAATACGTCATTTTGTTCGCGAAAGGCGCGCACCTCCTCAGGGCTGAAATACCTGCGATCTTTCGAGTTGCCGCCGTCGGTTAAATTGTGCAGTACGAATACAACAGATCTGTTGAAGTTTTTATAAGGAAGCGCATGGACAAATACGTTATAGACGACGCTGAAAACTACAGTAGATGCGCCAATTCCGAGAGCCAATGCAAGGATGGCAATCAGGGAAAACCGTCGATCCTTGCGAAGGTTGCGGAACGCATAGCGAAAGTCGCGGGCGAAATTGTCGAGATGAGTTTCCCAGCGCGTGTCGCGCACTTCCTCTTTGACCCGCTCGATACCACCGAATTCAAGTCTCGCGCGGTGGCGGGCTTCCTGGGGGCTCATGCCTGCTGCGACGAAATCGGCGATCTGCTGCTCGAGATGGAAGCGCAACTCGGCATCGAGCTGTTTTTCAGCGCGCTGTTTTCGAAAAAGGCGAGTCAGCCAATGCATGACTTGGACTGTACTCTGCAGTGCGGAGGATCAGAGCAACAGCGCCGGAGAGCCGCTCCCAATTGAGCATTTCGGCCTCCAACTGTTTCCGGCCCTTGCGGGTAAGGGAGTAAAACTTGGCTTCGCGACCCGTGTCTGTCTTCCTCCAATCGGCGTCGAGCCAGCCGCGGTCTTCGAGGCGGTGCAGAGCGGGGTAGAGGGAACCCTGCTGGAGCTGAAAGAAATCTTTGGAGATCTGCTGAATGCGCTGGGAGATCGCGTAGCCGTGAATGGGGCCCAAAGCCACGACCTTGAGGATGAGCATGCCCAGCGTGCCTTTGAGCAATTCAGATTTGTCTTGAGTCATGCGGATACCTAGGAGTCCTACCTTTACGCCTAGAATCTCTACCTATACGAACGATATAGACGTATGTCAAGCAGAAAACGTTTCCTGGCGGATTCCGGGTTTCGCGATATTTTGTCGATTTTCACGCTCGGGCTAAGATAGGGGCCGCTTTGAGGAGGAATTCATGCCCGTGCGGCGTGTACCGACGATTTTGATTTTGTTTGCGGTGGGTCTTGTGCTTTTCGCGGGATTGCCGTGCGCCTCTTCGGCGCAAGAATCAGCGGCTGCTCCCGCGGAGGGGAAGGCGCTCACCATAGAGCGCATTTACTCGCAGCCCAGCTTGAGCGGACGACTGACGCGCGGCGTCGCGTGGAGCCCCGATGGAAAGCAGCTCAGCTTTTTTGAAAGCAAGGGAACGGGGAAGGACGCGAAGACAGAGCTGTGGGATATGGAAGTCCCTTCGGGGGAGCGGCGCTTGCTCGTTCCCGCCGAAAAACTTGAATCTGTTCTTCCAGCGCAATCGGGGAGAGCAACACAGGCCACGGGCCTGGGCCGGCGCGCGTCCGCACAGTACCAGTGGGCGCCGGGAGGCAATGCGCTGCTGTTCGAGGGGCCAAATTCGCTGGCGTGGTTTGATTTGAAGTCGCAGACGGCGCGGACGCTGGTCTGGGGGAAGGAATCGATCGCGGACGCGAAGATTTCGCCGGACGGACGCTATGTGAGTTTTGTGCGAGATCACAACCTGTGGCTGGTCAATCTGGCCGATGGAAAAGAGCGTTCGTTCACGCAGGGCGGCACAGAAGAGGTACGCAAAGGCGAGCTGGACTGGGTCTATCCCGAAGAATTGGACATTCGAACGGCTTATTGGTGGGCGCCGGACTCTTCGGCGATCGCGTATCTGGAGATGGATGAACGCAAGGTTTCGAAATACCCGCTGGTGGAGTTTTCCTCGTACAGCGGGGAAGCGGAGTTCGAGCGATATCCCGTTGCCGGCGGCGCCAATCCCGCAGTGCGCGTGATGGTTGGCGCGGTGAATGGAGGCGAGGCGCGCGCGATGGATATTGGCGCGGAGACGGATATTTATATTCCGCGCGTCAACTGGCTCAGCGATTCGAAGCGGCTCGCGATTCAGCGTCTAAATCGCAAGCAGACGGTGCTTGACCTGCTTTTCGCGGATGCCGCAACAGGAAAGACGCGCACGGTGCTAAGCGAGAAAGACGAGTATTGGATTAATGCGAGCGACGATCTTCACTTTTTTAAGGATGGCAAGCGATTCCTGTGGTCCAGCGAGCGCTCGGGATACCGGCATCTCTATCTCTACGATCTGGAAGGGAAGCAGCTTGCGCAACTGACCAAAGGAGATTGGGAAGTCACGGCCTTAAACGGAGTTGACGAAGCGAAAGGCCTGATCTATTTCACGGCAACGGAAAAGTCGCCGACGGAACGGCAGGTCTACCGCATCAATACGGGCGGCTCAGGATTCAGACGCGTCACGATTGGCGACGGCACACACGCCGCCGTCCTGTCTCCCGACTGCAGCGCGCTCGTTGACACGTACTCGAACTCGATGAATCCGCAGCGGCAGGATGTCCTGCGCGCTGACGGAACCAAGATCGCCGCGCTCAACGAAAACAAAGTCGAAGAACTTGCGGCGTACCGTCTTTCGCCGGTCGAGTTTTTCACGGTGAGAGCGAGCGGCGGCGCGCAGCTAAACGCGCTGATGATCAAGCCGCCGGATTTCAATCCGCAACGCAAGTATCCGGTGCTGGTGTACACCTACGGCGGACCGCACGGGCAGGTGGTGGTCAACGCCTGGACCGGAAACAATTTCTTGTGGCACCAGCTCATGGCGCAAAAGGGCTACATCATTTTTGAGGTGGACAATCGGGGCTCCACGGGGCGTGGGCAT
>Ga0099828_10002795_pt1 | contig 12094 bp, 14 predicted proteins | sample CZO8metaG_2_FD_79338 | JGI IMG/M metagenome (GOLD analysis project Ga0099828, IMG submission 79338) | Vadose zone soil microbial communities from the Eel River Critical Zone Observatory, Northern California, USA - CZOApr15con2H1.8 metaG | ecosystem: Environmental > Terrestrial > Soil > Vadose...
CCTTCACCACTTCGCGCACGAGGATGAGGTCGGCTTCGCCCTGCTTAACTTTCGAGCCAGTGAGCGCGATCTCGTCTCCTTTGCTAAAGCTCACGCCCATGTCCTGGAGAAATGATTTCGGGCACAAATATACGTCGACGGTGTCTGTCCCATTCTTCACTAGCAAGTGAGCAACTTCTTTCTCGCTGCCTTTTGGAGGCAGTTTCACTTCCTCCACGGTTCCTTTCATCTTCGCCTCAGTGTGAAGATCGTACTTCGGAGGGCTCGCTGTGTTTGCTTGGTTTTTCTGGGCGCTTACTGATGCGGCGAGAAGGAGTGCAAGAAATGCCGCGAAAAAAACCTTGCCGGCACAACTCTGTGGGCACGAGTCGGTCGAAGCACGCATGACGCCCCCTTTCAAGGAGGTGCCAGGACCGTGCGCTCGGAGAGTCGCCAGGAAAATACCGGTCCCAGGTCTCCTTACTTGCTAGGCAGATGAAGCCTGCTTTCTGGGCACCATAGTACTCCATTTTCAAGGCATGAGATCAGGCGGATCGCGGAGGACCCAGCTCGATACTGAGATGCGGGCTCATGGCAAAAGAAGACCCGACTTACCTCGTCCGTTTCGCGCCAGCCGGGCTGGTGGCAAGCCTTCCGCGTAGGACCGTAATAGAAGCCTTCGGAAGCGGCTGTGTGCCGGACGGGATCACATACGGGAATAGCCGTCCCTGTCCTTCCAATTCCACGTTGAACCCCTCCTGACCTGGGACCTAAAATTGTGCTATCAAGCCTCTGGCCGCAGGGAGGCGGAGATGCACTTCGAAGATTTCTCGTTTGGCTCCCTCCGTATCGACGGCAACACCTATGCGCACGATGTACTCATCGAACGCGGGGAGATCCGCAAACGCAAGAAGAAGCCGTCCAAGAAGTTCCGCGAAGACTTTGGGCACACGCCCCTTTCAATGGAGGAGGACATACCCTGGGAATGCCGGCGACTAGTCGTCGGCACCGGAGCATACGGCAGATTACCGGTGATGAAAGAAGTGAAACGTGAGGCGTCACGTCGCAAAATTGAATTACTGATTCTGCCCACGATCAAAGCTATCGAGGTGTTGAAACAGGATCCCAAAGAAACCAACGCGATACTCCACGTGACTTGTTGAGCACCAGAAGGCTCGAACCGCGTGCAGCCAGTGTCGCGTCCCGTTAATTCGCGTCGTATATCGGAGGTTGTCATCCTGAGTGGCCTTGAGGCCGCGAAGGATCTATGCAGTTGATTGTTAATGCATGGATCCTTCTCTTCGCGGAGTGTGACGGGGCCGGACTTATGCCACGAAATTGCGGGACATAACACTAGCGCTGTCAACAAAGTGAAGTGAAAGGGACCGCCCCATCAGGCTAGATGCATGTTCTCATCTCTCAGCATCTACGAATTAACCCAGCCCGTAGGGGAGATCGATGAAGTACCGCCAACTCCCATCCGGCTGGCGACGAGCGACTTCGATACTGGTGCCAGAGGCTGACACATCGCCGCCATCGGTGGCGGTTCCGTGAAATCGCCAATCTGCCACCAGCAGCGCCGTGTCCCCCACTTGCCCGACTCTCTGCGTCGTGAGCTGGATCGTGGGCTTCATAGCAACATACTGAGCGAGGGCTTTACGAATTGCGCTAATGCCTCGCGCCGGCCCACAACGCGCCATGAGGAATCCATCCCATGCGTACAAGGCAACCAGCGCATCAAGATCGCCCGAGTTTAGCGCCTGCACAAAGAGTTTGTGGAGATCTTCCGGTGCTTCGGCTGAATTCACGCTGCTGCTCCTGTTGCTCTCAACCATGATCCACCGATTCACTTTATGGAACGAGGGTGCGAGTTGTACGGCCCCTTCAAACTGACCCACTACCCCGTTTTGGTAGCGTCCGAATTTAACCACGAAGGACACGACGGAATAAGAAGGAACCGTAAAAGGTGCCCCTTCGTGTAACTTCGTGTCCTTTGTGGTTTATGAAATTAGGACACTACACCGTTTTTATATCGCTGGTGAAAACCGGCCTCATCTGTTAAACTATAAATGCGTTTGATTTGATTCGGTTTTTGAGCAGCTTCTTGCAAACCAGCTAGCACCTGCCCTAAGCACTCCGACTCCCGTCCAGCGTAAACAAAACAAATTGAAAGGTACATTTTGAACACAATGGAACAAGGAACAGTGAAGTGGTTTAACGACGCCAAAGGCTACGGCTTTATCAGCCGGCAGAATGGCGAAGACGTTTTTGTGCATTTCTCAGCCATCCAGGCGGGCGGCTTCCGCAGCCTGCAGGAAGGCCAAGCTGTCGAGTTCGAGGTCACCAAAGGTCCCAAGGGCTGGCAGGCTGAGAACGTCAAGTCTCTCTAAGTAGAGATATCTTGCGAGGCGGCCGCGATCGGCCGCCTCTCTGATACTGCCCTGCAAATCTTCTCACCCGAAATCGGTCCGCTGGCCCCCGAAATCCGCCTTCATCTTGTGGCGCTAGTCGACTAGCTTTGCCGGAGGCCGTAGATCGTCGAGCGGCATCGAGAATCTCCGTCTGGATCGTCATCACAACCCTGTCGTGGCTTGGCGGCGACCAAAGAATCCTGGACAGTGGTTCCCTAGCCTCTTTCAAACTCGTGCTTCTTCTCTAATTCTCTCAGCGCATCCCGCATGGCAGACTCAAATTTTTCTCCCTGCGCGATTAGCGTCGGATTCGCCGTTGCATACTCGCCCTCCAGCTTGATCAATCCGTGCTCAGCAAGCCTTCCGGCGATTTCCAGCAGATGCGCTGGCGACGTCTCCAGATACAGGGCCTCCGTCGGATCGACGATCCACACTCGCCCACCAGCGAGCCGCGTCTGCCAGTACACCTTTCGCTCGAGGAACGCGGCAATCGCGTCATCATTCGCTTTCCCGAACACCCACTTGTTTCGCTTGAAATCGTAATGACGGCTGGAAAAATGCACTGGCAAGAGCTTCCCGGATTTCAAGAACTCGATCTGCCTTCGGTCTACTTCCTTGCGCAGGGCATTGATCACCGGAGCCTCGGAATCTTTCGATTCGAGCGAGGGCATCACCTCGCGCACCGTGGCCGAAAGGTTCACCGACACGGGCGCGTGCAGCCCGTCCGAGTTTTCCAGACGAATGTCGCCATGCAGAACCCAGAAATCCGCGCCGGATGTAGATTTGTGAAACGGCCAGTCCAGGTGAAATGTCAGCGGCAGCCCCGTGAGGGTCACGTAAATCTTTTTTTCTTCCAGCCCGTCTCCGTCGCCTTTCTCGCGCATACCGGATTCCCCCTGTTTCGCGCCCCTATGAATCCGTTGCTCAGACTTTTAGGCCAGATCGAACAGCAGCACTTCCGAATCCTTCGTGCCCTTGATCGTCAGTCTGTCTTCATCGCCAATCGCCGCACCGTCGCCTTGATCTAGCGCCTTGCCGTTCAACTCCACTGCGCCCTTCGCGACTTGAAGCCATGCGTGGCGGCCTTTTTCAAGCCGGTGCGCAACCTCCTGGCCTGGCGAGAGCACTGAGACGTACAGCTTTGCATCCTGATTAATTCTGACGGAGCCATTGGCGCCTTCCCGCGACGCGATCAGCCGCAGCTTGCCGTGCTTCTCAGCCTCAGGAAAGCTCTTCTGCTCGTAGCTGGGTTCGAGCCCATTCTTCTCCGGGAGAATCCAGATCTGTAGCAGGTGCACGCGATCTTCATCGGAGGGGTTGTACTCGCTATGTCGGATGCCTTTGCCCGCGGTCATGCGTTGTCCATCGCCGGGCAGTATCACCGATCCCGTCCCCAGACTGTCCTTGTGCTCGAGCTTGCCTTCGAGGACGTAGGTGATGATCTCCATATCGCGATGGGGATGCGTGGGGAACCCGCCCCCCGGCGCCACCAAGTCTTCATTGATCACGCGTAACGTGCGGAAGCCCATCCAGCGCGGATCAAGATAGTCGTTGAAGCTAAAAGTGTGACGAGTGTTGAGCCACCCGTAGTCGCCTCCGCCTCGTTCGTTGCTGCGTCGCACATTGATCATATTCGGCAAACCCTTTCCACGATGATTACTCGACTCAATTAGATGGCTGGAGGGGCGAAACGATTCCAGGGCCCTCTCAAGACTCAGAACATTGGAGGGACAGGCATCTCGCCCTCCACCGCGCGGAAAGTCCCAATTTCCAGCACCAAACGGCTGAGCTGCCAACGCCTTGATCCAGGAGACTCCTAGAAGTGGGGAACTATCCCAACTTGCCGATGTCTTAAATAGCGGAATTCGGGGAGGGGCTGTGGATCGGAGTCGGGCCGCAATCATTCTGACCATGGTGCTCGTGGGATGCGGGTCGCCCGTCGGCCCTCCGGTGGGATTTGTGAATCAAACTCAGCACTCCAATGCCGACCTGTGGGCCATCTGGAAGACGGCGCAGGATAAGATCGCACAGAGGGTGGATCTAAACCCTGTACAGCGATTTCTTAATCAAGCGCCTGCGGATATTCGTGCGGGAGATTCACGTGCCCTAAGCGTGGTGCCTCGCCAGGTCCAAGTTGCATCCGAGCCGGACGTGCTCTCGACGGCATTGTTCGCTGCTACAGGCAATTATCGCGCTGATCCCACCGGCCTGATTGCGTGCCCCGCACCTTGCAGTCTCCGTTATGCGGCTGCCTATTCCTCGTATCGGCCCCGCCTTACCAAGTATGCCGCCTCGTGGGAATTGCAGGATGATAACTTCGGCATTGTTCTGGAATACGAGTTCGAAAACCAGATCCTGACCGAACTCGGCTACGACATGAAGTGGCGATGAGGCAGTATCCTGAGGTGCGGCGTTAGCTGGCCCGAAGGACCTCGGCGCAGCCTTCGCGTTCTCTGCAGTAAGTTTTTCCTACTTCTTGCTTTCGGTCTTCTTCGCGGAACTTTCAAACTTCTCAGCCTTCGACTTCTCTTCTTTCTTCTCGTCCTTTTTCCCGCCGGAGTCACCGTTCGAAGAAGAGGAAGCTGCTGAGGCGGACTTCTTGGCATAATCCGTCACATACCAGCCCGAACCCTTGAACTGCACAGCCGGCGCCGAAATGACTTGCTCCACCCGGCCGCGACAGTCCGGGCACTTCTTAATGTGAGGATCGGAAAACTTCTGGATTCGCTCAAAGCGGTGATGGCACTTCTGGCATTGATACTCGTAAAGTGGCATTGGACTCCTGAAGCGACGGCCTGACGCTTTACCTAGATTCGATTCTAGGATTCCCGCTTCCGTCCCGTCAATTTACCAGGGTAACCGGGCAGCACGACCTAGGGTGATAGACTTCTGGCGATGAAGGCTGACCACGAGTTCGGTTCCAACTCCAACCACAACACTCTCGCTCCCGGCCCGGTACTTTATCTCGTCGCAACCCCGATCGGAAATTTGGAAGACATCACGCTGCGTGCGCTGCGCGTGCTCAAAGAAGTTGACCTGATCGCCTGTGAAGATACTCGCCAGACGCAGAAGCTCCTGAATCACTACGGCATCACTACCCGCAGCATCAGCTACCACGAACACAACGAGATGACTCGTGCCGCCGAGCTGATCGTCGATCTCGAGCAGGGTACGCGCATGGCTCTGGTGACTGACGCGGGCATGCCCGGCATTTCGGACCCCGGTTTCCGCCTCATCTCTCTCGCCATCCGGCATCATGTACCGGTCGTGCCGATTCCCGGCGCTTCGGCATTCCTGGCAGCACTGGTAGCCAGCGGACTTCCGGCGGATTCATTCCGTTTCAGCGGCTTCCTTCCCGCCAAGCGCGGTCAGCGTCGCGAGGAACTGGAGAAAATCAAAGCCTCGCCCCGCACTCAGGTTTTCTACGAAGCACCGCATCGTGTGATGCAAACCTTGGAAGACGTTGTCGAAATCCTTGGATCGGAGCGGCACGTGGTAATCGCCCGCGAGGTCACCAAGCTGCACGAAGAATTTCTGCGTGGACGCGCCAGCGAAGTGCTGGAGACACTGAAGTCTCGCGGTGACATCAAGGGCGAGATTACGCTGCTCATCGGCAAACCTGAGGAGTCGGCACAGAAACCGGCGGCGTCTCGCGTAAGTGTCCGTCAGCGGGTCGGACAAATCATGTCCGAAGAGAAACTCGACGAAAAAGCTGCCCTGAAGAAAATCGCCAAAGAAATGGGGCTCTCCAAGAGCGAGGTCTACCGGGAACTGCAGAGGAGCAAGTGAAGCACTCGGCCGTCGGCACGGTCCGTAGGCCCAGACGCCCTCGTCTGGGCGGCCCAGCCCCGCTCGGCTACTTCCCGCCTAACTCCCGCTTCACGATCTCGCTCACCTGCTTGCCATCCACACGTATTCCCCCTGCGGAAAACCGCGCCATGACATTCTTCATCGCGGTGCCCATATCTTTCATCGTGGGCGCACCCATCTCCGCAATGACGGCCTTTACTCCCGCCACGATCTCCTCTTCGCCCGCGGCCTTCGGCATGTAAGACTCGATCAGCGTGATCTCGGCGGCTTCTTTGTCGGCCATCTCCTGGCGGCCGCCCTTGGTAAATTGCTCAATGGAATCCTTGCGCTGCTTGATCAGGGTGCTCAGCACCTGTTGCGCTTCTTTGTCGTCGAGCGGTGCCATCTTCTCGATCTCGCGGTTCTTGAGCGCAGTCTTGACCATGCGCAAGGTCGAGAGCCGCTGCTCATCGCGCGCCTTCATGGCTGCGGTAATGTCCTTCTGAATCTGTTCGATGAGGGCCATGGGGAGGAATTATAGATGGTCGGCGTTTGGGGACCGGCCACCTTTTTGGACTCCGGATGAACACTGGGCACAGCGATGGTTAAGGCCGCGATTTGGAGCACATCTTCCGCAGCCTGCCCAAAGTGTCGTGTCCCGTTCATTCGCATTAGCGCCGCGCCCGGTAGCGTCGCACGCGGCAAGACGTACACCGTCTCCGGTACGCCGTTCAATGGCCTCTCGCAGGGAGCTGCCTACGGCGATGATTTCCAGGATGCCACTAACTTTCCGCTCGTCCGTATCGTAAACCAGGCGACAGGACACGTTTTCTATTGCCGGACTCACAACCACAGCACCATGGCCGTGGCGACCGGAACCAGGAAAGTGTCCACAAATTTCGATGTGCCAGCGGGTGCGGAGACGGGGCTGAGCCAGTTGTTTGTGGTTGCGAACGGCATTCCGTCCTCTCCCTACTCGATCAAGGTGCGGTAGAGTCAGTTCATGAACAGGAGAAGCGCCGCATTGAAATAAGTGTGGCGCTTTTTTATCAGAAAGGGTGGGTACACCGCGCCTGAAAGCAGCTGGTTGAACTGGCAGCGGCCGTTCGATTTCGCTGCCGCGCAAGAACGACACTCTCTTGGGCTTGTGATGTAAGGCCCGTGGACTCTGTCACTGTACGTCGAGCGTGAGCGCGGTCGTGTGACTCAATGCACCCGAGATAGCTGTGACAGTGACCGTGTAGGTCCCGGCAGGTGTACCCGTGGGAGGCGGGGAACCAGTACCTCCTCCACTCGAACCTCCTCCACTCGAGCCTCCTCCTCCGCATCCGGCCAATCCGATCCCAACAGTCAACAGGAGGAGCAACACTGAAGGGGCAAGTACACGAACGTAGCGGCGCCGGCGTGTCTGTGCCGAGGGAACCAGCACGACGCATAACAGCAGGGCCATGATGGAGCTTGACCAAACCGCCGGACGGAAAGGCGATCGATCGGTCGGACTCCTCAGAGCGGCTGCATTTCGCGCCGTCGTAGTGACCGAGAGCGTGCCGATACCGATGCCGCTGGCCAGCGGATACGAGGTCGGGTTCACCGAGCACGTAGTGGCTTGCGCCGGCACCGAACACGAGACGGTCACCGTCGATGAGAATCCGAAGAACGGCGTCACCCCAATGTCGTTGATGTACGATGCAGTCCGTCCCGCCGTCACCGTTTGGGTTGTTATTCCCGGTCCGCCACGGTGAAGTCGGCTACCAAGTTCAACGCGAGGGATGACGAGGTTGAAGCCGTGTAATTTCCATCCCCGGGATAGCTTGCGGTGATGTTGTATTGTCCAGGGGCCAACTGAGTGGCATCAAAGGTCGCGGCTGCCTGGGTGGTGCCATTGGAGGTGCTTCCGTTGGCCAACGAGGACGTGCCCAGCACCGTGCCGCCGGAACTGAAAGTGACTGTCCCAGTGGCCGGAAAACCGATTCCCGAAGCACTGACAGTTGCCGCGAGCAACAAGGACTGCGCGGTTTTCTGCGACGTGAGCACTGTAGTGGTCGCGAGGTGCGTGATCGTGAAATTAATGGGTGTTAAGTTGACGCTAGAATTAAAGCTATTATCTCCGTAATATCCCGCTGTGATGGAATGCGCTCCCGCAGCGATCTGAGTAAGCGGCGGAGTCAGGGCATTGCCTTTCGCGTCTAGCCAATTGGACCCTTCGCTCGCGCCGTTAGTATCCCAGAAGTTTACGTATGCGCCTGGGACGCCGTAGCCAGATTGCCCAGCGACGTGGGCCTGATAATAGACCGGAGTTCCATAAGGTCCGCTGGTAAATGGAACCAAATTGCCGCTGGGGTCAGTGGTCAGAACGGAAAAGGTCGTGGTTGTTTGCTCTGGCTGAATCGTCACCCACACGGGGGGAGTGGAATCGCTCCCGGCGTAGGTTCCATCACCGGCGTAGTGCGCGTAGACCTGATACGTTCCGCCCGGCAACACATGACTTACGCCAGCATAGGATCCCTGGGCATCTAAGGTGAAGAGATCTGCCGTGCTGTCACCGACCAGATTGCCTCGGGCGTATCCGGTCTGAGTCAACCAAACCGGCCCGCTGGGTGTCCCGGTGCCGCTATTGGGAGTCACGTTCCCTCCGACACTCAAGGGCGCGCCGTGCACGCCAGTAGTGGGACTGATCGAAAAGGTTGTTGTGGTAGGACTGAACGTGACCGTGTTCCACTGATTGATCAGATTCGTAACATTTACGGAGCCAAGTCCTGTGGCTTGGTCGTAGCCCTTTCCTGTCTGGTAAGTTGCGCCGGAAGTTCCGTAATTGGTCTCGCCGGGCACGGCGTTGTTACCAACAGTTACATCGTTGAAGACACAGGTACTCGCGGGCGGGGTCTGGCCTGAAGCATTGCATTGGGCGAGACTTTCTGCCGCAGCCAACCTGTACAGTACATAGTCTGGCTGCCCGAGGCGGACCAATGTCTTGTTCCCAACCAAAGCCATGATTCCGGCAAAGGTCGGAGCGGAGGCAGACGTTCCGCCCACGCCTACGAAGAAGATGTTCCCATTCGCGTCCGGAACGCAGGACCCGCGAATGCATAGCAGATACGGATCATGAATGGCCGCCGTCAAAGAGACGTCAGGCACATGGCGGGCGCTATCTGAAGGAATTCCGGCGACACCGGCCTGCCAAGACGGTTTCGCGAAGAACTTGCTCGCCCCTCCCCCTCCCGCCCAGATGTTCGGCTTGCTGCATCCGGATTGACCCGATGCGCAGCTTTGATTCCATGCGTTTTCGGGAATATAAGAAATTGCGGATTCTAGCGTAGGTTGCGCATTCGTCGACCTCCAATAAGTGCTGTCGTGACCATTCTCATTGAATATCGTGCCACCTACGGCCACCGTGTAGGGCGTCGACGCCAACAAGTTTACGGAAACTCCGTGGGTCGCCGAGGTCTGAGTATTCGGGTTGTCGCAACCCGCGGATCCCGAATCGCCGGTTGCGACTACGTAGGTAATTCCCTGTGCCGCAGCTTGCTGCGCCAGGCTTGCAACGCCCGATGCTTCAGCGCTAGTGAAATTCGCCTCGCAACTGCCAAAACTCTCGCTCATCACGTCCGCCAGGTTATTGTCGATGATGTACAACTCTGACAGGTCGACGCCGTCGGTGGTCGCGGTTGATTGCGAGACCACCAGCGCCAACCAGGCCGATGGGGCCACTGCTCCTGCCCATGTCGTATCCAGGACTGCCTCGAGCTCCTCTGCTCCGCCCAGATTCCCCGGGTCCGGACCATTCACGATGATCTGCGCTGACGTCGCCTGGTCGTACAGCCAGTAATGGAAATAGGTAACGTCCTGGAGATTGATGTTGGAGCGCCCCACGATCGCGACCTTAGCCAAGCCGGACCCCAGTGGATTAAAGTTATAAATCGTGTAGAAGTCCGCCGGTGTAAGTGCATGGGCTCCGCCGCTCGAGGTAAATTGCGGCCGGGCTCCCGGCACCACTTTTGCGGAGAACTGTTCCTCCGCAAGATGCACTTGTGGTTTCTTATAGAAGTTGTGCAGAGTGAACACACCTTCCACGCCCGGCCACAATGCCGCAGGGATGGTCGGATCGGTCGCGTTGGCCCAGTGTTGTTTCCCAGTCACCACAAACTTCCTGATGGAAGTTCCCAACGCATCCTGCACCTGGGCCGCTGTTCCGGAGAACTCAATTACCGTCCGCCCTTTGCTGACGCGAACATCGTGAAAGCCCTGCGCTTGCAGCCACGATGTGATTTTCTGCGTGTCGCTGTTCGCCAGCCCAAATTGCTGTCCAAATTGTTCGGGCGTCAACCACTGGCGGTATCGTGGTGAGTTCTTATCCTGCTGGTCCTCGAGCAATTTCTGCAATTCTGCTTGCTGTTCCGGGCTGCGTTTGAGCACGAGCAGCATTCGGTCCATCGGCAGATCCAGGGGCGCCGCTCCGCGGTCAAACTCGACGCGCGCCAACCGATGGACATTCCCGGTCAGCGTGATTCGTTTTGCGTTGTCCACTGGTTCGACCAGGCGCGGACTCGCCTGCCCGAAATATGTTTCTTCGGGATGGATCCCGTTTTCGTTTTGTCCCGTTTGGGTCAGTACAAATGGCGCAAGCGCGAAAATGAAGAAGGAAATAAGCAGAATGAACGTCAATCCACGGCAATGCATCGCGCTTCCTCCACAAGGGGGAGACAGCTTGACTGCGAACAAACGGATATCTGATCTTCCTGGGGAAGGAGGAGGGAGGAAGGCGCCTGTAGATCCTCTGAATGAGTCCCCCTCGTAGAGGATCTACTTACGTTGGGCAAGAATTTACTTAAAGCGAGGGAACCTGTCAAGTAAAAAGACTGAAAATCTCGTCAGTCTGTTAGCGAAACGCGTGATTTCGCCCTAAACTTTAACGAATACCTGAACCATCTCTTTGTCTCGCCACGGTGGTTGGTCGACCGCACACACAGTGACGTCCGTATCGGTATGATTAAACGCTGACAGGTAAGTTTCGCAAGTAGTGGTCGGGGATCGCACCTTGATTCTGTACCCGCCTGTCAGGTTACTCCAGCGATTGTCATCTAGGTGAGCATACGAACGGAATCTACCATAGCTAGAGCGTGCGTTGGGATTGTGATGTATCAGGCGATTACACCACCTATTTTTGAGCGCGCCCTACCTAGCCATTATGAGATAGCTAGATAGCAATCGACCGGCAGCCACTTCCGCCGCATACCGAGCCGCCGTCCGGGATAAACTAACAGGCCACAACATCAGTCGTTTCCGCGCTGCGCAAGAATCGCCGTCAGTGTGCAGAGCGCTTTGCCGCACGAAAGCTAGCTCGTCGAAGAAGCTCCTTGGGCAAAAATTCCTCGGCACCCCCGCTGAGTCACAGAGCCACAGCACTTTCCCTGCTTGCACTTTCCAATGAAATGGTTCAGGTTCATTGCATTGCAATGGAGGTGAGGCCGTGATCCGCTCCAAGATTCCTTGCTTGCTGCTTGCGCTGGCACTGTTCGCCATTCCCACTGCGGGGCAAAGCGGTGTCCCCGCCGAACCGGAAACAACTCCGGCATGTCGCACTGCGCGCCCACTTCCGCCGATTCCGGCCAATGCCGAACAAGTGGCAAACGAAATCGGAGTCATGCCTTTGGTTCTACGTGTGCGCGCGCTCGCCTACGCGTGTAATGACGCCCATAGTATTTCGGTCGAGGAACTCGCGTTGCGGCAACAGATAACTGAGGCGGTGGTTACAGCTTCACTCGATGTGGACGGAGTCTTGGCCGAGATCGACCATGAGCGAGCCCAGATACTCGAGCTGCGAGAACTGCTCTCGAGCAAACGAGATCGCAAGATAAATCTGCTTTCACTGGCGAATATCGTTACCGGCACAGGCTCAGGCGTCATCGGTACAGCCA
>Ga0099828_10002799_pt1 | contig 12082 bp, 11 predicted proteins | sample CZO8metaG_2_FD_79338 | JGI IMG/M metagenome (GOLD analysis project Ga0099828, IMG submission 79338) | Vadose zone soil microbial communities from the Eel River Critical Zone Observatory, Northern California, USA - CZOApr15con2H1.8 metaG | ecosystem: Environmental > Terrestrial > Soil > Vadose...
ACGCGCCAACCGAGCCGTCTTCCGAAAGCGCCTTCGACGAGGTCGCGCACGAGGTCCCATTGCTCCGGGGTAGGGATGTGGAGGCTTGGGCTGCGGCCGGCGCTCCCAGGCCACCACTTCGACAAGGTGATCCGCCGGGTGGGCTCGCCGAAGCGCTCGCTCGATCTCGTGATCTGTACCTCGAAGTGCTTGGTCACTTCTCGCCGGGCCAGCACCCACGTCGGCGCCAGTCGCGCGCTCCCGCACGTCATGCAGGTCTGTGCGTTCGCGATGTTGGCGGCCCCGCATTTCTTACAGATCCGTTGGCTGTTGGGAACCACGTCGATGGCGGGCGCAACACTCGGTGGCGGTGGCGTGACGGGCGCGACCTTTCGAATAGCGGTCCGCGCCGTGTTGCCACGCCGCGTGTGGCCCGATCGCCCCGCCGTGCGCGCCGCCGTTCTCATGGACGCAGTGGCGCTGACCGCAGCTCAGCGACGGATGCGTCGGGTCGTCCCATGGCGTCGCTCAGCGGGTGTCGGCCGGTGCGGGCCGCCACCTGCCAGATCTCGCTCAGCGGGCCGGGTACGCCGCGAACCTCGTCGAGAACGCCAAAGCGGAACGCTCTCGCGATCCACGGACCCTCGTTCTGAGTGGAGAGAAACGCCGCGGTCGCGCGGCGCAACTCCGTCGCCCGGCGCTCGTTCGGCGTTACCGTGAGGACGAGCGGCCACACCGGCAAGTGGTTCCGCCAGGCGCCGCTACGGCACAGGTCGAGGTAGCGCCTGATCTTGCGTTCGAAAAACCCGGTGCCCTCGCTCCCGCGATCCGCCTCGATGAAGGCGTGGATCTGCCGTCGGTCGACGCCGTAGACCAGTCGGGCATCGGGCATGACCGCGTCCGGCCCCAGGCGCGCGGCCGTTCGCCAGTCGCACTCCCACAACAGGATCTTGTGAGTTGGGTGGGTCTGGGCGCTGCGTTGAAAGGCGAGCGCGATGTCCGCGACCATCAGCGCATGCGCAATGAGGAAGGTGCCGCGAAGGACCGGCCGCCGCTCGGGGAAGTCCGGTTCGAGGGCGCCGAAACATCTGCGTCCGACTCTCGTCAGGAAGTACGCGATCCGTGTCGGAGCGCCGTTCGGCTCGCCCGCAAGCAAGGCATTTGTCGTGACGAGCCCGGCTTTCTTGAGGCGACCGAGCACCCGCCAGGTGATGACCCGCCGGGAGTCCGGCGTCAACGCAGAGCCGCCAAAGAGGAGTTCTTCGATCTGCGCTCGGCTGAGGTAGCGGTGCTCCGCCAGGTGACGGACGCCCTCACTCTCGCGAGGGGAGAGCGACATCACGTGCAGAGGTTCAGACGGACAAACTCAGCGCGGAGCTGGGCCACGTTCTCGAACAAATGTGACCAGGAGGCTGTTACGCGCAATCAATGCCTCCGTAACGCCCGAAAGGACAGCGAACCGGGCCCAACTCAGAAGTCTGGACCACCCTCGTATCCACCGGGCACGCGTTCACGTTGGCCGCGTCGCGTCGCGAGCCTTGACGATGGCGAGGTCGCCGTAGTAGCCGCAACGGTCGCAGGTTCCCGTGATGCAGTAAGTCGTCAGCATCGTCGGACGCGTCTCCCAGACGCAGCGCTGGCAAAGGCTCGGGTGCTCGGATTTCATCTGCTAGGTCCTTTCTGGGGCTTCCCAGTCGCCGACGGGATCAGCACGCAGCGGCGCGGCTGTGAGGCCGAGCGCACGCTCGAGCTCGGCGTCGACGAGCGCCACCTTGGTGGCGTACCGCTGCCGCGATCCGGCGCGGATCTCGTCGGCGATCTGCGGGTCCCGCACCGGCGGCGCCGGCAGCGTCCGCAGCGTGAACGCGGCGGAGGTCTGCCCACGGACCGAAAGACGCGCCGCGGCCTCGAACCGCGCCAGGGACATCAGCGCGGTCGCATCGAGCGGCGAGAACTCGTGGGCCAGCGCGCTGGCGTCGTCCTGGCCGCACTGGAAGACCGCCCGGCTTCGCGCGTTGGAGCGGATCGCCTCGCGCAGCTCGCGCGGCAGCTGTCCCAGGTGCTGGTTGGCGATGGTGAGCGAAAGGCGAAGACTTCGCGCCTGCGCCAGTGCGTCCGCGAAAGGCCCGGCGATGCCAACAAAGTTCTGGAACTCGTCGATGTAAAGGGAGTAGTCCCGCCGCCGCTCTTCCGCCACCGCCGACCGCGCCAGCACCGCCTGCCAGAGCTTGGCCACCAGAAAGCTCCCGACAAGCGCGGCCGCGGTCTCGCCCCAGCGACCGACGTTGAGGTCAGCGAGCAGGATCTGGCCCGAGTCGACGATCGTGCGCGGATCGACGGTGGAGCGCGGCTGGCAGAGCAGCCGGCGGAGTCTCGGTCGGACGAGAAAGTCGCGCAGCTTGTTCAGGACGGGACCGATCGCCTCACCGCGCTGACCGTCGGTGAGGCCCTCGAACCATCGCCAAAACCCGTCGAGCCCGAGCGGATCGTGCAGCTCGCTGGTGATCCGGCGCCGGAAGCGCGCGTCACCGAGCAATGCCGGGATGTGCGCGAGGGTCGGCTGGGGCGTGCGCAGGACCGTGAGCAGCGAGGACTTCAGCACGTCATCGGTGCGCATCCCCCAGAACCGCTCGTAGATGCGTTTGAAGATCGTGAGCGTGTTCTCAGCCACGAGCTCGGGATCGTCGGCGGGTCCCAGCTCGAGCGGATTGAGGCCGACGGACATCTCTGAATCGTCCGGGCTGATGAGGATTACATCGCCGCTCCGCTCGCGCGGGATGCGCGCGAGAACGCCTTGCACCAGGTCGCCCTTCGGATCGAGGACCGCGATGCCCCGGCCGGCCTCCACGTCCTGGACGGCGAGATTGAGCAGCGCCGTCGACTTCCCGGTCCCCGTAGCGCCGAGCAGATGAAAGTGATGGCGCGAGTCCGCGATCGAAAGACGGACCGGGACGTTGTCGCCGGCCCAGGTCGCGATCCCGAGGAGGCGGTCGCCATGCTGAACACCGCTGGGGGGCGGCAGCTTGGGTGACCGCAGGACCGCGAGCGAGGGCAGCGTGGTATGCGGTAGGTGCCACAGGCCGGCAAGCTCCGGAACGGTGAGCGTGAAGCCCCCGACGAGCGGAAAGCGACGCGCGCCATCTGGACGCGAGCCGCGAACTCGGGCGCCGCCAAAACTGAAGTGGTTCGTTCCCGCGAACCGGGCGTGGGCTGCGGTGACGCTGCGCAGGAGCTCGCGGCAGCGACTTCGCTGGTCCGCTCGCGCGACGACACGAAGGGCGCAATCGAAGCCGCGACTGGCGGCCTTGTGCTCGATCGCATCGGCGTGCCGACGCTCGAACTCCCAGGGCGAGCCGTGTCGAGCCAAGCCGAGCACAAGAGTGCCCGCGCGACCCTCGCGCAGGTGCTGCGCTCGGGCGATCGCGCGCCGCTGCCAGCCCTCGGTCTTCGGGCGGAGGACCAGCTCGAGCGTGAGCTCTTCGTCCTCGCCCGCTCGGGCCAGCGCCGCGGTCAGACCCGCGAGCGGGTCGGCGTCAAAGCGCGTTTCGATCGGAAGAAAGCTGCCGCGGGCGAGACCTGCTTGGGCAGCGCTCACGGCCCGGGTATCGCGCTGGGGCTCGCTCACCGGCGTGAGCTCGACCCCCGGGTGCGCTCCGCGCAGCAGACCGCTGATGAAATCCTCCTCACCGCGCGGGATCCAGATGCAAAGGCGGACCTCGTGCGCGCGGCCGACCAGACCGACGCTGACGAAGGGCTGGCCGGCGAGGAGGCGCTGGTGCGGCGGACGCAGCAGTCCGTGGAGGCTTTGGAAGAAGTGCTCCGGCGCTGCCACCGAGGCGGGCGCGGCGATCTCGTAGAGCTGTCCCGCGAAGGGGCGCAGCCGACTACGGACCTCGAGCGCGATCAGCACCGCGACGATCGGGACGATGATCGAAAGGCAGGTGACGCCGATCTCGACGAGCTGATCGAGCGCCGCGAGCGCGGCCTGCGTCAGGGCGTCTCCGCAGCAGTGAGCGGGATGAATCCGAGAACGTCGGGATCGGGCCAGGGGAGATCGCGCGTGCTCACGCGCCCCCAGCCCGGCGCGTTCATCTCGCTCACCGTGTACGCATCGGCATCGGTCGCGATGACGATCGCGACGTGGCCGAACGGGCTGAAGTGGCCGCCGGGACGGTACACGACGATCGCCGCGAGCGAAGGCTCGGCGCTCGTCGGCAGACCGAGCGCGGCGGCGTTCGCGAGCCAGTCTGCGGCGTTGCCGTTCCAGGTGACCCGGCGGTTGTACGCCGCCCACCAGGTGCACTGCCCGAAGGGAAACTGATCGCGGAACCCGTCCGGCGGGACCCAGGCGAAGAGCGGCGCGGCCGGCGCGGCTCGGGGCGCGACCGCAAGTGCGGCGGTCGTGCTTGCGATGACCGCGGGAAGAGCGACGAGCGGCAGGACCAAGACCGCCGTGATGAGCGCGAGTCTCATGACAGCTGCGGCGGGCGCTCGATGAGACGCGCCTCCTCGGCAGTGGCGAGCACCTCGAACGGGACGCGCTTGCCCTGCGCCACGAGCAGCCCCTCGCCGCGCGCGGCCCCGAGGAGCCAGCTTTGCTCCGCGCGGGTGAGCCGGAAGAGCTCGGCCAGACGCGGCATGGCCTGGGGCGCCTGCCTCATCAGGATCTGGAGCGCGGCGTTGGCGATGACCGCCTCGCCGTCGGCACTTCCGAGCACGTCGCTGACGTCCTGGGTGATGAGCGTGAGCCCGGCGCGGCGCTTGCGCGCGGTCTTCACCAGACGGAACAGGAACGCCGCGGTGTCGGGATGGCGCATCAGCCACCAGGCCTCATCCACGACCACCAGCGTCTTGCGGGTCGAGTCGGCAAGGCTGGTCCAGATCCGGTCGAGGACGAGGAACATCGCCGCCGCGCGCTCCTCCTCGGGTAGTCCGGCAAGCACGTACACGGTGCCGGAGTCGGCCGTCACGCTTGGTGCGGTGTGGCCCTCGGTCCGCGCGAACAGCCAGGCGCCCCCGCCAGCGACGTACCGCGATAGACGCAGGGCAAGATCCTCAAGACCCGTCCGACCGACCAGGCGCGAGTGAACGTCGGCGAGGGTCGGCGACTTCAGCGTCGTAGGGACCTGGCCGTCGGCGAAGCCCGCCTCCGCATACGCGGACGAGATCGCATCGTCCACCGCGGCGCGCTCACCGGGGCCGAACCCGCCGACGAGCAGCATGATCAGCGTTCCGAGCGTGCCGATGCGCGTGCTGAGCGAACCGGGAGCGCCGTCAGCGAGCGCGAACGGGTCGAGCCGCGTGGTGGCCCCGGGGTGCAGCGACACGAGCGACACGCCGAGATGAGTGAGCAGCGGCGCGTACTCGCCTTCGGGGTCGATGACCAGGGTGCGGTGACCCGCGAGGAGCGCACGCGCCAGCTCTACTTTCACTAGGTATGACTTCCCGGCGCCGCTCGTTGCGAACACAACGGCGTTGTGGTTCTCGAGCGCGAACCGATCCAGCATCACCGGACTGCGGGTCGCGGCGTTCACGCCGTAGAGGAGACCGGAGCGGGCGGCGAGGTCGGTCCCGGTGAATGGAAAGCACGCCGCGAGCGCGCTCGTCGAAAGGACGCGCGGCACTCCGACGGGCGCGAGGCCGAGGGGGAGGGACGAGAGCAAGCCGTCACGCATCTGAAAGAGGAGCCGGCGGCTCTGCATGATCCGCGTGCCGAGCAGCGCCTCGAGACGCAGGGTCGCGGTGTCGAGCTCGGCCGGCGTTCGGGCCCACATCGTGAAGTAGAGGCTGGCGTCGAAGAGCCGCTCCGATCCTTGAGCGACACGGTCCTCGAGTTCGAGCGCGTCTTGCAGCGCGGCCCGGCGATACGGATCCGCGCGCGATCCCGACTGCTCAGTCATGCGCACCGTCGAAGAAAGCTCGGCAACCCGGCGCTCCAGGAACGCCATCACCGCCGGACCGGCGCTCGGTCGCACGTGCAGCGCGAGATCGATGTCGCCTTCGAAGGACTGAAGATCGCCGAGCCAGCCCGGCTCGAGTCGAGCCGGGTAGCGTGTGAGCGCGATCGTCCGCGCGAAGCGCTCGCTCACGACAAGCGAGCCGGCGCGCTCGACGAAGGCGGCGGGCGCGACCAGATCGGCGGGCTCGAGGAGGCTCGCGTCGGCGGCGAGTGGCTGCTCCGCGGCGATCGGGTCGAGGCTCCGCCGCAGCAGCTCGGCGAGCTCATGGTCGCGAAGACGGCGGGGCTCGAGGTCCAGACGGCGGAGCGACCCCGCCACCCAGTGGACGCGTTGGTCGAGCCCGGCGAGGCCCTCGGCGGATTGGGTGCGGCGGTGACGCGGGGCATCGTCCCACGGCACCACCACGAAGAAGCGGCGGTCCACGATCCGTCGTTGCCCCGCGAGATCGACGAGGAGCCTGGCATAGGACGAAGCCATTGGCGCGTGCAGCGCGTTGGTGGATCCGGAGAGCGGCGCAAGCGCGCGCGGGTCGAGCTCGCGCGTGCGGATCACGACCTGGAGCGGATGCGCGAGCGAGTTGAGGAGCGCCGCCCAGCCGTCCACGACCGCGCGCTGCTCGGCCTCGCCTTTGATCCCGAAGGCCAGGGTTGGGCACTCGAGCACCGCGCGCAAGCCGCCGGCGCGAAGGTGCAACGCATCACCGGCGATGGCGGCGAGCGGCAGCAGCTCGCGGGCGTGTCGCCGCCGTTGCACGAGGATCATGCGCGCTCGCCGCTGACGAACAGACGGCGCCGGAGCACAAAGGCCAGCGCGATCCAAAGCCACTCGCGGAGCGCACGTTCAGCCAATCGCGGGACGCCGAGCGCGAGACCGACTACCGCCGCTGGCGCGGCGACCATGACACGGAGCAGGAGCGGCTCGGGTGTGGCGAGGTACAGCCACCAGCTCAAAGCAAAGCCGCCGACGGTGAAGACCAGATCGGTCGCACCGAGACCCCAGGCGACGACGTCGTCGAGGTCAAGGTGCTGAGGAACCTTCACCGCTTCCACCCACCTGCCGCCTACACGAAGATCCGCCTCGCGCTGGTGACCAGCGCGAGCGGGCTGAGGCGGATCGGCTGCTGCAGCGCCCAGTGGTACGCGGCAAAGGGCAGCTTGAAGAGGAGATAAAGGAGTGTGACGAGGAGCAGACCGGATATCAGATCGGAAATCGGCCCACCCAGCCAATCCGTGTGACGGAGGAGCTCGAGACCGACACGCACCAGGACCGCCTGGACGAGCTGAACGAAGACGAGGGCGATGAACACCCTCAGCCAGAAGCGCGCGATCTCGTCGGTCTGCGGCAGCGCGTACGTGGCGAGCGCCAGCGGTGCGAGCACGGTCGCGAGGAGCAGCGCCAGGTCGCGCCCGATGTACAGGGCCACGAGCAGCAGCGCGAGGAGCGCAGCCCAGAGGCCGATGAGAATGGTCACGTACTGGTTGACGGGATGGGAGCCTTGCAGTACTCGGGTGAACTCGCCGACCGTCGCCCCCGCGGGATCGGCGCCGAGGAAACCAGTGATGAGCGCGTTGTTGAGACGGATGAGCTCACCCGCAAAGGTGAGGCTCACGTTCGCGCCGATCGCCGCAAGCGCAAGCCGCGGAACGAGGAGCTTTGCGGAGTACCGAGTCTCGGCCGTCCCCGACGCCATCACCAGGATCCCGGCGGCGAGGACGGCGAGAACGAAGAGCGCGTTGGTGACTGCGCGGACGAGCGACCAGACCGACTCGACCTCGGGGAGCTGATCGAAGCTCGGTGTCGCGAACAGCAGCGCGCCGACCGCGGCCAGCGCCGGGGCGATGAGCTGCGCGGTGAGACTCGTGAGCCAGGCCGTGATCGCTTCGATGATCTGCGCGGTGAGGTCCATCAGGCGCCGAGCACCCGCTTGAGGATGTCGACGAACAGAGGGGACAGGGCAGCCAGGGCATATCCGATGAGTGCGGACTTGATGGCCTCCTTGCCCTCTTCCGCGTTGCGCTGGTTGCCGCCGGCGGTGAGGTAGCGGACCCCGCCGATCGTGAGGAAAAGGGTGGCCAAAGCGGCGAGGAGGCCCGCGACCCAGTTGCGGATGCTGTCGATCACGCCGTTGAGGTCGCCCAAGGCGTAGACCGGGAGGTTGACCGCTACGGTGAAGACGAGCGCCGCCGCGGTCGCCGCCAGCACCCGGTAGCCCAGGCACGTGGTTTTTGAGGCCTTCATGTCTTGTCAATCGGATCGCGCTTGCGGCGGGTGGCAGATTGAGTCGAGCGGAGTGTGGCTAGTCGTCCCGAAGGTGACGCCTCATCCGATGCATTGCGACGACGACATGACCGGCGGCTTCGTAAATCGCCGGTCGACGAGCCCGGGGCCACGCTCCTCCGCTACTAGAGTTACATTCTGAACACGCCGTAGCTCGGCTCCTGGACTGTCGCGCGCCGTGCTGCGGCGATGCCGAGCCCCAGAACTGCGCGCGTATCCGCCGGGTCGATGATGCCATCGTCCCAGAGTCGCGCGGTCGAGTAATAAGGCGAACCCTGCGATTCGTACTGGTCACGGATTCGCGACTTGAACTGCTCGCGCTCGCGCTCCGTGCCGAAAGTGCCGACCATGGACAGGACGATGGCGGCCTGCTCGCCGCCCATGACACTTATGCGGGAGTTCGGCCACATCCAAAGCTGGCGCGGCTGGTAGGCGCGTCCATTCATGCCGTAATTCCCGGCGCCGAAGCTCCCGCCAATGATTACCGTGAACTTCGGCACGACGCTGCATGCGACCGCGGTCACCATCTTCGCGCCGTCCTTGGCGATCCCACCAGCCTCGTACTCCCGGCCGACCATGAAGCCGGCGATATTCTGCAGGAAGACGAGCGGAATGCCGCGCTGATTACAGAGCTGGATGAAGTGCGCCGCCTTCAGCGACGACTCGCTGAATAGCACGCCGTTGTTCGCGACGATCCCGACGCGGAACCCCTCGATCCGCGCGAAGCCGGTCACGATCGTCGTTCCGTAGAGCGCCTTGAACTCGTGGAAACGCGAGCCGTCGACCAGCCGCGCGATCACCTCGTGCACGTCGTACTGCGTGCGAATGTCGCGGGGGATGATTGCATACAGATCGCGCGGGTCGTACGTGGGTGACTCTGGCTCCGTGCGCTCCTCGCCCCAGAGGACCGGCCGGTCGAACTGGGCAACCATGTCGCGCACCAGGTCAAGCGCGTGGCGGTCGTCGAGCGCGAGATGGTCGGCGACACCCGACACACGTGTGTGGACATCGGCGCCGCCGAGTTCTTCGGGGGTCACGTCCACTCCCGTCGCGGCCTTCACGAGTGGGGGCCCACCGATGAAGATCGTGCCCTGTCCTTTAACAATGACGGTCTCGTCGCTCATCGCGGGGACGTAGGCGCCTCCCGCCGTGCACGAGCCCATGACAGCTGCGAGCTGGGGGATCTTGAGGGCCGAGAGCCGCGCTTGGTTGTAGAAGATGCGGCCGAAATGGTCGCGGTCGGGAAAGACCTCGTCCTGGCGCGGCAAGAAGGCACCGCCCGAGTCGACGAGGTAGATGCAGGGTAGGTGGTTCTCGAGGGCGATCTCCTGCGCGCGCAGGTGCTTCTTCACCGTGAGCGGGTAATAGGAGCCGCCCTTCACCGTCGCGTCGTTCGCGACGATCACACACTCGGTCCCGCTCACGCGGCCGATGCCGGTGATGATCCCCGCGCCAGGCGCCTCGTCGTCGTACATCCCGTTGGCGGCGAGCGCGCCGATCTCGAGGAACGGCGTGCCGGCATCGAGCAGCGTCTCGACGCGCTGACGGGGGAGCAGCTTGCCCGCTGCGAGGTGCCGGTCGCGCGCCCGGGCCGGTCCACCTTCGCGGACCTTCGCGAGCTTCGTGCGCAGCTCGTCGACGAGCGTGCTCATCGATTCGCGGTTCGCCTTCGCTTCGGGAGAGGACGGGTCGAACGCCGTCGGGATCAGCGTCATGCGGGTTGGATGCTAGGTCGCTCCGCCGGGGCGCGCTCATCGGTACGCTGTCGGCATCGACGATCCGCGGATCCGCGACGCGCTCGCCAAAAGCTTTCTCGCGCGGCTGCCGCGCGCCGCGCTCGACGAGCTGCTCGGGGGCGCGGCGACCGAAGACGTCGCGGCCGGCGCACTCACGTACAAGCCCGCGGCGGACCCGCGGCCGACGCTGGTCGTGTCTGGGCTCTTCCGCGTGTACTTCGAATCGTCGGAAGGCCGGCAGGTCACGATCCGCTACGCCCGACCGGGGGATGTGCTCGGCATCGTCGGCGCGGCGGGCGGTCCGGCGCCGGTGCACACGCAGGCGCTCACCGAATCGACGCGCCTCGTCATGGATATGGACACGCTCCGCTCGCTCGCGCAGCGCGATCCCGATGTCGCGTGGGGCATGGTCGAAGAGCTCTCGCGCACCGTCTTCTCGCTGTGGAATCAGCTCGCGGACACGGCGTTCGCGTCGGTGCCGCAGCGTGTCGCGCGGCACCTGCTCGAGATCGCCGCGGCGCATCAGGAGTCCGGCGCGCCGCTCGTCGCGCGCGTGAGCCAGCAGGAGCTCGCGGATCTCGTCGGCTCGGTGCGCGAGGTGGTGGCGCGCGCGCTTCGCGACCTGCGCGAGGACCACATCGTCGTAGTAGCCCGATCGGGTATCACCGTGTTGGATCCGTCTCGGTTGGCCGAAAGAGCCTGGTCATCGTGACCTAGGTCACTGCCCGGGCGAGCGGGCGCCTCGAGAATGAGCACACCGAACGGAGGTCCCGCTGCTGTACGCGTTGTCATTCCGCGATTTCCGCCTGTTCTGGATCGGCCTCGCCGCATCCAGCACGGGCTCGTGGATGCAGGTCTTCGCCCTCGGGATCCTCGTCATCCAGCTCGCCGCGCGCGACGGCTCCCCGGAGCTCGCTCCTTTGTATCTGGGCCTCACCGGCCTCGCGCGCGCGATCCCCGGCCTCGGGCTCACGCTCATCGCGGGCGCGGTCGCCGACCGCAGCGATCGACGCCGGCTGCTCCTCGTGACGCAGGGCGTCATGTCGATCAACGCGTCGCTCCTCGCGCTCGTCACGGTGCTCGGCTCGGTCACGCTGTGGCACGTGCTCGTCGCGGCGGCGGTGCAGTCCGCGGCGTTCGCGTTCGATGCACCGGGCCGCCATTCGATGCTCCCGCGCCTCGTCCCGCCGCGCGCGATCGCGAGCGCCGTCGGTCTTCAGTCCGCGGCGTTCAACGGCGCGCAGGTCATCGGTCCGCTCGCCGCCGGGCTCCTGTACTTCCCGATCGGCATCGCGGGGCTGCTCATCATCAACGCCGCGAGCTTCATGGTCATCCTCTTCGCGCTCGTCGCGATGGCGCCGATCCCGCGCACGAGCGAGCCGAAGCACTCCGTGCTCCGCAGCGTCGCCGAGGGCATGCGGTACGTGAAGTCCAACCGGCGCGTGGCGTGGCTGCTCTCGCTCACCGCGGTCGCGCTGTTCTGCACCGGCTCGTTCGTCGCGCTGCTGCCGGCGGTCGCCGGCGATCTCAGCTTCCTCGGCACGAGCTGGCTCTCGCTGCTCCTCGCTGCGGTGGGTCTCGGCGCGCTCGTTGGCTCGTTCGGGCTGATGCACCTCGGCCGCTCGCGCTACGTCGGGCGCATCTACGCCGGCGCGGCGCTCTTCAACGGGCTCGCGGTCGTGTTCTTCGCGCTGTCGTTGCAGCCGGCTTATGCGCTGCTTACCGCGTTCGCGGCGGGCCTCGCGGGCACGCTCATGGCCGGGCTCACCAACACGATGCTGCAGGGCGCCATCACCGACGAGTACCGCGGCCGGATCATGAGCATCTTCTCGTTCATGTTCATCGGGCTGATGCCGGCCGGGCAGCTCGTGCTCGGCGCGATCGGGACGCCGCTCGGCATCCACGCCGCCCTCATCGTGGCGGGCTCGGTCGCGTTCGTGGTCGGCCTGTTCGGTCTGGTGCGCGTGCATGTCGTGCGCGACTGGCTGCAGACGCCCCACGCTGTCGCCGCGTCTGTTGCGGCGACCGCGGCGCGCGAGGCCGTCGGCGGCCTGAGTCCGACCTACACGCTCGGCGAGGCGTCCGCGCTCAAGTAGTCGGCGACGCGCGACCCGAGACTAGGCTATTCGC
>Ga0099828_10002800_pt1 | contig 12082 bp, 10 predicted proteins | sample CZO8metaG_2_FD_79338 | JGI IMG/M metagenome (GOLD analysis project Ga0099828, IMG submission 79338) | Vadose zone soil microbial communities from the Eel River Critical Zone Observatory, Northern California, USA - CZOApr15con2H1.8 metaG | ecosystem: Environmental > Terrestrial > Soil > Vadose...
GAAGTACAAAGAAACCAAGCCATCCAATGGTCCCCGCTCGTTCAGGCTTGAGGAGACGAACGACCCCGTCCTGAAGTCTTGTCTGCCTCCCGGTGTTCCCCGGATTTACTTGCAACCCTTTCCCGTGCAAATCACTCAGACGCCGAAAGAGATGATGATGCTTTTCGAGTACGATCACATCGTGCGCCACATCTTCACGGATGGAAGGCAGCACCCGGCGGATGTCACTCCCACTTACATGGGTCACTCCATCGGCCACTGGGACGGTGACACCCTAGTCGTGGACACAGCTGGGTTCAACGACAAGACTTGGCTGGATCGCACCGGCCATCCACACAGCGAAGAATTGCGCGTGGTGGAGCGGTTCCGGCGTACGGGGCAAGACGCTATGCAGGTGGACATCACCATGGAAGACCCAAAGGCGTTGGCCAAACCTTGGACCAGTCAGCTCATTTTCCAGTTGAGGCCGGAGTGGGACATCATGGAGCAGGTCTGCACGGACAACGAAACATTCCTCGGCTTCGAGAAATAAATTTCCGACTGAAGTGACCCGCCAGCGTGCCCTGCAGGCGCGACCTTGTACTCGACGAAACCCCTCATTTTATTGACACGCTGGAGAGCTTCGTGATAAATCCGCTGCGAGTAGCGAACCGTTGACGAAGAAATTCCATTGCGTGCCTCGGGACCCAGACGGGGCGTGTCCCAACAAAATTAAATGGTGAGGTGATGTATGGCGAAAGTCCGTAAGGCGTCAAACCCATCCCAAAACAAGGGGCAGGAATTCGTGGAGAAGCGCGGCGGAATCAGCCGGAGATCCCTGCTGAAGGGCACGGCGAGCGCCGTGGTTGGCGCGGCCGCGGCAAGCCTCACCGGCGCCATGGGCGCGCGCGCACAGGTTGGAGGACTCTACGTCTACAACGCTCCGCCAGAATTGCCTCTCCCGATGGGCGCGCTGACGTACCTCGACCAAAAGCAATACATCCACAACATGGAGGTCGTGGCGCACCTGTCGGGCTCTACGATCAGCGGTGGCGAGCCGCTCATGGCCATGTGGGCGAAGGGCAAGCAGCGTCTGCTCCCGGCGAATGGCGGCTTCGTCGATGTGAGCGAGGCGAAGAATCCGGTGGTGATGAATAAGGGAGTGATCCGCGGCGGCGGAACGGTCACCTACAACACGAAGCTCAAGAAGTGGATCATGATGTGCACGGCGGCGCAGCCCCTCACCAGCGCCGTCCCTGAATTTCCGCATGGCCAGTACGACAAGGAATTGCGCGACAAAATCCTCGCCTACAAGGGACTCCGCGGCATCCGCAATTACGACATCACCGATCCCATGAAGCCCAACATGCTTCAGGAATTCAACACCGGCGAGAAAGGGAATGGCACTCACCACAATTTCTACGACGGCGGGCAGTACGCGTACCTGGACTGTGGCTGGGACGATCAACTGCGGTTGGAGAATCACCAGCGTCCCTACAGCAATGCCATCATGATCGTAGATATGTCGGACCCCGCGAAAGTGAAGGAAGTGTCGCGCTGGTGGGTTCCCGGCCAGAGGTTGGGAGAGGAAGAAGAATACAAGAAGTACCGCTTCGCTGGAGATCACACCTCCTGGACGGGCAATCACGGCGCGCTCACCGTACCCAAGCGAGTCGAAGACGGCGGCACCGTCGGCTACGGCGGATTCGGCGCTTTTGGGATGTACGTGATGGATCTGTCCGACATCAAGCACCCGAAGCCTTACGGCAAAGTGCAATATGAGTTCGATGCGTTCGGGACCATCCCGTTCCACACGTGCTATTCCGTCATTACTGACGCGGCCCACCCGAAGCTGCAGAATATTGTCGTCGCGCTGCACGAGGCAATCGAAGCGGACTGCCGCGAGGTGTACCACACGCCTTACATGGTAGATGTGAGGGACCCGAAGAATCCGAAGATCATTGGGTTCTTCCCCCGCCCAGCGGCGCCGCCGGATGCCCCTTACCCGGACTTCTGCATGGCGCGCGGCCGCTTTGGTTCGCACAACACGCAGTGCTGGCTGGCGCCAGGCGCCTCAAAGCCCAATATCATGGCGGTTTCGTGGTTCAACGCCGGCCTCCGCGTCTTCGATATTTCCGAGCCCACCCAGCCGAAGGAAGTCGCGTGGTTCGTGCCGCCGCGCGATGGTGACATCAACAAATTTGAAACCTGGTGGCGTGGGACAACCGAGAACGTTTTCGTCGAGTGGGACCGCAATCTCATCTGGATTGGCACCCACGAAGGGACCTACTGTCTCTCGACGCCCGCGCTGGGAAAACCCGTGCTCGAAGCCCGCAAGATCGAGAAGTGGTCGGTGCCCACCTGCAATGTGGGTTGGGACGATCAGACGGCTGCCACAGTCTATTTTGGAAGATCCCTCAGCCAGATGGGATAGCGCCGCGGCTTGCGTTGCGAAGGCTCGCGGCCAAGCCACGTAAATCTTTCGGGAATTTCTACTGCTGGACCGTGTAGATACGGATTTCGGCGGGCTCTGCGCCGCGCGCCGGAACTGCTAGGAAAAAGCGGTTGAAACCTTTCCCCTGCCTTCCAAAGTATCCAGCGGTACGCGCGCCGATGGCCGTGGGAATTTTGGCCAGACGCTCGTAATGCTCGGGGTCTTTCATCTGAAACACGCAGATGAAACCCTCGCCCCCGGGCATGTACACCCGCTTGTACTCTCCATCCCAGTAGAGATCGTCTGTGTCCTGCACACTCGGAAGGGAGGCGATAATGCGCCCGTTGGTGGTGTCGAGCACAACCAAGCGCGCCGGGTCATGCGTTCCAATGAAGAGGCGATGATCCGCTTCATCTAGCGCCATGGGGAAATTGCTGGACACGCCAGCCAAGGGCCAGCGGGCCACGCTTTTCGTTTGCCGGTTGATGACGGCCACTTGTTTCAGGTCCGGCACATTCACGTAGAGGTTTGGGCCGGACTTCTCCAATTGAAATGATTCCGGCTCGCCGCCGAGTTTATATTCGTCAATACGCTGGTTCGTCATCGCGTCCACCACGCCGATGGCTCCCGTTTTCTCGTCATTTCCGCAGCCCACGTAGATGCGCCGGGTGGCGGCGTCGTATCGAACATTGTCGGCGCCCCCCTGAAAATCGACGGTCGCGACCGGGTCCCACGAATCTGCGCCAAAAATATGGAGTTTACCTCTGCCGCTGCCGACGAAGAGTTTCTTTGCCTCGGGCGAGTACGCCACCCCCTGGGGATCGGGCACGCCCGTAATCGTCTTTTCGACGGTTCTCCCGCCAACGTCAATCACGCCGACAGAGTTGTTGCCCAGTTCGGAGACGAAGACGCGGCCCGGTCCGTAGCCGAAATGATCGAAGCGCCCTTTCACTCCCTCCAGTGGAATCGTTTCCGTCAAAACCATGGGCTGGCTTATCTCCGCCGAAGCACTCCCTTGAGATGTGGCGCTATTCGGTGCTCGTGTCGAAGCCGTTTGGGCGCTGAGCAACGCCGCAATTGGGACCGCCAGCGCCAGCGCGAAAACAGTGGCGCACACGTGTTTCATAGGTCTCTCCTCCCTCGCCAAGGATCATCAAATCGAGGTCCGCCTGGTCCGAGCAATGTAAACACTGAACCTGAATATTACATGAATTCAAGCTGTCGCTGAAAATTAGCGCATGGCATGGGCCCCTGGTAGGCCGCGCGGAGCTTGCGAAGCTTTGTCGCCGGCGGCTTGCCCATCATCGTGGACGATACCCTCATCGGAGTGATCGGCGTGGGCGGCTCAAACATAGATGAGGAGTGCGCCTACGAGGTGCTGACTTCCGTGCTGGGACCGCAGCCCCCGTTGGCGCCGAAGCAGCCCCGCGGCAACGCGGCTCTCCCCGCGACGCCGCCGCAAAAGTGATCTCGCAGCAGGGTCGATCGGCTCAAAGGGCAACAACTCGACCACATCATGTCGCAGCCCGAACTGTGGTTCCCTTAGACGGAGTTCCACCCTGATGCGCAGATCTATTCCTTCGAAGCGCCCTAAATGGCGCGATGGCCAGAGCTGCTTCGTGGTCCGGGACGCCAACTCCACTCTATGGCACGGGGCGAGCTTCACCCCTACCCTCGAGCGCGTGCGCTCCTTCAATAATGTTCAGCCAGGCGAAAGCTACTTTACCGGTCGACCTGACCGTCCGGATCGAGAGGTTCTCCATCATTCACCGTCACCGAGTATTTGTAACTTTCCCCATCTTTGCTTGGCTCCACTTCCCGCTTCACAAGCCCCGAACAATAGTTCTCGTTGTCGAAAACGGAGTCGTTGAACGGCGATTCACCCTCAAATGTCACAGTGAACTTCGCGTTCGGGTCGCTGCAAACCCACCACACCTCTTCCATTCTGCACTTGCTGACATGAAAGGTCCCTGGGGAAACCGTGGGCTGTCCTTTCGGATCTTTCGGATTGGGTGTGATGGTGACTGGAACCTCTCGATTACTTAGAACACGGACTGGGGTGGCCATTTTTCTTCTCCTTTTTGGATTATTTGGCCCGGACAAATTCCTGAAAACGAGGGTGGGAACGCAAAGGATCAAAGTTGGGAGTATCGCGCACCATTGGTGGAGAAAGGCCTGCGGTCAACGCCTTACCCAGCCATTTGAGTGCCTCGTTGACTTCGCCAAACTGATTGTAGACGAGCGCTGCCTTGAAGAGCATGTCGGGGTCGTTCGGAGCTGAGTGAAGCCCTTGGCGAAGGTATCCCATCGCTGAACTCTTCTCCCCAAGCATTGCATGACAGGTAGCCAAAACGCCCAGGGCGCTTAGGTCTTTGGGATTGACTGCGAGCCTCATCAGGGCCAGTGAAATCGCCTTCCGATAAGCGCCGGGAGCCTGCGCTTGCTCTCCGGGATCCCGGAAGTAGGCTTCCCCCAAGTTGTACCACAACAGATAGTTGGGTTCTTTTAGCCCTACGGCCTGCAGTTGGGCGAGGACAGCCTCGTGATATTGCCGCAGGAAAAAATAAGCGTTGCCTAAATTGGTGTAAGCGGAGTCCGTGGGCCGTATAGCAATCGAGCGCTGGTTTGCCTCAATCGCCTCCCGGTAGTGGCCTTCGGCATTCAACGCGGCGCCGAGATTCGAATAGCCTCTGAAACTATTGGGGACGAGTGCTATGACCTTGTTGAACATCGCCGCCGCATCCGCGAATCGAGCTTGGCTGAAGTAAAAGACTCCCAGCCAATTGTAGGGAGCCCAGTAATTCGGCCGCAGCGCGATGGCGCGGCGATAGGTCTTCTCGGCTTCCGCCAGGTTGCCGAGATGCTGGTAAGCTTCCCCCAAGCCCGCGTAGGCATCGTCGGTGGTTGGCTCGGTCTCCCCTGCCATCGCAAATTCCGCCACCGCCTTTTGGTACTGGCCAGTCCCAGAGTAAATGGTTCCCAGGCATACATGTGCAGAGGCGAGTCGCTTGTCGAGAGACAGTCCGTGTCCACAAGCTTCCCGGGCGGGCTGCACCCATTGGCTTTCCTTGCTTTCCTGATATTTGAGCCAATAGGTCTGGCCTAATCCGGTGTATGCCAGTGCGTAGTTCGGATCGATTGCCAACGCCTCCTTGAAAACGGTAATGGCGCTCTGAAGATTCTCTTCCTTATCATAGTTCTGCAGATAGCCACGGCCCTGCAAGTAGAGATCGTAAGCGTCGGCCACCGTCGTGCCATGCGTCTCAAGATTCCGTCGCTCGGCCGGCTGCAACTCCAGCTCCAGCATGCGAAGTACGCCCTCCACAACCTGGTCTTCCCCGGCGAATGGATCGGCAGCGGCCATGGTGATGGTGTCAGCCCGAAGCTGTCGCCCGCTCCGGGTATCCACCAGTTCATAGGTGACTCGGGACGCCCCTTTTGATTGTTGCAAGCTTCCCGTGAGGATCAAATTGACGCCGAGTTCTTGGCGCGCGCTTTCGCTCGACGTCACGTTGCGGGCGCGCACGTCACTGGCAGGAACGACCTGCAGGGCGTGCTGTGCGGTGAGTTGTGTGAGCTTTGCCGTCAACATCTCAGTCAGCCCGTCGCTGAAGGCTTTAGCGGTTGGATCGCCACCCACAACTTGGAAGGGCAGCACGGCCAGTTGTTTTTCTTGCGGAATGCCTCCCTTCCCAAGCCAAGTATGAATCCTTGCACGCACGGACGGGATCGCCGCGACACCTGTGCCGAGAACAACCGCAGCCACCAGAGTAATCGCGAGGATCCGGATGCGATGGTCAGCAACGGCTGGCGCGGGGACAGCAACTGGACCAGACGAGCCCTCACGCAGTGCCCTTGCTATCTCGACTTGGGCTTCAGCGATGTCATTCAGACGGCCCTGGGGCTCTTTTTGCAGGCACCGCAGCAGTAGCTCTCGGACTTTGGCAGGCGTGGCTGAGGGCAAGGCCTCCCAGTCGGGCTCGCGTTCGAGAATCTTGGCCAGGATTTCTGTCGTGTTCACTCCCCGAAACGCCCGTAGCCCTGTGAGCAGCTCATAGAGCAAGCAGCCGAACGACCAGATGTCGGTCCGCTTGTCCACATGCTTCCCTTGAGCCTGCTCCGGGCTCATGTAGGCGGGGGTGCCCACAATTCTTCCTACTTCGCTGCCCATTGAACTGAGCGTGGGCGCCTTGGAAAGATCCTGCGCGCCGTCGGTGGTGGAGGCCTTCGCTAATCCAAAATCAAGCACCTTCACCCGGCCTTCGGGAGTTACCTTCACGTTGGCCGGCTTTAGATCCCGATGTATCACCCCTTTCCCGTGCGCGGCTTCCAGGGCTCCTGCAATCTGGCCTGCAACTTCGAGAGCCTGCTCGATACCTAGTCCGCCAGCACTTAGTCGCTCGGCAAGCGTCTGGCCGGGGACCAGTTCCATCACCAGATAATGCATACCGCCGGATTGATCCGGCCCCTCCAGCCCATGCAGCGTCGCAATATTGGGGTGGTTCAATGAAGCTAGTATTCTCGCCTCGCGCTGGAATCGGGAAAGCCGGTCCGAATCATTTACGAACGCCGCAGGCAGGACTTTGATGGCGACGTCGCGCATGAGCTTGGTGTCGTGCGCTTTGTACACTTCCCCCATCCCCCCCGCACCCAACAGCTCAAGGATCTCGTAGGATCCCAGCCTCGTACCGCTCTTCAGCGTGGCCTCCTCCACGGCGGGTAGCTCCAGAAACCTGCTATCGGTTTGTTCGTGCGCGCTGATCAGAGACTCCACCTCGCGCCGCACGGAGGGTTCCGTGCAAGCCTGGTCCAGATAGTCCGACCGCTTGCTCGGTTCCCGCTCGAGCGCGCCAGCGAGCACCTTCTTGACTTTCTGCCAGTGTTCCGGCGTGGCGATCACTTGTCTTTCCTCATCTCACGTTGAAGCCATGCTCGGGCCGTTGCCCATTCGCGCTTTACTGTGGCGGGCGAAACGCCGAGGACCACCGCCGTCTCCTCGATGGAGAGTCCGCCAAAGAATCGCAGTTCGACCATCCGGCTGGCCTGCGGATCTAAGTTGGCCAGAACGTTCAAGGCATCGTCGAGTGCCACCAAATCCATTTCGGGCCGCTCCGGCAATGCAATCCCTGGATCTAGCGACAAGCGAGGAGCCCCCGCGCCGCGCTTAACTGCGAGGCGGTTTCGAGCATGATCCACCAAAATGTGCCGCATCAATTGGGCCGCGACACCGAAAAAGTGAGCCCGGTTTTGCCACTGCGGAGCGTCCTGCCGGACTAGACGAAGGTACGCCTCGTGAACCAACGCGGCGCTTTGCAGGGTGTGGTCGCCGCGCTCGCGTTGAAGATACCGCCGAGCCATGCGGCGCAGCTCGCCGTAAACCAATGGGATCAAGGCATCCCGCGCGTCTGGATCGCCATTCCCCCAATGCCCGAGTAGTTCGGTGACCCGGGCGGACGTAGCTGGGCACATCCTAGTCGCTCCCACGGGCCCCACTGCCTAGACTTTGTGCAGAGAGTAACGCCCCAGTAAGTCAATGTAAAGACAATTCCCCGGCATGCGGCCCCAGGTGTGCGGGCTGGGATTTTGCGGAATTTTGGGTTCAGCCTGGAACTGCACGATTCCTTGAGCCAATTCGCCTGTGGTTTCCGCTTACTAAAGTGAAGGCACGATGCGGACTCCAAAAGCCTCGAAGGAGGCATCGGCTTCGAATAAGGAGAACGATGATGAAAATGACGACAATGCGAACCAAGGTGCAACTGTTCGTGGCCGTCATCTTGACGGCCGGCCTGTTTGCGGCCTTTGCAAACGCTCAATCGGGAAGCGGGTTTCTAATCTTCCGTGGCAACTTTACGCTGCCGCACGAGGTCCACTGGGGTAAAGCTATGCTCCCTGCTGGGGAGTACTCCATCAGTCTAGACTCGAGCCTTAGCCCCGCCCTCGTTCGGTCGAAAGATGGGAAGACCACCGTGTTTACGCCCATGCCGATCCCCAACGATGGCAACAAGGGTCCCGCTGCTCTCCTCATTGCCGCTCGCGGGGATGAGCGTGAAGTTCTCTCCTTGAACCTGCCCGCGATTGGCAGTTCCCTGGTCTATAAGCGGCTCACGCAAGCCGAGCGTGAAGTGACCGCCAAGATGGAGCAGGTGCAGGTCGCGCCAGCGAAGGCCGCGCGCAACTAAGTCCTCAAAGTCGCGCACCTCGCTCCTCGACGGGGGGATGAGCCGCCTGGTTCATCCCCCTTATTCTCTGAGGGGCCCCAAGAGCCAGTGTTGCGACTGTGTTTTGCCTTGTGTAGCGCCCGCCTTCGCGGGCATCTTGCTCATCCTGCGCGCCGCCCTGGAGGGCGGCGCTACAAGACTCCACCGGAATCCGGTTTCCGCACGAACTCCCCAAGCCCCGATTGCCTAAAGCTCTCCGTCTTGTTCCTTGATTTCAATTCTCTCTTCGCAAAACAACACGCCCGGTGTACTCTCCAGCCAGCCTCGGATCCTCGTCGCAGCGGAGTTGGCAATACGGCAGACTACAGTGATATTATGCCGGCCGGTGGCTCACCAGTAGTTGCATTTGGGATCAGCCGCAGCTGAACGCCCACGCTCTGATGCCCAGGGCGGCATAGGGATGGCAACGCCTCTCACAAAGTTTGCGAAATACGAGGCTGTTGGGAGCCAAGCCTTGAACACTCCCTTAACTGCCTTGTGGTTTGGGTTTTGGGTCAAGATTTTCGAGGGAGGAGAATTATGCGGAAGCGTGAGATTTTGCTCGTGACCATCGCTGCTGGTCTTTTGGTGATCTTTTTGTTTGGGAGGAGCGTGGTGCCCGCGCGAGGGCAAGCAAGAACGGAACCCAGTTTTGCAGCCATTCCGAGCGAGAAGGGAGGCCAAGATGTTTTCGGCGCCTACGACATCGCCAAGGATTGGCCGAAGCCTCTCTCCGGATTGCCGGGGAACGAGAAGTGGACCTGGGGATCGGGTGAAGGAGTGTTCGCCGAAAGCCCGAACCGCGTCTACATCCTTCAGCGGGGCGAATTGCCCAACATTCAGCGGCCGAAGGAAATCGATCTCCCACAGCTTGGGCCGAGCCTCTCTTTCCCGATTGGCCGCTTGCCGTGGCGCGACGCCACTGTGGCCAGCCCGCCGGGACAACTGGATGGCCCGAACCGAGGCAAGGAGGATGTGGACTGGCGCTGGGAAAATTGCCTGGTCGTGGTAGACGCCGAGGGCAACATTCTGGAGCGGTGGGCGCAATGGGACTCGATGTTGAGGCGGCCCCACTCGGTGTACATCAACCCCTACGATCCGGACAAGTACGTCTGGTTGGTGGACGATTATCGGCAGGCAATTTTCAAATTCACCCATGACGGAAAGAAGCTCGTGCAGACGCTCGGCGAAGTTAACGTGCATGGCAACGACGACAAGCACTTCTACCGGCCGACGTACCTCGCCTGGCTGCCGGACAGCACCATGTTTGTGGCCGATGGCTACGCGAATACCCGCGTCGTGAAGTTTGACAAGGACGGCAAGTACGTGACGGCTTGGGGTGAGAAAGGAACCCCCCCGAACGAGACGCGCCCCGGCTACTTTAACTCAGTGCACGGGATCGCGGTTGATCCGCAGACGCGACGTGTTTTTGTGAACGATCGGAGCAATCACCGCATCCAGGTCTTCGACGAGAATGGCAAGTTCCTCGATCAGTGGCGCACGGGGGACCCGCCATCGGACGTGCACTTGATCTATATGTCTGCGGACCGGCATTTGTGGGCCGCGGACCGCGGGACATCGAAACTGGTCAAGTACGATCTGGAGGGGCACTTCCAGTACTCTTGGGGAACCTGGGGCGATTTCCCTGGTGGGATGTGGGGCGTCCACGGCCTCCACGTGGACCAGGAAGGGAATTTGTACGTGGCCGAAGTAGACAGCGGCCGCGCACAAAAGTTTGTCCCCAGGAAAGGCGCGAACCCGGCGTTCCTGGTGGGGCCGCCGGTCCGCCCGGTTTGGAAATGACGCGAACTGGAAGCCGCTTCATCCGAAGTTCGATTTGGCAGCTTTGATAGCGCTTGGTTGGCTGCTCTTTGTGTAACGCAAACTGTGCGATGCGCGTCTTTGTGCTTGGGATTTGTCGCAAGCAGGAAATGATACAATCATTCTGTCACCCTCGCTCGGAGGCCTGCGCATGAAACTGCTTACCATTGGGACGCTCTCCTTGGGTGTCGTTCTCATTGCAACGCCCGTATTTGCGCATCACGGCGGTTCCGCCTACGACAGTTCAAGACCGACTACGCTCACGGGAACGGTCACTGACTTTCAGTTCATCCAACCTCATCCCCTCATTTCGCTCGACGTCAAGGATGATAAGGGTGAAATTGTGAAATGGTCGGTGGAAATGACCAGCCCGAACCATTTGGTCCGTTTTGGATGGAACGGCCATAAATTGAAGCCCGGTGACGAGATTACCGTTGTCGGAAGCCCCGCAAAAAACGGATTGAAGGTCCTGAATCTCCGCAAGATCTCGTATGCCACCGGACAAGTGATTCCGCTGGCCCCTCCTACGGAGCCCAACAACAATAATTACTAGATCTTAGCCAACTCCAAATCCTGCGCACGATCCTCGCTCGGCGCCCGGTGCCTGCAATCTGCCGCAGCGGGTGGCCTTGAGGGTTGGCATTGATCTAGTCATAAGGAGATGTTCAAAAATGCAAGTACGCGCGACGGTTTCGACTCTCGGACTCCTTGCTGCATTGCTCCTCTCGCCCATTCTGCGCGCATAGAATTCCAAGGCGGCGGATGCCGCGAAGGCCAAAGCAACGCCCCAGTTGAAACAAGTTTCTCCCTCGCAGACGCCAGACCGGGTGCCGGACTTCTCGGGTGTCTGGGAGCCGCACATGCCCCCTAGCGCCAGAGGGTGGAGCGGCTACTCGATCACCGGGGTGATCCCCCCGATGACGCCCTGGGGAAAGGCGCAGTACGACGCCACGCGGCCAACGTGGGGACCCCATGCGACAACAGATTCGACAGATCCCGTGAATCCGACCAACGGCAAGGATGTCGGCTGTTTTCCGACCGGTGTGCCGCGCATCTACGTGCATCCTTTCCCCATGGGAATCGTTCAGATTCCGGGGCGGGTGATTCAACTTTTCGAGTTCAATCATTTTGTGCGGCAGATTTATACCAATGGTCCTCACGAGCACGCCAAGGACCTTGACCCCTCGTGGATGGGCGACTCTGTTGGCTGGTGGGAGGGAGATACCCTGGTCATTGATTCGACCGGGTTCAACGGCAAGACCTGGGTGGACCGCGCAGGGCTCCCGAGTTCCGATCAACTCCACGTGATCGAACGCATTACGCGTCCCACGAAAAACAAATTGGTGGTCCACATCACGGTGGACGATCCCAAAACCTACACGAAGACGTGGGAAGGGGAGCGGGAGTACATGTACGAACCCGACTGGAAACTCGTGGAGATGATCTGCGAAGACAACGTCACCTTCAACGAACTCAAGAACCAGGGAAAAGAGCAGTAGCTCGAACCGGAAAGCAGCGGGCTGCGGTTCCCATCTGAGACCGTCCGAATTGAATGCATTGAATCACCGGGAATGTGACGAGGCATCTCTCTTGGGACATAAGCCGATGAGGGTCCCAGAGTTGCCCGAAGCACGCGCCTCAACCCCGGAGC
>Ga0099828_10002804_pt1 | contig 12077 bp, 10 predicted proteins | sample CZO8metaG_2_FD_79338 | JGI IMG/M metagenome (GOLD analysis project Ga0099828, IMG submission 79338) | Vadose zone soil microbial communities from the Eel River Critical Zone Observatory, Northern California, USA - CZOApr15con2H1.8 metaG | ecosystem: Environmental > Terrestrial > Soil > Vadose...
ACGCCAGACCCTGTTGCGTGAGCGACTAAAAAAGTGGGTATAGCCAGTCTGGCGAGTCAGGTAGAGTGCTTCCTGGTTCATGAAAGCCACCATCAACACCTCTTGTGTGGCTTCATCCTGTATGACAACCGGAAGTAGTCCCTGGCGATCAAAATTCAGCATGGTCGTACCGTCACCCCTCTTGTCTGTAAATAACTCTTTACGTCGCAAATACGAAACTGGCCAAAATGGAAGATCGACGCGGCCAACACTGCATCGGCACCACCCGTGGTTAAGCCCTCATAGAGATGTTCCAGTGTGCCCACGCCTCCCGATGCGATAACTGGTACCGTGACGTTGGCGGAGACCAGTGCATTCAGGGCGAGATCATATCCCTGTTGCGTCCCATCGCGGTCCATACTCGTCAAGAGGATTTCTCCCGCTCCGAGGAACACGCCGCGCTGTGCCCACTCTAGCACATCCATACCCGTTGGTGTGCGTCCACCATGAATAAATACCTCGTAGCCGCTCGGCATTTCAGCGTTGACACGCGCATCGATAGCCAGGACAATACACTGTGCCCCAAATTGCTCGGCACCGGCACGCAACAGTCCGGGCTGCTGTACCGCCGCCGTATTCAGCGACGTTTTATCCGCGCCCGCTCCCAATGTAGCCCGAATGTCCTCGACACTGCGTATGCCGCCGCCGACAGTTACCGGAATAAACACCTGCTCAGCAGTTCGACGCACGACGTCGAGCATGGTCGCCCGGTTTTCATACGATGCGGTAATATCGAGAAAAACAAGTTCATCCGCGCCTTCTCTATTATAGTACGTGGCAAGTTCTACAGGGTTCCCCGCATCTCGCAGGTTCACGAAGTTGATCCCCTTGACGACGCGCCCGGCAGCTACATCGAGACAGGGAATGATACGCCTGGTCAGCATGGCTCTACCTCTACCCTGGCGACCGCAAGGGTCGCCACTACATTTCGCGTTTGCGAAATGAGATGACATGTAGTGGCGACCCTTGCGGTCGCCAGGTTAATTCACAAACCTTGTCTCTCAATCTCCAAAATTGCGGCGGCCAGGTCTATATCCCCTGTATAGATGGCTTTGCCGACAATCGCCCCCTCAATACCTAAAGCGGCAAGTGAGCGCAGATCGTCTATCGAACTGACACCACCGGAGGCTATCAGCGAAGGTGATCCCTTGTGGTCGCCCTGGGGGTAATTGGCAAATGACGATGATAGCACCTTCTGCATCTCCATTAAGGCCTCTATGTTTGGCCCGCTCAAGGCTCCGTCACGGGCAATATCGGTATAGATGAAGCGTTGCACGCCCACCATATGTAACTCTGCCGCCAGGGTGGTCGCCTGTGTCTTTGAGGTCTCGCGCCAGCCGGAGGTAGCGACCCAACCCTGCCGTGCATCCAGGCCAACGGCGATATGCTCGCCCCAGCGTTGCAGTGCTTCTTTGAGCAACGGGCGGTCAGTCAGTGCCACCGTACCAAGAATGATGCGTTCCACCCCCACAGCAAGCACTTGCTCGATATGCGCCAGCGAACGTATTCCGCCGCCGACCTCTATATACAGCGACGTGGCCTCACGCATACGCCGGATCAGTTCAGGGTTGACGGGTTGACCACTGGCCGCCCCATCCAGGTCAACAACGTGTAGCCAGCTTGCGCCTGTATCCTGCCAGCGTCGCGCAACCCGTACAGGGTCGACATCGTAGGTCGTGACCTGGGCGTAGTCCCCCTGGTAGAGCCGCACACACTGCCCATCTTTGATATCAATCGCCGGAAGAATGATCGTTGCCTTACTCCCTTCACTCCTTCACCCATTTTACAAAGTTACGGAGCAGTTGCAGCCCGGCGGTCCCACTTTTCTCAGGGTGAAATTGCGTTCCCCAAATGTGTTCAGCAACGATCACGCTGCAATAGGGCGAGCCATAATCGGTGACTGCGGCAACGCCGTGCTGGTCTTGTGGCTCGACATAGTAGGAGTGCGCGAAGTAAAAGTAGGCATCTTGAGCTATATCAGCGAAGATGGGCAGCCCCTCATGTAAGGGTTTCACCTGGTTCCAGCCCATATGTGGAATCTTTGGTCCATAGGGAATACGCCGCACTTCCCCACGAAAGAGACCAAGGCCATCGACCTCTCCTTCTGCATGATGGTCCGCCAGCAGTTGCATACCAAGACAGATACCCAAAAATGGCTTACCTTGCCGGGTCGCCTGGCGAATAGCATCATCCAGCCCGCATTCTATTATACGTGCCATTGCCGCTCCTCCAGAACCCACGCCCGGTAATACAACCGCCTGCGCAGCAGCAACCACTGCCGGATCATCTGTCACCTGCACCTCCGCTCCGACAAATTCCAGGGCCTTCTCGATGCTGCGTATGTTTCCCGCGCCATAATCAATGATGGCAATCATCTCTATTCTTCATCCCCGTTCATTGAAATATTACCCATCTCGACAGCCTGCGCCAGCCCAAGCCAGCTAATTGCAGCAGGCATGCGTTTTTCATCAAAAAGGTTCACGGTCAATAGCGGGCAGCACATCATTGCTAACCAGACAATCTCCATCCAATCTGCCGGTAGTACACCCCTCGAACGCAGCATATCTCTGAGCGGGGTATAAAGAGCATGGAATTTCGTATCGAAGATCGCCCGGCGTATCGAAGTCAACTCAAAATTGTGCTCAACGTAAATGTTCAGATCACGAATCGTCACAGATATCTGCAAATCCTGCGCGACTTCCTGTGGGAAATACATCCATGTAGCAAACACATTATGAAAAAAGGGTTTGACAATGTCCAGTGACGGCGAATGACGACCGGCAAAGGCCGGATCAAAATAGAGCAAGTTCTTTTGATCTTCCAGGAAAACGTTCCCATAATGGGCATCCCCATGCCCAATCACGGTCATAGTCTCACGCGCCGGGTTGAGTACGAGCCGGGCTCGTTCGATCAACTGGCCCAATGTAGGCCGGTTTTCCTTCCCAACAATGACCCTTCCATGGCTATTGTAGATAGTCCAACGATATTTGAGCAGTTCCTCAAAGGCTATATCTACATCTAGAATACCCTGTGGAACGCCCTGACGACCGGGCAACGGAACACGTTTTCCTTCATAAAAGCTTTTGAGGCGCCCCCCTGCCAGGCGATGCCAGAAAAGCTGGTGTATGGGAGCATGAGCGTGCTCCTGGGCTGTACTATGAGCAAGCGTCTTATCGTAGATAGCAAGCAAACGTTCACATGCTTGCTTTTCAGCCGCTAGCACCATCGCAAAAGTGCCATCTTTCGCGTTGCCTGTCTCAACCGCACGAACGAGGTCAAACATGACGGGCCAGCGCACAACTGGATAGATGACCATCTGCCGTCCCCCCTCATGCATCGTTTGTAATGGCTTGACGATATTATACCCCGCCTGGTGCAATAGATCAGCATGGTAGTATTCTTCGAGCACTCCCTGCTCCTCGACGTGCGTCTTGAAAAAGTACTCTTCGCCGCTCAGACGGTATACGCCATTAAACGAGTTCAACGACACTGCTTTGGGTATCAAGGTCACGCTCTCGACGTGGAGCATCATGTGGCGTGCAAACCAGCGTTGCAGCAGTCGCTCCGCTTTTTCCCGTTCGCTGAACTGCAAGTGCTGGATAGTTGCCAGGCTATCGATATGTACCAACAGGTCTGGCAGCTTTGTCACATCGTCAATGGTGAAGTCCGGCTTGCTTTGCGCTAAGAGTTGGCGTGCCTCCGGCGTGCGTACACCCGTCAAGACCGCCACAGTAAGTGCGCCCGCTGCACGCCCACCCAATATGTCGCTGGTAGAGTCCCCCACCACTACAAAATTTGCATTAACGGCATCGTCCCGTAGGGGCGGGGGTGGGGTTGTGGGCGGTGGGGACGCTTGCGTCGCCCTCGTCCTGTCTCCCCTGGCTGCTTCACCATCACCCATCCCCCCTGGGCGACGCAAGCGTCCCCTCCCCTCATCCTCTCCACCCCCGCCCCTACGAGACAACCTCGTCCTCTCGTCCGTGTCCATATCGCCTTCATACCCACCACGCGATAGGGCATTCATTCCCTGCGCTGCTACCAGGAACTGGAACGGATGCGGCTTGCCTAACAGTGTTTGATCTCCTTGTATGCGTAATTCAGCTTCTGCACGTTCAACATAGTCGTAGGTTGAGATGCGTTGCTCGTCAAAATAGCCGAGTAAGCCATACTTGTCTAGCGGGTACACAGCCTCCTGGTAAGTACGTCCAGTAGCAAAACCCAGCACATATCCCTGCTGCCGCAGCGTCTCAAGGGTTGCTCGCACCTGTTCCAAAGGTAAAAGAGGCCGCTCAAAGTGGATGCACCCTGGCTTCCCCAACTGTGCCGGGGCATGACCATAGGTCTGAGTATAGAGATCGTCCCCTAGATACCATTCTTGAAAGATATCCCGGCAAAACGCCCAGAACGGACTGTGACGCGAAAAAACACCCTCAATTGGATAGCCCAATACCTGACTGGCATACACATCAAAGCAATTGATCAACTCAAGACCAACATACCCCTTGAAAATGGGCGAATCAAATAACGAGTTGCCGACCTTGCGACCGCAAGGGTCGCCACTACCTGTCGCCTCGTTCAATGTTGATCCCGTGAAATGTAGTGGTGCTGAAGCGGACCCTTGCGGTCGCCAGGCTTTTCGCTCTTCGCCCGAAATCTGTATTCTAAAGTCTGCAAGCCACTCAGCATCCCATGGTCGGAGTGGCAGCAATTTCGATATGTTGGGAACGATTGCCAGCAAATCGATCAAACACAGGCAAACCGCCACGTAGCAGGTATCCCAGTTGGAGTTGATTGCACGCGCCTTGAGTGCCAGAATTTCCGTCTCTGGAAAGACCGCACGGCTGATGCTGCGACTCTCCTGCACGTTAGTCGCAGGATGATACTGCTGCCCATCGGCACTCGAACGGCTTTTATCCAGGTGCCAATAGCGCGGGCTGTAGCACAACTCGTGCAGCGTCAAACCTGCCGCGTCCCAGTAAGCCTCTTCGCTGGTGATGACACCATCAAGATCAAATACGATTAAGTCACTCACCGCATCCTCTTTAATCTCTCGCGCAGGCTGCGAACGCGCACAGATTCTTGCTCAAAACGATAGGTCAGCGGCGTCACATCGATATGGATGGCACCCACACTTCGTAGCACCGCCACCGTTTCCAACAACTCCGAGGTAGTATTGCCAACACTCACCACCCCCGCTATACTATAGCCGTATGAGCCCGCTGTATCGCGCCCCACATTTGTTGCGGGACCGTCATATGTGTCAGAACTGGCGATACGAAACTCAAAACCTGAGATACGTGCCCTCAACTGCTTGCTGATCTGCGATATCTTCTCAACACTCTCAACCTGTAAATGAGCCGTAAGCATAGAGCGATTGCGCGCCTGCATACGCGCATCAATCAACTCCAACATAATCGAGGCCATATGTAAAGCCTGTTTATTCTCACCCAGGAGACGCCCATTGGCGATCAGGCACGCCTGCGAACGCAAAACAACGCCATCTTCTAACAATTTCAAATGGTTTTCGCGCAGTGTCGTGCCCGTCTCTGTCAGATCAACGATGAGATCAGCCATATCGGTTAACGGAGCGGCTTCCAGTGCTCCATGAGGGGAGACGATCTTACAATGCGTGATGCCATGCCTGCGCAGAAACTGTGCGGTCAACGCGGGGTACTTGGTGGCGATACGCAGGCCGCGCCCTTTTTGGGTGATATAGTATCCGGCCAGGTGCCAGAGATCAGCGCAGGTGCTCACGTCGATCCAGGTTTCAGGCACCGCTACGACAAGACGGCAAGCTCCAAAGCCAAGATCGCGCTCTAGCATAATGATGTCATCGTCGTGGTCATCCTCGTCAGCTTCATCGTCACTCTGACCGCGATGTTCAACCAGGATATCATATCCCGTGATACCAAGGGCAGCATCGCCATCCTGAACCAGCGCCGGTATATCCGCTGCGCGCTGAAAGACCACTTCCAGGCCAGGCATACTACCGATGCGTGCAAGATACTGGCGCGGATTGCTGCGGTTGACCTTCATGCCACATTCGGCCAGAAAGGCAAGCGTGGCCGTCTCTAAAGCGCCCTTCCCCGGGAGGGCTAAACGTATTCCAGAATCTGTTCTCACAGGCATTGATCCTTTACCTGCACGCTCTCAAGCAGTGACTCAAGGGTAGCAACATCCTCTTCACCCGTCGCCAGGTTCTTGACGGTGACAACACCCGCTCCTTGCTCGCTCTCACCGACAATCAGAGCTAACAACATCTGCTTTTTTGTGGCCAGTTTCAAACCCGCTCCCACACCATGTCCCGTCACATCTACCTCGGTACGTAAACCCTGCTGGCGAGCAGAACGAGCCACCAGCAGTGCATATGGCATATCTTGCACACTCACCGGAATGACCAGTGCCTGCGTTGGTGCATCCGAAGGGAGGTCGCTTTTCGGCAGCAGCGAGAGGAGACGCTCAATGCCAAAGGCAAAACCGCAGGCGTGAATATCGCGAGTGCTGCCAACCGCACGCATGAGACGATCATAACGCCCTCCTCCACAGAGTTGAGCGTCGAAACCGTCCTCATCCGAGGCATGAATCTCGAAGACCAGCCCGCTATAGTAGCTGATACCGCGCCCAAGCGCTAGATTGAGCACAATATTTGAACTGGGGACGCCGCCCTGCTCGACAATTGCTACAAGCTGTTCCAGTTCGGCCAGGGGCTCTGCGCTGAGTTCATAACGCGCTAAGAGCTCCCGCAGCTCGCTAAATACGAGCGGCGGGGAGCCTGAAACAGCATGGAGCGTGCGCAGGAACTCCAACGCATGGAGTATCTGCCGCCGCTGCTCACTTCGTCCCACTTTCCAGAGGAAACGTTCAATGACCTCATTGCGGTCGGCATCATCTCCAAAGGAGATACTGATACCGTTCAACAGCGACGCGATATAGCGTGCCTTTACCTCAGACGCTGTATCTTTTGCGGCAATCTCATTTTCGTCATTTCGCTGAAGCGGATACAAGGTTTCTAAACGGGCTTGAGCCGCCTGCTCGCCATCATCAGAGCGACTTATCTGCTCCATCAGGCTGATCAGTAGACGTGCCGCATGATCGTCAAGGTGCAAGCGATGAATAAAGCCACTGGCAACGCCAATATGCCCCAGTTCTAAACGGTACCGGGTTATGTTAAGCTTGCTCAATATGTCACAGGCAAGCTGCAAAATTTCGGCATCGACAGAGGCTGCATGACCTCCGAATAATTCAACCCCAAGCTGGGTATGCTGGCGATAGCGGTTGCGACCAGGTGCTTCATAGCGGAAAATCGGACCGGCATATTGAAAGCGCACGGGCAAAGGCTGCTGCTGGTAATGATCGAGATACAGGCGGCAGATAGAAGCCGTGTATTCCGGGCGCAGGCACAGATCACGATGGTGCAAGCGAAAGGAGTAGAGGTTCTGCCACAGCTCCTGTCCAAAGCTTGCAAGAAAGAGATCGCTGCACTCCACTATGGGAGTATCCACCCTGGCGTAACCTGCCTGCGCCAGGAATGAACTCAGGCGTTCTATCAGCCAACGCTGGTGCTGATATACCTCCGGTAATATATCACGCATCCCGCGCAGCCGCTCAACACGCTTCTTCATACCCTCAACCTTTTACTTTATGTATTTCGTTTCGCCTGATCATTGTGCCTACCCCCTGATCGGTGAACAATTCGCGCAATAAGACATGTGGCTCTCGACCATCGACAATATGCACACGCTGAACGGAAGACGAGGCATCCAGGCAGGCCGAAACCTTGGGAATCATACCGCCGCTGATGACACCATCTTCTATAAGCTGTCGCGCCTCTTGCTCGCCCAGTTCTGAGATCAATGAGCCGTCTGTGCGGCAGATGCCTACGACGTTGCTTAAGAAGATTAATTTCTCTGCATTGAGGGCACCGGCTAGATGCGCCGCCACCAGGTCGGCGTTGATGTTCAAGCAGGTGCCACCTGGCCCTTGCCCAAGCGGCGCGACAATCGGGATATAGCCCTGATCGATAAGCGTCTGTACCGGCGTGGGATCAACCGACTCAACCTCGCCAACAAAACCGAGACGTTCGTCGGCAACACGCGCACAGACCATGTTCCCATCAGTTCCGCTCAGGCCAACGGCGCGTCCACCCAGTTGAGCAGCCATCAATACCAGTCCCTGGTTCACCTGGCCTAACAACACCATACGCACAATATCCAGCGTCGCGCTATCGGTGACACGCAGCCCATCCACGAAATGCGCGGGCAAGTTGAGCTTCTTCAACCACTGGTTGATATATGGGCCACCTCCGTGAACCAGCACAGGATTTGCACCAAGTGTGCGTAGCCAGATGATATCCTGTAAGACCTCTCTCCGATGTTCAAGTGTACTCCCTCCCAATTTTATCACGAGCGTCTTCCCCTTCAAAAAATCGATATATGGAAGGGCTTCACGCAAGACCTGGGCAAGTAGCTGCTGATCGTTGATACTATCGCCTTCTGTTGTTTTTGAAAATGTAATCGCCATTTGGCATTCCTCTTCTAAAAGTTTTCCGTTTTTGCGACATGAAAACTCAAACATACTATGGGTAAAGAGACATCACCGGTAATCCAGTAGTCTCCGGCAGTCCATAGAGCCGATTTGCATTCTGTATCGCCTGGCCCGCGGCACCTTTGACGAGGTTATCAAGGCAAGAAATCACTAATAAACGCCTGGTGCGTGTATCCACCATTGGATAGATAAAACAGCTATTGCTGCCATATGTCCACTTTGTATGCGGAGGCTGATCTACCACGCGCACAAATGGCTCATTAGCATAATACTCCTCATAGAGCGAACGTAGCTCTGCCATCGTGACAACGCGCTGACTGGCATCCTGTTTGAGATCAGCATAACAGGTGGCCAGGATGCCGCGTGTCATGGGCACCAGGTGGGGTATGAATGTAAGGCGCAGAGGGCCACCAACAGGGTGTCCTCCTGCCAACGCCGCAGCCTCAAGCTCCTGGCTAATCTCCGGCAGGTGACGATGGCCGGAGAGGCTATAGGCACTCACATCTTCATTGACTTCTGCAAAATGCGTACCAGGTGTCGGGCTTCTACCGGCACCACTTACTCCCGATTTGGCATCTATGATGATATTACGGTCAATCATCCCAGCCGCCATGGCCGGCATGAGGCCAAGGATGGCCGCCGTGGCATAACAACCAGGATTAGCAACCAGGGTCGCTCCCTCGATACGCTGGCGGTAACGCTCGCACAATCCATACACCGCCGTCTCCAGCATTGCCGCCGCGGGATGCGTGTGCCTGTACCACTCCTCGTATATTGCCGCATCCCGCAAGCGAAAATCGGCGGAGAGGTCGATTACCTTCGTGCCCCGTTCAAGCAATGTCAACACCGACTGCGCCGCCGCGGCATGTGGGAGGCAAACAAAGGCGAGGTCGGTCTGGGCTGGCTCCTCGGTAATCACCAGGGCAGGGTCAACGCTTCTATGCTGCCTGTCCTCCATGTTCTTCGACATCATCTGTAATTGAGGAAAGACTTCATCTAACCGCTTCCCAACCGCGCTGCGTGCCGTGACCGATTGCACCATATATTGGGGATGCTGCGCGAGTAAGCGCAGCAATTCCAGGCCGGTATAGCTCGTCACATTCACAATTGAAACATTTGTCGTCATCATGTCCATGCTTGTCCTGTCTTGAATGAAAGAAAAGAGCCGGATGGAGAGAATTGGGCAACAAAAAAGCCCTCGTCCTCCTATCAATACGGAAGGGACGAGAGCGTTAGAGATGTTTTGCTCCCGTGGTACCACCCCAATTGTCACGACCTGCAACAATGCATCTTCCTCACCACACTGTGACGAAGGGTTTGTGACCACTTTTACCGGTTCTCTCGCTGCGTGGGAACCAGCCACCTGTCCTACTTGCCTTTAAGAAAAAGCTTTCTTCGGTCAGCCGCTCACGATGCGGTTCTGAGAAGGTGCATCCATTCCGAACTTCCACCAATCATCGGATCGCTGTCGGTGACCTGTCTCATACTATGTTCGCTCAATGCGGGTCAGTCTCTCTATGCAGTTGTTATATATAACAATAACAGGTGAATGGCAAAATGTCAATTTTACTTGCCCTCACCTGTTTCATTATCTAATTTTTCTAAAAGGGCCTCTGCCTCTCAAGTGTCCGCTTTAGCAAACCTATCAGGGCAATAGTACCAAACCATAAGGCGACTAACGCCCAGGAGCGTTTCTCCTCTTTGTCTTTCATTTTTTGACCTCTTTCTTAGCTCATACTCAACACAATATTAAACACTATTGTTATATCTCATCCCAAAACACTTAGCAAATCCTAATCTTTCCTTGAGGCTTTATTGATTTTTCCCTGGTAAAATGAGTGGTGGAGACACTACACAAGCATGAATCTTATGCTAGTGTTACTATCTGATACATCGGATGTCAAGTCTGAATAGATGTAGTAAAATACAATATAGGTGAGATGACACATGAAAATATTTCGGAACAGCAAAGCGATAAACTCTCAGAAACTCCTGACCATCGCGTTTGCCTTTCTCTTTGCCACAACGACACTTGCTGCCTGTGCGAACCCTGTTAGCTCCAGTCAGCAGGGGGGCGATATCCACAAGATTCAGCATGTAGTCGTGATTATGCAAGAGAACCGCTCGTTCGATAGCTACTTTGGCACATACCCCGGCGCGGATGGTATCCCCATGCAAAATGGAACGCCAACGGTTTGCGTACCTGATCCACTGGCGAAGCAGTGCGTCAAGCCATACCATGATCCAAATGATCGCAATGGTGGTGGTCCGCATGGCAACAGCAACGCCATTGCCGATATCAATGGTGGCCAGATGAATGGATTTCAGATTCAAGCTGAGAAGGCTCATAAAGGTTGCATCGATCCCAATAACCCCGCCTGTACCAATGCCGCCAAAGCCGATGTGATGGGCTACCACGATGCTCGCGAGATCCCTAACTATTGGGCCTATGCCAGCCATTTTGTGCTGCAAGATCACATGTTTGAGCCTAACGCCTCGTGGAGCCTGCCGGAACACCTCTTTATGGTTTCAGAATGGTCGGCAAAGTGTACTACCCCTGGCGACCCGATGAGTTGCCAGAACGCGGTACAAAACCCAGCCCAGATAAAAGGGAGTAAGAAGGCAGGTACGGTCCAACAACCGGATTATGCCTGGACCGACCTGACCTACTTGATGTACAAAGCCAAGGTGAGTTGGGCCTATTATGTGGCGGATGGAACACAGCCCGACTGTGAAGATGCCTCCGCTATTACCTGCACACCCAAGCCGCAGCACGCGGGCACGCCTGAGATCTGGAATCCACTACCCTACTTCGATACAGTAAAACAGGATGGGCAGCTTGGCAACATTCAGCAGCTCACCAATTTCTACACCGCCGCCAAGAATGGCTCGTTGCCGTCAGTCTCCTGGGTTGTTCCCAACGGCACCAATAGTGAGCATCCGCCCGCCCGGGTCAGCACTGGCCAGTCATACGTAACCGGTCTGATCAATGCGATTATGCAGGGACCGGATTGGAGCAGCACGGCGATTTTCCTTGCCTGGGATGACTGGGGTGGTTTCTACGATCACGTTGTGCCACCGACTGTCGATCAAAACGGGTATGGCCTGCGGGTACCTGGAATAGTGATCAGTCCTTACGCTAAGCAGGGTTATATCGATCACCAGACGCTCAGCTTCGATGCCTATGTAAAGTTCATCGAGGATGATTTCCTCAGTGGGCAGCGCATCGACCCCAAGACGGACGGTCGTCCCGATCCACGGCCCGATGTGCGTGAGAACGCCTCGATACTCGGCAACCTGCTAAGTGACTTCGACTTCAACCAGTCGCCAAGACCACCGATGATATTATCGACGACCCCTGCACCTGGGCCTGCTTCAACACCATAAACATGAGTGAGAAAGCGCGACAATGCGGGCGTTTGACAGTGTCAAACGCCCGCATTGTCGCGCTTTCTCACTCATGTTTATGGTGTTGAAGCAGGCCCAGGTGCAGG
>Ga0099828_10002806_pt1 | contig 12074 bp, 10 predicted proteins | sample CZO8metaG_2_FD_79338 | JGI IMG/M metagenome (GOLD analysis project Ga0099828, IMG submission 79338) | Vadose zone soil microbial communities from the Eel River Critical Zone Observatory, Northern California, USA - CZOApr15con2H1.8 metaG | ecosystem: Environmental > Terrestrial > Soil > Vadose...
AGGAGGTCTTCATCGCCTACCTGGTGACGTACTTCCTCTCCGTGTACTTCATGTCGGCCATCGTCGGCGCGGCGGCGGTGCGGCTCCAAGGACGAAGGCCGTACGTGCTCGACGGCCTCGCGGCGGCGAACGCGAGCCTCTTCCAAATCGTCCTCTGGTCGTTGTTCGCGGCGACTGCGGGGGTGCTCCTCCGGATCACGGCGATTCGGTCCGAAGGGGGCGGCCGGTTCGTCTCGCGGATCCTCGGATACGGCTGGCCGATCGCGACCCTGTTCGTCCTCCCGACGATGGTCATCGAAGGCGTCGGACCGTTACGGGCCTTCCGTCGCAGCCGTGCCCTCCTGAAAGAGCGCTGGGGCGGTCACCAAAAGGGGGTCCTCGGTACCGGCGTCGTCTTCCTCCTCCTCTGTTCCGTGGGCCTCGTCCCGTTCGTGTACGGGATCCTCGGAGACCCGGGGAATTTCGGATGGGCGGTCGGCGCGGTCCTGTACTGGCTCGTCCTCAGCGCCCTGTGGTCCGTCGTGCACGGGATCCTCGTCGCGACGTTGTACCACTACGCCCTGGAGAGCGAAGCCGCGTTCGGGTTCAGCTGGCAGGCGCTGAATCATCCGTGGATCCGCTAGGCACGCGATTCCGGAACACGCGCCGGACGTCCTCCGGGGGCGCGTCCGTCTTGACCCCGCGCGGATGAAAATGGGTTCGGGTCGCCCGGTAGCCGATCTCTCGCAGGCCGGCAAGGAACCGCTCGAGCTTTGGCGGAGACGCGCGCTCCGCGGCCGCAAGTTCGTCGGTCGTCACGAAGAACGGCGCCGCATCCGACTCCCCCTGCAGCGACGCGAGGAGCCTCGCGGAACCGCCCGAGGTCCATCGGGTCGGACTAACCTCGGCGAGGATCTCGGGAGTCGAGAGCGGACCGAGCCACAACGGACCGATCGAATCGCGAGCTCTCGCAGAGACCCGCACGAAGTGACCGGGGCCCGCGCGGATCACGTGGCCGAGGTCGGTGGAACGAACCTTCGGAACGACGACGAGCAACACGCGGACGAAGTGTTCCGCCGCGAACGCCACGACGGGCCGAATCGATTTGCCTCGAGCGGCGGCGAGGCGGGCGCAGTAGCCGAGCAGAATCCGCACACCGATCTCCGCTCCCTGATGGCAACGCATCGGCCGGGCGTCGTATCGCCGCAGGCACGCGGCCGGATAGGTGCCGCAGAGGACCGCCGTATCCGTGGCCGTGACCCCGACTCCCGTGGGAATTTCCGGCGCGCCGAACGCGGCGGGCAGGAAGGGCGTGGGCGGCCCGAAGGGATCGATGTCCACGAAATCGTACGCCGCCTCGTTCAAGTGGTTTCGAAGTTCGCCCACCTTGACGTCGGCGACGAGATCATTCCGGTGGACGTTCTCGCGGATGAGGCTCACCGACCCCTCGGACCGCTCGTTGAACGTGAGGCCTCGAGCGGCCGCTTCGAGGGCCATCCGGATTCCCCACGCACCCGTCGCCGCCAATCCGTCAAGGACAGACGTGAGGGGCCGCGGCCAACCCGCGAGGACCATCGCGCTGAGATCGCGGTTCACCGCCATGGTGGGATTGTAGAACGGCCACGGTCCCGCGGTCGCCGGGCCTCGACGGCGAGGGACGTCCGGCACGAGCAGACGGGCGGCGCCTTCCGTCGTCTCCACGACTGGGAACGGAAATTCCACGGAGGTTCGATGGCCCGAGGGCCTGATATTCCTTCGGTCTCAGAGGACCTCGCCCTTCATCAGCTTCACGATCTTGTAGGGCAACAGGTTCCGATTCACCATCGTGACCTCCAGGATTCGCACATCGTCCCTCCGGCGGATGTCCTGGAGGAGCGGGTTTCGGGATTTCTTGTGCAGCGTAAGGAGCAGCGGCTTGTCGGCGTCGAGGGCATCTTTGACCGCTTGGACGAAGTTCGGCGACTCGACTTCCATCTTGCCGACCTCGTCGATGACGATGACGTTGGCATTCGCCGTCGCACTGCGGAGCGCATTCACCCCGACTTCCTCGAGGGCGCTGATGTCCACGCCGAACCGGCCGACCATCGTCTTGGATGTGATCTCGCGGGACGCGAACACCCGCTTCTCCTTCGTCGCCCAGTCATCACGTAGAAGCCTTCGCGTCGGTTCCGCTTGACGATTGGCTCGGTGATCATGCCGCCGACTTTGAGGCCGTCGGCCTCGAGCATCTCGATGACCTTGAGAAGGCAGTAGGTTTTGCCTGCGCCGGGGAGGCCCGTGATCCCGATTTTGAGCGCCTCGCCCATGCCACTCACGCGGCGCCAGAAATATGCGTTGCGCTATAAAAGAGTCTTTATGGCATTCGTCCGCGCCCGGCGCCTGTTTCGGGAGACAATCGAGGCGAAAGGGTCCAAGGCACTCCCCACTCTACGTGGGTTGCGGTGGCGGGCCCACGGGGGTCGGTAACGGACTTCGCAAGGGAGCCCGCACCTCTTGACGGCGGACCTTGCGGACCATAAGGGTCGGCGTCTCCGTCCGGCGCGCGATCTGATCCTGCATCGGGCCGAACGCGAATTGAGTGAGCCGCCACTCCGTCGAAGCCCCAAGGACGAGCAGGTCGTAGGTCTTCGCTTCATCCACGACCGTGTCGACGATGTTCCGGATCTTCACGAACTTCTCCTCGAAGGGGACGCCGTGGGTGCGACACATTTCCGCGAGGCGAGCACTGTACCCGCGCTCTTTCTCGAGCTCGCGGTCCGTCTGCACGGCGCTGAGAATCGTGATCTTGGCTCGGTGCTTCTTGGCGAGCAGGATTGCGTATCCGGTCGCATACGAGACATGCCACTCCGGCGCGTTCATGACGAGGATGCGTTCGACCTTTTCTTTTAGCCCCGCGGACTTGAACACGACGACGTCGCACGGCGCCTCCTGCACGAACCGATCCACGTTCGAGCCAAGGATCCGCCCTTTGCGCCATCCGCCTCTCCATCCGAGAATGAGGAGGTCCGTCTCATCCTCCCGCACATTGTCGAGGATTGTGTCGATAATCTTGTGACTCACCTCGACCCGGGCAGTTACATACGCGCCGAGCTCTTCCGCGCGCTTCCGCAGCTTGCCGAGATTCCATCGGACCTCGCTAACATAGAACCGGTCGATCGCATCGATTGGGAGCGCGGGCGGCACCTCGATCACGTGCAGGAGGGTCAGCTCGGCGTCCTCGACCTGCGCGACCAACGCCCCGAAGTCGACGAGCTCGACCCGGTCGAACTCCTCGATCGGGAGGAGGATCCGGTACCGCGGTCGACGGATCGGCAGGATCGACTCCACGACCTTGGTAACGCCGATTACGATTTCTTTCCTTTCGTGCAGGTAGTGGACGGTCAGCCCGATGCCGATCCAACCCAGGGCGATGAACCATGCGACGGGCTCGATGGCCCAGAGGCTGAGGGCGATGATGAACTTCGTCGCGATCCCGAGCAGGGGGATGATCGGGAAGAGTGGCATCAGGAAGTACCGCTTCACGTCTGGCATCGTGCGGCGCAAGACAATCGCGGCCCAGTTCACCATGAGAAACAGGAGCAGGAACATGATGTCCGCGCTCGCCGCCACCGTATTGATGTCCAGGGTCAAGGTCATCGTGACGATGATCAGGCCGCTCACCGCGATTGCGATGTGGGGCGTGCGCTTCTTGCGGTGAAGTCTGCCCAGGGCCCGCGGCAGGCCTCCGTCGCGGCCCATCGCGAACGCCACTCGGCTCGAGGAGAAGATCATCGAGTTGAGGGCCGCGAGGGCACCGAGCGCGATGCCGAACACGATGATCTGAAGCCCGAACGGCATCACCCGCGCCGCGATGTCCGCAATCGCATCGTTGTTGCCGATCGTGTTCCCGCCGACGACATGGACGAGCTGACACCCGCTGCTCACCGGGTTCGCGCAGTCCCCGCCCGCGAGGATTGCCGTCAGGGCGACGAAGACGAAGATGATCGTCGAAAGGCCGATCACGATGAAGTGTGCGCGGGGGATGTTCTTCTCCGGATTGCGCGCCTCTTCTCCGGTCTGTGCGATAATCTCGTACCCCTCAAAGACGATGAACGTGAAGCCCATCGCGCCCAAGAGGGCGAGGAACTGGGTCGCGGCCGAATTGCCCCGGAAGAAGTTGCTGAAGTTTTGGGTCGGAAGCGGCCCAGACGAGAACACATGGGAGAGGCCGAAGACAATGAATGAGACAACCACCGCGATAAGGACCAGGGTCACCGCCGTCTCGGAGCGTCCCGTCAGTTTCGCCCCGCGGTAGTTCATCACGAAGAACACGCTCGCCGCGAGGACCGCGAGGATCCGGGTGAGGGCGGACTCGCCGAGGCCCGCAAAGACGAGGGTTGGGACACCGAGGACCGTCTTGATCGCAAGGACCGCGCCGAGGCCGAACCCGTAGATGTAGAACGACGCGACGATGCAGTGGCCGAACCACGACATCCAGCCCCCGAGGAAGCCCCACGGGTCCCGCATCGAGCGGCGGATCCACAGGTATCCGCCACCCGTCTCGGGAAACGCGGACCCGAGTTCCATATACGCCATCGCGGTGAACATCGTCACCACGAAGTTCAGACCGAACGCGAGGACGAGCGACGGACCCGTGATCGCGTAGCCGGGGCCGACGAGCAGGAAGATCGTCGTGCCGATCGTCGGGCCGAGCCCGATCATCGTGATCTCGAGGAGCCCGAGGTCCCGGCGGAACTTGACCTCGACCTCGCGGCCCTGCGCCATCGGCCGCCGCAGAAAGGGAGCGCCTTATTAGTCCTTGGTCCGCCCGGTGATGGCCTTCAAATACATGAGCGGATAGTCGAAATCCGGAACGTAACGCAAGGCGCCGACGGCTCGCGCGGCGCCTACCCGCACCGTGACCTCGACATCCAACGCATCTTCCGTGACCACGCCGTATCGGTACGGCCCCCGGATCCGCAGACGCGCTCGGTCAATGCGCACGCGGACCCGCTCGACGAGCGGCTGCACCCGCGTCGCCGCCTCGATCGCTCGCTCGAGCGATCCCGCGCTTGCCGAGGTCAGCGGCGTCCCCACGTACTGGTGGAGGATCGAGCCCAACTTGATGCCCGCCTCGAACGCGGCTCGGTCGCGGTCGGTTCCGGCGAAGTACGTGCGCGTCGGGTCGTCGGCCATCGGGGTCACCGGCGCGGGATGGCCGGCCGCGGGATAAGAGCGACGGCAAGGCTTTTTGGAACTTGGTCGATGAAGGACCTCGATGGGATCGAAGCCGGTGTCCGGCCGCCGCGACGAGACGCTCAAGGACGTGACCCACGTCTTCCTCGACGTCGGAGGGACGCTCGCCTACTCGGAGCCGGCCGCTGCCGACATCTTCCACCGAGCCCTCGCGGCTCGCGGACATCTCATGGACCGATCCGCCATCGCGCGGCTCCTGCGGACGCCGGAGACCATCGTCACGCTGATCCGGCCGTTCCCGGCGGGCCGCGAAAACGAGTTCTTCCGGGAGATGAACGCGCGGATCGTCGAGCACCTCGGCCTGGAGTCCAACGACGCGATGCTCGACGAGATCCACGCCGAATTCGAGCGCGGGGTCGCTTGGCGACCCTACCCGGAGTGCATCGAGACGCTCAGGGCGCTCCGCGGCGCGGGATTCCGCCTCGGGATCATCTCGAACGCGTCCCACACGCTGCCCGCGATGCTCCGGAAGATCGGGCTCTCGGAGTACTTTGACACGATCACGTACTCGTTCGACGTCGGCGCGGAGAAACCCGATGTGCGGATCTTCCGTCGGGCCGTGGCCCAGGCGGGCGTCCCTGGGGAGCGGAGCCTCCACGCCGGCGACAGCTTCCAGGCAGACTACCTCGGCGCCCGCCGCGCGGGCCTCCATGCGGTGCTAGTGTGCCGCGAAGGTGAGCCGCCCGCGCCGTGCCCCCAAGTCCGATCTCTCGAAGGCCTCGCGGACCTACTCGGCGTCCGACGTTCTCCCCCATGAGAATGTTCCGGCAAAGGCTTAATGCAAGCGCGGGCGTGGCGAGAGATTCCTGATGTCGAGGAAACCGGCGATCGGTGTCATCGGTGGAGGCAGCACCGCCTCTCCGGAAGGTCTCGCGCTCGCCGAAGAGGTCGGATTCCTGATCGCCCGCGCCGATGCCGTCCTCGTCTGCGGAGGCCTGAACGGCGTGATGGAGGCGTCCGCAAAGGGGGCGAAGCGCGGCGGCGGGATGACGGTCGGCGTCCTGCCCACGGGGAACAAGGCGGATGCGAACCCGTTCATTGATCTCCCAATCGCGACATCGATGAGCACCGCGCGGAACCTCATCATCGTCCGCACCGCCGACGCGATCATCGCGGTGAACGGGTCGTACGGCACGCTAAGTGAAATGGCTCATGCATTCGACCTGGGAAAGACCGTCTTCGGACTTCGGACGTGGCCCGTCGAGAAGGCGGGGGTCGAGGCCAGACTCTTTGTGGCGGTCAACACGCCGCGAGAAGCCGTCGACCGCGCCCTCGAGTACGCGCGAAAGGCGATGGCGTCCGAGACGCCAGGGCCCGGTTTCAAGAAGTGAGCGTCTCCCGAGCCGGACGCGGTTTTTTCGGAAAGGTCCGCAGGCTTAAGTGAGTCTGCGGGATTTCGTTCGTGTGCCGCCGACGCTCGCCGTCGCCGACGCCAAGTCATGGGGATTGCCGCCGAGACTCGCACACGATTTCGTGTCGCGAGTGAACGGGGTCATCCACCGCGCCGCGGCACCCCTCGACGGACATGGGCAGGAACGGCTTTGGCGGGAGCTGTGCGGGCTCCTGATGTCGGACGCCGGTGCACGGTGGCGATTCGCGGCTCACAGCGCGCTGTTCCACCTGGCGTACGCGAATCGGTCCGCCGAGGACGGACCGGGGCCCGCCTGGTTCCCTACGGCGAGGGACTTGCGCGAATCGAATATCGGGAAGCTGCTCGCAGAGCATCGGTTCACGTCGTACGACGAGCTTCATCGCTGGGCGAAGGATCGACGTGAGGAATTCTGGTCCACGATGGTGCGCAAGCTGGGAATCGTGTTCCGACGAGATCCGTCCCGGATCCTGAATCCGGAATCAGATCCACGCCACGCCGACTGGCTCCCGGGCGCCGAACTGAACATTGCCGAGAGCTGCTTCCGCGCGGATCCGAAAAAGACGGCAATCCTATCGGGCCGCGAAGGGTCGAAGGCGATTCGTCGCGTGACATACGGCGATCTCCGCCGCCTCAGCGCGCGCGTCGCGAATGGACTCGACGCCCTCAATCTCCGCCAAGGTGCGCGCATTGCGCTCTACCTGCCCATGGCACCCGAAGCGGTTGCTGCCTACCTCGGGATCATCCTGTCGGGGCGATGTGCCGTCGGGATTGCTGACTCCGCCGCGCCTCCAGAATTCCAGAAGCGGGTCCAGATCGCAAACGCAGAGGCGGTCATCACGGTCGACTCGTATGTCCTTGGGGGGAAGCGACACCTGATTTACGACAAGGTCGTTGAGGCGGATGGCCCTCTCGCCGTCGTCGTCCCGCGCGTGAGATCGACCCGCGACCTGCTTCGAGACGACGACCTGGCATGGACGGATTTCCTCGGCGACCGCGACACGTACGACGCCGTCGCTTGTCATCCCGGGGAACGCACGAACATCTTGTTTTCCTCGGGGACCACGAAAGATCCGAAAGGGATTCCCTGGACCCACATCACGCCGATCAAGAGCGCAGCGGACGCGTACCTCCACCTCGACGTCCGGCCGTCCGACGTCCTCGCATGGCCGACGAGCTTCGGTTGGATGATGGGGCCTTGGCTCACGCATGCGAGCCTCGTGAACAACGCGACGATGGCCCTCTACGTCGGATCGACGACGATGCGCGCGTTCGGGGACTTTGTCGCCGGCGCGGGCGTCACGACGCTCGGGGTCGTGCCGAAGCTCGTGCGGAGCTGGAAGTCGGACGGGGCCATGGAGGGCCTTGATTGGCACCGGATCCGGTTGTTTACTTCCACCGCGGAGCCGTCCACACCGGAGGAGATGCTCTACCTCATGTTCCTCGCGGGATACCGGCCGATCATCGAGTACTGCGGCGGGACCGAGATCGGAGGCGGATATATCACGGGCACGGTCGTCCAGCCATGTGCCCCGTCGACGTTCACGACGCCCGCCCTCGGCCTCGATTTCGTGATCTTGGATGACGGACAGCCCGCGCGCCGAGGCGAAGTCTTCCTGGTCCCTCCGTCGATCGGCCTCTCGACGGACCTGCTGAACTACGACAACGACAAAGAGTACTACGATGGCGTCCCAAAAGGTCCGCACGGGGAGAGACTGCGTCGGCATGGAGACCAGATCGAGCGCCTCGGCGGTGGCTATTATCGTCACCTCGGCCGAATCGACGACATGATCAACATCAACGGCGTGAAGACAAGCTCGGAAGAAATCCGGAGTGCGATCGGGAACGATCTCGTGTACGACTCAAAGCCAATCGCGGTCGATCTGGACGGATCCGGACAACATCGTCTCGTCGTCTACGCCGTCCCGCGTGATGCACGGCGACTCGGCTCCGACGAGCTCCGCATCCAACTCCGCAGTGAATTCCAGCGATCCATCAAGACGAACCTCAATCCGCTCCTGGCCCATGTGGAAGACGTCGTCCTGGTGTCCGAACTCCCCCAAGCGGGTCCGGGCAAGACGAGGACGATGAAGGACCTCCGGAACGATTACTTGGCCCGAAAAGCACGGTCGTGATCGGGACGGAGATCACGCACGATGGATCGGGTCGGCAGACGGAACCGGCTCGGCGGCGGTGGGTCGTGGGCGCGCAGGTCTCTCCAGCGCCCGATTAATCGTGATTTGCGCGATGCTGCCGTAATACTTCGCTACGTGCTCGAGCGGTCGAAGGACGAGCTGGAACAGGCCGTTCGACCGCGGAGGACCACGGGCGTGCGGGCTACGCGACCGAGGACCGGATTCCGCGGCCGCCCGAATATCCCGGATCAACGCCGCCTGACGGTCGAGCGCCGTGTTCGCCTTCCCAAGATCGTTGGCGAAAAACGCCGTCATCGTCAGCTCGATGACCTCCTCGAGCTTTCCTTTCAGGTTGCCAACCGTCTTCGCAAACTCCCTCGGAATCCGTCGATTCGGCTTCAGAAACGGTCCGACCCCGGCCGCCGTTTCTTCCCACAAGTCGCCGACATTCTCCAGGGCGACCGTGACCACGCGATCTCCGAGGAGGTGGCGAGGCTCCGTCACCCCAATCCGCCCGGAGATGGTGCGGTTCTGCGCCGCGAGGAGGAGCTGTCGCACGACGAGCCAGTAGAGCCGATCCACTTCGAGCTCCATCCGGCCAACCTCCTCGACGTTCCCCTTCGCATCCCCCGAGATGACGCCGAGCGCGAGCTTCTCCATGCGGGAAGTCAGGTAATGGAGTCGCCGGAGGAGGCCGTCGATGGGGAACCGCGTCGGCTCGACGAAATTCTCGATCGTGACGAATTTCGGGCCTTGGTTCACGATCGTGAGTCCGGTGAGGCCCCGGACCGCCTCGTGGATCTCCTGCAGCTGACTTGGGGACAGCTCCTCTCGACTGCGTAGGCGGATCGTGTTGCATCCAACGATGTAATTCCCGGTAATCATTCGCGTGAGCGACTCAGACCCGCTCCATTCGTCCGCGTCAATCGTCGCCTCTGCGGCGACCGGATAATCCTCAAGCGGACCGACCCGCACGCGGAGGCTTCCGTCGTCCTCGATCGCGAGGCTCAGGAGGGCACCGGGGCGGATCCCGTTCGACGCGGCCCAGTCTTTCGGGAGCGAGACCCCGAGGCTCGAATAGCCGAGCTTTTGGACCTTGCGGGTTTCGAACTCCATGGATCCGCATACATACGGGCTCGAATAAATACATACAGCGTTCGAAGCCATCGGCATTCATGCGTACCGCGCGGGGAGACGCCGCGCGCCGTCAGGAACCCGAAGGATGCACCCAAAAGGCTCAAGAGGGATTGAGGAATCGGACAAGGTGGATGGATCGTGAGGTCGATGTCCTCGTCGTCGGCGCGGGACCGACGGGGAGCACCGCGGCGAAGTATGCGGCACTCGGCGGCGCCGAGGTCCTCCTGATCGAGAAGCGATCCGAAATCGGGACGCCGGTCCGGTGCGGCGAGGGCGTCGCGAAACGGTGGCTCGAGGAAATCGGACTGGCGCCGAGCCGCGAGTTCATCTGCCATGAGGTCGACGGCGCCCGGGTCATCGCTCCGGACGGAACGACGCTCGTCCTCGACGAGACGCGCGCGGGCAACGAGTGCGGGTACGTCTTGGAACGGGACCTCTTCGATCGGTTCCTCGCGCGCGAGGCCGCGAAGGCCGGCGCGGACATCATGATCAAGACGAGCGCGATCGACCTCCTCCGCGAGGATGGCCGAGTGGTCGGCGCCCGCTGCGAGCACATGGGGGACACGTTCGACGTGCACGCCGACGTCGTGATCGGCGCCGACGGCTTCGAGAGCCAGGTCGGGCGCTGGGCTGGGCTCGAGACCCACCTGCGAACGAGGGACATCGACGCGTGCCTGCAGTACACGCTCGTCGGCGTGGACGGGGATCCGCGGCTCAACGACTTCTATCTGGGAAGTTGTGCGCCGGGAGGGTACGCCTGGGTGTTCTGGAAAGAAGCGGACGTCGCGAACGTCGGGATCGGCGTGAACCTCTCGAAGATCCGGGATCGCGCGGACGCGAAAAAGTACCTCGACGCCTTGATTGAGAAAACCCCGAGTCTGGCTCGCGGAGAGATCGTCGAGGAGGTCGCCGGCGCGGTCAGCGTGTCGCTCCCCCTGGAGCGGACGGTCGCTCCTGGCGTCATGCTCGCGGGCGACGCCGCACGCCTCATTGATCCGCTGACGGGGGGCGGCATCTTGAATGGCTGCCTCTCTGGCAAATATGCGGGCGAGATCGCGTCGGAAGCTTCGAAGCTCGACGGGACCAAAGACTTTTTCCAGGCCTACGAGAAGCGATGGAGGACCCGCATGGAGGAAGAGCTCGCTCGGCACTATCTCATCAAGGAACGTCTCATCCGCGTGGACGATGAGACGATCAACAAGGTCATCCGGGCCGTGTCCGAAATCGGCGTTCAACGGCTTTCGACGCAGAGCGTCCTCGATGCGATTCGCAATCGGTACCCCGAGGTCCTCCAAGCCTTCGACGGCCTATTGTGAGTAGCTGGGTCCTCCCGACGGACACCGCGGCTAATCCTTCGAAAGATCTTCCCCGCCCTCGAACGCCATTTGAACCTGGCTGTAGATCTCCTCGAATCCGAAGGTGATCTCGGACGAGACGGGATGTACGCGGCGATACACGCCGATCGTCTCCAGGCTTTTCAGAAACTCCACGTCGAGGAGCGTTTTCGCGGTGGCGGCTTCCTCGAACAGGGCCTCATACAGGGCGAACGGATCGACGGACCACTTCACGATTCGTTCGAGTTCGGGTTCCGGGAGCAGGTCCGCCTTGCTCAGGACGTTGATGAAGGGCAGTCCGTGACGGAACTGGACCGTGGCGTTCAGGAGGACGGACGAGATGAAGCCACTCGGATTCCGAACCAGCGCGGGGTCATTCAGGTAGACGAGCGCGGCATCCTCTCGGCCGAAGGCGTCGATCAAGACAGGACCGGAGGCCCGGAACGTGAACAGCTCGATCTGCCCCGGCGTGTCGATCAGGACGTAGTTCGTCTCGAACGTCTCGAGGACATCCGCGAGTTCTTTCGCATTCATGGCGACCATGTCCGCTGCGGCGACCTGCGCTCCGTTCGGCCCGAGGCCCTGCTCCGTCATGATCTCCTCGATGTTCACGTAGTCCCGGACATCGAGATCGGGCGAGTACTGGAGCGCCTCGGCTCCCGGGTCTAGGTTCACCGTGATGCAGTCGAGGCCTTGGGAGTTCATCCACAGCTGGAACGCGAAGACCATCGTGGACTTCCCCGATCCTGCGGTCCCGAGGAAGTAGAGGTTCCGGGCCATGCGCGTCCCGCGTAGGTGAGGGAACGACATGAAGCTTCGCGGCGCGCTGAATCGTTGGAGCGACCCCGGAGCGCCGTCGTCCCGGTCTTTCATCGAGGTCGAACG
>Ga0099828_10002807_pt1 | contig 12070 bp, 10 predicted proteins | sample CZO8metaG_2_FD_79338 | JGI IMG/M metagenome (GOLD analysis project Ga0099828, IMG submission 79338) | Vadose zone soil microbial communities from the Eel River Critical Zone Observatory, Northern California, USA - CZOApr15con2H1.8 metaG | ecosystem: Environmental > Terrestrial > Soil > Vadose...
AGTAGCGGAAACGGGCATGGGGATCCGACAGTTGTTCGATTTCGAGGAGTTTGATTTCGGCCTCCAGGGCGGACAGCCGGGCCAAGTCCTGCTGTCGGGTATCGCGATAAAGCTCGAGAACCTCCTGGTGTGACCGTGGGACCTGCAATCCAGCGCGGCGCAGCCGTAATCGGCACACCTCGACGCATGCCGCCACGAGACGGAGGGGCGGGGGGGTCATCGGCACGGCGCGGTTTCGGATCGCCCTAAGGGTAGGGATCGAGATTCCGCTCCGCAGAGCGACCTCTTGTGGGGTAAGGTTGTCGAGCGCAAAACGCACGAGACCCCAGAGACCCGGATCCTCGCCGGATGCCGGTCGTGGCGAATCTGTCCCCTTACATAGATCCAGGTAGAGTTTGATGACGGCGAGTCGTCTGCGCGGCGGCTGAAAACCCAACACTCTAAGATCGGCCGCACAGAGGGCCGCGAGCGCGGCCACGATCCTCCCGCCCGTCCCTCGCACCCTGCGCTTGCCGCGGGCAATTTTTCGGAGGTTCTCTAGGTCGATCCCGGTGGCATGGGCCGCTTCACGGAGAAACATCCTTAGCGCGGGGCGGATAATTCTCTCCTCGATCCCGTCAGGCAAGGTGCCATAGTCCGTGATGAGGTCGTCCACGTCTGCAGCGAGGTCACGCTCCTCGTGGCGGTCCGCCTCTTTGCCGATGCGGTCTATCCGCAGCGGCCTAACGATCCGGCGGCCCAGCACGCCTCTGGCCCGTTCCTCACAGGGCAAACCATCAGGTCCAGTCCGTTTCGTCTCCTTACGATACGCGTGTGGGGCGATGAGATCACGGTAGGACTGGTATCCGACCGTATCGGCAGCCGCGTAGGGACTGTTTGAGAGGCGCAACTCCTGTCCGCCGTGCAGGTTGAACACCTTCATCTGCGACCACTTATCGGGGTTGGGCTCGAACGGCGCAATCAGCCGAAGCCCGTCCTTGAAACAGCTCGCCGCGAAGGGGTCGTGCTGGACGGTCAGCATGAAGTTGAAGGGTTTCACCTGTGACTCGTAGGTTTTTCCTCGGTTGAATCGCTCGAACGCCTACATCAGGTGCCAGGTCGTAATCGCGTGTCGGCCGACGGCGGGATAGTCTGCCCACTGAGGGAGGTCGGCGGGCAGGCCGAGTTCGCGGCGGATGACGTAGTCCCAGACGCGGCGCCTCCAGTCGTCCTCGCCGTCCCGGATCTCAGTGGGGCTAAGGACGTGGCCCAGCCCGTGCTCGCTGTACTGATCCGTAACCCTGATCTCGCCGCCTGGAAGGTGCTCAAAGATTGCGTAGCGCTTGGTCCCGGCGACGAACGCGTGGAGCTGCACTTGCCCGCCGTCCCGAAAGTTTACGTCCTCGATCTTCAGGATCGATCCGGGGACTGCGGTCCGGTCGTACGGGTTCAGCGACTCAAAAGCCTGCGCCATCTCCGCGACGTCCCGCCAGGACAAGACCCTGATCCTCTGCGGGATTGCCTGCCCGTCGTTGCCGCGCCCCTCGATCTCAAGAGCCCCTCCGCGTTCTGCGGCGACGATGGCCTTGGAGTCGGTGTCGGCGAAGGCAAAAGTCCCGCCGCGCTGCTCGACGTGCCACTGAAGCAACGCGAGCATGAGGCGGCCAGCGGCCGTGATAAGGGCGGCCAGCGGCGGAAAGAAGAATACGCCAGGCTGCTCCACGGCGCTCGCTGTAGTCACGTAACTGCCCTGGCCGTGCCACACGCGGACGGCGGCCTTCTTCCCCTCGGGCAGCCGCTGTTTGTTGACCTCAACCAGCACCCCGTAGATTGAGTTGGCGAGGGTTTTGAGGGTCTGCTGGAGCCACTCCCGCTCATCGTCGCTGAGCCGTTCGTAGGGGGGCTCGCCGCGCTTCACCCGGGCACGTTCCTCGACGAGCCGGCGGAAGAGGTCGTCCCGGACAGGGTCCACCGCGACGGCTCCGCGGATGTGCGTGGGACGCAAGCCCGGCTGCGTCCCGGCAGAGACGAACCGGAATGCCCGCAGGACTTCCGGTGTCTTCCCCGTGAAGATCTTGCTTTCAGCGAGATCCGCAAGCGTGTACCAGACGGGCCGATCGAAGGCCGGGTGGGCGAGGGCGATGCGGTAGGGGTCGTCGTCCCCAGGATCATCCCTCCCGTACCGTGCGCGGATGGGCAGCAGATCTACCTCCGTCGGCTGGACCAAGGCGATCCCCACGAGGGCGGGCCACGCGTCTTGTCTCATCATGTCCTCCGGCCGTAGCCCGTCCAGCCAGGTCCGGACTTCATCAGTGGCATCTACAACCGCGATCCGCTCGGCGATCAGCAGGTTCCACAGGCCCATGAGCGCGGAGACCGTAGGGTACAGGCTGGCGAAGTCTGTGTAGACGACCGGGAGGACGCAGCGGATAATGTTGGGTTCGGCCCGTCCTCCGTAGAACGCCTCCATGCACGCCCCCAAAACCTCCTTGGGGAAGTCCGGGTTTTTCTGCATCGGCGGCAGGATCCCCATGGAGGCCAAATACGCCTTCGTCATACTGGCGGTCGAGTAGATGAGGGTTTCCGGGCGCTTATACCCTGGGGCAGCGTTGCCAGGTGAGAATGGGTGCCGGTCGTACTCTGCAATCGCCTTGAGGAAGATCTCGTGCGTCGTTTCGACGTCGCTGCGATTGTACTCCACGTATTCCGGCGTGATGAGCCCGTGCTGTTTTGGGTGGACCTTGCGGTGCTCAACGTCTAGCGCCTTACTTGCCGCATCCACGCTCATCTTTTCCCCGGTCAGTCCCGCGACGAGTTGGTGGAGATCGAGGAAGTTACGGCGGAAACTACCCGGAGGCGTCATCGGGCATGACTCCGGTGAATTCGATCGAGGCCTTGTGACTGCCCAGGTTTTTGATCCGGATGCCTGGCCGGTAGGGGTCGCGTTTTTGCTTCCCGCGCTTCACGTAGGAGTACAGATCAAAGCGGAAGCCACCCTCGAAGTATCCTTCCGCAGGCACCGCGTTCCACGCCAACCTACTGTCGTCGTAGGGCAGGTTGAAACCGCAGACCAACGCCCTGCCCTCGTAAGCGACGCGGTAGAAGTCTCTAAGGAATTCCCTCAACGGGCAGAAATGAAACCGCGTCCGCGTCCCCTGCAGGAAAACTGAGTCGCCGATTCTCTCAACATGGTCCTCCACCCACCCGCGCAGCATCGTCAACCCGTACTCGGGCAGCCCGTCAGGATAGAAGAGCCACTCGTCGGTCCAGCGCCATCGCTTCTGCTCCAGCACGTAGAGGCGGGCGGTCCCGAACAACAAACTCTGGGCGTAGGGGCTCCACTCCGGTCCCTCAAACCCCGGCATGGTGCGCGTAAGGTCTGTGGCCGTCTCGCAATCGAATATCAGGAGCATCTCGGGACGCAGCCACAGTGGAGGGTTCAACTTTTCATGTGGTACTTTGTCTCTTGTCTTTTTCCGTTTTGGGAGGTCCGGCTCTACGTGGCAGCGGAGGGCGATGTCCAGGTATTCGTAAGGTTTCACTTTGACCTCCACAATGGACCGAGCCCCAATGCTTCCCACCACTGCGAGCCGTAATCCTTGATGAGCCGTTGCCTGAGCCGTAGTAGGACATGAATGAGGTCGCCCAGATGATCCAAAGCCCATTCCGCGGCGTCCATGATTGTCTGTAGCAGTCGGGCGATCGACAAAAGGGGATCCGCGGGATCGCCCCGCAGCAGATCGGACCCCCTGTCCTGCATCCGATTCGAAAGGGCGCGATGTGGGTTACCAGGGACGCTAACCGTGCTCGGGTGATTCGACCGGCCGAGGGGATGATGTTCCTCGACTGGGGATCGCCCCCGCACGAACGCGAGACACTCGTAGCAGAGGGTCACGGCGTGAAGTCCGGTCGGGTCAGCATATCCGCAGCGGGAGCATCGGGCATCAGCGCCAAGTGTCCCCCGGCGCTTCGCCGAGCGAATTGCCTGCCGCGCTTCATGCGAAAGGTGCTTCTTGCCCACTTTACTTACCCGTAAATGTCGTCGATGTCCACGAGCTCACCGGCATCGGATAAACGCCGGAGTGTGATCTCGTCTGTGACGAGCGGGACGCGCTTACCGTCCACCGTCATCACGGTCTGCCCTCTGAATCTATCGAAACTCGGCCGCTCCCCCAAACGCCACTGATTCACCGCGTGCCCGTACCGGCTGAGTAAGCTGGCCTGTCTAGAATCGGTTACGAGGACCCGGACCTCGCCCTCCGGAGCGAGGGTTCTCATGACCCTCGGCAAGCGGTCCGAAGATCGCGCACGCCACTCGCCCGTGGGGGTTTTGTAGAGGGTGCGCCCCGTGTACTTACGCACGGTTCCCGGCGTTGTGGCCGCTCCTTGCGTGGCGAATTGCAATGACCGCCCTTCGCGCATGGAGTCCACCGCTTCTAGCGCTCTTAGGTACCCAGGCCTGGTGAACCGGTCCACGACATCTGCGGCTCGCTCAGGGTCTATGCTCCGCCGGCCTTTGAGTAAGCTGGAGACAAAGCCCGGGGACAGTCCGGTGAATTCCGCGATCGCCTGCCGCGTGAGCCCCTGCTGTTGGAGTCCTGCGATAATGCTACGCACCTGTCGTGTCGTCGCCATTGGCTCTCTCCCCTTTCATGACGTGGGTCTCTTGGTCTGTGAAGGCAGGTCCACACGCGCGAAGCGCTGCCGGCTCACCCCGAGGGTGAACTGCAGTCGGACCTGCTGCAACGGTATGAACTGGTGGTCGTTGACAAAGAACCACACAGGAACACCTCGCAGGCGGGCGTCGAGGATCTCCTGAGCGCAGCCTCCGCCGATCACCCTGTCTGGTCCCAGGAGTACTACGACGCTCGTCGCCTGAGCGAGAACGTCCGACCAGCGGGCTCGCCACTCGTCGGTGGAAGCGAACAGGTCCCGGCTCGAGAGCACCTGCGCGCCGCGGCGGCGCAGCAGGTCGACCAGCCGCTGGTAGGAGGCTGAATCAAAGTGGGCGACGGGCGCCGCCACGTAAATGACTTGACTGGTGCGAGTCATTGCTGGTCACCTCCTCGCATCAATTGACGCATAAACCAAGGAATGCTAAAATGGGATTAAAAGTGTAATATGACAAACGTCACCGCCGCAGCGGGCCTTGAGGAAGCCTACAAGCTTGGCTGGTTGCCCCTGAGGGGGGTCTTGGATGGCGTCTCCGCGGAGGTACCGCCAGGTCTCAACCTTAGGCGTACGCTCGTTCTGTGGCGAACCGCCGGAGTGGTTCCCCCAGCCATTCACCCGCAGCGCGGATGGTTGCGCGGGCGGCGCACCGTTCTTTGGCCCCCAGAATTAGTGGTGTTTCTAGAGGATGGCCTACGCTTTCGCAAGCTTGCGCATTTCACAGGTCAACGACATCGTGTTGGCGGACAAGTCTCAGCACGGTCTCACGCTTCCCTTCGCATACTCCTGTGGGCCTACGGGTGGGACTATTCCGTACCGTTGATTGAAGAATCGATCCTGTACGTGGTCCGTCAGGCCGTCAAGCTTGCCGGGGATGCCTCGCCGCTCGGGTTCCTGCGCTGGTTCTTCCTGTCGTCACACGCCATGGATACATATCGCACCGCTAGCAAGCACCGGCGTGGCGCAAGGGACGAAGCTCGGGACCGCGCCCTGCAAGTGTTTAAACAGTGGGGCGGTGTGCTTACTTGGGCGGAATTTGACCTGCATAAGGCGCTGCGGGCCGCCGAGGCCGGAGGTTCCGTGTCATTCAAAGAGTTGGTCCGGAGTGTGAGGCAACGCGACGAGCGCCTGCTTGACATCGTGCGGTCGCAGGCCCGCCGCATTCTCACCGCCCTCTTCCCTCGCGCCCAGGAGCCGAGTGGCAGGGACGTGGAGTCACTCTTCCGGTCAGATCAACCATCGTCCGTTGGGGGCGACGATTGGATTGCCTGGGAGGCGTTGAGACCGGTGATTGCGCAGGTGCCGAAAGTCTTGCGCTACCTGGGGCTACTCATGGCGTGGCAAATTGCGATCCTACGCAGGGCGGCCCGGGCATCGAAGCGCCGCGTAGGTCATAAAGGATGACGTCGTGCAGCAGGAGGCGTTGCCATGTTGGACGAGAGAGGGCAGGCGGATCTCCGAGTCAACCAAGGTGTCTTGGCACTCAGCGGATACGGGCTCCGCTTGGCGGTGAATCGTGGTCACCTCGTGGCCGCCGACGGGATCTGCGACGGCCGCCGTAGCGGTCGGCTGGCGCGGGCGACTGCCGGCTTGAAGCGGGTGGTACTCCTCGGGCACACCGGCTTCATCACCCTGGAGGCCCTCCGCTGGCTAAGAGATGTCGGGGTCCCTTTCGTTCAGATCGATGCCGACGGTGTCGTCATCGCCGCCTGGGGCCCAATTGGCCTGGACGATTCCAGACTGCGGAGAGCGCAGGCTTTGGCGCCTGGGAACGGCGTGGGGTTGAAGATCGCGCGGGAGCTAGTGCGACGGAAGTTGGAAGGGCAGCTAGCGCTGCTCGCTCGTATGCCCGATGGCCAAGCCTCGGTTGCCGTCATCCACGAAAACCTGGGCAGCCTCGAACGTACATTGTCTCCGGTCCAACTTCGTCTGTTTGAGTCTGTCGCCGCGGCCGCGTACTGGAAGGCGTGGGAGCGCGTCCCGATCCGGTTCGTGCGCCGGGATGAGTCGCGGCTTCCGGACCATTGGCGGACATTTGGCCCACGTGGATCGCCGCTCGCAAACGGTCCCCGCCTCGCGGCGAATCCTCCCAACGCAATCCTGAACTACCTCTACGCGATCCTGGAGGGGGAAGCCCGCATCGGCGCGTTGACGATGGGGTTGGACCCTGGCCTGGGCGTCATCCATGCCGACCAACCCGCCAGGGACTCGCTCGCCCTGGATCTGATAGAGCCTGTCCGTCCCGAGGTGGACGCGTACGCGCTGGAGTTGCTCCGGACCCGAGTATTTCGCGCCTGTGACTTCTTCGAGACGCGCCAGGGAGTCTGCCGCATTCTGCCTCCTCTGGCTCGCGAGCTTGCGGCGACGGCAACGCAGTGGGCGCAGCGCGTGGGCCCCGTAGCGGAGTGGGCCGCCGAGATGTTTGCCGCGGCGCCTGGGAGCCGGATCCACAAGATCCCGACCTTGCTCACGCAGAATCGACGCAGCGCTGGGCGAAACGGCCTATATCGCAACCCGCTGAAACAACTACAGCCTCTCAAACCCATGCCGGCCGGAATCTGTCATTCCTGCGGCGTAGTGCTTGCGTCCCGGAGGAGGTCGTACTGCGATGATTGCTTAGGTGCGCGAAAGGCGGAGGGTCTTGCAGCTTTCCGGCGCGCGGGCTTTACGTCCCTCTCCAAGTTGATAGCCCAGGGACGCGATCCAGCCCATGGCGGGGAGGCTAAGCTTAAGCGATCGAAGACAGTGAGCCGTCGGCACAAAGAGGCGGTGGAGTGGGATGAGAGACACCCTCGGCCCGGTCCAAGCGAGTTCATCCGCACCATCCTGCCAGGCATCCAGGCAGTCTCAATTCAGCGCATCGTGAAAGCAACGGGGTTGTCGCCAAGGTACTGCGCACTGATCCGCCGCGGTCTGCGTGTACCGCACCCTAGGTATTGGAGGCAGTTCAAACAGCTGGCCAATCGAACAGAGGTTCAAGCCACTGAAATGCCCGGTTAGGTTATGGGGAGATAGGAAACACCCAACGCTCCACCCTTTGCCTCCTCCCTAAAAGAGCCCCACATTGAAAGCACGCGCAAGTAAAGACGGAAAGATAGCCTCGAGTTCTGCCTGCGCTTCAACCCGTAGACGCCTGAGCCCCTCTACTCTTGTGCTTACAAGTGTTAGATAGTCGATGATCCGGCTCTGCTCTTGCAAGGAGGGTATACGAATTGGTATGGACATGAGATTCTTTTGATTGATCGTCAACTGCCCAGCCGAAGTACTGGCCCGTGCCACGGTTTCCGCACGAACGCGGCGGCTATTGAACCAGACGGCAGCATAAGCTGGCATAATCTTCTCATGATCTACGCGTACTCTGATGAGATGATCGTTAAAGGCAAGATCGTCTCGCTCTTCCGTACACAGCACGCACCTGCCAATATAGTCAGGACTCCCATTCACCCGAATGAATAGAAGATCACCCGACCTCACTCGGTAGGTCGCCAATTCCCCCGGGCTCATCACACCTCGTCTTACATTCTCGAGATCAATACTGCCGCTTGACACGTCTGCCAATCGGAGGACGATAGCCCCTTTCTCCTTTCCTTTTGGTCTGCGCCCGAATCCATTTCGCGCATCGAGTACCACCTCACCGAACTGCCGCACAGGGCTATCTAACTCTTGAAGCAGAGCATCAGAGTGCGATGGGAAGAATGCAGAGAGTTCGGTTGAAACCTCCACGCCTAGGCGTTTGGCCTCCTCGATCCGCTGGGCGAATTCCTCAATCCGCACCACGACTCGCCGCTGCTCATCAAGAGGGGCTAGCGGGAAGGGCTGATCTAGGAAGTCACGGATGCGCAGGTTCCGCAAGCCTGATGTGGTGTCTTGTGCTCCGAGATATGTTCGGCGCGCATCGGGATTATGAAGATAGTACAGTGCATACTCAGGGAGAACGTTTGCCTCAAAGCGCAGACGCAGCATGAAATTGCTGAATAGGTAGGTCTGCCCGTCATCTGGTTGCCGAAAAATGGCTGGCCACCCCACCAGGTGAGGGCTCCCGCTTGACTTGTTCACTAAAATGTCACCGGTGTGAAGGCGGTACCTCTCCAGAGCCCTGGTGGGGATAACTCTCTTGGCTGCTGAAGAAGGTGCGATCTCGTATCCACGAATCTCTGTTGACCGTACGACCGGGAATCCAGACCCGTCAGGGCCATCATCGCCCCAGACCCCTGTCTCGGCCTCGCAGATGTCCCTCAACCTGACCCATCGCCACTTCTCGGGTAGTGTCCAGGTGTCGCTAGTCATCAGGTTGCTTCTCAGCTTTTGCTATTGAGCTGCTTCTGAATATCCTCTAATAGACCAAGTATTCGGTGCTCCTTCTCAATGATGCTCACAGTCAACTCGTTAGGAGTACGCTGCTGAATGATTCTCTTACGATTTGGGTTGCGAGCCGTAAGATCATACCCGCTTCTGACAATCTCATCAGCCGTCACAATCCATGACCGGTCAGAAATCTCGCGCGTACGAAGTTTCCCTCGACAGTCATCAAAGCCGGCGTCTTGGATTGGACTTCCTTTCGTATAACGTTGACCGTTTGAAGGCAGGAGTTCGTAGTACCAGATCTCCCGCGTTGGCCCGGTCTTTTCAAAGAACAGAAGGTTGGTCTTCACGCCTGAATACGGCAAGAAGACCCCCGTCGGGAGACTAACGATGGTGTGGATGCTAAATCGTTCCAGGAGGTCCTTCTTGACCATGGCAAACGCATCCCCGCGGAAGAGTGTCCCCTCAGGCACCACCATCCCGCAGCGCCCGTTCACCTTCAACTTCTTCATGATGTGTTGTAGGAAAAGCAGCTCCGTAGCCTGACTCTGCACCGGGAAGTTTTGCTGAATGTGCTTGCCTTCTTTGCCACCAAACGGTGGATTCGTGAGGATAACGTCGAACTGTTCCGCAACATTGTGGATGTCCTCTTCGAGTGTGTTTTTGCGCCGAATGGTAGGAGTAAACACACCATGCAGGACCATGTTCATCGTACCCAGCAGTGCCGGTAGCGGCTTCTTCTCCTGACCGTAAAACGTGCGGCGCTGCAACCGTTCGTAGTCCTGTGTAGTCAGGCTCCGCGAAGATTTCATTCGCAGGTACGACTCCACGAGAAAGCCGCACGAGCCGCAGGCGGGATCGTAGACGGTTTCACCGATTTTCGAATCCACCATCTCCGTCATGAACCGGATGATGGGACGCGGGGTATAGAATTCCCCGGCCACGCGGTTCTCCGAGCCGAGGCGCCTCAGCAGATCCTCGTAGACAAAGGAAACCGTGTGGATATCGTCTTCACTCGCAAAGTTTATGTGGTCGATTATAGTAATAACGTCCTTGAGGTTGTAACCGGAGGCTGTCACGACGACATTCCGGTCAGAGAACACGCTGCGGATGATCTCCCGCTCGGGCGAGCCAGTAAGGCCGCGGAGGTGTGGGATCAACTCACCATGGACAAACCGCAAGAGGTCGTCCCCAGTGAGATCGTCGCGCCGCGCCCACTGCGACCATCTGTAGTCACCATCTATGATGCGTACGTAGGTCCGGCCCACGATTCGTGCTTCTTCCTCGAAGATATCTTCCTGCGCATCCAGGAAGCGCAGGAACAGAAGCCAGGAGAGGTGCTCCACATACTCCATTACGCCGCCACAGTTGTCATCGCGGCGCATTATGTCACAGGCTCGCCAGATCTCGTTGGCCAGACTTTCCCGCGCCAGGGCCCGACTCATCACGGCCTCCTATTGCACATAGATACGACGTTGCATTTCAAGCAATGCCGAACGCAGCGTCTCGGTATCCTTAAAGCGCCGAACTATACCGGGCGCTTTTCCCATGCGATCAAATGGCGAAAGCCGGAAGACCTCCGGGCGGCTCAACTCCCCTATCCCGCCTGCGCGGTACTTCTCCAGCAGGCCAAGCATTACCTCACGGGCTTCGGCCGTATAGGAATTCAGGAACGGTTGCTGCCGGTTGCGAAACGACTCCGCGCGCTCGCTGCGTGTATGGATGGGCTCACCGAACGCCAAGTGGGCCAGCAGATCAAACTGGTCAGCCTCGGGCTGCCGGAGCACTTCGGCCAGTATCTCGGCCTGGATACTCGCTCCCTCCAACGCCTGGACAAACGCCTCCCGTCGCTCTGGATCGCTCCAGATCTCGCGAAGCGTATCCAACGTCGGCGCACGGAGCAGGACCTCGCGTCGAGAATAGTCGATGTACTGATCAAGCGTGAGTTGCTGGCCTGTCTCCTCAACGATAAAGAGCGCTTCGTCTGCGATGATAACCTCAAGGCCTTTGACCTTGACCTTGCCGACCGGCTTCCCCTCGGGACGTAACTCGACGCTTAGCGTCTGGGGCGCTTCCTGAATAGTTTGCACCGTGACCTGCCGACGCCGAAACCCGCCCGCCGTGACGATGACGGTTAGTTCGCCCTCCGGCAGGTTGGAGAACGCAAAGCGGCCCGATTCATCCGTGCGCTGTTGCACCTGCTCGTTGGGCCCTGTGAGCACTATTACAGACGCTACTGCGATCGCAGACCACATTTCGGCATGGACCACTGTCCCCTCTAGACGGCAGGTTCTCGGACCGACCGCCCGTTCGGGCGGCTCGCCCGGCGGGCGGTCCCACGCGTCGAAGAGGCGGGTTGCGTTCGTGTAGTCGATCACGCGGAACCAGAGCTTACCGGTTGCTGCATCCGTCCGGCTGCCCCTCCCGACAATCTGTTTAAACACGACCGGTGAAGACACCGTCTTCATAAAGACGATGTTGCGAGCGCTAGGGACATCGACGCCGGTGGTGAGGAGGTCGGCGGTGGTGGCTACAACTGGCGTCCGGCGTTCAGAGTCGCGAAACTGCTCCAGGACCTCAAGGGCATCCGGCTCCTCAGAGACGATTCGGACCGCGTAGTCAGGAAAACCCAGATATGCAAAGTGATTCTGTAGGTGACGGGCTACCTGCTCGGCGTGATCCATGTCCACACAGAACGCCATTGTCCGTTCCATTGGGCCGAAAGTGCGCAGCAGACCGGCCAGATGCTCACACATCCGCTCAATTCGGTCAGGTAGCGTAATCTCGCGTTCGAACTGCGGCGTGTAGTAGACTTCGCGGACCTCAGCACCTTCGGGGATGAACACCTCGGCCCCCTGGGTCTGCGCATCCTGCAAGTGGAGCCCATCGCGATCGACATTGGTCCGTACACGGTGGACTTTGTAGGTGGCGAGGAAACCGTCCTCAATGCCCTGGCCCAAGCTATAGCTGTAGACCGGATCACCGAAGTACTCATAGGTGTCGATGTTGTCATCCCGTTTCGGCGTGGCTGTCATGCCAAGGTGGATGGCTCCGGAGAAATAATCGAGGATCTCCCGCCACTTACCAAAGCCGGAACGATGACACTCGTCCACGATGA
>Ga0099828_10002808_pt1 | contig 12067 bp, 10 predicted proteins | sample CZO8metaG_2_FD_79338 | JGI IMG/M metagenome (GOLD analysis project Ga0099828, IMG submission 79338) | Vadose zone soil microbial communities from the Eel River Critical Zone Observatory, Northern California, USA - CZOApr15con2H1.8 metaG | ecosystem: Environmental > Terrestrial > Soil > Vadose...
CAGCGGGTTGGCTGCAAAAAAGCTGATATTCGTGCTCAAATAGGACACATCCTGACGCAGGGTATCTGGGAGCACCGCATCGATTTTTCTGTAGGCTGCTTTCGCCGCAGTGCGATACTGGTCATCAAAGTTGTGTCCCATGAAATCACTGCCCAGAGCCAGGATCAGCGCTTCCTCGGTGGTGAAGCGCAGGGGTGGCAGGAAATACCCTTCGGAAAGCGAATACCCTTTTTTCTGTATAGCGATGATGGGAACGCCTGCTTCCGAGAGAGCCTGCATATCACGGTAGATGGTCCTCGTGCTGACTTCAAAAGTAACGGCGAGGTCTTCCCCACGCTGCTGCCCTTTTCTCTGGAGTTCAAGAACAAGAGCTAACAACCGATCAGTTCGATTCATAGGTGTCAACCTTCATTTCGTCGATAAGCCTGAAATAGCATTTCTTGTTCAAATACAACAGAATGATGTCGGCCATGAAGTGACGCCATTTGAACGGGGTGGAAGTGCCTGAATAATTATATTTCATTAGCTCAATCTATGCGTGTAGCTGATGAGATCGAGACCTCTGACTCAGTCGGTGCACCTGTTGGGGGTTGGTTTTCATGGCGTATTCTGTCCAAGATCCAGCGCAAAGTCCCTTCCTCTTTATGCGTCAACCACCAGATTGCGCCGGCGGCTAGAAGAATGAGTATTGGCTCGATGGGGGCGCGGAAACGTGCGCTGCCGTAGAATATGAGACCTTGTGCAATCGTCAGGGCAATCATGAAGTAGAGAAACAACAGTTCGCGCCATCGCCAGAGTGTTACAGCAAAACCGAGGGCAGCCAGGATAAAGATGGCGATGGGGAATGTCTTCATCATCGCTAAGACGATTTGTGATGATTTCTGGTTAGGAAACCGATCGGTTGGCAGGTCCGCCTCGTGTGTATCAGGTTGCCACATATTCAGCAAGTGTAACTTGAGCAGGTGAGGCATGATTCTGATATGATCCCCTATCCACTGTACGGCAGCATTTTTATAAGCTTCCTCGCGCGCAACTTCGCAGGGAGGTGTACAGGTGAATAAAGGGTACGGTTTGGCTACATCCGGCCTCGATTTGAGTGGATCGATCCACAACCCTTTAAATCCGGGTGTTGTCAGTATCTCATCATTATAGGCACCGAGCAATACCGTTCCGTCGCCTGTCGCAACCGGAATGATCGTATGTGAAACAAGATAGTTACGCACCGTCCACGGGGCAATCAGTACGATGGCGATCAGCGTTGTGGCTAGCATACCTCTGGCTGTTGGTCGCCATAGCAGAAGCTTTTGCCATGCCATAATGAGGGCCCAGGCGATAAACAAGCCAATCACCAGTATACCGTTTGGGCGCGTGAGAGAGAGAAGTCCAAGCAATATGCCGCACGTTATCCATATTCGCCAGTTCCCACGTGGAGCGCGTTGAAGCCGATAGAGTCCATAACACACTGCAAAAAGTAGGAATATGTACAGGGATTCTGTGTACAGCCAGCCGTCATAAATATAGAGTTCAGGGTAGACCGCTGCCATTATACCTGCCAGGACGCCGATACGCCAGCCGAATAAATCTCTGGCAAAGAGATAAATCAAGACGCATGTTCCTGAGCCGACCAGGCACAAAAAGAGGCGTGCAAAGTAGTCGCCTGGACCGAAAACAATGGAAATAGCCCCGATGATGAACGGCCAGAGAGGAGCCCGGTAGACTGTCGAGATGTATGGGTGAAGGCAGAAACAGTGCTCTTTTACTATGTTAAGTCCGATTGTTTGATAGAAAAGCGAGTCATGCAACGGATAATAGTTGTGGGCGACGGTATTGTTATAGATCACGCGCACGAGCAGAGCAAGGCAGAAGATGCCGATTGCTGGAAGCAGCGGTTTTGCGCGTTTCATGTGTAATACAATTTCCTGTTTGATAATGCTGCGTGTGATAAGTCTACACATCAGAGACGAATTATTTCTAGCCAGGTAACAGAGTCTAGACATTTGGAGAGAAGACCTCCCGTGAGCGGACGTGCGTGCTATCCGGCCTGTCATCCTGAGCGCAGCGAAGGATCTCGGCGTCCGGGGAACGAGATCCTTCGCTGCGCTCAGGATGACAGGCCTTCTCTCCACATGTCTGCAAAGTCCTTGCGACTTGAACATTCTTGCTATATCCTGCTATAATGAAATTACTATAATGAAATATTTAGTAAGGGTGGTTTTCATGACTGCCCAGTTATAGTCAAATCCAAGGAGAGATCGATGCAGAAGGACGATCAGCAGAATGCTCGCCCTGAGCCCATGCTCACTGATGAAAGTACCATTTTGCAGCCAAACCTCTTTACGGGCACTTCAACTGTTATCACGGAGCCGGCGGACCCTTCCGAGACGGCTTACCCGCCCCTGGTACGTACAAACCCGCTTACTGATCAATCTAGCCTATCGGCATGCTTCATCCCCTACCAGCAGGATTTGAAGCTACGAGGCAAATCCGACTATACGGTGACTTGCTTTCTCTCAGATCTCAAGATGTTTAGTGACTTTGTGGGACGAGACATACCCGTTGGGCGCATTACGAAAGAGCAACTGACGGATTGGCTCATGAAGTTGAAGTTCGGTACGAAGGGTCAGACGCCTGCTCCCAAAACTATGGCCCGCCGGGTCACCTTCCTTAAAAATTTCTTCTCCTGGTTGGCCCGCGAAGGGATCATACGCGAGGATCCATCCGCTAGCCTGGTTTTAGAACGGCCTTTGCCTCCTCTACCACAATTACTGTTTGATGACGAGGTGGAAGGTTTGCTGGTGGCATCAGCGGTAGATCCGCGCTGCCACTGTCTTGTCTACCTGGTACTGAATGCGGGATTGAAGAAGGAAGAGGTGATGGGACTGAAGTTGGAACATATCGATCTTTCCAATTCACAAGTCCCCATGATCACTATTCACTTTCCTGCATCAACAAATAAGCAACATCGCGAGCGACGCCTTGCTTTGCACGCCGAATTTACCACCATCCTGAAGCAATACATAGCGAAGTATCGACCTACACATGAGCTGTTCGTCTGCACAGACCGTAACCTGAACTACATTTTAGCAAGGGCTGTGAAGGCTTCAGGTATTAAGAAGCGTGTCACCTTACAATTGCTGCGTGATAGTTTTGCTGTGAAGCAGCTTAAGTCAGGAGTGCCGCCGGAGACATTGAGAGAAAAACTCGGTCTTTCTGACGAGGCGTGGTTGGAATCACGGGAGAAATATCGCCGCCTGGCTTTCGCGAAATGAACATGTTGGTTCGCCCGCCTGGCTACCTGGGTGGTGGCACTATGAACGGGACTGCCTTGCGCTTCAACCTGTTGTTCAGCAGTATGGCGTTGAGAACGATGGCTCCGATAACCATAGGGCCGGTACAGAAGAGACTGAGGCCAAAAGTGAAGAAGGCGACGAAAACTGACAGTATGAACAGGGGTAAGTAAATAATAAGGCTACAGGCGATCAGTATGATGCCGACGGCTGTTTCTCCCGCCATCAACCAGCCTACACCAAAGATACCAAGGAATATCGAGAGTAGTAGCTCGACGATAAGCGGGGTGCTATTGTTTGTGTTGACCACAGTGACATTGATGTTTGGTTGTTGGTACATCGGGGGTGCGTTGAATGGTTGTCCATAGCTATGGTATTGCTGCTGTGATCTGTATTCTGTTAATGGAGGTTGGTAGTCTGGGTAATCCTGCCGGGGAGGGTAGGCTTGTTCAGGTGGAGTATCGATATATCTTCCTGAATAGGGTCCATGTTTAGTGGAGGGTTGGGGATTGTTCTTTACAGTCGAGGAGACTGTGCCGCAATTTGGGCAGATAGCAACGTTATCAGGTATTTCTTTCCCGCATCGTTCGCAGGTAATCATGATATCTGTGTCCTTTTAAGACGTTCTTTGGTATGCTTTGCTTGTATTGCCTCGCTCAGAATCATAGCATATCAGGTCAACTGGCTAATGGGTGTGAGTGCATTCGGCCGAGCGAAGCGATGGCAAGCTATAGTGGACCTACGCAGGCAAAGCATCAGGAGCGAGACGCGCCACCCTTTCCATAATCACCAGTAAGACATCATTCGCCACTTGTTCGGACGACATCGTGGTCGCCTCTTTTCCCCAGTGGGCAGCCGCTCCCAAGATTGACCAACTCATGACACGGGCAATCGTTTCCATCGGCACCCGCCAGTGTGTCTCTCCGCTCTGCCCCTGCTTCAGCCACATCAAGAGGATTCCAGCCAGTGCCTCCTGAGTTGCTCTTTCCATCAACGGATCAATGACTTCTGCCGGATCACACTGGCGATACTCATCTCCGAAGTGTTCCAAGACGATCTGAATAAGCAGATGCAATGTCCTCCTATCCCATATAGGCACAGGAGGGAGTTTGCTTGCCAGCAGATGTTGAAACTGCTCACGAATAATCAGGGAGTCACGGTAAGAGAAAAAGCAGCGCATCTGATCTGCAACGCGTTCCTTTCGCCAGGCTATCATTTCTGAAATGTATAGTCAGCCGATGTCCCAGGCTCATCACAAAAAGAACCATGTTCTCTCCATTGCCCTGATTTGTTCTTGACATGTACACCATCTCTGGCTACAATATAAGTAAGTAATTAGTTAGTTGGATTGTCGTTCGTGAGATCAGACAAGGAAATGAGAACAGCATGCCTGAGCCAGGAAGTAAACGAGGACGAGGACGTGATGCGGAGAAAACACGCGAGACGATTCTGGATGCGGCAGAAGCGGCCTTCGCTGAGCAGGGGTTTGATGGAGCACGCATTGATGCCATCGCGAGAGCCTCGGGGTACAACATTAGCCTGCTCTTTCAGTACTTTGGCGATAAACTTGGCCTCTATGCCGAAGTGCTCAAACGCGTTGACCGAGAAATCACTGAACTTCAGGAGCGAGTCCTTGTCCCTCTGCTTGCGGATGAGATCATTGCCGAGAGCGTTCATACGTTCAAGCCATTCCTCGAAACGACGGTTCGAGCGCTTTTTGATTATCTGCTCGAACATCCGCGCTTCCTGCGCATGTTAACCTGGGAGATGGCTGCGGGCTGGCAGACGTATGTCAAGATCGCCTCACAATTGCATATCGAGGATATTGGCCAGTCCGAGGTGCTTCTTCAGCCAGTACAAAGCGCCGGACTGCTCCGATCGGGCTTCTCTCCTCTGATCCAGATGACACTCATTCTCCAGATCTGCCAGGCGTATCTCGCTTCCCTGCCGCTGTATCAGCTACTGCTTCCAGGTGAGGATGTGTCCTCTGAGAGAATGCTCGCACACGGACGGGATTACATCGTCGCATTGCTTGTCCAAGGCATGATGGTCGATCCAAAGGAAGACGAGTCCGGAGAAGCCAGAGTGAACAGGCCCAAGGCGAGAAACGACGACACCACATGAGAGAAATGACAGAGAAAGCAGGCGGAACAATGCAAGAAAACGTGATCAGCCAGGCAAATGAGGCACTCATTCAGGAATACCTCGATATTGTTGCAAACGATAGCGCGAATCTCGACAGGACCATGGGTTTAATGGCAGACGACTGTGTTTGGGTGATGGAGCCTACTGGAGATATGTACAGTGGCAGAGAGGAACTTCGTGCGTTTATCGAAACTGCTATGTCGTCTCGAACCCATACAGGCCAATATAGTATCCAGATAACGAATTGGTTTACCAATGGCGAGTATCTTTGCATCGAGTATACCCATGGTGCCATCTTGACGGTGACCGGTGTAAGAGTCAAGGTCAGAAAAGGAGGAGGGAGTATCTGCATCACGCTCCATATGCGGGATGGAAAATTCGATCAGGTTCATGAGTATATGAATGGGACGACGTTCTTAGCGTATCTCTTGACGCCGCTCATGCTGAAAGGCTACATGCGGCAGGTCAAGAAAAAAATGTCCAAGGAGAAGCGTGCAGCCAAAGAGGGGTTCAGAAAAAGCGCATCTGTCCAGTAGCACAAGCAGGGGATCACGGTATTTTAGTACACTGTTACCAGGGTTTCACGCCAGCAGCCAGCCGACGCATGTAGATCAGGAAGTCCAGTTCTTTCTTGAAGTGAACATCCCTCTCAACATTGGCTCGAGGTCGGTGCAGATGCGAGGACGCCACTCGGCAGTGAAGATTCACATGAACGACCGAATGCATGCGCTACTCCTTGCATCTGGCAAACTATCCAGACAGCGCATCTTACTTGACAGTGATGCTCTTAACCGTCATACTAGCAAGCGAAGAGTTTCTATCCATCATCAAGCCGTAGGTTGGCCTTTCCCGCCATGGTAGCTGTGGAGGTGCGCTCATGCCAGAAGAGAGAAAGCTCGTGACCATCCTCTTTGCCGATGTGACTGGCTCTACAGAACTGGGCGAGAGCCTCGACCTCGAAGATGTTCGCGCCTTGATGGGCCGCTACTACGCCCACGCCCAACGTGTCATTCAAGAGCACGGTGGGACCCTCGAGAAGTTCATCGGGGATGCCGTCATGGCGGTCTTTGGCCTGCCTCGAGCGCATGGCAATGACGCGGAACGAGCGCTGGCAGCTGCCCTGGCATTGCGCGAGGCTATCGCCACCGATCCGCTCCTTGGGGGGCGGTTGCTGCTCAGGATGGGCGTCAACACGGGCGAAGTCGTGGCAACGAGCGACCAGGCGTCTGGCGATTTCCTGGTGACGGGAGACGCAGTGAACGTGGCTGCCCGTTTGCAACAGGCGGCTGGTCCGGACGAGATAGTGGTAGGAGGGCGAACGGCCACAGCAGCCCAGAACGCCTTCCTCTTTGGCGAGGTGCATCTCATCGAGGTCAAGGGCAAGCGCGAGCCTCTGCGCGTGTTTCCCCTCGTCGAGATGCGAACAGCTCGGCTCGTTGGTCGGCCACCACTCATCGGTCGGCGGCAAGATCTGCTGCAACTGGATCTCTTGCGGATGCGGACGCTGGAGGAGCGACGACCACAACTCGTTTCGATTGTGGCCCCAGCAGGCACTGGCAAGACACGGCTCCTGGAGGAATTTCTTGCCCAGCTTGATGCGGCAGACGGGTTCCAGGTGGCGACAGCACGTTGCCTGCCTTACGGCCAAACGTTGACCTACTGGCCACTACGTGGTCTCCTGACTGACCTGCTGGGAGGTGAGATTGGCAAGCCACTGGTTGCTGATGCCTTTGTCCGAGGGGGGCAGGCAGCCGAAGACGCAGCACGTCTCGCCGATCTCGTGCTGGCAACCCTTGGCATCGAACGCGAAGGGGCGATAGACCGTGAGAGTATCTTCGCGGCCTGGCGGCTGCTCGTCGAGATCCTGGTACACCAAACCCCACGCATCGTCGTCTTTGAGGACTTGCACTGGGCAAGCGAGAGCTTGTTGGACCTGGTGGAGTACCTCATGCACCTCCGTATACAGGCTTCCCTGCTGATACTCGTCCTGAGTCGACCAGAGTTGCTGGATCGCCGTCCGATGTGGGGTGGAGGAAGGCGGAACTTCACCTCACTCGCCTTGGAACCGCTCTCCGATGCTCAGACAGGGGAACTGGTTGGGTGCCTGACGACGACCGACGGGGAACTGCAGGAGACCATCCGTGAGCGCATCGTGCAGCGTTCTGGCGGGAACCCTTTCTTCGCCATTGAGTTGGTACGGGGACTCACTGAGCGTGGCCTGGCGGCAGGGAACGTCACTACAAGCGAGGTGTTGCCCGATACTGTCTACGAAGCGACGCTCGCACGCCTCGACCTGCTCCCAGCACGGGAGCGTGCCATGCTGCAGGTGGCTTCCGTAGCGGGGCGTGACTTCCGTGCGGCAACGTTACACGCGGTGCTCGACACCTTGGAGCCAACCGAGCTGGAGTCAATGCTGGATGGGCTGCTCGCGCAGGACCTCATCGTTCCTGGTGAGAGTGGGACGTTCAGGTTCCGCCACATCTTGATCCGCGACGTAGCCTACGGAACGCTTTCCCGGGCGGAACGGGTGCGCTTGCATGGCAAGATCGCCGCGTGGCTCGAGACGTCTGCAGGTGATCGGTTGGATGAGTTCACAGAACTGATTGCCTACCACTATCGGGAGGCCGTCGTGCTGGCGCGCCAGTCAGCGATCCCTCTAGAGTTGCCCATCGATCCCTCCCGTGCCGTCCACTACCTCGAACGGGCGGGTCTGCTCGCCGGCCGTTCCGGTGCGTTTGCCGAGGCGCGGGCCTACCTGCAAAGTGCCATTAACCTTGCGCCAGTGGAAGAACATCTGCGACTCTATGAGCAACTCGGAGACGCTATTCCCAATAGCAACTCGGCAATTGACGCCTATCGCAAGGCACGAGAATGCTGGCTCAGAACAACGGGACAGGATCCACCGGTCGGGATGCGGTTACTCCGTAAGTTGCTCATCGAATCCCTGCGCTTGCACCCCTGGGCGACCGATACAGCGCTAAGCAAGAAGGAGGAGTTGGCTGAGCTGCTCACCGAGGCACAGCGCCTGGCAGAGGCGGTGGGCAATGAAGACGAACGCTGGCGGGTCCGCATCGCCGACCTCCTCTGGCTGTACTGGCGCGGTGATCTCACTCCAGAAGAGGTGAACGCGGGACGGGGCGTGGCTATGGCTGCAGCGGCGTATTTCGAAGCCCGAGAAAATTGGGCCGCTTTAAGCGAGGCATTGGATGCTTACACCTTTCTGTCCTGGATGGTCGACGCCTGGGACGACGCGCTGGCGGCATCAAGACGCCGACTGGGCATCCCCGAACTCCCTGCGATGGAACGCGGGGATACAGTGTACAGGATGGCTGGGACCTACTTCTGCCGCGGCAACTATGCCCGTTGTAGCCAGATTGTGCGCGAGGCATTGGAGCAGCTTCGACCAGGCGAACCGGTGGTGCATCTCCTGGAAGCGGTAGTGCGTGCTACCTATGCCCTCTACCTCAGTGGGCATTGGTCCGAGATGAGTGACTTCATGCCCACACTTGAAGAGATGTGGGAACAGGTCCAGTACGACGCGAGTAAAGCCTTTTTTTTGGCAGTAGGTGGCTATCTGTCAGGTGGCTATCTTGCTGTGCTCAGCATAGCCCTGGCACGCGAGGACCGTGCGGTCGCCGACGCCGCGGCCTCAGTGATTGAACGAGGTTTCCCGATCAGGAACACCAACGCACGTGCGTTGCTCGTAGCCCTCTGCGAGGAGGACCCAAACAAGATTAGCTGCGATCCCTCGAGCGAGGAGCTTTGGGATCAGACCGACATCCCCACCCTCATGTTCTTGAGCGAACATGGGATACACGCCCCACAGGCACTCATCAAACGACTGCTCTCCAGGCTCTCCTGGTACTCCTGGTGGTGGAATAACGTAGTGAGTCGGTGCGTTGAAATCGCCCAGGCGTTGTTAGTCGAAGACCATGGACGGCTTGCAACGGCCATCGATGAGGCGGAAACCCACGGCCTGATCCCGCATGCAGCTCGCATGCGCATCGTGCTCGCACAGCGGACGAGTGATCAAACACAGCTCGAACGTGCCCGACCAGTGCTTGAGCGCCTCGGCGATCGTCGCTCTCTTCGTCGGTTAGAAGAGATAGCCGCAACTCTTGATGAGAGAGGCCGGTAAGAACCGGGTGAGGGGTAGCAATCAGGAGGAGATGTTTGCCGGTACTTCCGTTCTCCTTGGCTTGCCGCTGTGCTATGATCCGTGCTGTGAAGTGGATGGATGAGGTCGAAGAGGAGAAAAGACAGAAAGTCGTTCACGAGGGAAAAAGATGGACAAAGAGCAGCACCGCGCCGCGAAAGCCCGCTTGGTGGCACAGATGCAGGCGGGTAGGTCCTGGCAAGCGGCAGCAGCAACTGCTGGGATGCAGATCAGTCAGTCGACAGCCTACCGACTGCTCCAAGTCGTGCGAATACGAGGTGAGGCCGCCTTACAAGATGGACGACATGGTCATCCCAGCAAGCTGCATGGGGAGGCTCGAACCTTCCTAGAAGCATATTGTCGGGAAGCTCCTCAGACACCGAGTTCCGTACTCCAGGCACTACTTCATGAACGTTTTGCTCTCCGAGTGAGTGTCAGTCAGATCAACCGTGTTCGGGCCGCACTCGGGGTCAGCAACCACCCCAAGAGTCAGGAACAGGGGAAAAAACGGGAGTAAAAGAAGCTCCTTCACAGCAAGCAGAGTGGCAGGAAGGAGCAGGCAGCCTCTTGTTACTGGCTGCCGCTCAGCAGACAGATTTGCTTCCTCGAGTGGAGACGGCCCTCTCGCCACGCATACTGACGACAGCTCCGTCGCTGCGCCTTGCTCACAGCCAGCCTACGACCCTCCGCAGTCAGTTACTCACCCTACTCTTTCTGGAAGCAGTAGGACTGCGAAGAACCTGGGACTTACGAGGCTACATGGGCAATGCTCTGGCGTTACTCACCGGTCGTCCTCGCGCCTACGGGTATCGCCACACTGAGCGATTCCTGGCGGAGTTGGCTCAAGTGGGGGCAGATGACACGCTGACAGAAGTGTTGGCAAGGTGGACCTCCGACCTCTGGAAAGCACGCCTGCGCGTAATAGGTAGTCCTCTTCCTGTCTTCTACATCGATGGGCACCGCAAAGCCGTCTATGCTGATCACCTGATTCCGCGCGGGTTAGTAGGGCGGCAAGGAAAAGTGCTCGGCTGTCGCGCTCTAGTGGTGTTGCACGATCAAGAAGGCCATCCGCTGTTCGTGACCACGCATCGAGGCGACCAGCATTTAACCATGGGACTACCAGCCATCATCACCCGCTACGAACTGGCCGCGGACTTGCAGAGCCTGGAGCGAGTAGTAGTGGATCGCGAAGGCATGGCCGCTGAGTTTTTAGCAACATTGGCAAGCGAAGGACGCACGGTAGTGACGGTGTTGCGAACGGATCAGTACAGCGGGTTGGAGTCGTTTCGAGAAGTGGGGGAGTTCGTTCCACTGCGTGTGGATCGGCAGGGGAAGGTTACCCGTGAGGTGGCTCTTGCTCGTTTCAGCCTCCTGTTACCTGAGCATCCTGGACAGGAACTGGACCTGCGGGTCGCGCTGATCCGCGATTTGTGCCGCCAGGTCCCCGATGACAAGCGACCAGAGGACGAGGACGGACCGCGCAAGTGGGATGAGAAACCCGATGGCACCCATGAGTACTGGCTAGACGCAAGCTGGCAAGCAACTCCCTTACCTGCGAAACCAACTGTGCCCAAGCTGATCCCCATTGTGACTACGGCAGCAGAGGCAAATGCGGTAGAACTTGCTCACACCTACATCAGACGCTGGCCTGCGCAAGAGAATGCGATCCGGGATTGGCTGATTCCCCTTGGCATCGATGTCAATCATGGCTATAGCAAAACACCCGTCATCAACTCAGAGATCGCGAGAAAGCAGGAAGCCCTCCAAAGGCGACTCGAGAACGTGCAACGCTGGGCGGATGGAGCCCGCAAGCGCATGTACAAAGCAGGTAAGCTACACAACAAACGCTCTCAACTGACCAAAGAGCGGGCAACGGAACTGTATCGTGTCCTTAATGACCATCAGATGGAATTGGAACTGCAAGACGTGGACCGCTATCTGCTGCGCAAAACCATCAGGGAGGAAAAGGCGGTGGCCGACGCCGAGATCGAGGAGTACCAGCAGCGAGAGTGGAAAGCCTACCACACCAGCAATCGCGAGTTTGCAAAGTGCGAGAAGTACTGCCGGGAGCAGCGTGAACTGCTGCGAGCTCTGGAGAATCTGGTACAACAGGGACGGGAGATGTACGAACTGGACAACCGCAAGGACCAGATCATGACCGTCTGTAAGGTAGCTCTGGCGAATCTGGGGATGTGGGCGCGTGACCGCTATTTTCCAGAAGCGTACGCTCATGCGGGTTGGCATCGCTTGCAAATCTTCTTCCAGTTGCCAGGGCGGATACACTGGGGAACAGAAAGCGTCGAGGTGGAACTCAAGCCGTTCAACGACCATGCTCTCAACCGAGATTTGGAGACGTTGTGTGCAAAAGTAGCCCAAGAGCAGCCACGCCTACCGGACGGACGACGTTTGCTGTTCAAGGTGCAAGGGGTCGGTCTTCCTAGTCTAGATGCGCAAGAACGAGCGGTGGCGTGACACCCTG